>Ga0181535_10002027_pt1 | contig 25327 bp, 26 predicted proteins | sample PEATcosm2014_Bin_44_FD_119774 | JGI IMG/M metagenome (GOLD analysis project Ga0181535, IMG submission 119774) | Peatland microbial communities from MTU Mesocosm Facility, Houghton, MI, USA - PEATcosm2014_Bin17_30_metaG | ecosystem: Environmental > Terrestrial > Soil > Wetlands > Peat | place...
AGGTTGGGGAGAAGGTTCAGTACGGAATCAGGCTTGCGGAACCTTGTTCTCGGCCTTGATCTTTGCGTCGAGTGCGTCGATACGCTTTTTGGCTTCCATGAGGCCGATACGTTCGCGGGTTCGCAGCAGCGCAATGGCGTCGATCTTGCGGCGCTGGATCAACATCGACCGGATCGACGATTCGAGATCGGACGGGATGCCGTCGGTGTGCGCCACGGGCGCAGGCGCCTGTAGACCGGGCTTGATCAAGGCGAGAATCTGCTGGCGAAGCGCCACGTAGCCGTCGCGGCTTCCCGAGTAGGCATAAGCCATGGGCACCGTGCCCTGTTTGGTGTTTAGCGACAGGCGGTAGGCGATGCCGTTGTCGCCGTTTGACGACGCCTCGACGGTGATGTCGTCAATCTCATCGAACAGGATCGTTCCGGACTCGGTCTTGAAGGGCTTGAAACCGCTCCACTGCACCGTGCGCCTCATTCCGTCAAAGGTGAATGTCGTTGCACGAGCGGTGATCACGCCGCAGAGAAGAAAGAACGCCGGAACAAGAAGTCTGAGTGGTTGGGAGATACCGAGCCCGGCCACAAGCGCGGCGGCAATGCCCGTAAATAGAATCGTCATCCACACCCCGCTGTCTTTGACGACAAGGTCGGTCGGCGAATGGCGGACGACGTGCATGGAGGTTTCCTGGCACGACTATCGCACGAAGCGGCGTATTCACGCCCCGACTTTTCTGCGCGGGGAGTAACCGGAGTTTGCCCACCATGCATCGAACGCCGCCAGAGAGCGTTCGCACTGGATGCGATGCCGTTCCTTCTTATCGCGAATCCTGCGGCGTGTCTCTTCGTCGAGAGGCTCCAATAGATCGAAAGTGATGTTCGCCGGTTGGAAGTTCTTCACATCGGCGTGGGTGATGTAGTGAACCAGCGATCCCAGCGCAGTCGCGCGCGGAACTGGCGTCGGGGTTTCTCCGCGTGCAAGAGACGCGGCGTACAGGCCGGCCAGCATTCCCGTCGCAATCGACTCGGTGTAACCCTCGACGCCGGAGAGCTGCCCCGCAAACACTAGCCGTGTGGCGGAGTTTTTGAGGGAGAGCGATTGATCCAGCAGCGCGGGCGCGCAGATATAGGTATTGCGGTGAATCTGCCCGTAGCGCAGAAAGCGCGCGTTCTCCAGTCCAGGGATCAGCCGCAACACGCGTGCCTGGTCGCCCCACTTCAAATGATTTTGGAAGCCGACGAGGTTGTAGCTATCGGCGCGCAGGTTCTCCTTGCGCAACTGCACCACGGCCCACGCCGTTTTGCCGGTGCGTGGATCGCGCAGGCCCACAGGCTTCATCGGACCGAAGCGAAGCGTGTCGCGCCCGCGGCGCGCCAGTACCTCAATCGGCAGGCAGCCCTCGAAATACTCCAGCTTTTCCCACTCCTTCGACTCCGCCGCTTCGGCGGCAAGGAGCGCATCGAGAAAGCGGTCGTACTCCTCGCGCGTGAACGGGCAGTTGATGTAGTCGGCCGTGCCCTTGTCCCAGCGCGCGGCGAAGTACACACGGTTCATATCGATCGAGTCGGCATCCACGATGGGCGAGATAGAGTCGTAGAATGCGAGATGCTCGGAGCCGGTGATGCGCTGAATCTCCGCGCTCAGCGCAGACGATGTGAGGGGTCCTGTTGCAACGATCGTGCCGCACCTCGTGCCGTCCTGGTCTTGGAGTCGGTCCTCGCCAAGTGAAGTCACTTCCTCGCGAATCACGCGAATGTTCGGCTCGGCCGCAATGGCTTCCGCGATCCGCTTCGAGAACTCGACGCGATCGACGGCCAGTGCATGGCCTGCCGGTACCGCTGTTTCGTCGGCGATCCGAAGAAGAGCCGACCCCGCACGCCTCATCTCTTGTTTCAGCAGCCATGGAGCAGTATTCGGCGATTCGCTCTTGAGCGAGTTGGAACAGACCAGCTCGCCGAATTCGATGGTCTGGTGTGCGGGCGTAAGCCGCGGCTCGCCGTCAATCAACGCGCGCATTTCAAACAAATCGACAGAACAGCCCTGGCGCGCCGCCGTCAACGCAGCTTCGGGGCCAGCGAGGCCGCCGCCGATGACACGCAGCTTGACCATTACTTCGAGCCCTTTTGCATTGAACGCGCCAAGCTCGTTGCCGCCCCTAAAGCTGCGTTCGCATCGGCTTCTGCTACATCGACTCCGGCCAGCTTCAGCAGCGCCTCTCCGCCGACCCGCACATTGCGCCAGGAATCGAGGAATTTGGCGCCCATCGCGGCATAAAAGTCGATCGCCGGCGTGTTCCAGTCGAGCACTTCCCATTGCAGTCGGAGACACCCTTTTTCGACCGCGATTGCAGCCACTCTCTCAAGCAATGCCTTGCCCACGCCGAGGCCGCGGAACCCAGGATGGACAAAGAGGTCTTCGAGATAGAGTCCGGGGCGCCCGAGCCAGGTCGAGTAGTTGAAGAAGTAGAGTGCGAAGCCAGCCGGAGCTCTATTCGAGTCGGCTATCAGGCAGAAATAAAAAGGATTAGGGCCAAAGCCGTCGCGCAACAAGTCGGCTTCGGTGGCCGTCACGGCTTCCGGCTCACGCTCGTAGACAGCGAGGGCACGGATAAACTCCAGAATCAAGGGAACATCGGCTGCGGTTGCGGCGCGGATTGTGATCGCCATGCATTCATTCTAGGGCGTGTGACGCTGGCCACAACCAATCCCACAATCGACTTCTACAGTGGACAATAGCGCGAGCAGAAACCTCACGATGTGCACGCACTCGAAGCGCAGGATGCTGTGCACTTGGTCTTGTGCCGGATGGCCGATTGGATTTAACGTGAGTCCTGCGGAACATCAAGCCCCTATGCGAGGTTGATCGGCTAAGAGCGCTTTAAACGGCTCTGCAGCGTGTTGTATTCTTGCCCGTTGGAGCTTGCGTGGACATGCCTTGGACGGAGCCTGACGAGCAATCACGTGAAGATTGCAGTTTTTGATTAAGCCCGCGTGCAGCAATGTTCGCTGAGGCTTCAAGGAGAAAAAGAATGAAGCGCACGATTTCGCTTTTCGCGGGAATACTGGCAGTTGCCCTTGTTCCTGCATTGGCCCAGCAGCCAGCGGCTGCTCCGGCTACTGCGGCAGCCGATAACGGCAAGGTCCATGGTCACATCACGAACCCCACCGGTGCTCCTCAGAATGGCGGTACGGTCGAGTTCCGTCAGGTCATTCATGCGGCTTCCGGTCCCGGACTCAAAGCGACTGAAGCTGGGCAAGGGACATTCACAGTCGATGCCAATGGCGACTACTCAGGTCAGGTGCCTGCGGGAAACTATACCGTGATTTACCGTTCGCCGGAGATGCCTCAGGACAAGCAGGCCGACCAGCTGGAGAACGTGACAGTTGTCGCCGGCAAGGACAACGCCTCCGATCTCGACATGTCGCGCGCGGAATACATCGAAAAATTGCCTGAGGACCAGAAGAAGCAGTTGCAGGAACTTCGCTCGAAGAATGCGGAAGCCATGAAGGCGAACGAGGTGATCAAGAACCTCAACGCAGATCTCAAAGTGGTTGGTCAAGACCTGAAGGACGCGGATACAGCCCACGCCGCAGCCGCTCAGCAGCTGGGTGCATCTGCCGCGAAGGCGGATGTCGACGCCAAGACGACCGAGATCAAGACCGCAAAGTACACCGACGTCGAGACCTTGATGACCAAGGACGCGCAGATGCGGCCGACCGAGCCGGTTCTCTGGGCGTATCTGGCACAAGCGCAGGCGGGCATGAAGAAGTATGACGATGCAGAGACCTCCTACAAGAAGGCAATCGAGTTGGATGCTGCCGCGAAGAAGCCGAATCCGGCCATCGAGGGTATGGCGAACTCCGGCCTCGGCGAAGTCTACGCTCGTCAAGGCAAGATACCTGAAGCCAACGCGGCCTACGATGCGGCGGTCAAGGCGAACCCAACTTCGGCTGAAACCTATCTACGGAACCAGGCGGTCATCTTCTTCCAGACTGGGAATGCCGATGCCCAGGTTGCAGCTGCGGAGATCGCGATCAAGAACGATCCGAACGATGCGCTGGTCTACTATCTGAAGGGCCAGGGGCTCGTGTCCAAGGCAACGGTCGATCCGAAGACGCAAAGGATTGTGCTGCCCGAAGGCTGCGCCGAGGCCTACCAAAAGTACCTGGATCTGGCGCCAACCGGGCCGTATGCCGGCGAGGTACAGGCCATTCTCCAGCAGGCTGGGCAGAAGATCAATTCGAGCTACAAGGCAGGCAAAAAGTAAGCTGCAAAAAAGCGCGGTTGAAGTTTTCCTGGAACGAGAAGCGCCTCTGCAGTCGGGAGGTGCTCTTCGTTTTTGTGCGAAGGGGGTGGCGGCGCAAAGAGAGCTGGCAGCGCCTTCTACAATCCAAGGCATGAGTTCCTCGTTGCTCAGCTATGCCGAAGCCGATGCGGTTGTGGCTTCGCTTGCGCGAGATCTGAGCAAAGTTCGGCCGGCTTCAGAGCGAATTGATCTTGTCGATGCGCAGGGCCGCGTGCTTGCGGAGCCGCTCTTAGCGGATCAGGACCAGCCGCCCTTCGCTCGCTCTACGCGCGATGGGTTTGCGTGCCGTGCGGCCGAGTTTTCGGCGCATGCATTTCTGCGTGTCGCCGGGTTGACCCATGCCGGCGAAGCGCCGCCGGAGCCGCTGCCTTTCGGCGCAGTCTGGGAGATCATGACGGGGGCACCTGTTCCTAAGGGCGCCGATGCAGTCGTCATGATCGAGCATGTGGAGCGCTACAAGAATAGCGTTCGGCTTGCGGCGGATCGAAAGATCAAAGCTGGAGACAATATCGTCGAGCGGGGCGCTCAGGCGCATCGCGGCGATGCGTTGATCGCGGCCGGAGTCGTGCTTGGGCCGGCGCAGATCGCCCTGGCAGCGGCGTGCGGTTACGCCGAGCTTACGGTTTATCGGCGTCCACGCGTCGCGATTCTCACCACAGGCGATGAACTGGTTTCAGTCGAAAATACGCCAGGTCCCGGACAGATTCGCAACTCGAATGCACACATGTTGGCCTCGCTTGTCGCGCAAGCCGGAGGCGAGCCGCTCGTGTTGCCGCGCGCAACCGACACAGCCAAGGCGCTGGACGCAGCGTTGCATCAGGGATTGGACGCAGACCTTCTGCTGATCTCCGGCGGTGTCTCTGCCGGCAAATTCGATTTGGTCGAGCCGGCACTGGCACGATTGGGCGCAAAGTTCCATTTCGCCAGCGTGCGCATTCAACCCGGCAAGCCGCTGGTCTTCGGCGAAGTCCCGCGTGCAGCGAATCCTTCGTTGCCGTTCTTTGGATTGCCAGGCAATCCGATCTCATCGGCGGCGACATTTCTGCTGTTTGCCTCGCAGGTGCTGAAGGCGCTCGCGGGACGCAGCGATACACGGCCGCAATTTTTGGCGGCGCAGCTTGCGAAGGACACCGATCGCAAAGGCAAAACAGGGCTCACGCGCTTCCTCCCGGCTAAGTGCGACTTCAATGCTGAGGACAAGTTCCCGCAAGTCGCAACCGTTCCGTGGCACGGCAGCGGCGATCTGCCTGCCTTTGCGCGCTCCAATTGTTTCGTCGTGATCCCCGAAGATGAGGCGACTCTCGACGCTGGGACGATGGTTCGTGTGTTGATGATCTGAGGATGAGATGACCAAGCCGCATCAGCCCCAACTGCAACTGCCTCCCTCCGGGCTATCGCACTACGACGAAGCCGGCCAGGCCAACATGGTCGACGTGAGCGCCAAGCAGTCAACGCAGCGCACGGCCACGGCCTCGGCGTTCGTTGAGCTATCGGCCCACGTGCTGGCGGCGTTGCCTTCCAATCCGAAGGGCAACCCGCTTGAGGTCGCGCGCATTGCAGGCATTCAAGCCGCGAAGCGGACATCGGAGCTGATTCCTATGTGTCATCCGCTGGCGCTCACGCATGTCGATGTGCAAGCCGACATCGTGGAAGGCGGCGTACGTATCACGGCGACCGCAGCCACAGTCGGTCCCACCGGCGTGGAGATGGAAGCGCTGACTGCAGCATCGGTCGCAGCCCTCACCGTTTACGACATGACCAAGGCCCTGGACAAGGGCATCGTCATTCGCGAGGTGAAGCTCGAAGCGAAGAGCGGCGGCAAGAGCGGCGACTTCGTGCGCGTGTAAGTGCTGACGGAGGGCCCAGTTGGGGATTGCCTGCAGATGCCATGCAACTACAGAGACAGAATCGTGTTCCTACTTGCATGAGTGGTCGCGAGGTGCAACATGACGCACTATCCCCAACACGAAGTTGCCATCAGCGATGCCGACCGCGCAGAAATTGAAGCGATCTTCATTGAGCTCCTGCGCGCGCGCGACGCTGCGCAGAGTGCCTCAGAGACAACCGCATCTTCCTCAATCGAATTTCCCAACCAGCGTGGAGCCCAATGAGCTGCTCCGCTGCAGGCCTATTTGGGTATAGCTGGCGGCGCCGGATGTTCGTGGTCATGATCCGGCGGAGGCACAAACGGGCCTGGATCGAGATGGCCACGATGACACGTCCCGCACGTCACCGGCGTGCCCGAGTTGTCGATCTTGCCGATGTACTGCGTATTGATCTCTTCCACCATCTTGACCATCAGCCGCGCCGTCGCCTTTTCCGGCTTCGAGTCGTCGGCGAAATTCAGCATGGGCCGGCCATCCGGCCGCTTGTGGATGGGGTCAACCGCATGGCAGGTGCTGCACTCCGTGCCCAGCGCAGCTTCCCACTTGTGCATGATCTCGTGTACTTGGTCTCCGGTCATGTCCTTCGGCAGCACCTGCAGATTTGTCGGGGGCGGAGCAGGCGGATGTGCGTGACCAGCAGGCGCCGTAGCGGCCGGCTGTTGAGCGACGGCTACAGAACAGGCGGCGGAAAGCGCCACTGCAAGGGAGCACAACAGGGAAGAAACTTTCAAGCGCAGAATTCCTCTCGAGTTTTGAAATCGATTAGCTCACACTAACAGACGATATTTCTTCGACGGAATCCTACTTAAGATGGACTCGCGTGCCGGTTAAATTCCGCGCACCGGAGACACAGGCGTGCTCCAGAAGGGCGAAGCGAAGCGGCCAGTCGGCCGCGTGCTTGATGCCGATGCGCGCGGTGACCAGCACTTCGCGCACTGTGTAATCGTCGTCGCGCACCTGCAGCGGAGATGAACGATTCGTCATGTCGAGGCCGTTGTGTTCCATCCGCGTCAGGCCCAGCGCCTCGCAGAGACGGCCCGGCCCCGATGTGAGCAGGCGAGGCGGCGCGGTTGCTGGCAGCTCTCGGTTCTTCGCCATCTGCTCCAACCCAGCCACGGGCTCGAGCGCCCGCAGCAGCACACATCCGGCAAGCCCTTCCACCTCACAGGTGATGTTCATACAGAAGTACATGCCGTAGATGGCGTACACATATGCGTATCCTGCAGGGCCAAACAGGACTTGATTGCGGGGGGTTGGCCCGCGATAGGAGTGAGCCGCCGGGTCGGGCGCATCGTTGTGCGGACCGAGATAGGCCTCGACTTCGACGATGCGTCCGGCCATCACACCACTCTTGGTTCTGTGGACCAGCAGCTTGCCGAGCAGGCGGGGCGCGACCAGTTCCGGCGCGCGGTCGAAGAAGGTGCGGGGAAACAGGCGGCCGGGGAGTCGACTAGAAATGTTCCCCTCCGATCATCGTTACCGGCGTTGATCATCACAGGCCCGATCTGTTCCTCACGCAAGCAGCGAGCGAATCTATTCCGTGATCTCTTCGCCACCGTCTTTAGCTTGAGGTTCCGTGACCGAACCATATAGTGCGCGGAATTCTCGTTCAATCTGCCCGAGAATCTCGTGCGCCTTCTTTTGTCCGTTCAGGATCGCCGGCGAATCCGCCAGCGCCATTACAGGCCCCTGGGGCTCGTCCAGCTCGAAATTAATCGAGTCATAGGCCCCAACCAGAACTCTCAACTTGCCGGCAAGCTCGTTGCTGAACACCAGCTGATTTTTTCTCAGAGTTCGTTCAAATCGTTCGCAGGCCTCCATAGCCGCACGTACCTGCTCGGTATGGGATTTACCGAAGTCGGAGGCGCGTTCCGCAGCCAGGCCCCATCCAGCCAGAGGCGGGATGCATTCCTGGATCGCTTCCTCCGCATCCAGGATGCAACCATAGACCTCATTCATCACCTGTGCCCTCTGGGCGTATAGCCATGAGAATTGGGTCTTCAGCTGCTCACTTGTCCGTCGAGCGCTTTCTTCGCGAGCAGCCTTCTCGGTTTCAAACTCATTGCGTAGCTTCTCCAGGCGCACGTCCGCCCGTTCCTTGAGTAATATCTGAACGATCGCCGTCACTAATGCCGATGACAAGATCGAACTGACTGCAATGCTAAGCGTGTCCAGTACCGCACTCACTGTGACAGAACCTCGCAGCGAGAGAGAAGCTAGCCTCTAATTATAGGGCTGCTGTTTCTTGTGAACGTTGCAATGCCGGACGTCTACTTTTGGTGTCTGCGTTGCCTCCTTGTGCAGAGCGGCGACAGGGGTGAGAGATGGGGACGCCAAGCATTGCGGGTTGGTCAAAAATCCGGGCGCAATCCGAGTTACTTTTCTCCTTTATGCCATTCTTTCAACAGCTTCAGCACTTCCTCGGCATGGCCTTCCGGCGTCACCTTGGGGAAGATATGGATCAACGTCTGATCCGGTCCGATCAAAAAGGTTGTGCGCTCGATCCCCCACACCTTCTTGCCGTACATGTTCTTTTCCTTCATTACGCCAAACTGATTGCAGACTTTCTCGTCTACATCAGCAAGGAGTGTGTACGGAAGGCCGTACTTTGCGCGAAACTTGGCCTGGGCCTTGGGTGTATCGCGCGAGATGCCCAGCACGACCGCGCCGGCGGCCTGGAGTTTCTTGAAGGTGTCGCGGAATCCGCAGGCCTCGATCGTACAGCCGGGCGTATCGGCGCGGGGATAGAAGAACAGGATGACCGGTTTTCCTTTAAAGTCAGAGAGGCTTACTTCCTTGTCTTCGTCGGTCTGGAGCGTGAAGTCGGCAACTTTCTTATTCAGATCCATTGGAGTTTCCCTCGTATGCCGGGTGGCCCTGGTACACCGGATCAATTGACCGCCAGCTTGCATTATGGCCGAGCGGGCCTCGTCGCGTCATCGCGCAGGCTGTGCGTTTTCGCCTGCTCTTTCGCGATCGCACTTCTGGCGGCATCTCCCGCCGCTGCGCAGTATCCGGGACAGGTCGACAAGAAGGACAAAGACAAGGAAGCGCCCTCATTGCGTGCTATTGCCGTTCTCGAGTGGACGGGCGATCTGACCAAGCCCAAGACCAGCCGGCTGGTGCCCATCACGGTCTACGACGGTCAGCAACTCCAGGACGGAAGTGTTTACATGGCGCGGCCGGAGCCAATGGCTGTGGCCGATGGCGTGGAGTACATCCTGCAGAAGAACGGCGCGAAGCTGGGACTCTACGACGTGGAGAAATCGGGGCAGGAGCAAGGATCGTGGGTGGGTTTTGGTGCATGGAAGTCGATGCCCAAACCCGAGCCGGCTCCTGCTGTGGCGCAGAAGATCGACGAAGACGATGCAAATAGCGATCGGCCAGTTCTACACCGCAAGCACAGCTCAGGCAGCGACTCATCAAAGGATGGCTCAGGCCCACAAGGTCCTCCGCCCGATCCTGATCGCCCGACATTACACAAAGCCCCAGACGCAAGTCAGACCCCGAGCCAGTCTTCAGGCTCTGACACGAGCAATGCGCCGGCCGATCCCGACCGGCCCACGCTGCACAAAGCGCCCGATGCGAGCCAGACCTCCAGTTCGCCTTCAACACAATCCTCGGGCCAGCCATCGGGCGCAAACTCAAGTTCCGCGTCGACACCGTCCGATCCTGACCGTCCTCAGTTGAAGCGCGGCAAGGCCAAGCAGCAGGCCGATGAGGGCTACGTGTCGTCGGTGGAGAATACTGATCCTGATCGGCCGCGCCTTTTGCGGGGCAAACCGGCAGAGAATGGGCCGGCCGTCACGCCGACCTTGATGGGCCTGCCTTCGGATATGGAGCAGGCTGTTGCGGTCTCCGATCCGCGCAACCGCCCCGATCACCCCTGGAGCTACAGCTGGGCCAATCTGGACGACGAGGCAAAGATGAAGGCAGCCATGGAAGACGCCGCCCGCACAGCTCTCGGCATTCAGACCCCTCCGCCCGCGCCGGCTCCCAGGAAGACCGCCGCGACGAGAGCCAAAGCCAAGTCAACTGCTCCGCTGGAGCCCGCGCCCCTGGTGGATGAAGAGTTCCGTGTCTTCGAGCTTGCTTACGGCTCAGGAGCAACACTGGTGATGACGGCCCATACCGACGGTCCGCCCAACCAGCAGAAGTACGTCACGCTCATCGGGCAGCCCGATCTTTACGGCAGCCTGCTCGTACTGTTCAAGAACGTCGGGGATGGGGCGCATCTCGACGATTCACCGCGGATGCGCCTGGTCGATGCGGTCGACGCTCTCGCCGACAATCGCGGCGAGCTGCTCTTCGAGCTGCGCGGCAAGACCCAGCGGCAGTTCGCGCTCTATCGCGTGGTGCGCGGCACAGCAACACAGCTTTTCGTCACGGGCGGGGGCGCAACCGCAATCGAAGCGCAGAATTGATCCCGTTGAAACCAGCCAACTTCCTTGGTCCTGTCGAAGAATCTACGAATATACGGTGACTTTGGTGAAAACAGGGGCCGCCGGGGGGCTATACTAGCCCTGTCTCCGATAGAATCCAGACAGCAAGAGTGGGAAAATCCAGCCACTCTTCAAGGATCAACAGAAGAATGGCGTCCGTCTTAACTGCTCCCGCTGCTACGTCTTCGGACGAAGCACATGCCCTCCACTCGAATGACAAGACAACTGCAGGCCACGCCGTAGCAGCGCGCGAGCTCGTGCACATGGGCAAGGCTGCAACTGTCCCTGCAGGCATGAACTGGCTCACGCTCGTGACTGTTGCCCTCTTTCATGCCGGCGCGCTGGCCGCGTTCTTCTTCTTCAGCTGGGGACGGCTTGCCGTCATGGCGATCCTCTACGTGCTGGCCATCAATGTCGGCATCGGGATGTGCTATCACCGCCTGCTGACGCATCGTGGTTATCAGACGCCCAAGTGGGTCGAGTATGCGATGAGCATCTTCGCCACCATGTCGCTGGAAGGCGGGCCGATCTTCTGGGTCTCGACCCATCGTGTGCATCACCAGCTTAGCGACCAGGAAGGCGATCCGCACACCCCGCATGAAGGCGGCTGGTGGGCCCATATGGGTTGGATTCTGTTCGGCGAGGCGCTCCATGCGCAGACTAAGGTTCTGGCCCGCTACGTGCCCGATCTCAGCAAAGACCGCTTCCACGTCTGGCTGAGCAAGTATCATTGGCTCCCCATCACCGCCAGCGGCGTTCTGCTTCTGGCCGGCGGTTGGATCTGGGGCGGATGGGTCAATGGAGTGGCGATGGTCCTGTGGGGCGTGCTGCTGCGCGTCACGCTCGGCCTGCACGCGACCTGGCTTGTGAACTCCGCGACACACATGTGGGGCAGCCGACGGTTTGAGACCCGCGACGACTCGCGCAACAGTTGGTGGGTAGCTCTCTTGACGGGCGGCGAAGGCTGGCACAACAACCACCACGCGCACCCGGTTTCAGCGCGGCACGGCCTTAGATGGTGGGAGATCGACCCCAACTTCTACGGCATCTGGCTGCTCTCGAAGATCGGCTTGGCGAAGAAGATTAGCATCGCCAAGTTCGACCCGAAGAACCCCAAGCCGGCAGGGCTGTAAGAACGAATCGAGTTCAGTGTCGAAGAGGCCACCCGCTGCGGGTGGCCTCTTCGTTTTGGCCCAGCAACGCGCGGCTTACGCCCTACCCGCTTGGCGCCAAAGCGCGCCCATAAAATGGCCAGCCCCGATGGGGTTCACCCACCGGGGCTGATTTTTTACGCAGGATTCGGCAAAAGGACCTGTAAGCCGAATTCTGTTCAGGACCCCGAAAGGTCCCTCGTGCGGTCATTCCTCTAGGCGCCGCGTTGCCGCGGACACTCATCAGCGACCTACCCGGAGGTTTCGACAAGTGCTCGAGCCGTCTGAACGCATCGGGCCGATGCGCTGCGCCGCCTGGCTCTTGGCTAAACCCGTTTCCGGGGGCGCATCCCTCCCTATTTGGTCTTGCTCCGTGTGGGGTTTACCCTGCCTCCGCCATTACTGCCGGAGCGGTGCGCTCTTAACGCACCTTTTCACCCTTACCTCTGCAACTTTGCGGTCGCAGGGGCGGTATGTTTTCTGTGGCACTGGCCGTCTGTGGATCTTGAAACCCACATCCCGGACGTTATCCGGCACACTGCCCTGCGGAGTTCGGACTTTCCTCCCCCGGCAACCCGGTTGCCCAGGCCTCCGGCAGCGACCGCCCGGTCCTCCTGCCAACTCCAGTTTACTCGAATGCTGCCTCTCCGCTGCGTTACCAACAGTTTGCATCGACAAAGGCCGCCCCAACCTCCATAGTGGTGTGCACAGGGTTTCGCGGCCAGCTCCTGAAACGGCTTCATCATCGCCGCCCGGCAACCCGAGCGCACACCAGAAGGAGAAACCCAATGAAGATTGTGGCTACCATCGCCCGCTACCTCATGGGCTTGATCTTTGTCGTCTTCGGCCTCAACAAGTTTTTGAACTTCATGCCCTCCGGACCATTGCCTGGAGGCATCGCCGGCCAATTCATGAACGTTTTCATCGTCACCAAGTACGCGATGCTGGTCGGCGCATTCGAGGTGGTGGGCGGCCTTTTTCTGCTGGCCAATCGCTTCGTCCCTCTGGCGCTTGCTTTCCTGGCCCCGGTGATCGTGAACATCCTGTTCGTGAACGCGACGATGACGCCGCAAGCAATTCCCGTGACCCTTGTGGTGACCCTCTGCTGGATACTGGTTTACTTCCGCGTTCGCGCGGAGTTCGCGCCACTCTTCAAACCAACCAAGCAGGAGTAGCGTCTTCAAGGCCCATCGCACTCGAGGAGCAAACCGGCGCACGCTCCTACACCTACAATAGAGAGACGCGATGATCGTCTATCTCTATCTCGGCCGTGTCCCGTACGACGAGGGCCTGCGCCTGCAGGAGGAGCTCGTCGCGCTCCGCGCCGCCGGCCGCATCGAAAACGTGCTTCTCCTGCTGGAGCATCCGCCGGTCCTGACCCTCGGCCGCAACGCTACACGCGCGAACATTCTGGTCTCGGATGAGCTGCTGGCCCAGCGCGGCGTGACCGTGCACGAGATCAATCGCGGCGGTGACGTCACCTATCATGGCCCAGGCCAGCTCGTCGGGTACCCGATCTTCGATCTGCGCACCTTCAATCATCCGAACAGCGGAAGATTCGGTCCGGTTGATTTCGTCCGCACGATGGAAGAGGCGCTGATTCGTCTCTGCGCGATTTATGGCGTGCACGCCCGACGCGTTCTTGGACTCACTGGCGTCTGGTGCAGTCTTGGCCCTGCGGGCGGCACACCTTTGGATGAGAGCTTTGACGCGACGAACGCAGGGAAAATCGGGGCCATCGGAATTCACGTCGCGCGCGGCATCACCTCGCACGGCTTCGCGTTCAACGTCACGACCGATCTCGGATTCTTCCAGCTCATCAATCCGTGCGGAATCACGGACCGGCCCGTGACCAGTCTCGCCCGCGAAATCGCCGATCCGGGTACGCTGCCGAGCCTCGAAGCGATTGCCCACCAGGCCGCGCACCAGTTCGGGCTTGTCTTTGGCGAACAGATACTGGCTGTGGAGAACCTCGACAATCTCCGCGCGCAAGCGCAGTCACTCGCACCGGAGGTGCCGGCGGAGTCGCAGTTGGCCCCACCGCAGGTGCCAGCGCAGGTGGCCGAAGACACACCGCTTCAGATCCCGCGCGAGGTCGAGCTGCTCCACGACCCGCGCGAGCACCCCGTTCGCGTCTGAATCCTGCCTCGACCCCGCAGCGATTTATAATCCGGCAGGACTAGTCGGCGCCCGGCAGCGCGGAGAGAACGATTCATGCCAACGGATGTCATCATGCCCCAGATGGGCGAATCCATCTTCGAGGGCACCATCACCAAGTGGCTTAAGAAGACCGGCGATCCGGTTGAGAAGGACGAACCTCTCTTCGAAATCTCCACTGACAAGGTCGATGCCGAAATCCCTGCGCCCGTGGCCGGCGTGCTTTCCGAAATCAAGTTCCCCGAAGGCGCAACGGTGCAGGTGAATGCAGTGGTTGCCGTGCTGTCCGAGAACGGCGTTGTTCCGGCCACACCCGAAAGGCGTCAGGGGACAGCCCCACCGCAGGTACCGGCGCAGCTGCAGGTGCCGCCGAAGGCGCAATTGGCCCCACCCCAGGTGGTTGTGATGCCGCAGATGGGTGAGTCTATCTTCGAGGGCACCATCACCAAGTGGCTCAAGAAGGTCGGCGATCAAGTCCAGAAGGATGAGCCGCTCTTCGAAATCTCCACCGACAAGGTCGACGCCGAGATTCCTTCGCCCACCGGCGGCATCCTCACCGAGATCAAGTTCGGCGAAGGCGAAACCGTGCAGGTGAACCAGGTGGTCGCGGTGATCGGTGGAGCTGCTCCTTCCCCCACTTCCGTGCAGGCCAAATCATCGCAGTCGGCAACGTTGGCTCAAGCGAAACCGGTGCAGCAGCCCGTAGCGCAATCGAGGGAGCGATCGGAACCGGTTGCGGCCTCCACCGATCAGAGCCTGCGCTCGTCGCCCCTTGTCCGTCGCATCGCCCGCGAGCACGGCATCGATCTGGCGCGAGTGTCCGGCACTGGCTCGCAAGGCCGCATCACCAAAGACGACATTCTGACCCACGTGGATCAGATGGGAACAACCGATGCAATGCGTGCCACGAGGGAGCATCAGCCGCCGAAGGCGGAGTTGGCCCCACCGCAGGTGGCACCGGAGGTGCCGCAGGGGTGGCTTAAAGATGAAGTCGTGCCGATGACTAAGATGCGCGCGATCATCGCCGAGCGCATGGCCGAAAGCAAGCGCACCATTCCTCATGCACACACGGTCTACAAAGTAGACATGACGCGCGTCGTGCGCCTACGCGATCGCGAGCGTGCCGCATTCGAACAGCGGCATGGGGTCAAGCTCACCTACATGCCGTTCATCGCCGTCGCGGCAATCGAGGCGCTCAAAGACTTTCCCATCCTTAATGCCTCTCTAGAAGCGACGTCAATTCACTTCCACGGCAATATCCATCTCGGGCTCGCCGTCGCCCTGGAGTGGGGCCTGATCGTGCCCGTGATCCGCTCTGCGGAAGGCCGCGACTTTATCTCCATCGCGCGCTCCATTCAGGATCTCGCGGGACGTGCGCGGACCAAGAAACTCCTACCCGACGAAGTGGGCGGATCGACCTTCACGCTCACCAATGCGGGAGCTTTCGGCGGCGAATACGGAATGCCCATCATCAATCCACCCGAATCCTCCATTCTCGCGATCGGGGGCCTGCGCAAGGAACCTGTCGTGTTGACTGACGCCGACGGCAACGACAACATAGCCATCCGCTCCATGCAGTACTTCTGCCTGGCTATCGATCATCGCCTGATCGACGGCGCCGACGCCGGTAAGTTCATGACGGAGTTCAAGCGCATCCTTGAGAGCTGGGATCGCCCCATCGCCTGATCCTCCAGGCGCGAGCGCTTTCCGATACACTCCCGAAGACGCCTCGCTTCCCTTCGCGGCCGCAGTCAAATCCTATGCAGTCCACACCGGCGCAATCCGCCCTCGCAACCAATGCGCTTCCCGCTGCGATCGTACACGTCCGCCGGCGTCTTGTGCCCTACCTGATGCTGCTCTACATCGTCTCGTTTCTCGATCGCGCCAACATCAGCTTTGCCAAACAAGCCATGCAGGCTTCCGTCGGCATCTCGGAGAAGACGTACGCCCTCGCCGCAGGCCTGTTTTTCGTCAGTTATTCGCTTTGCGGGTTTCCCAGCAATCTCATCCTCCACAGAATTGGCGCGAAGCGCTGGCTCTCGTTTCTCCTGATCGGCTGGGGCCTGGCGTCGATGGCGACTATGTTCGTCACGGGCAGCACCTCGTTCTATGCCCTGCGCATTCTCCTCGGCATCCTCGAGGCCGGCTTTTTTCCCGGCGCCGTCTTGTATCTCACCTACTGGTTCCCGGAGCGCGTACGCGGCGAGATCATGGGCCTCTTCTATCTCGGTGTTCCCATCTCGCTCATCGTCGGCGGACCGCTCTCGGGCCTGCTGCTTGACTTGCGTTCATTCGGTGGCCTTCAAGGCTGGCAGAACATGTTTCTCGTCGAAGGATCGTTGGCTGTCGCGCTCGGCATCTGCTCGTTCTGGTATTTGGACAACAAACCGACAGACGCCCAATGGCTTCCCGACGACGAGATGCAGGCCCTTAGCGCTTGCCTGGCACAAGAGGAACACGGCCGACGGCTGGAAGGCCCCACCCATCTGATGCGCGTGTTTCGCGATCCCCGTGTCTTACGTTTTGCCTTGATCTACACGCTCATTCAGATGAGCACCTATGGAGCGATCTTCTATTTGCCTTCAGAGGTATCGGGGCTGCTGCACCGGTCTGCGGGATTCACGGTCGGTATGGTGTCCGCGCTTCCATGGCTGTGCGCTCTCGCCGCAGTCTACTTTTTGCCTCGCTTTGCCGACCGGAGGCTTGTGCATCGCAGGCTGGCATCGTTCACGCTGCTCGCGGCAGGTTGCGCCAGCTTCGTCTTTCCGGCCGCCGGCCCACTGGTTGCGCTCATCGCCTTGGCCATCGCCGTCTCCGGATTCATTGCGGTGCAGCCGTTGTTCTGGACATTCCCCACCGGCTACCTTGCCGATCGCGCTGCAGCCGGAGGCATTGCCCTGATCGGCGCCGGTAATCTCGGCGGCTTTCTGGCTCCTACCGTCAAGGTTTGGGCCGATGAGACTTTTGAGTCGCCCCATGCGGGCTTCTATCTCCTCGCCGCTCTCACCATCGTCAACGCAGTTCTGATCGCAAACACCCGCACCCGGAATTCGCATCGACCCAGCGCATAAACAGCCGAAACTGACGCCTGCTCCTGCTCATCAAACGGAAGTCCGGGCTCTCGGAAACCGACTTCCTCCTTCGGACAGGGTGTTCCCAAAGCGGCATCGTGCCGAAATCTCTTATGCCATGCGAACCATAACTGGTGCAGTTTTTTCGAGGCTGTGAGAAAATCGTCATGCCTCGAAAGGGCAATTGCCAATACCCGGCCTGGTCCGGCTAAATTGCTCAAAAGCAAGACTTAGAATCTGATCCCCCTTGGATTCTTTCGTGAAGGATGTTGATGTGGTTCGCGCGTCTGGTTGCCTTGTCGTGTTGTCTCTGCTCTTGGCCGGCACGTGTGCCCTGGCGCAGGACGACTACCTGAACCATCTGGTCTTCACCAACAGTCAGACCCCGGACAACGACTTCTACACTGGCGCTCGTTCGGTCGCCCCGAGTACCCTCGACTCGCCCAACGGCCGCCTGCCCGTCGAGACACATACCTTCTTCACCCCGCCCAATGCCCTTCGTCTGCAATGGCGCTCGGTCGAAGGCGGTAGCTGGGATGCCGAAATCCGCGTAGTGAGCTACGACAACCGCCCCACCGCTTTCCGCGGCGACACTCTCTCTTTCTGGATCTACTCCGCCGAACGCATCGCTGCCGCTGACCTGCCGCGGCTTCAACTCACCGACGATGAGCACAACTTTACGGCTCGTCTGCCGCTCGCCGAGTTCGTCAGCAACTTGCCTGCCGAAAAATGGACGCGGGTTGAGATCCCGTTGCAGCGCTTTGTGACCGAGTCGATTCACCCCTTCGCCCCCCAGGTGCTCCACTCGATCTTCTTTGCCCAAGGCAAAGCCGATAACACAGCCCACACCCTCCTCGTCGATGAGATTCGCATCGACAACGAACCCACGCAATCGAGCACGACCGCCCTGCCGGTGCCCTACGATCTGCGTGCGGAAGCCTTTGAGCGCCATGTCGACCTCAAGTGGGAATCACGAGACTCGGACAAGCTCGCCTACACCGTGATTTTCCGATCCATCGACGACGGCCCGTTCGAAGCCGTCGGCATTCAGCACCCCGGCCTGCATCGCTACGCCGACTTCATTGGCAGTCTGAACGTGCATGTGACCTACAAGGTCGCGGTGGTCGACAAACAATACCGCTCCTCCACGCTCTCCCGGCCCGTGAGTGCAGAGACCTATCCGATGTCGGACGATGAGCTGCTCAGCATGCTCCAGGAAGAGTGTTTCCGCTACTACTGGGAACGCGGTTCGCATCCCGCCTCGGGCATGGCTTTGGAAAGCGTTCCCGGCGACCCGCGCATCGTCGCTACTGGAGCCAGCGGCTTCGGCATCATGGCGATTGTGGTCGGTATGGAGCGCGACTTCATCACCCAACCGCAGGGCCTCGAGCGTCTCACCCGCATCGTCAGTTTTCTTGAGAAAGCTCAGCGCTACCACGGCGTATGGCCGCACTTCATGGACGGCGCCACCGGCCGCACCATGCCCGTCTTCGGCATGTTCGACGACGGGGGCGATCTGGTCGAAACCGCTTTCCTTATGGAAGGCCTGCTCACCGCCCGCCAGTACCTGCAGAATCGCAGTACGGCGGGTCAGGCCCTTGCCGCGCGCATCACCCATCTCTGGCAAACAGTTGAGTGGGATTGGTATGAGCGACAGGCAGGAGGCAATCCGCTCATCTGGCACTGGTCACCGGAGTGGTCTTGGCGCACCGATCACAAGCTGACCGGCTTTAACGAAACCATGGTTGCCTATCTGCTCGCCATGGCATCGCCCGCGCACGGCGTTCCCGCCGATGCCTATTACGCTGGATGGGCCAGCCAGTCTGCGGCGGCCGAACAGTATCGCGTCGCATGGTCCGGAACCACCGACGGCGATCGCTATGGCAACGGCAAGACCTATGAGGGCATCAAGCTCAACGTAGGGGTCGGGAACGGCGGGCCGCTCTTCTTCACGCAGTATTCTTTCATGGGCGCCGACCCGCGTCAGATTCGCGATAAGTACACCGACTACTTCCGGAACAACCGCAACATTGCCCTCATCAACTACCGCTATTGCCAGCAGAATCCCAGCCACTTCAAAGGCTACGGTCCCGGCGTCTGGGGCCTCACCGCGAGCCTCGACCCCTACGGTTATCTGGCGCATGCACCAAACCCTTCCAGCGACAACGGCACCATCGCACCTACCGCCGCTCTCGGTTCGTTCCCCTATACTCCCGAGGAATCGATGGCCGCGCTCAAGTACTTCTACCGCACGCTCGGCGCGCGTTTGTGGGGAATCTACGGCCCCACCGACGCCTTCAACATGACCGAGAACTGGTACTCTCCCGACTATCTCGGGCTCGACCAGGCGCCCATGGTCGTAATGATCGAGAACTACCGCAGCGGCCTTATCTGGAAAAACTTCATGGCCAACCCTGAGATCGAGCCGATGCTCACGCGCATCGCTCCGCCGCAACAGCCCTCCGTCGCCTCCTCTGCACCTGCCGCAGGAAAATAGCCGGCAATCGCTGCTATGCTGATGCGCGGGAAGCCGTGCATCCTCGCCTTTCCCGCATCCAACAGTCATGCAGTTCTGTGCACCCGCTCAGGAGTCAAACGATGCCTCTCACCGATGCTGAGATCTCAACCCGCCTCAAGTTGCTGCCTGGCTGGAAAGTCGAATCCGGCGAGCTGACCCGCACCTTCGCGTTCAAGGATTTCGTTGGTTCCCTCGCCTTCGTCAACAAGGTCGGCGAACTCGCGGAAAAGGCGGGCCATCACCCGGATATTGACATCCGCTACAACCGTGTCCGACTCGGCCTCGTCACCCACGATGCAGGCGGCATCACGGCGAAAGACTTCGATCTGGCCGCAACGGCGAGCAAGCTCGGCTGATCGTCGGCCGCAACGCCTGAACTTGGGCGGCGAAGCCGCAGTTGGCCGCACCGCCGGTGCCCCCACCGCAGGTGGCGCAGGGGTTTGCCAGCGGAGCGCCCGTCTGGCGATACTCGCTTATGTCCTCCATTCCGGCTTCTTCCCCGCGAGAGTCAGCCTTGGATCGCGAATTCTTCACAGCGCGTCTTGTCAAAAAGCAATGCGTCTCAGAGTCGGCGCAGACTTATCACCTCGAGTTTGTCCTGCCCGAGATCGAGTCGTTCTTGTTTCTTCCCGGTCAGTTCATCTCTGCCGTGGCAGACGATCCCGCGGGCAAGGAGCAGACGCGTGCCTACTCGATTGCGTCGGCGCCTGACGGAAATAAGTTTGACCTCTGCCTGAATCGCGTCGCCGGTGGATTCTTTTCCAATCTGCTCGCCGACCTCCCGGATCTGCCCCTTGGCGCCGACATCCAGATCTATGGCCCCAACGGCTTCTTCAAGCTACGCGCTCCCATCACCGATTCCATTCTCGTCGCCACAGGCACGGGCGTTGCGCCGATGCGCGGCTTCTTGCAGTGGCTGTTTGCTGGAGAGGATCGCAGCAACGGCAAAGAGATCTGGCTCGTCTACGGCACGCGCCACGAAACCGAAATCTACTATCGCGAAGAGTTCGAGGCTTACGCAGCCAGACATGCTAATTTCCACTACCTTCCGACACTCAGCCGACCGCAGGAAGGCTGGACCGGCCTGCGCGGTTATGTGCAGGAACATGTCGAGCGAATCGTTCGCGACAGAGCGGCGCGTCTCGGCGAGCCGCTTTCAGGTCCGCATGTTGATCCGGGAATTCCGCCCGCGGAGTTGCGCTTCGAGATTAATGCCTATGTCTGTGGCCTCTCGAACATGATCAATGCCGTGCGCGATCGCCTCAAATCCTTCGGCTGGCACCGCAAGCAGATCGTCTTCGAGCGCTACGACTGAAAACTTCGAAATTGCGACCGATTACGCCAAAACTCATCAGATCGTTAGATACTTGGTCACGAGCGAATTGAAGTAAGTCAGTGGAACTGCGCTAGATAGTCTGCTCGTTCCACGCAGTTGGTACGGGTCGAGTTGTCGCTGAGGAGATCGTTCGTCCGGATGCCCGTGTCAACCATCTTTCGCCGTACGTTCCGCGCTTTTCGGCACCGCGACTTCCGGCTCATGTGGCTGGGTGCCTGCACATCGACGATTGGCACCTTCGTCCAGCAGTTTGCCCAAAGCTGGCTGGTGTATGACCTTACCAAGAACCCCTTTTATCTTGGACTGGACCTGTTTCTCGGCCAGTTGCCGATCATTCTCTTCTCGCTCGTCGGCGGGGTTTTTGCGGATCGCCTGGACCGCAGAAAGATGTTGCTCGGATCCCAATACATTCAGATGATCTCGGCTTTTGTGCTCGCCACTTTGTTCTTTACGCACACGGTCAGAATCTGGCAGATTCTCTCCCTTTCTTTCGTTGTTGGATTGGGCCAGTCGTTTGGCGGACCCGCCTACTCCGCGCTTCTTCCAACCCTGGTCCCCGCCGAAGACCTGGCCAACGCCATTGCCCTGAACTCCATCCAGTTCAATCTCGCACGAGTGTTGGGACCGGCGCTGGGCGGGTTGGCTTATGCGACCGTCGGCGCGACCTGGTGTTTCGCCCTCAACGGGGTCTCCTACCTCGCGGTGATCGCATCGCTCTTCATGATCCACGTGAAGTTTGTTCCTCAGAAATCGAGCGAATCGATTCTCAAAAGCATGAAAGAGGGCCTGCACTTTATCCACGAAAGGGAAGGCCTGTCGGCGCTCGTCTTTCTGGCTTTCGTCACAACGCTTCTCGGCTTTTCACTCACAGCGTTTCTCCCGGTCATCGTTCAAACCGTCTTTCATCAAGGGCCTCGCACCTACCAGTTGCTGCTCGTCTCATCGGGCGCCGGATCCATCGTGGGAGCACTCATCGTTGCCTCTTCGGAGAAGCTGAAACAGCAAGGCTACGTAGTGCTCTTAACCTTGATGATGCTCGGGGGCTCGATAGCAGGTTTCGCACTCAGCCGATGGCTCGTGGTTTCGTGTCTGCTCATCTTCCTGGGTGGTATCGCAATGATGGCATCAGCGTCTTTGATGCTCTCGCTGGTGCAACTGATTGTTGCGGACCAGATGCGCGGAAGGGTCATGAGCGTCTACAACCTCGCCTTTCGCCTTGGCATTCCTCTCGGGAGTCTGGCGCTGGGAAAACTCATCCCGTTCCTTGGGTTATCTTCAGCCCTCGCGGGCGCCGGATTTGTTCTAATCGGAATTGCGTTCTACCTCGTAATCGCGATGCGCAACGTCGCCATCTTTCGGCGTCGAGCCTACGCAGCCGATCCCGTGGCTTGATCCCCGATCCCCCCCCATCGCATCCTGACACCGAAAAGCAATCGAGAGAGGACCCGGACGCGAGACGCCGGAGATTCACATAGTGGCGTCGGTATCCGCTCCTAAAGATCAACGGCTCAGGCCTCGGCTACGGCCGCGATCGACACTCTCAAGCCGGGAATTCGAACGGGTAACTTTGCGCCTTGGCGTGCAGGCGGGTTCGCCGGAAACCACCTCATCCACTCTTCATTCATCCCTGCGAAGTCTGCTTCCTCAAGAAGGATCACAGTGGCACTCACGATCCGTTCGAGCGAAGGGTCAGCGGCTTCGAGGATGGCGGAGACGTTCTCCAGGCACTGTCTGGTCTGCTCCTGGATCGTATCTCCGACAATCTTTCCGGTCACCGGATCGTGCGGACCCGTGCCTGAGACGAACACGAGACCCGCCGCCCGTACCGCCTGACTGTAGGTCGGCGGCGGTGATGGAGCATGAGGCGTGCGAATGATGTCCCTTGCCATAAATCTCTCCAGATCTGACTGGTAAAACCAATTTGCTAACTCTAGCATCGCGGACTCGACCTCCCGATGGCCGTTTCGGCGGATCACGGCGGCAGCCCGGGGCATCTAACCGGCAGAAGGAATCCAGATTGCGTTCGAGACCGTTCTCGGAGAGACTCTAGACAAATGGAGCGTACTCAATGGCGATCTCCCGTTCCAGCCAGCCCGTCGCTGTTCTCCAGCCTCGCGGCATTCTTGCCGGCCGCGCGGCTCTCAAGAAGCGAATCGACAACACGTTCCTGATCGGCTTTCCCCTCGCGGGCTCAGTGGCCAGTATTTTCTGGTTTCGCTCCCACCCCATTCACGCTGTGGAGGTGGTGACCTTCATCCTCGGCTACTTCGTCGTCGGGATGGGCACGGGCGTCGGCTTCCACCGCTATTTCTCGCACAAGAGCTTTGAGACCGCTCCCTGGGTCGCTTATCTGCTGGGTGCAGCCGGCTCCATGTCGTTTCAGAGCTCTCTGCTGACCTGGGTCACCGACCACCGCCGCCATCACGCCCACACCGACAACTGCGGCGACAACCACAGCCCGTTCGTCGACGGCCACTGCGACCATGAGTCCTCGCTCAAGGGCCTCTTCCACGCTCACATCGGATGGATGTTCGACGACACCATCACCGACGTCAGTATCTACGGCCGCGACCTCGCACGCGATCCCATCATCCAGTTCTATGCCCGGACTCACTACGTATGGCCGGTGATTTCTGTCGCTGTTCCATGGCTCGTCGGCTATGCCCTCGGCGGATCAATCGACGCGTGGGGCTGCTTCTTCGCGGCCTGCCTGCGGACCGTGCTCTTCCAGCACTCGGTCTGGGCGGTCAATTCTCTTGGCCATACCTTCGGCTACGAGAACTACAACATGAGGAACAACAGCAAGAACAACCGGATTCTTGCGGCGCTCACCTTCGGCGACGGCTACCACAACAATCACCATCGCTATCCGCGCTCCGCCTTCCACGGCATGTTCAAGTACGAGCTGGACCTGAACGGCATCATCATCATGGGTCTCAGGAAGGCCGGCCTTGCCCGCAACATTATCTTTGCCGATGGCTACCTCGGGGATAAGAGCCCTGTTCTTTCAGCAGACACGCTCACCTCACAACCCTCCGAGCCAACGGCTGATACCGGTGTCTGAACGCGGACAGACGTCCGATTTATGTCAGAGCTTCACCTGAACTGTCTCAGTCCTGCGTCCTCTCCTGCGCACCCCGGGCGAGCTTCGTCATGTTGACGATCACTTTCGAGATGTAGCCGTCGCCACTGAAGGCGTTCGACGGGAGAAGCCCGATGAAACGGATGCTGCGTGTGTTGTCGAGCACGATCCCGAGCGGATAGTCGGTAGCGCCGAAGGATTGCGCTGCCGTATCAGGAACCTCCAGCGTTTGCGTGCCAGAGATTTGCTTGAAGTTCTCCTCGTGCGCGGCTTTGTCCGCTACCACTGAATCGTCCGCGAAGACCAGCCCGTAGGCGTGGATCGGCGTGTCGCGCTTGATGACGGCAAACTCGGTGAGCGTCTTCATCATCCTGCGGCACGCCAGCCTCATCGGCGCTTGCGCGGACAGGGTCTGCTGCACGGGCGTGGTTGGCTGGGTTGCTGGAGGGGTTTGGGCGCACAGCGCTGCCGGCGACGCGAACGATGTTACGCAAACTGCTGGTGGGCAGTGCCCACTACATCCTCGGACCGTTCGGGCCGGACTGCGATTTGCGACGATTTGGAATGATGCTGTGCGAGCGCGGAGGAAAGAATGCGAAAAAGCGAGCGACAGTTGGTGTAGCACGAAAACTTGCTGTTCTCCTGCATCGGCTCTGGATCAGTGGAGAAGCGTACGAGCCTCTGCGTCATGTCTCGGCCGCGCTGGCTGCAGCGTAGGAGACAAAACTCAAATCTGTTCTTAAACGCGCAAAGCAGACTGTTTCTTCATGGCTAAGCTGGAAACAACATCCAACGTCTTGTTCGGGTGACTGCGGGTGACCCGCTGGTCCCTTAGAGATCGCCGGTTAGAAGGCAGCACCCTAGCAACCCAGGTCCGCCACTCGATGTCGGACCTGGGACGTGAAATCGAATCCCAATATGCACCGGGCACAGAGTTGGCCCATTCAGAGTGCGGATAGAAGCCAGGTAGCGTGGATGCAACCATCCAGTTTCAGCGGGCTCCGGAGAACAGAGCGGAAACGATGTCTATTCCAAATTAAGGAACGAAGCGGAACAAGAACTGTTCCGCTTCGTTCCCGCACCAAGTGTCGACGACGACTGTCAAGGGTCAAGATGAACGTCCTCCGGACGCCCTTGACAGCGCTCGTCGTCGCTGTGAAGTTCAACTCGAACGGCCGCCACGTCGGCCTTGACTTTTGTGACCTTCTCATAGAAGCGGGTGACAGACTCGGAACGAATCTTAGGCTCTAGATCACGTTCGAGAAGCCGACTTGAACGAAGCCGCCAGGGCGGCGGACGCTTACGCGTATTCTTGAACCGGCCTGGATGGGCTGACTAGCTTTGGTCGCAGGGAAGGAGGTCCCCTGTGACCCATCTACGCAGC
>Ga0181535_10002030_pt1 | contig 25320 bp, 22 predicted proteins | sample PEATcosm2014_Bin_44_FD_119774 | JGI IMG/M metagenome (GOLD analysis project Ga0181535, IMG submission 119774) | Peatland microbial communities from MTU Mesocosm Facility, Houghton, MI, USA - PEATcosm2014_Bin17_30_metaG | ecosystem: Environmental > Terrestrial > Soil > Wetlands > Peat | place...
ACGCTCCCTCGCACAACACATCCACCGGACAAACGCGCGAGCAGCTCAGGCCCAGCACGTTGGCGTCGAGAATGGTGAAAGCCGAGCCTCGCAGGTTGCCGCTGAAGATCTTCTTGATGAAGCGCGGCACGTCGATGTGAGTGGGGCAGGCGGCGGTGCAGGGGGCATCGTAGCAGTAAAGGCAGCGACCGGCTTCGACGAGGGCGGAGGTGCCGTCGAGCGGCGGGTGCAGGTCGGCGAACCGCTCTTCGTGCTGCTGATCGGGTGCCGCTAGCTGGGTCACCGCGCTCTCCCGGCCACTGCGGCTTCGCACATCGCCAGGCTGCGGCTCAGCAGTTGGAGGAACTGATCCACGTCCGCGCGTCCCACGTTCATAGGCGGAGAAATGCGGAGCACGTTGCCGTACATTCCACCCTTGCCGATGATCAGGCGGTTCTCGCGCGCCGCCTCCATCACCTGGGCTGCCTCCGCGGTCGCGGGAGTCTTCGCAGTGCGGTCGGTCACCAGTTCCACCGCCTGCATCAGTCCCATGCCGCGCACGTCGCCGATCAGTTCGTGCTTGTCTTTCAAATCCTCCAGCCCGGCACGCAGGTAGGCGCCGGTCTCTGTACAGTTGGCCAGAAGGTTGCGCTCTTCGATAAAATCGATCACCGCCTTGGCCGCCGTTGCGGTCACCGGGTTGCCGCCGAACGTGGAAATGGTGAGGCCGGTGACGGCATCGGCGACCTCTGGTTTGGCGACGGTGAGTCCAATCGGGCTGCCGTTCGCCAGGCCTTTGGCGCTGGTGATGACATCCGGAATAACGTCGTAGTGTTCAATGCCGAACCACTTTCCGCCGGTGCGTCCCCACGCGGTCTGCACTTCGTCGCTGATAAAGATGCCGCCGTAATTGCGGATGATCCGCTCGACGATTTGGAAATACTCCTTGGGCGGCGTGATGAACCCGCCCACGCCCTGCAGAGGCTCGCCGATGAATCCAGCCACGCGGCCGCCGGTAGAGCTGCGAATCAGCTCCTCCATGTCGGAGGCGCAGCGCACTTCGCAATTCGGGTAGGTGAGGCCGAACGGGCAGCGGTAACAGTACGCGTTGTGCGCGTGCACCACGCCGGCCGAAGGAATGCCCAGCCGCCAGGAACCGACGCCGGTGAGCGACATCGCCGTGGCGGTGCGCCCGTGATACGAGTGGCGCAGCGCCACGATTTCCGTGTTCCCCGTGTAGCAGCGCGCGGCCAGAATCGCGGTTTCGTTGGCTTCGGTCCCGCTATTGGTGAAGAACGATTTTGTGAGCCGGCCGCCGGGCGTAAGCGAAGCGATCTTCTTGGCCAGCGCAGCCTGCGGTTCATTGGCAAACAGGGTGGAAACGTGCTGCAGAGTATCCAGCTGCCGGTGGACCTTTTCGTTCACCTGATCGTTGCAGTGGCCGACGCTCACGGTAACGATGCCGCCGAAGAAGTCCAGGTATTGATTGCCATCGGCATCCCAGAGGTATTGGTCCTTGGCCCGAGCCACCACTAGCGGTTCCTTGTAGTAATGAAACACCGCAGGAAACAGGAATTCCTTGTTGGCGAGAATGATTTCATCCCTGGTCATAAGGCCATGTAATCCCCCATCCAGCATACAATCGCGCAACGCCGGCATCGAGAAAAACAATACGAGTACCCGCCGTAGACAAACACAGATGGAAGAAACTTCGCTTATCCGTGTTCATCTGCGGTCCGTTCACGCTCTGACTAGTTCCTGATACATGTCCGGACGCCGGTCGCGGAAGAACTGCCAGGTCTTGCGCACCTCGGCGATCATGTCCAGGTCCAACTCGGCGGTCAACACCTCATCCCGATCCCGCGACGCTTGCGCAAAAATGCGACCGCGCGGATCGCAGAAATAGCTCGAGCCGTAAAACTCGCCGATCTTCCACGGCGCTTCCACGCCCACCCGATTGATGGCTCCGACGAAGTATCCGTTCGCAACGGCGTGTGCCGGCTGCTCCAGCTTCCAGAGATGCTCGCTCAATCCCGCCACAGTAGCCGATGGATTAAAGACGATCTCCGCGCCGTTGAGGCCCAGCGCCCGCGCCCCTTCCGGAAAATGGCGGTCGTAACAGATGTAGATGCCGACGCGCGCGAATCCAAGGTCGAAGACCGGATAGCCCAGGTTCCCTGGGCGGAAATAAAACTTCTCCCAAAAACCAGGCGCCACGTGCGGGATGTGCGTCTTGCGGTACTTTCCCAGGAACGCGCCGTCGTTCTGAATCACGGCCGCTGTATTGTAGAAGATACCCTCTTGCTCGCGTTCGTAGATAGGAACGATCAGAGCCATGTGGTGCTGCCGCGCCACGTCCTGCATCAACCGGATGGTCGGCCCGTCCGGCACCGGTTCGGTGAAGTCGTACCAGCGCGTTGTCTGCTCGGCGCAGAAATACGGACCGTAGAAGATCTCCTGCAGACACGTGATCTGCGAACCCGCAGCCGCTGCCTGTGCGATGAGGCTGAGATGCTTATCGATCATGGCTTTCTTGATAGCCTCCAGCGATGCATCTGGGGGCGAGGGGTTCGACGCCTGGATCAAGGAACAGCGAACGATGCGCGGCATGATTCCTCCCCCTCCCCGCCGGCCCAATCGCCGGAGGAAGGGATCTCACGGCTCCGAGTACGAGAATTTGCCTATTATGATTCTTCGCGCGGAGGGAAGCAACTCATGGACCAGGTCAGCTGGCCCGCGCTGCTTGTGCGCGACGAGTTAGTTGACGATGAACTGGCGCCCGAACGGGTTAGCTTTCTTGGCCGCCGCCGGCGGCGCCGGGTTATTGAAGTGCGGCGCCTGGTAATTGCCGAAGTCCAGTTCTTTTTCGTTGTAAACGATGGGCCGGTCGATGACCATCTCCACCGTGCTGCCGCGCTCCAGAACGGCATCGGGACGCGCCGACATCACGCCGATCAGGCCGGCAGCTGCTCCAGCGGCCGCACCAAGGCCCACCCCCATTCCCGGATGCCCTCCGAGAGCGCCGACGATGCCACCTACACCGGCGCCGGCGCCGGCAGTCTCCTCCACCGTCACCGCATCTCCCGCCTTGTTGCTTTCGGCGGTCACTTTGCCTTCCGGATCGAGCTTGCCCTTGGAGTCGCCGTCCAGGCTGTTCAGCCGGCCGTGAAAATCGCGCGTGACGCCATTCGGCAAGGTAAGGGAATCGAAGCGGATGTAAAGCTGCCCTAGCCCGTTCATGCGGCGCGGCCGCTTGATTTCGGTCACTGTTCCAGTGACATAACTGCCAACCGGAATGACGATCCGGCCACCGGCCAAAACCGGAAACGCCGTCTCCAGATAGACAGTGTCGCCCACCGCCGAGCGCTTGGTGCTGATACTGTTAATCAGGCTCAGCGGGAGCTTGGTCCCCGGCGCCACGGTGTATCCCGCCGGGGCGGCATCTGCCGAGACCCGCGGCGCATTCTCGCCTGCCGCGGCGCCCGCCACCGGTTGCTGCTGCGCCGCACACGCCAATACCAGCGTACTGGCCGCCATCAGCTGAAATAGAGCCATCGATGCCTCAGTTTTATTTTAGTGCCTATCCTAATTAATTGGATTCACTCCGCTTCGATCCATCGGAGCGCGACCCTAAATGTGAAACGCGCCCGCACTTATATGCGTTACCTAACTTAACGTTAACCACGGCACCGGTGCGTCGTCTCCGGTGCTCCGGCAACCTCATCTCCCGGACGTGGGGGATTGCATTCGGTTGTCCGATTCGGGAGACTCATGTTCGGAGGTCGGACGATGAAGCTGATCTTGTCAATGCCTCTTGTAGTTGCCTTGGCAGCGGCCGGCGACGGGTTGGCGCCGCGCGGCGGGCCGGCGGATTATCCAGCGCACGCGTATGTGGGACAAACGGCCTTCGCGGCGGCCGCGGTTTCCGCCGATCAAGCCAAGAAGATATTCGGCGCCAGGATCGATCAAGCCGGGTATGTAGTTTTCGAAGTGGCCGTGTATCCGGAGGCGGGCAGCGACCTCACCGTCTCGTTGGGAGACTTTGCGCTCCGCTTGGGCGCGGACGGCAGCACCATGCGCGCGGCTGAGCCGGGTGTGGTGGCCGTCACCACGGTTCCCGATCCGGCGTTCAACCAGCCCAAAGTGCCCAGCAAGGTGAACGTCAGCACCGAGTCCACCATAGGATATGAATCGGGCACATACGGCCGGCCCGGCGGAGTCTACGCCGGCCAGGGGGTAGGCGTCAGTAACTATCCGGAGCCCGCCCCGCCGCAGCCCAATACCGCCGCCAAGGACCACGCGCGGAACCAGCTCGAGCAAACCCTCTCAGACAAGCAGCTCCCTACCGGCCGGATCACCAAGCCAGTGGCCGGTTATCTGTACTTCCCCAAGCCCGCCGGCCACGCCCGCAAAGACGGCTACCAGTTGTCGTGGCTCGGCGACACCGGCCAGGCCAAAATGACAGTTCCGCCCGGCCAGTAGAATTGCTTGACAAAGTCAACTAATTGGGGCACACTGGCTTCAGGTTGCTCCCATGCCAACGGCCGACCCTGCGCAAATCGCCGCCGTGCGTCGCTTTAACCGCTTCTACACACGGCAAATCGGTTTATTGCGCAAGAGCTATCTCGGCAGCCCGTATTCGCTGACCGAAGCGCGCGTGCTGTATGAGCTGGCGCAGCGCAAGGACGTGACGGCGGTTGAGTTGGCGCGCGATTTGGATTTCGACGCCGGCTACCTGAGCCGCATCCTGGCGCGCTTCGAAAAGCACGGGCTACTGAGCCGCACTCCCTCGCTCTATGACCGGCGGCAGGCCGACCTGTCGCTCACCGCCAAGGGCCGCAAGGCGTTCGCCCCAATCGACGGGCGTTCGGCCAGTCAATCTGCCACCATGCTGGATCCGCTGCCCCGCGACGACCGGCCGCGGCTGATCGAAGCCATGCGCACCATCGAGACGCTGCTGACGGCCGACGCTGCAACTCCGCCGGCGCCTTACGCGCTGCGCACACACCAGCCAGGCGACATCGGGTGGATCATTCACCGGCACGGCGTCCTCTATGCGCAGGAACAAGGATGGGGCGCGCTGTTTGAGGCGCTGGTAGCGGAAGTCTGCGTGAAGTTTCTGCGCGAGTTCGACGCCGAGCGCGAGCGGTGCTGGATCGCCGAAAAAAACGGTGTGCGAGTGGGCTCGGTGATGCTGGTGAAGACTTCTACCGCTGAAACCGCCCAGCTGCGCCTGCTGCTGGTGGAACCGGAAGCAAGGGGCCTCGGCATCGCCAGGCGCCTGGTGGAGGAATGCATCCAGTTCGCGCGTGCCGGTGGCTACCGCAAAATGATGCTGTGGACGCAAGCCGATCTGGCCGCCGCCCAGCACATCTACCAGAAGTCTGGCTTCCAGATCGTCGACGAATCGACCCACCAGCATTTCGGAGTGCCGGTACTCGGGCGGACCTGGGAACTCAGCTGGTAAGGATACTCTCCGCGGCCGCTTTCCCCATCCGGATGCAGTCGGGGATGCCGATACCCTGGTAGGCGTTGCCGGCGAGATGAAGGCCCGGAATCAACGCGACGCGAGATTCGATTTCAGCGACACGCTCGGCGTGGCCGACTGGATATAGCGCCATCGCCTGCGGCCAGCGGAAAATGCGGTGGAAGCGCGGCTGCGCGCGAAAGCCGGCGATCTGCTGCAGCTCCGCGGTCACGGCGTCGAGCAGCGACTGGTCCGATTGCGTCAGCAGCGCCGCCTTGTCGGGGCCGCCGGCGAAGCAGCGCGCCACCACAGTTCCCTCGGCGGCCCGGTAAGAGAACTTGGTTCCCACCCAGGTACATGCCGTCAGTACCCGTCGCTCCTTGCGCGGCACCAGGAACCCGAAGCCCACCGGCGGGCGCTCGAAATCGGAGGCGTTGAAACCGAGCGCGATGACCACCGAGGAGCTGTAGGGAACCGTTCCCAGCAGTTCCGCCAGCCGCGCGTCGAGCGTGCCCAGCAGCCCCGCGCCGCTGTGTGCTTCGGTTGCGATCACTACCCGCGCCGTCTCAATCCACTCGCCACCGGCGCGCACCCGGAAGCCGCCGCCCACCCGCTCGACCGTCTCGGCGCGTACCTGGCGGACTTCGATCCTGCCCTCCATCGCCGCCTCAACCGCGTTCACCATCTGCCCGAGTCCACCCTTCAGAGTGCGGAACAGTGGCGCAGGCTCGCCCCGAGCGCCCGACTTGGCGGCCTTGGCGCGCTCGGCCAGCACTCCGCGTGTCAGGCTGCCGTATTGGGTGGCCAGTTCGACAAAACGCGGCAGCACGCTGCGCACGCTGAGCTGGTCCGGATTGCCGCCATAGACGCCGGAGAGCAACGGCTCCGCCAGGTACTCGACGGCTTCAGCGCCGTAATGCTCTTCGATGAAGGTGGAGACGGACTGGTCGGCGGTGCGGGGCTTGGGCGCGCGGAACAGCTCCATCCCCATTTTGACTTTGGTGCCCCAGCCGACCAGGCTCGTAGTCAGCAGCGGCACAATCCTGGTCGGCACCATCATCATGAGACCGTCCGGCAGCGGTACCAGGCGGCCGTCGCGGCGCACGAAAGTAACGCGAAGGTGGTCGTTGGAGCCGATCACCTGGTCCGCGAGGCCGAGTTCCTGGATCAGGTCGAGCGCGGCGGGCTTGGCGGAAAGGAAACTGTCCGGCCCGGCTTCGATGGTGCAGCCTTCCACCCTGCAGGTTTCGATCACGCCGCCGAGGCGCGGCCGCGATTCCAGCATGGTCGCCGTAGCGCCCCCCTTGGCCAGGTAATACGCGGCGGCGAGGCCGGAGATGCCGCCGCCGATGATGACGGTGTCAGGCATGGGGAATCTCGGCCCACAATGGGCAAGCTAAAGCATGCCCCACCCACGGCTCTGGTGGGGCATGCTTTTGCTTGCCCGTCTTCAGAAGCATCGCCTCGCGACCTCGGCCAGCGCGGCTGTAAAAAGGGTTGAGTCGTTCAACGATGGGGGCCTGCGCACCGTAATGTTCCGCGCGGCGGCATATTCCCGAAACAGAATATCGATATCGAAAAGCACCTCGACATGATCGGCGACGAAGCCGACCGGGTCGATCACGACTTCGCCGATACCGGCTGCGCCATAGCGGTCCAGGCAGGACTCCACAGTCGGCCCGAGCCACTGGCCCCCCGTCATCCCCTGGCTCTGGAACGCGAAGTCCCATGACGCAATGCCGGCGCTGGCGGCCACCGCGGCTGCCGTGGCGCGGCACTCCGAAGCATACGGGTCGCCGGCGGCCAGCGCCTGTTCCGGCAGGGAGTGGGCGGTAAAGAGCATCCGCGCCGCCGGCAGCAGGGGCCGCAGGCGTTCGGCGTAAGCTTCGATCAGCAGCGGCTCGGTGTGATAACTCTTGGCCCACACGATCTCCGCGGTTACACCTGCCTCGGCAGCAGCTTCACGCGCACGGCGGATGTAGAGGCCAACGCTCAGTTCGGAAAACTGCGGGGCGAGGCAGACCGCGGCCAGCCGATCCACGCCGGCTTCGCGCACCAGGTCCATCGCTTCACGCAGAAACGGATGCCAGTTCCGCATGCCGAAAAAAACCGGCATACCGAGCAACCGCTCCAGCGCTTCGGCCTGGCAACGCGTCCAGCGGAGCAGGGGAGAACTGCCGCCAATGGCGGTATAGCGGCTGCGCACTTCCGCCAGGACTTGGGGCGAACCGGGCCTGCCGCCGCGCACGTAGCCGAGATACTCTTCCACGTCCTCGACCCGTTCGGGCGCCCCGTGCGCCACCAGCAGGACCCCCAGCTTCATGGATGGAATTCGCGAACCATCTGCACCACCGCCTTGACGTTCTCCACCGGGGTCTCCGGCAGAATGCCGTGGCCGAGGTTGAAAATGTGCCCGGGCCGGGCGCCGGTGCGTTTCAGCAGCTCATGGACCTTCGTGCGCAGCTCATGGAGCGGCGCAAACAGCGCCACCGGGTCCAGGTTGCCTTGGATCGCCGAGCGGTAGCTGATGTCCGTCCACGCCTGGTCGATGTTCATGCGCCAGTCGACGCCCATCACGTCGCCGCCCGCGGCGTGCAGTTCCTTGAAAAAGCCGGAAGCGCCTGTGCCGAAGTGGATCACCGGAGCGCCGGTGGAGCGGATGCGCTCGATCAGGGCGCGCGAGTACGGCGCGGCAAAACGCACATAGTCGTCCGAGCCGAGCGCTCCTACCCAGCTATCGAACACCTGGATGACGCGGGCACCCGCTGCCACCTGCAGGTGCGCAAAGGGCGCCAGGACATCGACGATCTTGCCCATCAGCCGCCGCCAGAGCGTCTCGTCGCTATACATCAGCTTCTTGGTGCGGATGAAATTGCGCGAGGCGCCGCCTTCGATCATGTAGCTGGCCATGGTGAACGGCGCGCCGACGAACCCGATCACCGGCACCCTGCCGGCCAGCGCGCGCACCGTGTTCTGGATGGCTTCGCCCACGTAGCCAAGATCGTCCGTGTAGGCGGTGGAAAGGGAATCCACATCGTCAGAATTGCGCACCGGGTTATCGATGATCGGGCCTTCGCCCTTTTCATAGCGCAGCTTGAGGCCCATCGGCTCGACCGGCAGCAGGAGATCGGCAAAGATGATGGCGGCGTCCACGTCCAGGATCTCGACCGGCTGCAGCGTGACAGTCGAAGCCAGATCGGGCCGCTTGCAGATCTCCAGAATTCCGTGCTTGTCGCGGATCTGCCGGTATTGTTTCATGTAGCGCCCGGCCTGCCGCATAAACCAGACCGGCCGCACATCGGTCGGCCGGCGGCGGCAGGCATCCAAAAAGCGGCTGGTCATTGGAGCCACGCGCATGGTTGATCCGTCCTGTCTTGGCAAAAGTAAACGCGAAAATCTCTTGGCTTGTGCTGTTCCGCCCACCGGCGGCCATTCACAAAATAGGGCTTGGCCCACGCTTCGCTATCGATCGTGCGCGGCGCCAGCACCGACACTGAAACCGTGCCCTGCGCCGGGTAGCCGGTGCGCGGGTCCATGATATGAGCGTAGATGCGGCCTTCGGCCCGGAAGAACTTTTCGTAGCTGCCCGAGGTGGACATCGACATGTCCTTGAGGAAGACCTCCGCTAGGGTCTTTGAATGGTTCCAGGGATCGCGGACATCCACCGCCCAGCCTTCCGGGTGGTCCGGCGGCGCGCCGATTCCGTAAATGCTGCTGGCAGAGCCGGCCACCAGCGCGGTGGTCACTCCCTGGCGCTTCAAAATATTCACCATCCGGTCGACCGCGTAGCCTTTGCCGATCCCGCCCGGGTCCAGTTCCACTCCCGGCCGGTCAAACCACACCGTGCCCGCCGTGGCATCCAGGTGCACGTGCCGGTAGCCCACACGAGACATCGTTGCCTCCACCTCCGGACGATGTGGCAGATGCCCCGTGCCTTTGTAAAAGCCCCAGACCTTCATCAGCGGGCCCACCGAAATATCGAACGCTCCCTCGCTCTGCCGGCTGTAATCAAGGCATGCGGAAAACAACTGGAACAGCTCCGGCGAAATCTTCATCGGCTTTTCGGCCGCGTGCTGGTTCACCTGGCTCCACTCGCTCTCGGGCTTGTAGTTGGAAAGCAGATCATCCAGCCGGCGCGCTTCGTCCAGCGCCGCATCGGCGGCCGCTTCCATCTTCACCCGGTCGTAGCCATACAGCTCGACCGTATAGGTCGAACCCATCGCGTCAGCGCTTTTTTCCAGACGCAGCAGTTCCGTCCGGTCCGCCCCGACGCACGGCGCCAGTCCCGCCAACAAAAACAAAACTACCACAGTTTGTTTGACTTTGGGGCTAATTTTCGGTGCGCGCACGAGATTTTTTCGCCCGTTTCAGAAGAAAATCGATCCGGTTTTCCACATCCTGGTTTTTGTCACGCATAAAATGCAGTTCCGGCACGTGGCGCAAGGTCAGGCGGCTGGCCAGTTCGTGGCGAAGGAAACCGCTGGCGTGCTCGAGGGCGGCCAGCGAGGCATCCTGCTCCTTCTCGCTGCCGCGAATTCCCACGCGGACGTTGGCGTGACGGCCGTCCTGGCTCACGTGGACCTCGGTCACGTCCACGGCCAGCAGGCGCGGATCTTCGGTTTCGAAGCCGATGATCTCCGTCAGCTCCTCACGGAGCGCTTCCGAGACGCGCAGTGTGCGGCGTTCATCCATGGCGATTCGGCGCGGTCCCGGGGCTTTGTGGGGCGGCTCTCCAACCTGCCCCACACGCGAGCTCTCTCATGCCAGCCACTCCACCGTCGCGCCGGCCACTTCCGCGCCCAGCAGCGACACGGCCTCATCCTCGACCGAGCGCAGAACCTTCTCGGCATGCGCATGGTCGCTGGAGACGGTGACCGCAGCCACGGCCGCGCGCTGCCACAGATCCTGATGATCGATCTCCGCCACAGCGACGTTGAACTTGCCGCGGAGGCGGGCTTTCAGACCTTCCACTACGTGACGCTTGTCCTTGAGGGAATGGGAGTTTTCCAGCCGTAATTCCAGAGTCAGAACGCCGATGGCAGCCATGGCATCAGGCAAAGACCTCGGTGGCGACACGCTCGGTGACGAACGCCTCGATCACGTCGCCCTGCTTGACGTCGGGGAAGTTCTCGAGCGTGATGCCGCATTCCTGGCCGCCTTTGACCTCGCTTACGTCGTCCTTGAAACGGCGCAGGGAAGCGATCTTGCCGGTATGCACCACCACGTTGTCGCGCAGCAGGCGCACTTCGGAGCGGCTGGAAATGGTGCCGTCCTGCACCAGACACCCGGCCACGTTGCCCACCTTGGAAATGCGGAACGTTTCGCGCACTTCGGCTTTGCCTTTGTAAACCTCGCGGAACACCGGCTCCAGCAGACCGCTCATGGCGGCCTTGATCTCGTCCGTGAGGTTGTAAATGATGGTGTGCAGGCGGATGTCGACCTTTTCCCGTTCGGCCAGGGTGGACGCAGCGCGCTCCGGCCGCACGTTGAAGCCGATGATCACCGCGTTCGACGCTGACGCCAGCAGCACGTCGCTTTCGTTGACCGCGCCCACGCCGGCGAGAATCACCCGCACCTTCACCTTCTCGTTGGAAAGCTTCTGCAGAGCTTCCGTCAGGACTTCGGCGGAGCCGCCCACATCGGCCTTGAGGATGATCGGCAGTTCCTTGATTTCGCCGGCTTCCATCTGCTTGTGCAGCTGATCGAGGGTGAGCCGCGCGGATTTGGCGAGCGCCGCCTCGCGGTCTTTGAGGTCGCGGAACTTGACGATCTGCTGCGCCTTGGCGGTGTCGGTCACTACCTGGAAATCGTCGCCGACTTCAGGCATCGAGCCGAGCCCGAGCACCTCGACCGGCGTGGAGGGTTCGGCCTTCCGGATCTGCACGCCGCGATCGCTGATCATGGCGCGCACCTTGCCGAATACCGCACCGCAGATAAAGAAATCTCCCACGCTCAACGTGCCGTTGCGCACCAATACCGTCGCCACTGGTCCGCGGCCGCGATCCAGCTGGGCTTCGAGCACGGTTCCCATCGCAGGGCGCTGCGGGTTGGCCTTGAGGTCCAGCATATCGGCCACCAGCAGAATCATTTCGAGCAGCAGTTCCAGGTTGTGATGGGTCTTGGCGGACACCGGCACCATCACAACGTCGCCGCCCCAATCCTCGGCCTGCAGGCCTCGGTCGGCAAGCTGCTGCTTGATCCGCTCCGGCTGAGCATCGGCCTTATCGATCTTGTTGATGGCTACGATGATCGGTACACCTGCCGCTTTGGCGTGGTCGATCGCTTCCAGGGTCTGCGGCATGACACCGTCATCGGCCGCCACCACGAGAATGACGATGTCGGTCACCTTGGCGCCGCGGGCGCGCATGCGGGTGAACGCTTCGTGGCCCGGGGTATCGATGAAGACGATCTTGCGGCCGTTCATCTCCACCTGATAAGCGCCGATATGCTGGGTGATGCCGCCGGCCTCGCGCGCGGCCACGTTGGCTTCCCGAATAGCGTCCAGCAGCGACGTTTTGCCGTGGTCGACGTGGCCCATGATGGTGACCACCGGCGCGCGCCTGACCAGGTCCTTGGTTTCCTCGGCCTCCTGCACCGCCTGCATGGCCTCTTCTTCATAGCTCACAGTGGCGGTCGAAGCGCCGAAATCGCGCGCGATTTCGGTGGCCAGTTTCATGTCGAGCGTCTGATTGATGGTGGCGAAGACGCCGCGATCCACCAGCTTCCCGATGATGCTGGCCGCCTTAACGTCGAGTTTCTCGGAGAGTTCCTTGAGCGTGATGCCCTCGGAGATGGTGATCTCGCGGCTGATCGGCGGCGGGCCGGAGGCCGTCTGCCGGCGCGTGGCGGGCCGCAGGGTCTTCTCTTCTTCGATGCGTTCGCGCGGCTGGCGGATGGGTCGTTTGTCGAACCGGCCGCGCGGCTGGTCCACCGGCGGCGGCGCCAGGCCTGGGCCAAGCGGCCCACGCGGCGTGGTCGGATGCTGCGGGCGCGGGCCGGGGCGCCCCGCCGGTACGCCGCCAGGACGCGGGCCCGGCCGGGCCACCATCGGCTGGCCAGGGCGGATCGGTCCGCGATAAATCGGTTGACCGGGTGTGGGCGCGCTGGGCGCGCGAGGTACTCCGGGACGCGGCGCCGAGGGCGCTGCCGGCATTGAGGGACGAGGCGCGCCCAGTTTCGCCGCTAGGTCGGGACGCGGCGGCACGACGGGACGGACCGCCGGCTGGCCAGCCAGGGGCCGTGCCTGTCCGGGAAACCCAGCGCGCGGAGCATCAGACGGAACCGGTTGGCGCGGAGCCGCGTGCGTGAAAGGTCGCGGGCCGGCCGGCATGGCTCGAGCCGTCTCCTGGGGTGCCATCGGCATCGGCGCGCGCGGTCCGGAAAGAATCTGGCCCGGCCGGGGAGTACTCGTCGCGCCCGGAATCGGCTTCACCGGCAGTGACGACGGCCGGCCCGGCGCGATGACAGCTACGGGTGGCACCGGAGCCGCCGGCCTGGGTGGCGCGGACGGCGTGCCGGGCGCCGCCATCGGCGGATGGATCGGCCTTCCCGTGGCCAGTGGAGGGCGGATCGGCGCGCCGCTGGAAACCGGGCGCGCGTCGCCGGCAGGCACCGGCTCTTCCGGCTTTCCTTCTTCCGGCTGCGCCGCGGCTTGTGGCTCGGCGGCATCGGAACGCGCCTTGGTTTCGGAGGGCGCTGCTTCCTCTGCATGTGCGGCTGGCTCTTCTGGTGCCGATTCCTCGCCCGGAACCTCGCGCCCCAACAAGCGGCGTAGTCGGATGGCCACGTCTTCGTCGATGGAACTGGAGTGCGTCTTTTTCTCGGCGACGCCCAGCTCCGGCAGCCGATCTAGAATTTCGTGGGCCTTAACTTCCAGCTCTCTTGCCAGCTCGTTGATTCGAATCTTCTTCATAGAAAAAAGCAACCGGTTCTTACTACTTCAGACGCACCTCAATCAACATCGTTCTCCGGGGCACCCTCCCCGGCAACGCCGGGGTCGGACTCAGGGCCCGCTCCTGGCTGATTGTGAGTGGGGGAACCCGCGTCCTCTATCGTATCAAAATGCTCTGATTCCGCCGCTTCCACTGCGCCGTCCGCCTGAGCCTCGGCCGGCTCGGCTTCGCTTGGCGCCGCTGTTTCGACTTCCGCAGCCGCGTCCTCGCCGGTTGGCGTCGCCGCCCCGCCATCGGCGCCCGGCTCCAGCTCCGACTCCATCGGCACGGCGGCGGCTTCTTCCGCGGCCGGTTGTTCGAACTGGCCATAGTAGGCGTTGACGCATTCGAAGATCTTTTCCACTCCCTTGGGCCCGATGCCTTCAATCTCCTCGAGCTGTTCCGGCGTCATCCCGCCCAGCTTCTCGATGGTGCCGATTCCTGCTTCCAGCAGCTTCTCGACGGTCTTTTCCGCCAGGCTATAATCAATCAGCACCGACACCGGCGCACCCGGAGCCACCATGGCGGCCATCTGCGACTCCACTTCCTGCCGCTTCTCTTCCTCGCTCTTGATGTCGATCTTCCAGCCCAGGAGCTTGGCGGCAAGGCGCACGTTCTGTCCCTTCTTGCCGATCGCGAGCGACAACTGTGAGTCGTCGACGATCACTTCCATCTGCTTCTCGATCGGATCGACGATGCTGATCTTGCTCACCTTGGCCGGACTCAGCGCGTGGGTGGCGAACACCACCGGGTCCTCGGAGAATTCGATGATGTCGATCTTCTCCCCGCGCAGCTCGCGAATGATGGACTGCACCCGCATGCCCTTCATGCCGACGCAAGCCCCGACACTGTCGACATCGCGGTCACGGCTCTGCACCGCGATCTTGGTACGTTCCCCGGCTTCGCGCGCGCAGCCCTTGATGGTTACCGTGCCGTCGTAGATCTCCGGGACTTCCTGCTCGAACAGGCGCATCACCAATTCGGGCGCGGCGCGTGACACCAACACGCCGGGTCCCTTGCTGGCCTTGTCCACTAGGCGGATCACACAGCGCACACGGTCGCCCACCGAGTAGCTTTCCAGGCGCGACTGCTCTTTCTTGGTCAGTTTGGCTTCCGTCTTGCCGAGGTCGAGAACGTACTCCGGGCCTTCCACGCGCTTCACGGTGCAGTTCACTAATTCGCCGGCGCGGCCTGAGTATTCGTTGTAGACCGTCTCGCGTTCGGCCTCGCGCACTTTCTGGAAGATCACCTGCTTGGCGGTCTGGGCGGAGATCCGGCCCAGCGATTCGGTATTCTTCGGGATGCGGATTTCAGAACCGACTTCGGCATCGGACTGGATCCGCCGCGCCTCAGCCAGCGTCATTTCATGGACCGGGTCCTCCACCGCCTCGACCGCTTTCTTCAACGCGAACAATTGGATGGCGCCGGTTTTTGGATCCATTTCCGCCAGGTAGTCCTCGTTCGTGCGGTAATGTTTCCGGGCGGCAATCAGCATCGCGTCCTTGACGGCGTCAAAGACGATCTGCGGATCGATGCCTTTTTCCTTGCTCAGGATCTCGATGGATTGAAAGATGGTTTCCAAAGTGCCCTCATCGTTGCGTTAAAGATTTCTGCTGGTTCTTGGTCTCCGGCGGGCTTACCACTCAAACTTCAGGTTGGCCTTCTGGATCTCGTCCAGCGCAACCTGTAGGGGCGGCTGGCCGCCGGTCTCGAGCGTCACGCGGCCATTCTCGAAGCCGGCCAGCGTGCCTTCCCAGTTACGGCGTCCCTCGACCGGCTGATGCAGCACCAGCTTGATCTTCTTCCCCCGGAAGCGCGCAAAGTCGCCCGGCTTGGTGAGTTTGCGCTCCACCCCGGGAGAACTGACCTCCAGCGTGTAGCGGCCGCCCGGAACAACATCCTCGACGTCCAGAATGGTTCCCACCTGCTGCGAAACCAGCTCGCAATCGCCGTGGGTGACGCCCTGTGGCTTGTCGATGGAAATGCGGACGAGCCGGCTCGCACCACCGCCCTTCACTGCGACCTCGACAACTTCCAAACCTTCGGAAGCCGCCACGCGCGCAGCGATTGCTTCGATCTTGGATGCCACGTCGTCCTGCATTTCCCTTAAAATTGTCGATCGCCAACAAAAAAGTGGGCTTTCGCCCACTCCATTGGTTCGTCGATACCTACTTAGTATAGCGCGCCAGGCCTGGATTGTCAGCCTGCCTGGAACCCCCTGTGCAAACAGAGTCCGCGACGGTCGTGCTGCCTCGGCTGCCACCATATGGTCTTCCAGGCAAGCTAAAGCATGCCCCGCCATGATCTTGGGTGCTGGAGGTGGAGCACGCCTCCGCTTTGCAGTAATAGTTGTAAGCTATTGACCGGTTTTTGCTTTCCTCTTATTCTTCGGAAATCACGCCAGCTGCCCGCTGAGCTGGAGGAGGGTCTGCACAATGCCATACATAACGCTTCCCGAGGGATTGCCCGGAATCGTGGGTCCGATGGCGTACCGGCCGGAAACCGCCAAACCGCTTAACGAACTGGCTGAGATCTTGCTTCGCGGTGCGACCACGCTCACACCGGGAGCGCGCGAGCTCATCGCTACTTACGTTTCGTCGCAGAACGATTGTTTTTTCTGCCAGACGATTCACGGCGCCGTCGCCGCTTACCACCTGGGTGGAGACGAGCAGCTCGTCCTGGACGTCAAACGGGACGCCGAGCACGCCGCGATCTCGGAGAAGCTCAGGGCTCTGCTCGCGATCGCGGGCAAGGTGCAGCGCGGTGGCAAGAGCGTCCGGCCGGAGGATGTCGAACGCGCGCGCCGGGAAGGAGCCACGGACCAGGAGATTCACGACACGGTGCTGATCGCCGCCGCCTTTTGCATGTACAACCGCTATGTAGACGGCCTCGCCACCTGGGCGCCTACAGAACCCGCGGCCTACCGTGAGTCGGGCGCGCGGCTGGCTCGCGAGGGATATGTGAATTCGATCCCGGGAGTCGCCGCAGCTGCGCCGGCCTCCAGCTAAAGAAATCGGCGATGCCTCACATTCGACTTTCCGGAGGGTTGCCCGGTATCCGCGGGCTTTTTGCATTCCGACCCGAAACCGCCGAGCCGCTTTGCGCGCTTGCCGACGTGCTGTTGCACGAGCCCGCCGAACTCACCCGCGCCGAGCGCGAACTGATCGCCACTTATGTTTCCTCGAAGAATGACTGCTACTACTGCCAGACTTCGCACGGCGCGATCGCTGCCTATCACCTCGAAGGCGATGAGCAGATTGTCGGTGACGTGAAGCGCGATTTCGAGCACGCCAACGTATCCGCCAGGCTCAAGGCACTGCTGGCGATCGCGGGCAAAGTGCAGACGGGCGGCAAGAGCGTCCAGGCGGAGGACATGGAACGCGCGCGGCGCGACGGCGCCACCGACCAGCAAATTCACGACACGGTGTTGATCGCCGCCGCCTTTTGCCTGTACAACCGCTACGTGGACGGCCTCGCAACATGGGCACCGTCGGACCCGGCCGCCTACCGCGAACGCGCTGCCAGAGTGGCTCAGGATGGCTATCTGGGGATACCGCAAACCGTGCTGCTGCAAGCCGGGCTTAAGTGAACGCTTGATCCCTGCGCTCGGAACACGAGCCTTACGAACAGTAGGACGGACCAACGTTCTTCTTGGTCTGTTGAGTTCTGGCCCCGCAAGCTCGGCAGACGACCAAGACCGATCGTTTGTCCGACTTCGGCATCGAAACCGGGGCGGCTACAGCCCGGACTCCCACGGGCCAGCCAGCGGAGCGGGCGGATCTGCAACGGATTGGAAAAGGAGTATGCGCAGGCTATCGCTCGCGCGCGGGGAAATCAAAGGCATCGCGCCGTCCGCGAGAATCCGCTCCGCCCGGTACTCGGTGAGCCACACTTCCGCCGGCGGGGTCATGCAGATCTCGTCGTCGCAGCGATAGTTGTGAACCGGCAGACCTTCCAGGCGGCGCACCTGGCCCGGGCGCATCTTCCATCCATAACGCGCGTATGACTGGCCGAGCGCGCAAGCGCATGCGACAGCCGGGCTGCCCCAGAGGTACGCCTCATGCACCGGCGGCGAAGGCATCTCCTCGAACGCCAGAGACGTAATCTCGCCCGTGTCGCGGCCGTACGGCAGTCGCAGCAGAAACCGCGGTACGGCCACACCAAGCCAGCGTGCGTCCGGATCGGCGCGCAACCAATGCCATGCGGACGCCGCCGTCTCCTCCAGGGGGCTGCGCCAGTGATCGGGGTTGGGCACGTCCTTGATGGATTCGCAGCCGGCCAGCCGGACGCCGATCTCGGCCAGCACCGGCCCACCCGCGCGCCGGCCCATTGCGGCCAGAAATGCGAGCAGCCGGCAATCCTGGGCCTCGGGCTCGAACCGGTGCAAACAGGCCGCAACCGACCAGCCTGCCGGCGCAAGATCGACCAGGTCGGGCTTGGCGACGTCGATCAACTCGATCTGCAGATCCTCCCGCGCTTCGAGGCGTTCTAAAAGGAACAGAACCGAACGCCACGCCGATTCCGCGCTCTGAAAAGCAGGGCTGGCGAGACAGCTTCGCATCAGCGCACCTATGGCGGCGTCAGTTGCCGCGGTCCATTCGGCCGGTCCTGGTTCGGAACCCGGCTTTAGATGTGCCGCGACACTCCGCTGTATGAAATCGTCCCAATCGGCGGCCGGGTCGCGCGCAGGCTGCGCCGCTACGGCTCCGCTCTCGACCGGGCGCCGCACCGCGCTGGAGCCAGCGCCTGCCTCCTCGCCTGGCCGGCGGCCTCCGAGGAACTCCGCCGCGGCGGCAAAGGTCGCGGGATCCGCCAGTCGATCGCGCAAGCGCGCGAACGCCTGAAACACAGGTAAACGCTCCTGCAACGCATCGGGGTGAAAATCATCCAGCGAGCGGAACGAAATATCAATCGGCGTCTCGTCCATCGTCAACCGGATGCTCACCTGGAGCATCTCCATGACTTCTTCGAGGTTGACGGAATCGACCGGGATCGGGGCTCCCGGACCTCGTGTCACACCGCGGCTGGCGTGCCCACTGAAATCTCCCAACAGGGCAATCCGGAAGGGATCCTCAAGCGTGCCGGCCGGCGTAGCCTTCTTGCGGGTTTCCAGCCCGATATCGATTTCGGCAGAGGCGGGCATGCGTAACGGTTTCGGGAAACAATTCGCCGGTGCCGGGCGCCGGTTCATCCATACTAAACCAACTGTTCTAGTACGTCGATAGCCATGCTTCTTTGCGCCGCGGCTATAATTCAGTATGTCGTTCCAAGGCAGGCGGGTTGTGGCCTTCGAGAGCCGGCGCGCAACGGAAATAGCGGAACTGGTTTGCAAACAAGGCGGGGAGGCATTTGTCGCGCCGGCGATGCGCGAAGCGCCGATCGAGAACAATATCGCCGCCTTCGCCTTTGCCGAGCGACTTTTCGCCGGCAGCTTCGATACCGTGATTCTGCTGACTGGCGTCGGCACGCGCCAGCTCAGACGGCTGCTGGCGACGCGCTACCCGGAAGGGGCTTTCGCCGATGCGCTGCGCCGTGTGACCGTGGTCGCGCGCGGCCCCAAGCCGCTGGCAGCCCTGCGCGAGATGGGGCTGACGGCGGGGATTGTAGCGCCTGAGCCGAACACGTGGCGCGAGCTGCTGGCCGCCACGGCCGGCCATGGCGGCCGCCGCATCGCGGTACAGGAATACGGCCGTTCGAATCCGCAATTGCTGGCTGCGCTGGCCGAGCGCGGCGCCGAAGTCACCGCGGTGCGCGTTTATCAATACGACCTTCCGGAGAATATTGGCCCATTGCAGGAAGCCGCACGCCGCCTGGCAGGAGGCGAGTTCCAAGTGGCGTTGTTCACTACTGCCGTCCAAATCGAGCACGTCGTGCGCGTGGCCGCCGACCTGGGGATTGAGACTGCTATGCTGGAGGGCCTCCGCAAGTGCCTGGTCGGCTCGATCGGCCCGACCACCACTGAAGCACTGGAGGAATTCGGCATTCACCCCGATCTGGAACCATCGCATCCCAAAATGGGCCTCCTGGTGATAGAGACCGCGCGTGCTTGCGTCCCATGATCTTCCCGGCTCTCAGCGCCGGCTCGAATTCTGCGAAACTCGCGAATAGGAGTCTGTACCTTGTCCTCGCAAACCCCACCCGTTCAGACCTGGAATGCCGCCGGCTATGCGGCGAACGCGCATTTTGTGCCGGCGCTCGGGCAGCCAGTGCTGGAACTGTTGCAACTCCGGAGTGGGGAGCGCATCCTCGATCTGGGCTGCGGCGACGGAGCGCTCACCGAGAAACTGGTCGCGCTGGGAGCGCAGGTGGTGGGTGTTGATAACTCGCCTGACATGGTCGCAGCCGCGCGCCGGCGCGGACTCGACGCGCGGATCATCGACGTCAGATCGATGACTTTCCAGGACGAATTCGATGCGGTCTTCTCCAACGCCGCGTTGCATTGGGTCAAGGACGATCCCGATGCACCGATAGCGTGCGCCTTTCGCGCACTCAGGGCCGGCGGGCGATTCGTGGGCGAATTGGGTGGTCACGCTTGCGTCGGCGCAATTACCGTTGCGTTGCTGGCAGCGCTCGAACGCCGGGGCATTCGGGATGCCGCTGCTTGGATTCCCTGGTACTTTCCGACCGTTGAGGAATACGAAATCCGTCTGCGGCGCGCCGGGTTTGTGACGCAAAGTGTGCAGCTGGTTCCGCGGCCGACTCCCCTGCCGACCGGAATGCGCGGCTGGTTGGAGACCTTCGCCAACCCGTTCTGCGCACCCCTGCCGAAGGACGAACGCGGCGCTTTTCTCGACGAAGTCACTGCCCTGCTCGAACCCGTTCTGTGTGACGCGCAGGGTCGCTGGACGGCAGATTACATTCGCCTACGTTTTGTCGCCGTCAAACGGTGACTGCGGCCTGTAGGGACACGGCAACCGCCGCGTAAACGCCAAAAACACAACATTTTGTGGCCACGTTGCTTTATGGACACAAAATGTGGGTCTCTGCCCTGGCCTTGTGAACAGCTTTACTGAGGCACGCTGCGCAGGGTCAAGGTCTCAATCGACCAGTGAGCGGGAACGCTGCGAGGGGCGACGCCGCGCGTGCTGGAGCTGGCGCCCATCAATAAGTTCGTGAGCGGATCGCCGAGTGCGGCCCCGCGCGTGGACTCCTGGGTGCGAATACCATCGAACTGGAATGCTTCGAGGTTGTCGATCGGCTCCTTGCTGGCCACCAGAAAATAACTATCGACACCGAACGGCGCGGCGATCGAGAAATCTTCCTCCTCGCCTCCATTCAGCGCAATCAGCGGCTCGAACTTGGGCGTTTCATGCGCCATCGTGTAAGGAAGTTGATTTCCGAGGTTGCCGCGGCCAGGTTCGGGAAAAAGCAGGGTTCCGGCGCCAAAGTGGTCCAGCGCGAATACATAAACCCAGCGCCGTTCGAGTTTCTCCGGGTGCTCCAACTGCTTCGGATCGGCGCGCATATAGATCTTGAACTTCTCCCCCTCTCGCAGGTCGTTGTTTTCGGCGAACTGGCCGGTACCGACGTTTCGCAACGCCAGCTGATAAGGGAACGAGCTGTCGCCGGCAGGCGATTCCAGCGTGAACCAGGCCCTGATCCGCGCCAGGCGGAGCGCCTTTTCCCTGAGCGCGGCCGCTGCGGTGCGGAGACCGTCCGGCGTGGCCGGCAGCTTGATCCAGTCACTCCGGATCGGCAGTGGAAAGTAGCCACCCGGCCATTGCTTTTTCTCTTCGCCGGCGCGCTGGCGCACGCTCTCCTCAGTGGAATCTGGCAGCAGCCAGGCATACTCGATGTCGTCGCCGTGCAATCGGCCATAAAACCAATAGTGCGCCCCGGCCGGTGTGTTTTGAGTTCCATGCCTGGTTGGCTGGACAGCGGAGAATTCGCCTTCTCCCAGCTTGAGGCTGGCCGCGAGATCCGCGCTGGGCGGCAGCAGCAGCAGGAACCTGGCGTGGGCGGGCAGCAGTTTTCGCACGGAAACGGCAGTGGGGTGCGGGCCCGAATCCTCCGGGCGGCCGCTGGCCGGATTCCGTTCGACCACCCAGGTGCTGCCGGTCCAACTCATCACGTGGGTGGGGCGGCCCACAGTAGCGTCGGACACCCACTCAATTTCCGCATCGTTTCGCAGCTTGCCAATTTCGCTTACCGTTTGGGAGAGCACGTCCGCTGGCGCCGGATTCGGGATATAGACCCGCAGAGATGTTGAGGCGGGCACCACCAAGCGGTCGATCACGAACAGGTCGCCCGGCTTGACTTCGCCGCTACCGACCACTTGGGCCCAGGACGCGCTGATGCCATCCGATGCGCTGATTTCGAGCTCGACCGGCGGCTTGGCGAGGCTTTTGAACGTGCAGTGTGGGTACACGCCGATGGCTGTTCCGCCGAGCACACGAATCCGGCCGTCCTCCACCGATTGCACGGCAACAGTGAGTCCCGCCCCGGTGGCAGAGTCGCCGAAGATTCCCAGCGAGGCCCGGCCGATTCCGCCCATTACCGGCAACTGCGCGGATGCGCTGGCGCGCATGGCAGCCACGGTTCGTTGGAAGACCTGTTGCATCGGCTCATTGGGGCTCTTCAACGCATGGGCCAGCGCCCACGTGAAAGCGCCGTGGCGCCCTCCTGCCGGATCGTCACCAGGATCGATGTCGGCCTCGAGCGCTTCTTCGGTGGGTTGCGCGGCCGCCAGCGTGAGCACACCGAGTTTCTCGGGGTCGATGGGCTGGTTCGTTTGAGGATCGATAGTAGCGGCGTCGTTTACCACCGGCTCGCGCAATTGGGTCTTCGTCCCGCCGCGGATACCAATGTTGGTGCGGGCCTGCCCGCGCGCGTTCCATACGCCACGGCTGAGCGACCCGGAGTGGCAGCTATCGGCGATAAAGGTGACAATGACACCCTTACGCGCCGCCTGCCAGAGAATCCGCGAAATCTCCTTGTCGCGAATGTCGGGCACGTTGCGCCAGTTATCCGCGGGCACAATCGTCTGGTCTTCGCCGCCCGTTTCCTTGCTGGCCAGGTTCTTAATGTGGTTGCCGTGGCCGGAGTAGTAGAAGACGCGGACGTCGCCGGCCTGGGCATCGTCCACCAGGTTTTTCTGCAGTGTCGAAAGAATAGCGTCTGCCGTGGCGTCCTGATTCTTGAGAATGACGATATCGGTGAAACCGAAACTGCGCAGCACGCCTTCCATGAGGTCCACATCATTTGCGGCGCCGGCGAGATCCAGGAATTGCCAGTAGCTCGGATCGCCATCCACCTTAGGTCGCTGCGTGACGGCCGGCCGGGCGGCTGGCCGGGCGGATGGTTCAGGATTGTATACGTCGATTCCCACCAGGATGGCGCGGCGGGATTGAGCGCCGATGCCACTAGGGGCAAGGAAAAGGAAAAGAAGCAGACAGAAAGCCACGTGCCGCAGCATCGAGCGTCCTCTGGATGGCCTCAGGATATCACGGCGAACTGCATAGAGCCGCGTGGCGTGGAGCGAACCGAGAGCTCGCGCCGTGGCTACGCTTCTTTGTACATGTACTTAATGGCGGGCTTATAGAGCAGCACGTTGGGCTGGCCCTCGCGGTTCACCTTCAGACAACATTTGTCGTACCACTCGATGATGCCGTGCAGGGTTTCGCCGTCACGCAGCACAAAGACCATCGGCGTCCTGGCCTGCATTTGTTTCACGTAATAGAAATTCTCGGCGTTTGTCTGATCTGGCGGGACTGGCTTCTTCTGCGGTTGCAGTGCCGGGCGGCGCGGTGGACTAATCTGCTCCTTGATCTCGTTCAGCGACGGACGAATGAGCTTGCGATTGACAGTCTCCACTGAATGCCATCCTTATGAAGAGAATGATTGACCGCCGCTTCTCAGCAACTGCGCGAACGGTTCTGTCGTTGGGTTCGATTTCCGACTTGACTCATAAATAGCATAATGACACTCGCGAAGCAACGATGAGAGATCGCCGCCAGCGACCGTCGGCGAGCTGCCTCAGACAGCTAGCGGGTAGCGTAGTGTTTCGAGCAGCCAATCGCGATTCTGGCGGACGTCTGCGTTCAACCGGCCGCAGAGTTCGCCACGCGATTCGAACAGGCGATAGCCACCGGGCGGGCGCAGGTAACCGCGGGCTTTCGGCTCGCGCGCGAAGACGACAGCCTCGCCGTCGGCGTCCACCATGCGTTCATACTTGAGCCGGTTGTCGAGCAGTGCCTTGACGAGGAATGGCATGATGACCGAGTAATCGGCCTGCATGCTTTCCGTGGTCTGCAGGTACGTGTCCTTGTCAACCTTGCCCCACGTGACCGCTTCGGCGGGCGGGCAGGAGGACAGGGAACCGTCAGTGACAGGAGCGGTGACGATTTGGACGTCGAACTGGTAACCGCGCACGTTGGGCAGACCGAGAACTTGACCGAGGGCCGGCTCTGGCTGCAGGTTGTAATTCTTTGGGACACCTCCCCCCAGAATGACCGTCGCCAGCGCATGGACCGGATGGTCGAAGAGCCCCCAGCGATGGTAGGCACACGCTTCGAAGACTTCCGCATGCAGATCCAGTTCGAAACCGTAATCCGCGATCAGGCCGGCCTGCCGCATAGCCCAAAGCTTCATAGAATTGAGAAACACGCTGCCATCACCAGGCGCTCCCACGAAGATAGGGATGGCAAGCCGCCAGCAAGTGGAAAGGAGGCCTGGCGGGACCGTGTGCCGTCTCTCTTCGGCGGCGTAGTATTTGCCCAGTAGGTAGCGCAGCTCGGTTCCAGTCATCCTGCGCTGAAACTCCGGCCCGGCCAGGACCGCACTCAGGAAACGGTCCTGATCGAGCAAGACTCCTTCATCGAAAGCCATGTCCGTTACGCGGATGGTTCCCTCTTCGCGCAGTGCGGCGTCGTCGCTCGCGATTGGCACTTCATGGATGGGACCGGACTTGTAGGCTTCGAGGCTGCGGTGCCCGTCGTGGTAACAAACGGCGTCGGTGGTGCTCAGGTATGCGATCCAACCGGTTTCCAGCAGCGGAATCAGCCAGGTCTGGTGCTGTCCGGAGACGGTGACTGGACCGGCAACGGCCAACGTAAGCGGGCAACCCATGCCGATAGCGCGGTCGAGAATCTGATAGATGCGCCGCAGGAAGGCACCGCCGAAGGCTGGCAAACAGTGAGTAAACAGCTCGTCCAGGGTCTGGCATTCATCGACGCGCCGCACGCGTACGTAACTGCGGCCACTGCGCCGGCTGCCGTGTTCCTTATCCTCGTGCATGATTCTTTGACCTTAGCATGCTGGCCCAAGAGCTCCCGCGACCAGGCTGTCACCTGAATTTCGCAGATGCAAATAGCTGAAATCAGGAAGGCGGACTGACAATTACGGTGTAAATACGGTCCAAATCTTCCGGCGAATAGTAGTCGATTTCGATCCGGCCTTTTTGCCTGGCCTTCTCAACGATGCGGACCTTGGTGCCGAGGACGCGCTCCAGCTCCTGGATGGCGGCCTTCACGTTGGGATCGGCCTCGAGCTCGTCCAAGTGTTTCGGCTTACGGCCCTCCAGCATGCGCTGGGTGGTCCGCTCGGTCTGGCGCACCGACCATCCCTGCGCGGCGGCCTTTTCCGCGACCTCCCGCTGGAGTTCGACGGTGGGAAGCGAGCAAAGGCATCGCGCGTGGCCGGCCGAGAGGCGGCCCTCGGCGACGAGTTGTTGAATATCGGCCGGCAATTGCAGCAGGCGCAAGAAGTTCGTGATGGTGGTCCTATCTTTGCCCGTCCGCTGACCGATCTGATCGGCATTGAGGAGCAGCTCGCGACCCAGCCGATCGAATGCAACGGCGGTTTCGATCGGGTTCAGATCCTCCCGTTGGATGTTCTCTACCAGCGTGATTTCGAGCAAGTGGTCATCGGGAATCTCACGAATGACAGCAGGGACTGTTTGACTGCCCGCCAGCTTAGCGGCGCGCCAGCGACGCTCGCCGGCTA
>Ga0181535_10002031_pt1 | contig 25318 bp, 20 predicted proteins | sample PEATcosm2014_Bin_44_FD_119774 | JGI IMG/M metagenome (GOLD analysis project Ga0181535, IMG submission 119774) | Peatland microbial communities from MTU Mesocosm Facility, Houghton, MI, USA - PEATcosm2014_Bin17_30_metaG | ecosystem: Environmental > Terrestrial > Soil > Wetlands > Peat | place...
AATCCGAAATCGCCCGCCGTCTCAACATCGGACGCACCTCTGTGCGCCGCATCCTCGCCGCTCCGCCCAGGAAGAAATAGGGCGGGTTCTTCAATTACGCAGCGCTGGCGAAAGCACACGGAACATCCTGCAACAACAACTCGACTGCGAATGTGTCACGAAGCATATGACTGTGGAAGCGCATGGGTTTCCCGAGTTCGTCGACGAACTGCAGAAAAGGATTCATGCTCCTGATGTATAGCTCCCAAGTGGCCTTGAGTGAGTCAGTGTTAAGTAACGTGACACCTTTGGGCCAAAAGAAATACTCCTTGCGAAAACCAGGCCGATCCTCGGGGAGCGCTGCCAACTTTGCTGCAACGAAATCCGGGATGGTCCTATCCTTTATGTGAGCTCCAGTTTTCTCTGTGGTCAACGTTATCCGGCTGCCCACAAGCCCGGTCCTCGGCAATGCGACGGCATCGCCAATGCGGAGTCCCGCCCAGCGCTGAAGCAAATACTCTGCCTCGAGCTCAGCCGCCAGATTGTGCAGGACCCCGGTCTGCATCGCGCAGAATGGCTCAATTACAGCCATCAAAAAGTCAAACTGAGAGGAGGAAAGGGGTTCCGCATCCTCGCTTTCTGCCTTGATTGACTTCAGACCGGCTGCGGGACTTCTTTCGAGGAAGGAACCAAGGCCTACGACGTATTCGAAGATACTCTTCAGGTAATTCTGAAAATTCCTCTGGGTCGTTAACCCCATCTGGTTGTATGGCTCCTCTGCGTCAGGATCCCACTTCCCGCGCCACTCATCCAGATTGTTGGCAGTTACGTCGGCGACCATTTCAATCCCGTTGGCCTCAGCCCAGGCTCGGACTCGGTTGACCATTTGCTGGTGCTGCGTCGTGGTCCCTTTCTTGACACCTTTTTGGGCGCTAAGCCAGCGGTCTGTGGCGACCAACACGGTCATAGTTTTGGCAGCTTGGGCGGCCGCCGCCTCCGCCGCTTCAGCTGCCGCTTTAGCTGCCTCGCGTTCCTCGATCTCTCTGAGTTTCCGCTTGACGGGATCGCGGAGATCCCACTGTTCACGAGCAAACGCTTCTGCGGTTTTCCAGATCCGCGTATTGGCGCAAATGGTTCTGTCCTCGCCGTTCTCATAAATGTAGAGGTGTTTGCGGCAGTTGCAATCCTCGTAGTATTGAGAACGACCGGGGTAGTCCTTTTTGCAAGTCGCGCTGTGCCTCACGATTACCTTGATCGTGGTCGTCGATGGGGTTTCTCCGTTGTTCATATAGCTTCCCTTCCTCACCTGATCCTTCGCAGGCCGTGAACACCGCGTCCCAGGACATCCCGTGAAGCCGTGGGTTGTTATCCGGTCCTGCGGTGGCGCGTGACACGAGACCCGATCCTGCTCTGGGCGTTCACGCTGATGGATGACAAGGGATTCCCGATCCGATTGCGACGCAAAGGCGCACCTACAGTGACAGCCGCAAGAGATTGCGGTCGTTGCGTGTAGTGCTCAATGAACTTAGGTTTGGATTGAGCTGTGTTCCGGGCGGCGGGCCGGGTCCCTATGGAGGGTTGAGGTGGGTCAGTTCTGCGAGGGATGCTTGCGCCAACAAAGGGGAGGTGATAGATTGGCGCGATAGGACTCCTGCTGAAATCCGCATTGAGTGCCCGGACAGGCAGGAGTCCTAAGTTTTGTGAGGAGGCTCGCATGTAACTAACTCCAAGTGGATGTTGGAGTTAGTCTTTGGGATGGTGGGCAGTGAGGGACTCGAACCCCCGACTTCCTGCTTGTAAGGCAGGCGCTCTAACCAGCTGAGCTAACCGCCCACTCGGGCCGAAGTGACCATAGCGGCTCCTAACATCATAACAGCGCACTTGCTTGACGTTCAGTGCCACCCGATCTTCGGAAGCCGGCAATTCCAGGCCCAGCAATTGGGGTTGAAGAACGGCAAAGGTTCGTTTTCGTCGCGACCCACTGAGAGCAGCGCCGAGACCTCTGGAAACGTAGTCGCTGCCGACATTCACGTTAATGCGAGGTTGTTTCGCTTTTTATGCGGCTGGATCTGCCTGAAGGGTGGGACCTCAAACGAATCGTCGCTGAAAGATGAGATTCCAATGTATACTGCCCGCATTCTCTGTGGAGGAGGCTCGCGTGAAACGACGCGCATTCCTTGCCTGTATTTGTGCTTCATTGGTGCTGCACATTGCCGCGCAACAGCCCACTTCAGATCCAGCCGCATTCTTGAACCCTGCCGACAACCTGGTGATTGAGAACATACCACCTATCCCGGTCAAGGTCGCTGAGGATACGGCGCGTTATGGTGAGTCACGCAGCGCGTCTCTGTTTGGATGGCACCCGATCCGCCGGGAGATCCTGATTGGAACCCGGTTCGGGGACACCGTGCAGGTGCACTCGGTGGCCATGCCCGGCGGCGCGCGGAGGCAGTTGACCTTTTATCCAGACCGGGTGGTGAGCGCGGCATGGCTGCCCACGGGCGACTCGTTCCTCTTTCAGAAAGACACAGGCGGAGGGGAGTGGTACCAGATCTACCGCTACGATATGCCTACCGGAAGGGTCACGCTGCTGACTGACGGCAAAAGCCGTAACGTGTCGTATATTCTGGCCCACCACAGCACCAGGATGGCCTACAGCTCAACGGAGCGAAACAACAAGGACACCGATATTTGGACGATGGATGTGGCCGACCCATCGACGGCGCACATGCTGCTCCAGGTGGACGGCGGAGGATGGGCGGCGATCGCGTGGTCGCCCGACAATCGCCAACTGATCATCGAGCAGGATATTTCGATCAATGAGAGCTATCTTTGGCTGGTGGATGCTGCCTCGGGCGAAAAGAAACTACTCACACCCAAGGGCTCCGGCGATCCGGTGGCCTACTCGGCCGCGACATTCAGTCACAACGGCAAGGACATTTATGTCGTTTGCGACCGGGACAGCGAATTCCAGGGGCTGGCGCGTTACGACCTAGCCACTATGACCCCAAAGTTTCTCACCAAATCGATCCCATGGAACGTGGATGGCATGGCGGCCAGCGACGACGGCAAGTCGATTGCCTTTTCGACCAACGAAAACGGCATCACGAAGCTCTATCTGCTCGACACTGCTACGGAAAGATACCGGCCCCTGACCAATGCGCCTGCCGGAGTCATCGCGTCGCTCAGTTTCCATCCAAACAGCAGGGACCTGGGATTCACCGTCGATTCGGCGCGGTCTCCGGTCGACGCTTATTCCATCGACGTCGTCACCGGCAAGTTGGACCGCTGGACGGAAAGCGAGACCGGCGGCCTCAATCCCGCGAATTTCGTGGAGCCGCAACTCGTGAAGTGGAAGAGCTTTGACGGCCTCGAAATCAGCGGCTTTCTTTACCTGCCCGATGCGCAGAGGTTTCCCGGCAAGCGGCCGGTGGTGATTGCCATCCACGGTGGCCCCGAGGCCCAGTATCGGCCCGGCTACCTGGGCCAGCAAAATTACCTGATGAGCGAGTTGGGAGTGGCCATGATCTTCCCCAACGTGCGCGGCTCCGATGGGTACGGCAAGAGCTTTCTCAAGCTCGACAACGGCTTCCATCGCGCCGACTCCTATAAGGATATAGGCGCGCTGCTGGATTGGATTGCCACCCAGCCGGAGCTCGACGCGAGCCGCATCATGGCCTATGGCGGCAGTTATGGAGGCCACATGACCTGGGCCACCGCCGCCTTCTATGGCGACCGGATCCGCTGCGCATTGCCGATTGTCGGAATGTCCAACCTGGTCACATTCCTTGAACACACCGAAGCTTACCGCCGCGATCTGCGCCGCGTGGAATACGGCGACGAGCGCGACCCGGCCATGCGCGCATACCTGGAGAAGATCGCCCCCATGAACCACCTGGAAGCCATGCACATGCCCATCTTTGCCGTGGTGGGCAAGAACGACCCGCGCGTGCCATGGACCGAGTCCCGGCAGATCCTCGACAAGCTCAGAGCGCAGGGCACGCCTACCTGGTTCCTGATGGCCAATGATGAAGGACACGGCTATGCAAAGAAGAAGAATCGCGACTTCCTCTTCGATGCCGAGGTGCTGTTCATCCAGCGCTATCTCTTTTAGCAGCATGCCGCCTGCGCACTTCAAAGACCGGATAGAAAGGTCAAGAGCGCGCGGAAGATCGGAACTCTGAGGCGTTTGGGAATGCTGAGGAGATATGGACCATCTCTACGACAAATGCTCAGTGCGCCAAAGACCCGCACATCGCGATAGAGCCGCGATGAATGGTGCACAGTCCCTAAAATCCCACGCCTGCTTTTCCTGGCGATGAGCGGGCCGCCTGCCACCGGGTCCTCGTCGCAATCCTTCATTGAATGGTCCTGAATCCGGATCCATCCCGAACCCGGAGTCTCTTTCCATTCCGTTTCGTAGTGTGACTATTTTCTATAAACTCTGAAACGATTTCGACCGAGCTCTCACAATATCCTGTGCGGCGATTCAGAGTTCCGCGCACTGCCAAATCAAAAGCCAGGCAATCCGGCATAAACAATGGGCTCCAGCTCAGGCCAACGCACAGATTCGCGCATTGGTCGGAGCGTCAGAACTGCTCCGGTTTCACACTTCAAGAGGTTTCCTGATGGTTTCCCCAGTCTATAAGCGCGCGGCGAACGAAGATTCCTGCTTGGCAGAGGAGATTGCGCCGGTCCGGGTCATTCTCCCGTGGAAGACACCGCCCGCGAATCCTTTGGAGTGGCCACTAAAACGTGACGGTTCGAGGAGTGGGCAGGCAAATATTGACAGCGTCAATTGCAGTTTCCTTCCCATCTCTGCTGAAGAAGCGAAGGTCAAGCTCATCGACAGGATCAAACGGGCAATCAATCACGGTCAATCGATCCAGTCAGATGAACCGAAGACGATGAGTCCCGCCGAACTGCATCGGCTCTACGCCGGTTCATCGGTTCCAGGGCATCGCTACCTGGCTTCTTCGCTGAATGCGGCGGTGCACTCCCCGGAGATAGCCCGAGACCCAGCGAAATGGCTCGCTGATATCCCCGAGATCAATCTTGCAGCTTTGGTCAACGCATGGTTGCACACCAACTGCAGTACCGACTACGAGCAGTTGTACTGTATAGGGCTGGAGCCGGATACCGGCCAACTAACCGGAATGGTCAAGATGAAACAGGGCAGCGGCTACTCCGGGAGACCGTGCACAACGGGGAGCAGAGAGTACGTTGCGTTCTGGGTTGACTGGGGTGCAGGCTTGCGTTACGAGGGAACAGCATCGGTAGCAGTGTACGACTTCGGCTGGCTTCCGCCGGCCGGTCTTGAATACATTGTTTCCCTTCCGTTCGGTATTCACTCCCGGATGCCGCTATTGAGCGGCGGCGCAAAGTCGGTAAAGGTGCGGGCGGTGCTCTCATGGAATACGCCGCCTTCGACTACCGACCCATATGCTCCGGTCGTGTGGGGCAATTCCATCGAGAGCCGTATCCCGATTCCTCCCAGCCAGACCGCTCGTGCCTGCGATCAGCTTCCCCGCCTGGCCGGGGTAGGCGCGACAGAGATTGAAGAGTCAGGCGCCGAAGGGCGGATCGTGGACGCGGCCATCCGAGCTTTGACGGGCATGACTTTTGGACCGTATGCAGGTCTTACGGTTGCGCCAGAGAATGCAATCGCCGGCTCGCGAGCGACCGAGAGGAGTTTTGCAATCCATTCCAGGGACATAGAGTGCGACGAGTACAAGCTCACCTTATATGTCTCTAACCGTAGCGACGTGAACCGCGGCGCAAATCCCGACTTGAATCAAACATCGGTCAGGATTCTCCCGCAAGAGAAGAATTAGCTGGGTTGGCCGCTCTCCCCCGGAAGCAGACGGAGTGAGCATTTCAATACGAGCTCCGTCTGCAGCCACTTGAGAAAGAGAAGGACTGAATGACTGAAAGTAACTTTGCCTTGTATTTCGCTTTGAGTTCGCTCGCTGTTTGGAGAGTTGCTCATTTGCTAGCGAGGGAGAATGGTCCCTTGGATCTGATCGTGCGGCTGCGCGCCGCTCTTGGTTCCAGCACTCTGGGCCGGCTGATGGACTGCTTCTACTGTCTGAGTTTCATGCTTTCGCTGCCTCCGGCTCTCTGGTTGAGCAGTGGCCGGATGGGGTTTCTCATTCTGTGGCTGGCGCTTTCGGCGGTGGCATGCCTTTTGGAGCGAGCAACGCAAAAAAAAGGAAAGTACATCCGTGTAAGTCCCGTTTCAACGTCTTACATAGACAAGGTTATCCGGGGAGTGTGAGGGCAATGCGGAAAAATATAACAGCATCACGGGCGAGCTTTGAGATGTTCGATTGGAATACCGAGCAGGAACAGTCTATCGGCTGGATGAAACAGGAGTCGCCGGCGACGGAGCCAGGGTCCTCGAAGCTGGACAACGTACGCCGTCTGGCGTGGCTCGGCGTCAAGCTGTGCAGCTCATTCCTGCACCGGTGGTTCAACCTATGCGAATTTAGCGCCGAAGCATTCCTGTGTGCGTTGCCGAGGATCCATTCTTTCACCGGTGTGGGTCTGGAAGCCATAACCGCGCCTCAAGAGACCTCCTCCTTTCACTTGGGAGATCTGCTTGGTGAGCAAGACCTTTTGAGACTAGGCAAATCACCGGATCTGTCAGCGAATCAGTCGAAGTTTGATGTCTCATGGAGAACGCCCTGGTTGTACTTGGTTTTCCTATTGCTGGTTTGGTTGCTTTTGTTCTGAAACGGTTGCGGAAAGGCTCCATCGAGAGCCCGCAACCCGAAAAAAGACTCCGGCTCTGATGCTGAAGAGTTTCACCCGGAGGAGGTTCATTATGAACTTTGGTCGAAAACGAAGCGAGCCGAGAGTCATTGGAAGCCCGCGGAATGCAGGCTTGAACCTTCACTACAACGGACAGCCGGTGGTGAACTTGCGGGGCCCGATTACTGGAAGCGACTACAGGTTTTCCTCTGTGCAGCCGGTGCAACCTGTCGATCCCAGAGATGCAAGATTCTTCCTCGCCAGCCCGTTATTCAGGCTCTCAAAATGACTAGTGCAGCTCTCAATAAGTCTTCGCAAGGCGGCTCCGTTTCGCGGCGGCCGGTTCGGCTCTCCGGAAGAACTCATGCAATTCATGTGCCGGCAAGGTCTAAAATGCTATACTTTGGACCATTCGCTACGGCGGGCCAATTGCAATTTCATTCATTCGATGCAGGTTACGTTGATAACCTCTGTGCCGGTGACCTCCGGACGCAGGAGCACTTTGTCGGCTATTTTACAGCGCTGCTCGAGCTCAAGCTTCGTTCCCGGCTAAAGTCTCCTCAAGCGGTCGAGGATGTGCGCCAGGAGACCTTTACCCGAGTTTTTTCAGTTTTGCGCAAGGACGGTGGTTTGCGCCAGCCGGAGAGCCTGGGCGCCTTTGTGAATACAGTCTGCAACCATGTGCTGCTGGAGCATTACCGCTCCTCGAGCGGCGGCGAGTCGCTCGACGTGGAGGGCCGGCCCGAATTGCCCGACAAAAGCGCCAGCGCACTCGAGATCGTGGCTGCCCTGCAGATCAAGGAAAAAGTCCGCGAAATTCTGCTCGAACTGGCTCCGCGCGACCGCTCACTGCTAAAGGCCGTCTTTCTCGACGAGCGCGATCGCGACGAAGTCTGCCGCGAGTTTGGCGTGGATCGCGACTATCTGCGGGTGCTGTTGCACCGCGCCAAGCAGGAGTTCAAAACCGAGTATGTAAGGCTTGTCGGTAACCCGATGGCATTGGGAGCGAATGCCTGAGAGGCCGGGAGATTTGAAACGATTTGTCCGTCGCGGCCACTATCAAGGGTTGCACCGTAGTTTTGGGGTTTGAGCCTATGGATCACAGCGAAGCTCTACAACAGATGGCCGCGGAGCGTTATCTCATGAATGAGTTGACGCCGGATGCGCGCGAAGCCTTCGAGGCGCACTTTTTTGAATGTACCGACTGTGCCCTCGATCTTCGCGCCGGAGCCGTATTCGTAAGAGAGACCAGGAGCCAGCTGCCCGGCCAATTGCCCGAACTGACCGGCAGCTCTCCGGCTTCCGACTCGTCCCGTTCCAGCAACTCCAAGGTCAAGCGCGAGTGGTGGCTAGGCTGGCTACGGCCGGCCTTTGCCGCTCCCGCCTTCGCCACTTTGCTGCTGGTCGTTGGTTACCAAAATCTGGTTACCTATCCGGCGCTTCGGGCTTCGGCCGATCAACCGCGCCTTCTCTCCTGGGCTCCGCTGCACGGCGCCACGCGAGGTGGCGCTCCCCTGGCCATCACCGCCGATCGCCGTCACGGAGTCGCACTTCCGATCGATCTTCCTTCGCAGCCCAGCATGGGCGCCTACGCCTCCTACTCCTTTGAACTCCAGGATCCCAAAGGAAGGCTCGTCTGGACCGGCCTCGCCACCACCCCTGCCGACAACACCGGCGACGACCAGCGGATCTCCCTGATGATTCCCGGCACGATGCTGCAGAATGGCGCCTATACCATCACTGTCTCTGGGGTCACGGATCATGGTGAGCGCACCGAAATCGACAAATACGTCGTCGATCTTCATTTATCTGATTGACGCACTTCGAGCTACACCATAGAATTCTCTCGACCATACAGGAAGGGTGAAAAACGCCAATGTCCGAAGTGACGGAAAGAAAACACCTATACCATGCGGAAGCGACGGCCATTTCCGGCCACCTGCACCTACCGCTCGTTCAGGAGATCAAACCCCAGGCTCACGTGAAACTCGCGCCTGAAGGCGGATATATCTCGCAGCGCGCTGAGAATTACAAACTCGAAGCGGTCATCTCCTTCCGCTCCGCATATACCCATGTTGCCGGCAACCGCAGCGACAAGCGGGGAGGGGGATTTGGCACTCTGACGACCACTGCGATTGAGGGGCTCAATGTGCTTGACGTGGTCACGGCCGACCGCGTGGTCGGCCAGACCATCACCGAACATCCCCTGGATGGCCTCGTGCCGACGATCTCCTTTCTGGGCACCCGCTTTGAGAATCTCCGCATCGCCGGCCACCTGGTAGAGGTGGACTTCAATCACGACATACTTGGACCCAAGCCGGCCAACGATGCCCCCTATACGAATGACAAGAATTTCCTGGGCCGCGTCTCCCGCCAATACGACCAGATTCGTGAGCACAAACAACTTCCCGAAGACCTGGCCGACCAGTACAATCGACTTGCCTCCACTCTTGGGCGCGAAGAGGCGGTCGAATGCTCATTGGTCAATCAGGCGGGTGGCCGTTTCCCTGGGCGAAGCTTTGGGCACGTGATCAGGATTCCCCACTTCGGAACGATCATCCTGGGCAAGCTGACGCTGAAGCACGAGGAGTTCCACGAGAAAACCGGAATTCCCAAGAAGACAACCATTCACCTGACCATGATCGATCTTCATCTGGGCTGTGCAGCCAGCGGACACGTTCCAATCGGGAATGGCGGTTCCAATGGCGGGGGAGGGTAACCTCACGAGCGAAGCCTCAGAATGCCGACTGGACAATGAGCATCGCAAGAGGTCCGGTGGGCTTCCTCGGGAGGCATCGCCTTTTCTGGCATATCTGTCGGCTCTGGGTCCATCCCGGTGCATGGATTCTCCTGCTGTTGTTGCTGATTCTCCTTCGAGACGGGCGTCCTGGCGGTGCGCAAGCTGCGTATAGCTATGCTGTGCAGCTCTTTCAACAGGGCAACCCGGCAAAAAGTCAGCTCGTCGCTAAAGAAGGGGCAAGGCAATTCTTAACTTCGAATCCCGAGTGGGCAGCGAGGTTTGGACTGCTCCAAGCAGAGATTATGGTAAGGCAGGGGAAGTATGAAGACGCCCTTAGCCTTCTCGCTAATTACCGGACCGATTCACAGCATTTAGAAGAGACCATTCGTAAGTTGGCAATCGAGGCCGACGCCCTCACACGCCAGCAACAGTTATCCATCGCTGATCAAAGGCTCTCTCACGCCGAGAATCTCTGCAGAAGCATCGGCTGCGCTGACTACGGTTATTTGCAGCGAACGCGAGGTCTCTTGTCGGTCAGCGAAGGCAAAGCATTCGCTGCTCGGCAGTACTTTCTCGAGAGTCTTCTCTTTGCCCGTTCCCATCAGGATAAGTGGGCCGAAGTTGGCGCTCTGAATAATCTGGGATTCGCTGCCATGCAACTCGGCCGCTTTGACGAAGCCGTCGACTGGTTGAGACCTGCCTACCAATCCGCGACGGAGCTTGGTTCGGCCTATTGGACTCAACTTGTCGTAGGCAATCTCGGATGGTCCTATTATCAATTAGGAGACGACGACAGGGCGTTAGAACAATTCCTCCAAGCAGAAAACGGTGCAGCTCAGATCGGAAATCTCCGCTGGGAACTCAAGTGGATCAGTAATGCGGGGTATGTCTATCACGATGCCGGCGATTTGACCCGTGCCACACAGTCCTATCTGCAGGCGCTTTATCTGGCAAGGCAGATCGATAGCAAAGAGGATATCGCGGTCTTGCTGGGAGACCTGGCCCAGGTTTCGGTTGAGACCGGCAAGCTCGACGATGCAAGCGCCTATATCGATCAGGTAACTTCCATGGGGCGCGCCAACGGCAATCGACTGAGCGCGAATATCGTGCTGACGCAAGGCATGTTGGCGGCCGCGCGACGCCAGGACCAGCAAGCGGAGATTCTTTTTCGCGAGGTCCAAATCAATCCGGAAAGCCCTACCATGACACGTTTGGACGCTGGCGATGAGTTGGCCAGGCTATTCGAGCGGCAAGGCAAGACACGGGATGCGGAGCGAACCTACAAATCCACGCTGAATGACTTCGAATCAGCGCGGGCGCAACTCAAAAACGAAGATTCAAGACTACCCTTCTCCGCTAACGCTGCAAACATCTACGAGGACTACATTCATCTGCTGATCGAAGAGGGCAAGAACAACCAGGCTCTCGCCGCAGCCGATCAGAGCCGGGCACAGACACTGGCGCAAGGCCTGGGCTTGGCTGGTCCGACATTCCGTCCTGCGACGCTGAACCCTCGCCAGATTGCCCAAAAATCCGGCGCAACTCTGCTCTTCTACTGGCTAGACGACAAGCAGTCTTACCTTTGGGCAATCACGCCGGCGAAGATCACACTGATCCGGCTTCCTGGGCAGACAGAGATTGTTGCTCATGTCGAGCGCTATCGCAAGGCCCTGCTGGACCTGGAAGACCCATTGCAATCCCGCAATAAGGATGGGCAGGCACTCTATCAGTCGCTGGTAGCTCCCGCGGCGAAGCTTATCCAGCGCAATGCTCCGGTCATGATCCTTGCCGACGGTGCGCTGAGCAAATTGAACTTTGAAACGCTGCTGGTTCCCGGTCCGAGTCCGAATAGTGGCCAGAGTTCAGGCTCCGCGCCGGAGATGCATTACCTGCTCGACGATGCAACACTCCTCTCGGCCCCATCGCTGGCCATGCTCGCTGCGGCGAAGCCTGTTCGGAATACCGACCGAAACCTTTTGCTTCTCGGTGATGCGGTCTCGCCCAGCCGGGAGTATCCCGGCCTTCCCCTCTTCGGCCTCGAAATGACCCAGATCGAAAGACACTTTCCCGCTCAACACCTATCGATCTTCGCGGGCCCGCAAGCTACCCCCGCGACCTATCTCACCAGTGATCCCGGACGGTACTCCTATATACATTTTGTTGCTCACGCTACGGCCAGCCGCACCGATCCGCTGGATTCGGCCATCATACTTTCCGGTTCCACGTTCTCGGGCGTCAAGGCTAACGAGGACTCCTTCAAACTCTATGCCCGCGACATCGTGCAGCATCCCATCGATGCCCGGCTGGTCACCATATCTGCCTGTTATGGCAGCGGCACGCGCTCCTTCACGGGCGAAGGGCTGGTGGGACTCTCCTGGGCGTTTCTCCGCGCCGGCGCGCACAGCGTCATCGGCGCATTGTGGGAGGTAAGCGACGATTCAACTCCGCAACTGATGGACACCCTTTATCAGGGCATTGAGAACGGCCAGGATCCAGCGGTCGCGCTCCGCAACGCCAAGCTTACCTTGCTGCATTCACAGAACAGATTTCATAAGCCCTTCTATTGGGCTCCCTTTCAGATCTACACAAGGCGGTAAGCGGCTCTCTAGCCGGTGCCGTGCCTGCAAGGGTTCTAGAAACCAGGGGTTCTCTTATCGGACACTAATTGCACCAGGTTCCGGCTGGGCCGGAACAGGAATCTCTATAAGTCAATGATTCTATGAAACTTGATGGTCGACCTGAAGAGTTCCAGTTTGAACCTTTTGAGGGACCTCGTTCGCCAGCTAATGCCTCTCTATAATGCTATCCGCAACCCTACCAACCACATAGAAGAACACGCTGAAAACCTCTCTTCCGCGCTCCCAAATGGAAGCACCGAAATCCTGCCGGCTGGCGCTAAACCACAGGACGCATTATCTCGATCATTATGCCAGAATGCTGGCGATAGTGCCGATCTATCAAGTCCTGGGACCAGTCTTCCGTCACCTGTGGCAGCCGAAGACGGTAACCACAGCAATTCGGCCAGCCCAGCCGGCGCCCATTGGGTGTCTGCGGCGCTGCTGGCGCAGTACGATCGCCAGGCCCTCTTCGAGAAGGTCTGGAAGGCCAACCTGCGCAAGGTTGCAGCGGAACTCGGGATTCACCGCAAGTCGCTTTGCCGAGTCTGTCGCGAACTGCATATCCCAATCCCGCCGCGTGGCTTTTGGATGAGGAAACCAGAAGACCGGGCGACCGAACCGCGGCCTTCGTTGCCGGAGGTGCAAGTCGTTGGTGGCGGCGCCATCAAAGGTGAGGTTCCTGGTAGCGTGTTGAAGGTTTCGGCGCTACTGCTCTCCCGCTATGACCGTGAAGAACTCTACAGAAAGGCCTGGCAGAAGCCTATGGGGGAACTGGCCAAGGAGTACGGAGTGTCCAAGGACATCATTGGTCTCCACTGCCGGCAGCTTCACATCCCGATCCCGGGTGCCCTTTACTGGCAGCGTGAGGCCAGGCTGGAGGAGAAGGACTGGCCGCCACTCCCGCAGGTTGTTGCCGTGGGCTTCACAAACAACACGAGGAGAAAGAAGTTTCAGTAGTCGGCACGGCGGGCATAACCGTAAAGTCTAATCCAACGGAACAACCGGTGTGGACTCGGGCCACCTTCTGCCGGACGGCAGAAGGCGGCGATCAAACGGCTTTTGAGGTTACTCAAAATTCGAGTTGCTAAATGAGTAGGATACTGGCTGATCGCGCAATCTGCTCGATTTCTGCCAACTCTGTGCCTGCATCAATTGGAACAGGCGCACCCAAAGCCCTAACTGAATTTGAAACACAACGGTCACCGAAAAGTACATAGGCCCAACCGCTGCCTCCAAGCCGCGGCCTCCATGCTAGTCCATCCAGATCTGCGACGCTGGCATGCAAAAATCTCGCCCAGGAACGGGTTGCTGGATATTGGCCTGGAGGTGTGTGTATCAAGTCGTTCTCCTGGATCGATGCCTTGCGCCCACGTACTGGAAGCTGCCGAAGTCGAGGATTCGTGAGTTCCAGCATCGACAGGTTCCGAAGCACTTCCAACTGGCTATAGTTCCATTCATTCAACTGAACTCGGGCAAACCTCGGAAAAGGAAAGTGACCAACTTCATGAAAAACACTTTCAAGTGCGGCAGCAATCTTCGAGTTGGCTGCATACAACGTCGCCACATTTGTTCCAGCAGGGCTAGAAAATGGATTGAAACGGGCACCATCCTCGGGAATTTCAATTCGCTTGCCCGTATTAGGGTTGAATGAATCAGCGGGCCACCCGCCGCGATGGTAGCGCGCCAGAAGCGTGCCCGCCTTAATGATCGTCACTTGAAGAGACAGCGTACGGGAACCGGCAGGTGCCGTCGGACACTTAGAAGACATCGGCAGGATGCGCAAACCTTTGTGCAAGAGAGATGAGACGATCAGGGTTCGACCGAATCAATTCGTGCGGTTTGTGGCCTCCGATATAGGGATTGGGAGTCGAGAAGAAAAATGCCAGGTTCCAATCCCTCGCATGGACCGGAAACATTTCAATCACTTTCGCTATCGCAGGCGCGGGAGATCCATTCTGAAACTGAAAACTCGGGAACTTCCGTTGCCCCTTATAGCTGATTGAAAATATCTTTCCCTCTCGAAGCCATCTGGAAGCAATGGCAGACTTGTTTGTAGCTGTACTTGTGCTTTGGTCTGCAACCGTTGCGGATGTCCAGCACTCAACGGTTTCCATGAACTGGTGTCGCCATTGGACAGTAACGTCGTCTGCATCCTCTGTGGAAGTACAATCTTCGTCTCTTACATCGGGTTCCGTCAATAATCCCGCCGCGGTCCCAGGAAGGTTCTTGACTTGTACGATCATGTGATGTCCAAGCGCTTTACTCGGGAAATCGGGTAGTTCGAGTCCTGAGAGAATTACTGAATCAAGACGTGACGTCATGATGTAAACGCCTGTCGACGGTTTGTTGATGTGCTTCGTTAATGCCGCTTCCGATGTGCTCCCGAGATAAAACACAACATCTGTGTCCTCAGTCTTATGGACACGAAATTGCTTTTGCGGCCCCTCTAGAGAGTGAAGATCTAACTTGCTGAGGGCCGAAGTGGCCTTGCGATACGCAATAGCAAAGGTTTTATGCGCCATCAAGACGTTCGGCGCAGCCGTCAGGGAGTTGGGGCCATTGACCACGGCAGCGTAGGCCTTTCGTGATCCTGAGTGCCCATTACCGACCAATGGAGCAAAGACCTGTTTCATTGCACGTCCCAACTCAACGGACTGGATGCGGTCAGTCTCGAATAGGATGGCGGACCCGATTGTGGCAGACATAATGAACTCCGTAATTATCATGATACTCGTGAGATTCGTAAAGTCAAGTCGGGATTCTTTTGAGGAAGATCAAGAATCTATGTGTGAAAAGGCCTAACAGAACAGAATCTGTGGTTTCTTAAACACGCCGCCGCCGGACGGCTAGCGCGCGTGGCGGCAACTTGAGTGGAATTGATGAGGAGTTTGAACCCCTCAAGCCCGTGTGTATTGATAAAGATAACGGGCGCCACTCTCTTCAGTTTTGTCCGGCGAAACAGACATTGAACTCGGTATCTTCCATGAGATCTATTGGTTATGAACGCCGAATCTATTTGGTCGGGGAGAGAGGATTTGAACCTCCGACCCCCTGGTCCCGAACCAGGTGCTCTACCAGGCTGAGCCACTCCCCGAACTTGGGTTGCAGGAGCGTATCTTTGGGGCGCGGCCTGGCGCATTTGCCCCTCGATTGCGCTTGAACCAGTGTAGCAGAGTCTATGATCTTTCGGGATTGGCGAGGCAAGAACACGGTCACGGCGATTTCCGGGCACTGACGCGCCGTACACAGTTTCAGATGTCAGCGGGAAGAGACGAAGAAACGGAGAATCTGACCCCCGGGGGGGGAGGGGTTTTTTCGGTCAGAGATCAGAGATCAGGGGTCAAAAGTCAGGGAACAGGGAACAGAAAAGCCCACGTCTTTCCTGGCTGCTTCTATTGTGCGCCGGCGGAGGGTAAAACTCTGCAACCACCTTTCGAATTCGCTCAAGGCAGGCGCTGCGGTGGGGCAGACGCCCTCGGCGCCGGCTTGAAAGCTAGGGGGCCGATTTGCGGGGCAAGTTGCTTACGGAGAACTGAAAGCGCAACGGTGGCGGGGTAGCTCGCCGTCATGAAATGGGCGCTAGTGCGCTCTCAATTTGAGTGATATTCCCGTCCCTCCAAGCCGCGATCAGCATCTTTCCCTTCTCGGTAATGTTTATGGAAAACGACACCAGCTGAAATTGGTTAGCTGGGTATCTGCTTGACTCACCCTGCCCCAACGGGTTGTGGTAACGCGGTGCGAATCGCGACTGTACTCGCTGCTATTTCGAAGCTCCGCCGGATTGACGCATAGCAGCATCAATCACTTCCGGATGCGCTTCAAGATACTCGTGGCTGTCCTCACGCACGGCCGTGTCGGAGGTGCCCCACTGATCCGCCATCAGCCGAATGCTTTCAGGAAGTGCATGGTAGATACGCTCGATTGTTGCGTAGTCGAGATCATACTTCCCGGGAAGGTCGACAACAACGTCATGTAGGTAATCAAGATTGAGTTTCATGGGCAAGGCTCCTTCACGTGATGCCTGAGCAGCTACCGTAGTGCCAGCAGCTAAGTTGACTTAACTTGTTGACTGTTGACCGCAATATCTTGTGGCGGGGTGAGTCAAGCAGATACCCAACATTGGTTATTTGCCTTTTGATCGACGGTTGCGAAACCTGCGGCGAGGACACGGTCAAAATGGAGCAATCCGTCGCCGCTTACGATTAGGAAATCGTGATCCAGGCGGTCAAGAAACGATAGGCGGTCGATTGTTTGCACATCGAATGCGCGACCAATTGAGATGAGCATCGCTTTCCATGCATAGAAAGATTCAACTGAGATCTTGCCTCTGTGGTATAAAGCGTGGCACGTTGGGCCACGCCCAAATCAGACCATCGAAAGGGGCCAATTCAGAGTAGCGAAATCAAAGCAGGACCCGCCAGGAGAGTACATTTAGAATCCGAAAGGGACAGGCATTCCAGCCGGGAAAGATCATTCGGGGGTGAGGGGTATCCCGCTGCCGCTGGAAAAAGTGAGGGCGCAGCTTGTTGGCTGCGCCCTTGATTGTTGAGCCAAGTCCCTGACGGACTAAGCGTTGGTGTGGGCGGGGCCGGCCATCTTCTCTTCCAGAGCCGCTTGCGCGGCTGCCAGCCTTGCCGTCAACAGACGGAAGGGCGAGCAGGAGACGTAGGTCAGGCCGATCTTGTGGCAGAACTTGACGGACTCTGGATCGCCGCCATGCTCGCCGCAGATGCCCAGCTTGATGGTGGGGCGGGTCTTGCGGCCCTTGGCCGCGGCCATCTGCACCAGTTGCCCGACGCCGGCCTGATCGAGGGTGGCGAAGGGGTCCTGCTTGAAGATGCCCGCCTTCATGTAGGCCGGGAGGAACTGGTTGATGTCGTCGCGGCTGATGCCGAAGGTGGTCTGGGTGAGGTCGTTGGTTCCGAAGCTGAAGAACTCGGCCTCTTCGGCGATTTGATCAGCCGTCAAGGCAGCGCGCGGCAACTCGATCATGGTACCCACCATGTAATCGACGGTGACGCCCTTCTCGGTGAAGACTTCAGAGGCAACGCGGCGGACAACTGCGGCCTGGTTGCGCATCTCCTCGACCGACCCGACGAGCGGAATCATGATCTCGGGGTGCGGATCGCCACCCTTGTTCTTGACGGCGACAGCGGCCTCGATAATGGCGCGCGTCTGCATTTCGGTGATCTCGGGGAAGGCGATGCCGAGACGGCAGCCGCGCAATCCGAGCATGGGGTTCTGCTCGTGCAACTCCTCGACCCGCGCCAGTAGTGTGCGCAGCTCTTTGAGCTTGGGTGAGCGGGGTTTGGTGTCTGTCAGGTGCTGAATCTCGACCATCAGATCTTCACGCTTGGGCAGGAACTCGTGCAGCGGCGGATCGATCATGCGGATGGTCACCGGCAGCGACTCCATGGCCTTGAAGAGACCGACGAAATCGGCGCGCTGCATGGGCAGGAGCTTTTTGAGAGCGGCGCGGCGGTCCTTCTCGTTGTCGGCCAGGATCATGGTGCGCATGTGTTCGATGCGGTCCTCGGCAAAGAACATGTGCTCGGTGCGGCAAAGGCCGATGCCCTCCGCTCCAAACAGGCGAGCATTCTTGGCATCGCGGGGGATGTCGGCGTTGGCGCGGATCTTGAGCCGGCGGACCGGATCGACCCAGGCCATGAAGGTGACCAGATCAGGATCGTCGGGCTGGGCCTCCAAGGTCTTCAATTTGCCGTTGATGACGCGGCCGGTGGTGCCGTCGAGAGAGATCCAGTCACCTTGCTTGAAGGTCTTGCCCTTCACGCGCAGTTCCTTCTTGTCCTGGTCGACCAGGCAATCGCCGGCGCCGGCCACGCAGCACTTGCCCATGCCGCGGGTAACGACGGCGGCGTGCGAGGTCATGCCGCCGCGCGAGGTGAGAATCCCAGCGGCCACTTCCATGCCCGCGATGTCCTCAGGCGTGGTTTCGCCGCGGACGAGAATGATGACCGGATATTTGCCGCTGGCGTGTTGCTTGACGGCTTCCTCGGCAGAGAAAACGATCTGGCCCACAGCCGCGCCCGGCGATGCCGGCAGGCCGGTGGCGAGCACTTCAATCTTCTCGCCCTTCTCGATCAGGCGGGGAACCAGGAAGTCATACAACTGATTCGGCTCGACGCGGTGAATCGCCTCTTCCTGCGTGATGAGCTTTTCGTTGACCATGTCGATGGCCACGCGAACAGCCGCCAGGCCGGTGCGCTTGCCGTTGCGGGTCTGCAGCATGTAGAGCTTGCCATCCTGGATGGTGAACTCGAAGTCCTGCATATCGCGATAGTGCTTCTCCATGCGGCTCGTGATGTCCTTGAGCTGCTGATAGCATTCGGGCATGACGCGCTCGAGTTCGCTGATGGGCAGCGGGGTGCGCACGCCGGAGACAACATCCTCGCCCTGGGCGTTCATCAGGTACTCGCCAAAGAATACCTTCTCTCCCGTGGCGGGATTGCGCGTGAAGCCGACGCCGGTGCCGGAGGTTTCGCCCAGGTTGCCGAAGACCATGGCCTGCACGTTGACCGCTGTACCCAGCCAGTCGTCGATGCGATTAATGCGGCGATAGGTCTTGGCGCGTTCGTTCATCCAGCTGCGGAAGACGGCATTGCGGGCGCCAACCAATTGTTCCTTGGGATCCTGCGGGAAATCCTTGCCGGTCTCTTTCTTCACCAGCTTCTTATATTCGGCAATGATCTCCATGAGCGCATCGGGCTTGAGCTCATAGTCGAACTTGATCTTGACGCGCTTCTTCACGCCGTCGAAGATGTGCTCGAAGCTCTTCTTAGGTACATCCAGCACAACGTCGCCGTACATTTGAATCAGGCGGCGATAAGAGTCGTAAGCAAAGCGGGGATTATTGCTGAGCTTGGCCAGCGCTTCAACAGCCTTGTCGTTGAGGCCCAGGTTGAGAATCGTGTCCATCATGCCGGGCATGGAGAACTTGGCGCCGGAGCGAACCGAAACCAGTAAGGGATTGTCGCCCGCGCCGAGCTTCTGCCCTTGCAACTTCTCAAGGCGATCGAGAGCTGCGTACATCTCGGTGTCAACTTGCGCACTGAGCGCGCCGCGCATGTACTCGCGACAGGCCTCAGTCTGAATGGTGAATCCCGGAGGCACCGGCAATCCAACGTTGGTCATCTCGGCCAGGCCGGCGCCCTTGCCGCCCAGCACATCCTTCATTTTTCCGTTGCCTTCGGCCTTGCCGCCGCCGAAGAAGTACACATGCTTGGTTGCCTTCGAGTCCGCTTTTTCAGCAGACGCCTGCTCCAGAACGCCCTGCGTCATGGGTGAAGCCTCCATATCTTGGTTTCCGCTGTGCGGCACGAATGAGGGGGTGGCAGGACGGAGGCTCAGCACAGCATCGAGAATGAATTGAAGCTTTCAGGCTGAACACGTGCGGGTCATCCATGCATCGGAACGCACTGCGCGGGATTGGTTCGAGCAAAACCTGGGTCACTTTATCCTGACTGGCCTTGTTCAAGGTCGCCGCGCCCTGTTGGTCGCGACTACTTGAGTGTACTGGTTCCGGGACACATCTTCCCAGATTCTGCTGTAGTCGTTCTTACGAATAACGCTCCAAGTATACGGTTGCCTGTGTTGAAGGTCACATACGATTCGAAGGGTCTCGCTTCGATGTACCAATATGGGCCTTCGGTTCCCGCAATTTGAGACACAGGGTTACTCCTGCAAAGGAACGCGAAGATCGGCGCGTCTCTTCACGCGGCTGGATATTCAAAGCATGGGCCGGAATGTGAATCCGTGTCCGCATTACGGGACAAAAGAATCCTTTCCAGGCCCACCAACCCCAGGATCTCGGCCACATGCGGCGTGGGATTCACGACATTGAAACAATGACCAGCTTCGTAAGCGCTCGCGTGGAGAGAGATCAACGCTGCGATGCCGGCCGCGTCGATGCGCTGAACGCGGCCCAGGTCGAGCGTCACGCTCTGCCGGCTCACAAGCGGAGTAAGCCGTGCCAGCACGTCCTGCTCGCTGCCCCGGACCAACTCAGTCAGCTCGGTGAATTCGATCAGTCCGGGAACTTCGCCGGCTGAAAACGTTGCGGTGCCCGTCAGGTTTGGAATTGTGCCTGTCATGTGAGCGCCTCCTTGGGGAGCCATGGATCGAACGGGGAAAGCTGGCTCGTGCATTAGAACCTGAGTCGTGTTAACAAGTCTTAGGACAGATCCTTTGCGAATTGGGTTGCATATTCTCATCTCGTACCCCATGCTTGGTTGGATTGCACGCACCGAACCAAATCCACAGGGGAGGGAAAACGCTGAATTCACCGGAGATGGAGGCAATTCCAGAGTCCGCGACGCGCTTCCAGATGTCCGCTTGCGCGTGCCGTTGTCCGCAATTGAACACCTGAAAGCCTATACGCAAGACGGAGTGCCCGCGGTTCCATCCTTCCACCGGCGGTGCGCGCGGAAAGTACCAAGGTAAATGCAGCCGTTCCGTAGATAGAGAATCGAGAGGTGGCCCCACTGCAGCCCCTGTCCGATCCCGATGTCGCCCCAAAGCCCTTGCTTACAAGGAACAAGGCGCGTGCGTTGGCGCTTGAGAGGGGTTTCACAGAGGCCGGGGTCGTTGCGCTGCCTCATGCGAATCAGGAGCGCGATGCGGCGCGCTTCGAGCAATGGGTGCAAGCAGGCCGGGCAGGCTCGATGAGTTATCTTCAGCGAAAAGAAACGAAAGCGGGGGACGAGGACGAACGGCTGCTGCGGTCGCGTGTCGCGATTCCTTTTCCGTGGGCGCGCTCGGCCTTGGTCTGCTGGGCCAACTACAACAGTCCGCAGCCGCGCTCGATTGAACCAGCCCCAGAGAATGCGGGCTGGATTGCTCGCTACGCCTGGTCAAGCAAGACCGATGCAGACGGCACTCGCCGGCCCAGCGATTATCACAAAGTCCTGCTCAAGCGGATAAAGGCGATCGAAGCGCAACTGCATGACCAGTACGGGACATTCGAGGCGCGGGCCTTTGTGGACACTGGGCCAGTGATTGAGCGTGCCCTGGCTGAGGCGGCAGGGCTCGGCTGGACGGGCAAGAATACATGCCTGATCGATCCCAAGCTTGGGTCCTACGGGTTTTTGGCTGTGCTTTTGACATCCCTTGAGGTCAAGGCCGCAGAGAGGCTAATGACGGTGCCCGACCGCTGCGGGAGTTGCCGGCGCTGCTTGGACGCCTGCCCGACGGGAGCATTGATCGCCCCCTATCAGATGGATGCGACCAAGTGCATCTCCTACCTGACCATTGAGCATCGCGGACCTATCGCGCCGAGTTTAATGGAGGGCATGGGTCGGCAGGTATTCGGCTGCGACATCTGCCAGGACGTTTGTCCCTGGAACCGCAAAGCTGTGATGAGCACTGACCTAGAGTTACAGACTCGTCCGGAACTGGTGAACCCGGCTTTGGAGGCTCTGGCGGCAATGGACGAATCGGAGTTCGAGCGCAAGTTCAATGGCTCACCGGTGCGCAGGGCAGGCTTCCTGGGGCTTAAGCGCAATGTTGCCATAGCGGTCGGTAACAGCGGGCTCAGCCGGTTTGCACCATGGCTGGAGCAATGGGCCGAGTCTGAGGACGAAGGGCTGCGATCGGCCGCGCGCTGGGCACTCGAAAAGATCAGCGGCAAATAGAGCAAGAGTCTATCCTTAAAGAAAAGGCCATTCGCAAAGTTGCGCCCCGCTGGCCAAAGTTCGCGGCGGTGTTTTGGCCTGAAAGAAGGAACAATACGTGGCAGATGTATTGAATGCGGCAAGTGAGATTGACACGAAAGTTGAACCCGTCCGAGCCGCCGATGTCGAGCAACCGGCAAAGCTATCCAAGTGGTACCGCTGGCGCAAGGACGGCACGGCGCTAGTGAGTTATTTGCTGGACAGCGAAGTGCATACCTTTGCCTTCAGCGTGGCGGCCAATGCGATTCTGTCGTTCATTCCCTTCACCGTGCTTCTGTATACGCTCTGTTTTCATTCGAGTGCGATGAAGCTTGTGGTAACCGACATGGTGAATTACTTTCTGCCTTCTGTTGCATCTCCAGTGGACGGCAAACCCTGGATTGCCTTCTACCTGGAGAGAACTGCGGCGCACCAAGGCGTGCAGTTTTTCTCGTTGCTGATGATTTTGATCGCTTGCACGGGCATCTTTCTACCTCTTGAAGTGGCACTGAACCAAGCCTGGGGCGTAACTAAGAGCCGCAATTATATTCAGAATCAAGTCATCGCCTTTGGCCTCGCCATCATTATGGTGGTGCTGGGTATGGGCAGCATTCTGCTCAATGCGGCCGCGCGCGGCGTGCTAGGATTCATCTTCGTCCACCAAACAAATATCAAGGTCATTGATTTTGTTCTCAACTTTACGTATCAGGGAACCAGTTTCATCTTGCTGACCGCGACCACCGGCGTGGCCTCGATCCTCTTCTTCTTTTCCATTTATTGGCTGCTGCCCAACCGCAAGGTTCCCTGGCGCTCTGTGCTGCGCACTTCGATCTATACCGGGGTTATCTGGCTGGCAGCGAGATATCTCTTTGTCCTGGTGCTTCCGCATATGGATCTCGGAGCTCTCTATGGGCCGTTTTTTATCTCGGTTGGGCTCTTGTTTTGGGCCTATGCCTCGGGGCTGATTTTGTTTGCCGGGGCGCAGTTCAGCGTGTCGCGCATGGGAGACAAGAAAAGCCATACTTAGGGAGAAATCAATCGTCTATTGGGCACGAAAAGCTCGGTTAGTGACATCCTCGCGTCAGGTCAAGGGCGACCAGTGTGTGTGCCGCACAGCGAGATACACACTGTGTGGGCTCCGATACCGAGAGGCTATTCATGCTGTCCCCTTAGCAGGATGTCTTGCTACTCCGGCGCGACTTCACTACGCACTTCGACCAGCTCTCGGCGGCCGGGCTGATCCGCGTCTTCGGCAATCTTCAGCAACTTATAGAAATATATCTGCGCCATTTGACGATCACCTGCCAGTTTCGCCGCCTCTGCTGCCCCGTAAAGAGACCAAAAACGGTTCGGTTCCTTAGTCAGCGTAGATTCGAATTCCTTGAGAGCTTCGGAGGGCCGTTTCTGTTCCAACAGCAGATCTCCGAGCAGTTCGCGCGCCGGCGCGAGTGGCCCCGGCGTGACGGCGCTCTTTTCAGTCTCGTCTTCTTGTTCGGCAGCCGCCCGCATTTTGGCAAGCGCGTCCTGCGGCTTTCCTTCGGCTGATGCTAACCACGCGACTACTTCCTGACGCTGAATCTCCACCTGGTTGGCCCAGTAAATCTCTTTCATTCCGATCAGCTTGTCGCGGATTTGTTCGAGAGAGTTGATTGCCGAAAATGCTGCGGCATGATCCTTCCTATGCGCCGCGCCTAGGCCGCGGGCAAAGTAAGTAATCGCATCCGTATGCGGATACGGGCTGGAAGTCGGCTCCAGCTTTTCGGCATCGGCCCAGGCGCGCCGTTCCAAGGCGTATCGAGCAGGGATTGCCGCATGTGCAAAGTATGCTGCTAACGGGCCGCCTGCTCCGGCAATAATCATTGCTGGATCAAAGCGCGAGAAGATCTCAATGGCCGATTCCACTACATGATGCGCCGCGGCGTCTTGTGCCGTCTGCAAATAGGCATAGATCAGGTAGTCGCAGGCATGCAACTCGTCGGCCGGCTGCCCCGCATCTCGTGCCGAGGTGGCAGAGGCGATGTTTGCATCAATCGAAGCCTGCCATTCTCCAAGTCGCGTGAATGTATGGGATGGCATATGTAGTGCGTGTGGAGTCGATGGAGCAATCTCGCTATAATGCTGCGCGGCCGCTGCTGCGCGTGCAGCCAGCGGCGGAACGTCGTAAGTATGAATAATGTAGTGTGCGAGTCCCGGATGATCCGGATACCGGGCGTACAGAGTCTCAAGAATGGCCCCGGCCTTGAGCTGCCTGGCGTAGGTCTTGTCGGCTGGGTCGGCGGCGCAGGCAATAGCCAGCGCATAGAAGATCGTGGCTTCGGTGTCTTCAGGATACGCAGCACTTACCGCGGCCATTGCGCTTTCGTATGCCAAGACGCGAGTCCGCTGATCGGTATTGGCTGCGTCGGTAAAGAGATGCGCCACGGCCTCGACATAGGCGCGCTCACGCTCAGTCTTCGGATTGGCAACTTTTGCCTGGGTAACTGCCTTGAGGCCCTGATCGAGTTGCGTTTGAACCTTAAGACCGGCGGCAAATGGGTTGCCCCAACTGCTCAATGCCATTCCCCAGTAAGCCATCGAACACGATGGATCGCTTGCGAGAATTGCCCGGAACGCTTCAATCGCGCGTGCAAATTGAAACGAATGCATCAGTGCCACTGCGCGATTGAAGGAAGGCTGGGCTGCGGAACTGCACGAGGTGGCAAAGTTTACCGTACCCAACTTCTCCGGGAAAGTGGTTTGGTCGGCCTGTGCGAAACTCGATGGCAACGCCAGGACCGCGAGGACTACAACCAAGAATATAGAGGGAACTCTCATCGTGGCTCCTTTGGCCGCGAGGTGTCCGTATAACAATCTGGCTGATTATAACCCTGTAACAGATTCAGCGATAAGCCGTCCGGGAACGATCATTCTTGAACGTGGACTACGGCTACGTAGCGGTAATCCTGATCGGCGATTGTTTCGATGAAGGTGAACCGGGCCGAATCGACCAAGCGGTAATGGGAAGCCGCAAGTGTCCTGGATTCGGATTCAGACCAACTGAGAACGATCCCTGGCCCATGCGGCGAATTTCACGGCGGACCTACTCTCGGAGAGTGCTTTGGACTAATATGGTCAATCCAGAACCGGAGCGAAATTCGCCATCTCTGATGAAGATCGCTGGTGGAAATGGATTTCGAGCTTGTTGAAGCTGACGTTCGCATGGAAATCGATATGCTCCGTGCCTGCTGGCCTCGCCAATTCCACTGCTAATTTGACCACTCGTGGTCAGGACGCGGATCGGACGATAAATCGTCTCTTGACTTCCTATGCGAGTCGCTTACATACTGGTTGGTATGTTATCGACGCCGAAGAAGCTGCAACGCAGGGCGGCAAGGATGCGCGATCCTGCGGGCACGCGACAATGCTTGTTGCTGGCGGCGTTTCGCGAGGTTTACCGCTACGGGTTCCAGAGCGCCGGGATCGATACTATTCTCGCCGCCACCAACGTCACCAAAGGAGCGCTCTACTACCATTTCGAGAGCAAGGAAGCTCTGGGCCATGCCATTATCGAGGAGGTCGTC
>Ga0181535_10002033_pt1 | contig 25313 bp, 25 predicted proteins | sample PEATcosm2014_Bin_44_FD_119774 | JGI IMG/M metagenome (GOLD analysis project Ga0181535, IMG submission 119774) | Peatland microbial communities from MTU Mesocosm Facility, Houghton, MI, USA - PEATcosm2014_Bin17_30_metaG | ecosystem: Environmental > Terrestrial > Soil > Wetlands > Peat | place...
GAATATCACGTCGCTGGCGAAGTCCGCCCCTCCATCCACACCACGCCCGAGTCGCGCGACCTCTTCGAGCTGATGGCCGAAGGCGCATCCCTCGGCGCAACCGAACTCGTCACTGAAGTTTCAAGCCATGGCCTCGACCAGGGCCGCGCCGCCGGCCTCAACTTCGACGTCGCCGTCTTCACCAACCTCACGCGCGATCATCTCGATTATCACCAGACGATGGAGAAGTACTTCACCGCCAAGCGGCTGCTCTTCGACGGAACCGTCTACCCAGCTCCGCGCGTCGCCGTCATCAACGAGCACGACGATTACTCCAGGCGATTCACTGCGGCCGCGCTCCGAGCCGGCGCGGAGGTGCGCACCTACGGCATCGGCAAAGGCGACTGGCGCGCCGCAAGCTATACGCTCACTCCCTCCGGCGCCGTCATCCATCTCGAAACCCCCGCCGGCGCAGCCCAAGTCACTTCCCGTCTCGCCGGCGAAGTCAACATCCTCAACCTCCTCGCAGCCTTCACCGCCGCCCACGCGCGAGGCGTTCCCTTCGCCGATCTCGTCGCCGCCATTCCCGCGCTTCAGCCCGTCCCCGGCCGGTTCCAGCTTGTCGATGGCGGCCAGCCCTTCACCGTCATCGTCGACTACGCGCACACCGACGACGCCCTCCGCAATCTGACCACGCTGGCCCGCCAAATGACCAGGGCAGACGGCAAGCGTGTCATCACCGTCTTCGGCTGCGGCGGCGACCGCGACCGCACCAAGCGCCCCAAGATGGGTCAGGCCGCAGGCGAAGGCAGCGACTTTGTCGTCGCCACCAGCGACAATCCGCGCACGGAAGATCCGCTCGCCATCCTCGCTGAAATCGAGCCCGGCCTCAAAGCCACCGGCACTCAATACACCATCGAACCCGATCGCACCGCCGCCATTCATCGAGCGCTTGCGGCGGCTGCGCCCGGCGACGTTGTCCTCATCGCCGGCAAGGGCCATGAGAAGGAGCAACTCCTCAACGGGCGTACAATTCCTTTCGACGACGCTGAAGTCGCTCTCGCGGCTCTCAAGCAACTCAACGCAGCAGAATCAGGCGAAGCCCAATGAACTTGACTTGGCACACATCTCCTGCCCACTGCCCACTGTCCACTGCCCACTGCGTCGGTGAGACGCTATGAGACTTACCCTTGCAGAGGCGGCCATTGGCGCGAGCGCAGTGCTCGAGGCACCCTCCTCGTATGTCAACGCGGGTGCTATCGCCGTCTCCGGCTACTCCATCGACTCGCGCACCACGGCGCCCGGTGACCTGTTCTTCGCCGTGCGCGGCGAGCATCTAGACGGCCACGATTTCGTCGCCGAAGCTCTCGCTCGCGGCGCAGCGGCAGCCGTTGTCTCTCGCGCGCGTGTGGCTGGATTGCCCGACGCCGTTCTCGGCGCGCCCTTGCTCATCGCTGAAGATCCGTTGCTGGCTCTGCAATCCCTGGCCACGCACGTGCGCCGTCAGTGGGGCCGCCGCGTCGTGGCCATCACCGGATCGGCCGGCAAGACCACAACCAAAGAAGCCATCGCCGCCGCCCTCGCCCCAAAGTTCTGCGTGCTCAAGTCCAAGGGCAATCTCAACAACGCCTTCGGCCTCCCTCTGCAACTGTTGCGCCTCGAGCCCGAGCACGAGATCGCTGTCGTCGAAATGGGCATGAACCACCTCGGCGAAATCGCCGTCCTCGCCCGCATCTCCGCGCCCGACTGGGGCGTCGTCACCAACGTTGGCACCGCGCACATTGAAAACTTCGCGGAGGGCCAGGCCGGCATCGCCCGCGCCAAGCTTGAACTCGTCGCCGCGCTGCCCTCCAACGGCGTCGCCTTCCTCAACTGCTGCGACCCCTACGTTTCGCAGTTCGGCCGCGATTTTCCCGGTCGCGTCGTCTACTTTGGCGAGGGCCCCTGCGCCGACCCGCGGATTGTCTCCGTTACTGAAGACCTCGCCGGCCTGCATGTCAACTTCCGCGCCGCGCAACGCGAGGGCTCCTTCACGTTGCACCTGCTCGGCCAGCACAATGCTACAAACGCAATTGCGGGCCTCGCCGTCGCTCTTGAAGCCGGCGTCGATCTCGACTCCGCCATTGCCGCGCTCCAGACACTCACCGCCGGAGACAAGCGCGGCGAGGTCATCGATATCCGCGGCGTCACCATCCTGAATGACAGCTACAACTCCAACCCCGAGGCGCTGCGCTCCATGATCCGCACCCTCGCCGCGCGTCCAGCCTCAGGCCGCCGCATTCTTGTTGCCGGCGAAATGCTCGAGCAAGGCGAGCATGGCCCCGAGCTCCACACTGCCTGCGGGCTTACCGCCGCCGAAGCCGGACTCGACCTCGTCGTTGCCGTCCAGGGAAACGCCCGGCACCTGGCCGCAGCCGCCTGCTCCGGTGGAGTCGCCTCCCTCTTTTTGCCAGACGCCGATGCAGCCGGCCGCTGGCTCCTCCAGAGTGTGCGCCCCGGTGACGTTGTGCTCGTCAAAGGCTCCCGCGGCGTCCATCTCGAACGCGCCATCGAAGCTCTCCAAAATCAAGTCTCATCCACGGAGAACCAATGAACCTCCGCAGACTCTTCCTTACCAGTGCCCTCCTGGCCACGTCCCTCCACCTCTCCGCCCAAACTCCAGACTGGACCACGCCCTTCCCGCCCTTCCGCATCGCCGGCAACCTCTATTACGTCGGCAGCCAGGACCTCGCCTCTTATCTCATCGTCACCCCCCAGGGCGCCATCCTCATCAACAGCAACCTCGACTCCAGTCCAGCCCTCATCAAGAAAAGCGTCGAAGCCCTCGGCTTCCATTTCAGCGACATCAAGGTCCTCCTCATCAGCCACGGCCACTACGACCACTGCGCCGGCAGCGCCCGCATCAAGCAACTCACCGGAGCAAAATACGAAGTCATGGATGCAGACGTCTCCGTCGTTGAGTCCGGCGGCAAAACCGACTTCCACTACGCCTCGCGCCCCGACTTGCATTTCCCTCCCACCCACGTCGATCGCATCCTCCACGACGGCAGCACCGTCTCACTCGGCGGAACGGTCCTCACCGCCCACCTGACCGCCGGCCACACCAAGGGCACCACCACTTGGACACTCAACGAGACGGAAGCCGGCCGCACCCTCCACGTCGTCATTGTCGGCAGCCCCAACGTCAACCCTGGCTACAAACTCGTCAGCAACAAGACCTATCCCCGCATCGCCACCGACTACCAGCACGCCTTCGGCGTGCTCCGCTCCCTGCCCTGCGATATCTTCCTCGGCGCCCACGGCGGCTACTTCGACCTGACCACGAAGTACCCACGCTTCAAGGCCGGCGACCGTAACGCCTTCATCGACCCGGCCGGCTACAGAGCCTTCATCGCCGACCGCGAGCAAGCTTTCCATGCCGAGCTGCACCGCCAGCAAGCCGGAAAACCATAGCCCCATCCGCGCTCACCGTTGGCCCAACCTGTTTATTCCTAAAGGCCGCCCAAGTTAACCCTTATTATGTGACCGACATCACATAATAAGGGGTCGCAACGGTGAAACCATGTCTCCGGCTGGTCTATATCACATTCCCAGACCTTCAGATCCCTCGTTCCTCAGACCGGAGACCGTACGTGCAGCTCGATCCGTCCGCATTTCTCGCCGATCCAGAACTCATTGACGCACTCGAGAAGCGCGCGACTCCCTTCCTTTGCGACGAAGACCGCGTTCTATTTCGTCAGGGAGATCTGCCGACCGGCCTCTTCGTTATCCGCAAGGGCGAAGCCACTCTATCCATGAACCCCGGCGTCAGCGAAAACGCCTTCTCCTGCAAGACAATTGCCGGCTCAGTTCTGGGCGTGCCGGGCCTCATCGGCAACCAGCCCTACTCGCTCACCGCCGTCGCCCTCCGCGGAGCCGAAGTCAGCTTCATTGCCCGCGAAGACTTCAACGTACTCATGCAATCCGATCAACCCCTCATGCTCCTCGTCCTCCAGGTTCTCGCCGCGGAAGTTCGTTCCGCCCGCCTGGCCCTAACCCAGCTCTAATCACATCCCCTGCCCCTAGTCCCTGCTCCCTATTCCCTGCTCTTCGCCCCCCTACCTGCTAAACTCTCAATCGTTATGCTCCTCGGAATCGCAACAATCGCGGTCGCTGCTTACCTGCTCGGGTCCATCCCTGTCGGATATGTCCTTGTACGCCTCTTCCGCCATCAGGACATCCGTTCCGTCGGCAGCGGCAACATCGGCGCAACCAATGTCCTCCGCTCCGGCGGAAAAGGCCTGGGCGCAGCCACCTTCCTGCTCGACATGCTCAAAGGCTGCTCCGCCGTATGGCTTGGCGGATTTCTCGGCGCACTTCTTCTTCCCGGAACCCCTTTCCGCTCAGCCCAGGCCCTCGCCGCTCTTTGCGCAGTCCTCGGCCACATGTTCCCCCTCTGGCTCCGCTTCAAAGGAGGCAAGGGCGTAGCCACTGGCTTTGGCGTCTTCCTCGTCGCCGCGCCCTGGGCAGCGCTCGCCGCCATCTCCGTCTTCACCATCGTTCTGTTTCTCAGCCGTTATGTTTCTCTCGCATCCATCCTCGGCGCGGCCTCTTTCCCGGTCTTCGCCTGGCTCTTCAATCGGACGCAAACCTCCGGCCCGCATCCCACTCCATTCTTCGTCGCCGTCCAGTGCGCCGTCGCCTTCCTCATCATCGCCAAACATCACCAGAACATCCGGCGTCTCCTCGCCGGTACCGAATCCCGCTTCGGAGCCAGGAAAAACAAATGAGTCGAATTGTCGTATTGGGCGCAGGCGCCTGGGGAACTGCCATCGCGCTTTCCCTCAGCCGCCGTGGAGGCCACACCATCACTCTCTGGTCGCATAGCGCTGAAGAAGCGCGCCAGATCTCCGATGCACGCGAAAACACGCTCTTTCTCCCCGGCTTTCCCCTCCCCGCCGGCATCGCAGTCACCGCAGAAGAAGCCGCCGTGAGCGATGCGGATATCGTCGTCACCGTCATCCCTTCCGAGTTCCTTCGTCCCACGCTCGCCCGCCTCCACCCTTATATGCACGACGGTCAGATCGTTGTATCCGCCACCAAGGGCATTGAAGATCACACCTTCCTCCGCATGACCCAGGTCATCGCCACCACCCTCGGCGAAACCACGGACGCAGCCTCAGGATTAGCCCGCGCCAACACTGACACCCATCTTGAAGTCTTTGTTGAAACCGGCGCACCGGAAGTCAGTTCTTCCGGCATCCCCGCCGAGCCGGAATTCCTCAGCGGCGAACCCTTCTCTATCGGCGCCTTCTCCGGGCCAAGCTTCGCTATAGAAGTTGCTCAGGGTCAGCCCACCGCCGTCACCCTCGCCTTCCACGACCCCGCCATCGCCACCCGCGTCCAAAACGAGTTCTCCTCCGAGACTCTGCGCCTTTACACCACCACCGACGTCATCGGCGTCGAGCTCGGCGGAGCGCTCAAGAATGTCATCGCCATCGCCGCCGGCGTTGCGGCCGGCGTCGGCCTCGGCTACAACTCCGCCGCCGCTCTCATGACTCGCGGCATCGCAGAGATCACCCGCTTGGCCGTGGCTTGCGGTGGCCGCCGCGAAACTCTCGCAGGACTCTCCGGAACCGGCGACCTCGTGCTCACCTGCACCGGCTCGCTCAGCCGCAATCGCACCGTCGGACAAGCTCTGGGCCAGGGCCGCAAGCTCCCTGAGATTCTCGACTCGCTCGGCGGCAAAGTTGCTGAAGGCGTCCTCACCACGCGCGCCGCACTCGGCCTCGCCCGCCAGCACAACATTGAAATGCCCATTACGGAACAGATGGAGCTCATCCTCGACGAAGGAAAAGATCCACGCGAAGCCATCAAAGACCTCATGCTCCGCCCCGGCAAGGACGAACAATAATCGGCACAAGGTCGAACCAAAGTTGAGTCACTTCATCATCGCGGCGGAGTGCTGGGTCGTAAGTCACTTGAGGCGCATCACAGCTGCTGGGGGGCTCCGACAGCTCCATGCTGAATCGCGGTGATAGCTCATGAGGCAAGACGCTGAGGCCCGAGCGAAGAACAGACGAATTTCGACTCAGAGCGTTGCAGGTTGTGGCAACTCCCCAGATTTCCTAGGTGGCCTACCCGCGCCTTGCAGGATATTCTGGAGACGCATGATGCAGGCATTCTCAGGCCGCGCTCAATCGGGACACGCTCAACGGGGACCGTCCCTTTGACAGCCGGGCGCTGGGGCGCGGGATTCGCGGCCGTTGGACGCTTTGTCTCTGAGATTGAGGCCGCCGCGGCGAACCGCGGCCCGTTGCGGCCCGGTTATGTGCTTGCCGGCGACGAGGTGTTTCTTTCGGATCGCTGCCGCGCCGCCGTTCTGAAAGCATTCGTTCAAACCGACCTGCGCGATTTCTGCCTCTCCGACCTCGATTTATCCACAACTTCAATCTTTGAAGTGCTCGATCGCGCGCAAACGCCCTCGCTGATGGTGCCGTTCCAGGTGATTTTCGTGCGCAACGTGCGCCAGCTCTACACGCGCGGCGCCAAAAAAGATGAGTTCGCGGCGCTGGACCGTTATTTCCGCTCGCCGAACCCGCAGGCGCTCCTGCTTTTTATTGCAGACTTTATTCGCATCCCCTCTGACGCGCGGCGGATGGAGATGGACGACAAGAATCGCTTCGAGCGGCTGACGGAAACTCTGGGCGAACACTGCGGAATGGTGGAACTGGCGCGCGTAAACGAAGAGGATGCGATGCGCTGGATTGTGTCGACGGCGCAAGAGTCGGAAGTCCGCGTGGACGCCGACGCAGCGCGCGAGCTGGTGGACGCGCTGGGCGCCGATATGATGCTGGTTGCTTCTGAGTTGGAAAAGTTGTTGCTCTATGCCTCGGGCCGCGGCCGCATCACTCTGGGCGATGTGGAGACCATGGTGCTCGGCGCCAAGCAGCGTTCGCTCTACGAATTGACCGACGCCATCAGCCTTCATGATCGAGCGCGCGCGCTGGCGTTGCTGCAGGGGCTGCTGAATAGCTCAGACGCCGGTGAAGACGCGGCCATTGGCCATCTCTATATGCTAGCCCGGACCTTTCGCCAGATGCTGGTGATCCTGGAAAAGAATGTGCGCGATTCGCGCGCAATCTGGCAGGCATTGTGGCAAGGGTTTCGGATGCCGCCGTTTGCCGCGGACGATCTTATCCGCCAAGCCCGCCGCTACAAGAGCCGGCGCGAGCTGACACGCGCGCTCAAGCTTGTAGCGCGCGCGGATATGGAACTTCGCTCGTCCCCGCCAGACAAGCGCTTGGTGCTTGAGCGCTTGGTCTATGAACTTGCGTCGGAACCGAAGCCCGCCGGACCCGCATGGGCCTCGACGCAGTTATCGTTCGAGAGCCTGCAAGGCTGAAGTCAGCGCTTCGCGTTCTCTTTCAGCCACGGGCCATACTTCTTGTCTTCGCGTTCAATGTGGTTCGTGAGCCAGTCACGAAGAAAGTTGAGCAGTTGGACGTTGAGCGCGCTTTCGCCGCGCCGGTAGCGGACATCGAACCCCTCTACATTCTTGATCAGTTCGCAATGCATGGTTCGGTGTTGGGCCAACTGGGGATACCGAGCTGACGCCATCAATGCCTCTTCCGCGGAAAAGTGTTCGCGTGTGTACTCCAGGAGCTTGCGCAACAGTTCTCCGGTAATCTTCTGCGCCTGGCCTTTCATCATTGCGTCGTGAAGGTCGTTCAAGAATCCAAACAGAACGGTGTGCTGTCTGTCCATGGATTCAACCTCGACGGAGTATCTGCTGTTCCATGTTAAAAGCGCCATCCTTATCTCCTTTCCGGCTCGTCCCGATAATAGGGATATCGGAAGAAAGCGCTGTAAGTTGAGCGGGAGACGGGGCTATTTGATTCCGTGCTTCTTGAGCCAAGGGGCGAAGGCCCGATCCTCTGTCTGTACGTGGTCGGAGATCCAGCGGCGCATAAATCTAAGAAGGAGAATGCTGAGACTTCTGTCTCCATGTTCGTGGAGAGCAACCAGTTCGTCGAGATGGCGGGCGAACTGTTGGTGTTTGTCGCGATGCGCGGCCAATCCAGGATAATTGGCGTCTTTCATCATGGATTCTTCGGTGGCAAAGTGGTGACGGGCGGCGACGGGAAGCTTTTGGAGTAATGGACCGGTGACGCGTTTTCCTTGCCCCAGCAACATGGCGGAGTGAAGTTTGTTAAGGCCACCGAGGAAGGCGGCATGCTCTTTGTCAATTGCGTCGACACCCACGGAGTACTTTTTAGTCCATTTCAATAAAGCCATGGGGCTCCTTGCGAAAAGTTGGCTCCTTCAGTGGATGCATCGGCGGGCGCGAGGGGAAGTTGAATGGCGGATTCGAAAGAGCAATGGGTTTGCGGGCGTTGGCCTCGGAACCGGGCGCTAGAAGATGTCGCGCTCGTTGAGCCAGGGACCATAGAGGCGGTCGAGATTTTCGATATGACTTGTGTAGCCTTCGCGGAGCTGAGAGAGCATGGCACGTGTTTGGAGCTCTGTTCCGCGCTGGACGCACTGGGCCGCATAGAGCAGCTCGGCGAGGATGCGGTGGTGTTGGGCCCGATGATCGGCAAGAGCTGGAAAACCGGCTTGCTCCATGAGTTTTTCCTCGCTCCAGAAGTGCATCCGGGTGAACTCGATGAGTCGGTCAAGGATTTCGCTGATATTTTCGCGACCTCGGCCGTGAACGAGGGCGAGGCGGAGGTCGTTGATCGTGTCCATGAGGATGCTGTGCTGATCGTCCATGGCGCGAACGTTGACCGAGGATGCGTGGTTCCAGGTTAGAAGTGGCACATGAGCCTCCATTAATCACAACTGGATTTATCGACGGAGGAGGTGCGGGCGCTATGGATAATGTGAAGGCTCATGTGACTAAGGTTTGATTTGCGGGGCCTGCGATGGCCTGGCAGATTATGGGCTATTCCAGGATGACGGCAGGTTCCGGCTCATGTCCGTGTGTGGTCAGCGCGACGGCCGCGGCCAGGATGAGCGCGCCGCCGACCCAGGCAAAGGGGCCCAGGTGTTCGCCGAGCAACTCGACTCCCAGAAATGAGCCCATTGCCGGCTCAATGTTGAGGAAGACGCCTGCACGCGAAGCAGGCACGTGATGAATCCCCCAATTCCAGAGCAACGTGGTCGTTGCCGTGCAAAGCAGGCCGCTGATGGCCAGGGCAATCCAGGCGGTCGCGCTCACATGGGCAAACGGCGGCGCCTGTACATGCTGATGAGTCAGCGGCGACAGCAGCCACGGTCCCAAGACCCAGATTGCGAGCATCGCGGCGCCGGAAAGGATGGTGTAAGCGGTTACCACCGGCGGGCTGTGCGTCTCCATCAACTTCTTGCTCAGCAAAATCCAGGTCAGCGCGATGAACAGCGAAACGATGACCATCAGGTCTCCCAGCAGCGTGGGCACTTCATGTCCGGCCGCGGTCCGGCTGCCGCCCAAAGTGACAAGTGCAGCTCCTACCGTGGATCCGCAAAGGGCAACCCAGCCCATCCAGTCGAGCTTTTCTCCGGAAAACAGCGCGGCGGCCACGGCAAGCATCACCGGCATTGCGCCCACCATCAACGAGGCATGGCTCACCGTGGTCCGCACCAGCCCGTGAAACTGAAGAAGAAACTGAATCGGCACTCCGAACAAAGAGGCAATCAGAAGCACCCGCACCTCAGCGCCGGTCAGGCTCAACCTTCCGAGCCCCTGGCCGCGGGCGTGGAAGAGCATCACAGGCAACATGCCGAACGAGGCAAAGGCAAAACGGTAGAGCACCATCGACTCTACGCTCATTTCGTTCAGCGCCAGCCTGCCGAAGTAGAAGCCCGTACCCCACAGACAGCCGGCGAGCGCACAAGCGCCATACCCCAGAAACCGCAGCCGCGCACCGACGATCTTTTCCTGGGCCATCCCTTCTTTACTGTCGCACATGCGAGAGATTTGGGTATCACTGCCCAAAACGAGTCTCATCGGCGAGAATACATAGCGATGATGAAATGGCCGGCGGTTGAACAAGCAACGAAGATGAACCAGTGGACGTTCGCGGGTGGCTGGTTGGTTACAGCCGGCTTGTTGCTCTCGGCCGTGCAGATGGCTCCGGCGCAGGCTAGCCCTGCCCTGACACCCGGCCGCTCTCATCCGGTAAAGGAACGAGTGCTGTCGGCTGCCTACCCTGACAAGCCCTCGCAGCCACCATCCTGGACGATTCCCGTGGAGCCTCTCGGCTTTTCCGCTCCCGGCGCTCTTTATCTTGGGCAGAGGAACAGCATGGTTTCGCTGGACTTTATCGGCGAAGACCGACTGCTATTCAGCTTTCGCGTTCCGGGGCTCATCCACCGCGAGCTCAAGCCCGGGGAAACCACGGACAGCGAGCAGAGGCAGATTCGAGCCGTGGTTCTGAAGCTTCCGGATGGCAACGTGGAGGCGGAGGGCCTGTGGACCGTTCACGATCGCACGCGGTACCTGTGGATGCTGAAGGATGGCCACTTCCTGCTCCGCGACAAGAACAACCTGCAGCAAGGGGATGTTCACCTGCATCTGAAGCCGCAACTGCAGTTTCCGGGCCCGCTTCTGTGGCTGGAGCTGGACCCCACGGAGCAGTTCCTGGTTTCGAATTCTTTTGAACCCGTTTCGGTTCCTGGCAAACCGGGCCAGGTTGCGAGCCCCGCAACGGCCTCCGCCACTGTGACACCGGACAGCCAGAGTTCTTCGAGTAATCCAGGCGGAGATTCGAGTGACGACGACACTCCAGAGGCGCCAGATCGGGTGGTACGCATCCTGCGCCTGAGTTCCGGCCAGGTGATGCTCGTCAGCCGCATTCGCGCGACAGTTCACCTGCCCATTAACGGCGACGGCTATTTGGAGAGCCTGCGCGGACGAGGCGAGGAGTGGGTCCTGAATCTGCATTTCTTTGCCGGCGGCAGCAGAATTCTGGGCAGCGTGACTTCGACCTGCGTACCCACCAATGAGTTCATCTCGGAGGATGAGGTACTGGTAACCGCCTGCACCGGATCGGGAAGCCACAAACTGGTTAGCCTGACGACGAACGGCAGAGGACTTTGGGACAATTTAAATCCTGAGACGTCGATCTGGCCGCTGCTGGCGCACTCGGCGAACGGACTTCGTGTAACGCAAGAGACGCTGGCTGTCACCCATCCGGTGAGCGCTTATGCGCCGCTGAGCAGCGACGAAATCAAAGGACAACTGGTGCGGGTTCTGGATGCGGCTACGGGGGACATGGTATTTGAGTCGCCTGTAAGTCCGATGTTCGATGCGGGCGGCAATGTGGCCATTTCACCCTCGGCGAGGCGCGTGGCGGTGCTGAATGCGGGCACGATCGAGGTGTTCGATCTGCCTCCGCCGCCTCCTTTGCCGGATGGAGTCCTGAAGCAATCGGTGCACTGAGGGCTAATTGGAACGCAGCTCCATGAGCTTCTAGCTTAAGCCTTCACAGCGGAGTTCTTCCGCCGCTTTGCTCGCAAAATCAGCCAAATGATCAGCAGAATGATGCCGGGGCCGGCAACATAGCCCGCCCATCCGACAGCGAAGGGTATTTGGTTGGATAATCCCAGGGAAGTGTCTTGCAGGCCTATCTCCAGCTTGGCATGCGCGCCGCCCTGATCGACGTCCTGATGCACATCCAGGGTGATCTGCTCGCGTTGTCCCGAGTATGGCTTGTAGCTGCCAAGCCTTATCGTGTTCGCGCCGCGCAAGGGGCTGTTGAAGGAACCCTGTTCCACGGCCGCACCATTCTCGGCGACGATTTTCCAGTCCAGGTCCACGAGGGTCTGCCGGGCCGGAATCATATCCCAAGTCAAATCAATGAGGTAATCGCCGGCCGAGCCCGTCGTAAAGAATGGTGAGGTATAGATGCCCTGCTTGAGCGAGACCGATACGGAGAGCGGCTTCTCCTTGTGAGCGTTCCCAAGCTGAACGAGAATATAGGTCCCCGGCGTAATACCCGCCACTACCAGCAAACAGCCAACAGACACAAGAATCTTGTTCCAGAGCCAGTTTTTCACGACGGTCACCTTCGACGGTTGACGTTGCACAGATTTTACTCCGGTGCCCGAACCGGCCATGCGGAACCGCGAAGGGAGGGCCATGAAGAATAACGGGGCGAATCACCGCCGCCTGCGAAAACCCGTGTACACTTGGCGATGGGAGTTTCCATTTTGGCCACGGCTGTCGTCCACTATTCGGCTGCGGCGGTCTCCGACCGGGGCCGCAAGCGCCCCTCCAACGAAGACGCATTTGGATACTCCATCGAGCATGGCGCATACCTTGTCTGTGATGGAATGGGCGGGGCAGCAGCGGGAGAGATCGCCAGTTCCCTGGCCGTGGACGAAGTGATGCGGCAACTCACGGACCGTCCGGAAGGTGTGCCGCTTCAGACTTTGATCGAACAGGCCGTCTCCGTTGCCAACGAGGCCATCTACTCCCGATCGCAGGCCAACCCCAAGCTCAGCGGGATGGGCACGACGCTGGTGGCCCTGGTGGTGGACGATTGTGCGGTACGGGTTCTCAACATCGGCGACAGCCGATGCTACCGCCTGCGTGCCGGACACCTGGAACAAATCTCGCAAGATCATTCGCTGGTGGATGAGCAGGTCCGGTTGGGCCGGATGACCCCTGCCGAGGCACTGCGCTCGCCGCTCAGGAACGTGATTACGCGGGCGCTCGGAACGCAAAGCCACGTGACTCCGGATGTTTTTGAGCTCGAAGCCGAAGCCGGCGACCTCTTTCTGCTCTGCTCCGATGGGCTCACGCGGGAGCTCCCCGATACCAGGATCGAATCTTTGCTGGCAGCCGGCCTTGCACCTGCCGCAGTCTCACTTGGCGGCCTTTGCAAGAGCCTGGTTGACGCAGCGAACAACGCCGGCGGGGGCGACAACATTACCTGCCTGCTGCTCCACGCCCAAGCCTGAACCGCCCTTCTCACAACTCTGCTGCTGCCTCTTTAACAATCGGAGCGGCATCCGCCTTGCCGTGCCGCAATCGCACAAGCAGCACCAGGAGCGGCATGCAGGCCAAAGAGAGATATGCGAGCAACCGGAAGTTATCTGCATAGGCGAGCAAAGACGCCTGCTGCTGGATGCTGCGATAGAGCGCTCCCAGCGCCTCCCGCTGCGCCGTGAACTCACTCGCTCCTCCGGCAAAGAACTCGCCCCGCAACCCCTGGAGCGACCTTATCGCGGTTGGATCGGTGGGCGTCACGTTGGCCGCCAGGTAATTCTGGTGGGTCTGCGCGCCGCGCACCAGAAACGTGGTCACGGTGGCGATGCCGACCGAGCCTCCAATGTTGCGCATCAGGTTGTAGACCCCGGCGGCGTTGCCGATCTCCTGCTTGCGCAGCATGCTCATGGTCATCGTGGTGAGAGGGACAAAGATGAACCCGCCTGCAAATCCGTTGAAGAAGTTCGGTCCGGCAACCGAACCCATGGAAATGCTCAAATTGATGTGGCTTAGGAGTGCGGTTGAATAAGCGAACCCCGCAATGCCGAGCGCAAGAAGAATTCGCCCGTCGACATAATTCACCAGCACGCCCACAATCATCATGGCGACCAGGGAACCCAGACCGCGCGGACTCACGGCCAGGCCGCTGTCGAGCGCCGAATAGCCCATCACGGTTTGCAGATAAAGCGGCAACAGGGCTGTGACGCCGTAAAGCGAAAAGCCATACATGGTCGCGATCATGGTACCCACGCAGAAGTTGCGGTTTCGCAGAATGCGAAGCTGAACAATTGGTTCACGGTTGGAGAGTTCGCGAACCACAAAACCCACAAACGCGACGACGGAGATCGCCGTGGCCACGCGTATCCAGTTGGCCTCGAACCAATCCGCTTCCTGGCCTTTGTCCAGGACCAGTTGCATGGCGCCGAGCCAGACGGTCATCAAGCCGAAGCCGAGGAAATCAATGGCTCCTTTAAATCTTTGGCGCAGATACGGAGGGTCTTCAATGAACAGGTTGGCCATGAAAAGAGCCAACAGGCCAACAGGGAGATTGATGTAAAAGATCCAGCGCCAGGAATAACTGTCGGTAATCCAGCCGCCGAGAGTTGGACCGATTACCGGCGCCACCACAATTCCCATTCCATAAACGGCCATCGCCGTGCCGTGCTTGCTGCGTGGAAAGCTCTCCAGCAGGATCGATTGCGCCAGAGGCTGCATGCCGCCACCGCCTACCCCCTGCAGCACCCGTGCCATAATCAGCATCGGCATGCCGATGGCAACTCCACACAGCAGCGAAGCGCAAGTAAATACCAGGATGGAAATCATAAGCAGCCGTTTGCGCCCGATCCGCCGTGCAATCCAGCCCGCTGCCGGCAACATGATTGCGTTTGCAACCAGGTAGCTGGTCAGCACCCAGGTTGACTCGTCGGTTGACGCGGAAAGGCTTCCCGCGATGTGGGGAAGGGCGACATTGGCCACCGAAGAGTCGAGCACCACCATGAAAGTGGCAAGCATCACTGAAGCCGCTACCGTCCATGGATTGACGGAAGGCTGCCAGTCGGCATATTCGCCGGAGGTTGCTTCAGTTGATTGACTGACCATAGAGTCAGTTTAATATACTATGCAGTCAGTAAAGTGTTGCATCGGAGCGGACCAGGAGGCGGCATCCCGGATGACGACGAAAAACAAGAAGCAGATTGTGTCGGAGTTTCGCCGGGCAGAGATTCTCGATGCCGCGCGCACGGTCTTCGCACGAAGGGGATTCGCCCTCGGCATCGTGGACGAGATTGCGCGAGAGGCAGGCGTCGCCAAAGGCACACTCTACCTTTACTTCCGATCGAAGGATGAAATCTTTAAGGCGGTTCTCGATCACGACATGAAGGCTCTGAAAAAGACCACTCTCGAACGTCTCGATGAAGCCAAAGGCCTGAAGGAGAAGATCCGCGCCTTTGCCATGGTCCGGCTGGAGCGGGCCGAGGCTAACAAGGAATTCTTCCGCATCATGGATTCGGAACGGGGAGCACATGCCTATACGCGAAGTCAGTATCGCGACTGGCTTCGGGAGCCGGTGTTGCGCCTTGCGTTGGCCATCGGAAAGGCAGCGGAAAAGGCCAAGATTCGAGTGGTCGATCCTGAAAAGACCGCATGGCTGATTGTCGACATGACCAGGGGAACAATACAGCGCAGGCTGCTCTCGCAAGGCGAAACAGCGCCGGCCGTCGATGCAGAGTTCCTGCTCGATTTTATTTGGGCGTCACTGGCCCCGAATTCCTGACTTACCTGCGCATCGAGGAAGCGCGGATCATCAGTTTGGGGCTAATCAACTCGGTTCTCGGCGCCATGGGCGACTTGGCTCCGACCAGCGTAAGGGCAAGCTCGGCGGCGATTTTTCCGATCGCAGCGCTGTCCTGATCGACAGAGGTGAGCGGCACTCGAAGAAAGTCGGAGTAGAGCACATTGCCACAGCCAACCACCGCAATATCCTCCGGAATGCGCAGGCCGGCATCCAGGATGGCGCGCATTGCGCCCAGCGCGATGGGATCGTTAAAGCAGAAGATTCCATCCGGCCGTGGTTTGGCACTTAACAATTGCTTTGTGGCTTCATAACCGCCGGGCTCGCCTCGATCGTCGCCTGAACTCCCGATGGAAACAACGTGCTTGGGCATGGGCGCGAGTCGCCGGGCAGCAAGTGCCCGCTTGTATCCTTCCAAACGTCCCAATGCCGTACTGGTTTCCGGGCCGCGAATGTGCGCGATCTTCCGGCATCCCTGATCGATCAGGTGGTCGGTGGCAATCATGCCGACGGCTTCATCGTCCACGCCCACAAAATTTGCAGCCAGGCCAACAAAAAAGCGATCGATCAGGATATAGGGAATCCCGCGCTCTTCGATGCGGCGGAAGCTCTCGACGGTCCACTGCGCCGACGCGATCAGCATTACGTCTACGCGGCGTGCGAGCAGTTGTTCAATTTCCTGCCGTTCCAGATCCGGGTCTTCTTCAGAAGAGGTGATGATGAGGCTATACCCCTGCCCGCGGATTCCCGCGGAAACCGCCTTGGCAACCTGGGCAAAGAAGGGATGGAGCAGATCGGGAACCACCAGTCCGATGGTCGAGGTGCGACCAGTGATGAGGGCCCGGGCCGCGAGGTTGGGCTGATAATGCAGCTCCTCCATGCGCTTGAGAACGCGCTTGCGGGTCTCGTCGCTGATATCGGAGTGGCCGCGGAGAACCTTTGAAATGGTCACTGTCGACAGGCCCATGTCCCGCGCAATGTCCTTCATGCGCACCGGTCCGCCGGCTTGATACTTTACCTGTTTTTCCTTGCTGCCTCGAGGTTTAGTCATTTGAGTTGCACCGGTCTTTTCTCGTTCAGACTCTGTTGTGCCCCGTAGAGAGCATCAACAAATACTATCCCCCTCCCTCCTTAATCGATAACTTTTTTCACTGTGGAAAATATCGATGTTGACACAGTTTGGGATGGCGCGTATTCTTCGCTGGTTGTAGTTATCGATAACTTTGACAGCGCGGAGAACCCATGGGCAACCCAGACCAGCAGGAAAACCGGGCCGTCGATCCGGCAAAAGTTCCGCAAAGAGAGCTGTTTACCGGGGCAAGGATGCCAGCCGTCGGGTTGGGCACGTTCGGGTCAGATCAAGTGACAGCGGACCAGGTTGCCGAAGCGGTCGGTGGTGCAGCCGCAGTAGGCTATCGTCACTTCGATTGCGCCTCCGTCTATGGCAACGAAGCGGAGGTGGGCGCATCGCTCGAGCGGGTGATGGGCACCGGGATCAGGCGCGAAGAGCTCTGGATCACCTCCAAGCTGTGGAACGACAAGCATGGCGAGAACGACGTGATTGCCTCCTGCCGCAAGTCACTCGCCGATCTGCGCCTCGATTACCTCGATCTCTACCTTGTCCACTGGCCATTTCCGAACTTCCATCCGCCGCATTGCGATGTCACCTCGCGCAGTCCCGACGCCAGACCCTATATCCACGAGAACTTCATGAAAACCTGGCGCAGGATGGAAGAACTGGTCGACCTTGGCCTGGTGCGCCACATCGGCACCTCCAACGTGACCGTCCCCAAACTCAAGCTCATTCTTCGTGACGCCCGCATCAAGCCGGCTGTGAACGAGATGGAGCTGCACCCGCACTTCCAGCAGCCGGAACTCTTCGAGTTTGTCGTCGACAACGGAATGCAGCCCATCGGCTATTGCCCCATCGGCTCGCCCGGCCGCCCGGAGCGCGATCGCACGCCTGAAGATACGACGCCTACTCAGGATCCGGTCATCGTTGAAATCGCGCAGCGCCACGGCGTCAATCCTGCTGCTGTCTGCATCAAGTGGGCCGTGCAGCGAGGGCAAACGCCGATTCCGTTTTCAGTGAATCACTATTATGAGAATCTTGCCTGCGTGGCCTCCGACCCATTGACGAGCGAAGAGATGCGGGCCATCGCCGCCATCGATCACGACTGCCGTCTGATCAAGGGCCAGGTATTCCTCTGGAAAGACGGCCAGACCTGGGAAGCACTCTGGGATGTGAACGGGGAGATTACGCCGGCGTAGCCCAACGAGGCGAAGTGCCCTTAGGCCGATGCTTCGCTTGTTTTGCGAGGGGCGGAATAGCACGAAAGTCCGAAAAATCGCGGACGAAGAAACGGAGATGTACGACATGCAAGAAACCATGACTGCTGCCTACTTGCCCGGTAACTCGACTGTCGAGATGCGTACTGTGCCCGTGCCCACTCCCGGTCATGGCGAGGTTTTGTTGCGGATCAAAGCCTCTACGATTTGCGGTTCCGATATTCGCTGCATTTATCACGAGCATCTTGGTAAAGGGCCCGAAGGCTACCAGGGCGTGATTGCCGGGCACGAGCCCTGCGGCCAGATCGTCAGCGCCGGACCCGGCTGCCGGCGCTTCAAAACTGGCGATCGCGTCATCGTGTACCACATCTCCGGTTGCGGAGTTTGCAACGATTGCCGCCGCGGCTACATGATCTCGTGCACCAGCGAGAAGTATCGCCGTGCCTATGGCTGGCAGCGCGATGGGGGCATGGCCGAGTTCATGATCGCCGAAGAAAAGGACCTGATCGCACTTCCCGACGAGCTTTCTTATGCCGATGGCGCACAGGTTGCCTGCGGATTCGGCACAGTCTTCGAGGGGCTTGAGAAGATCGGCATCGACGGCAATCACGCGGTGTTGATTACCGGCCTGGGCCCCGTAGGCTTGGCCACCGGCGCCCTTTGCCGGAAACTCGGCGCGAACAAGATTATCGGCATCGACGTTGTCCCCGAGCGGATGAAAATTGCGCTTGACCTCGGCCTGTGCGATGCCGTTCTCAAGTCAGGACCGAATAACGTTGCGGAAGTGAAGGAGCTGACCGGTGGCTTCGGCGTGGAGCGCGCCGTCGACTGTTCGGCCAACCACGCAGCGCGCGCCACGGCCATTCGCGCCACGCGCAAGTGGGGCAGGATCGTCTTCCTCGGTGAAGGCGGCACGGTCGAGTTCAATCCTTCGCCGGACATGATTCACGATCAGAAGACTCTCTATGGCTCATGGGTTACCTCGACCTGGCTGATGGAAGAACTGGTAGAACGGCTTGTGCGCTGGAACCTTCATCCGGCCGACATCATCACGCACCGATTCGCACTCGACAAATCCGCCGATGCCTATGCCTTGATGGCTTCAGGCAAATGCGGCAAAGTCGCCGTCTGCCAGGACGAAGAACTGAAATAAAAGCGCCACGAGAGGAAACAAACAATGCCCCCCTCCCTCCCCATCCCCGTGCCTGATTGGAAGGCCCAACTAAGCGCCCTCCTCCCGCTTTACGGCCACCGCAACTGGATCGTCGTCGCGGACTCGGCGTATCCTGCGCAAGCGAAGCCGGGCATTGAAACCATCGTCAGCGGCGCAGATCAGCTTCATGTGGTGAAGCATGTTCTCGATGCAATTACCTCGTGCGCTCACATCCGAGCCAACATTTACACCGACAGGGAAATTGAGTTCGTCCCTGAAATCGACGCGCCGGGCATCGACGACTACCGTCGCAATCTCGTTGCCGTGTTCGGCGGAGCTCAAGTCTATTCCATCTCACATGAGGAGATCATCGCCAAGCTCGACCGGTCGGCAGAGGTCTTCCGCGTCCTCATCATCAAGACCGACATGACTATCCCCTACACCTCTATCTTCTTCGAATTGGATTGCGGCTACTGGAACGCCACCGCGGAGCAGCGGCTCCGCGAGGCAATTGCGGAATCGGATTTGAAGTAGACAAGACAACCAGGCCTACGCAGGGAAGACCGTGTATGGAGTTTTCCGTGCCAGCAGGATCAGAAAAAAGGAGAACTACGGCAATGGCATTGAACAGGCGCGATTTACTTAAGTCCTTGGGCGGTGCATGTTCCGCTCTTGCTCTCTCAAAATATGTTCAGGCGCAGGACAAGACCTTTGAAGGAACCAGGCAATCTCTGCAGTCTTATCAAATCCCCGACTGGTTCCGCGATGCCAAATTCGGCATCTGGTCGCACTGGGGTCCGCAATCGGCTATCGAAGATGGCGACTGGTATGCCCGTAACATGTACGTCCAGGGCCAACCTCAATACGATTACCACTGCGAAACCTTCGGCCATCCCACCAAGGTCGGCTACAAAGACATCGTGGACGTGTGGAAGGCCGCCAAATGGGACCCAGATCACTTGATGGACCTCTACAAGAAGGCCGGCGCAAAGTACTTCTTCAGCATGGGCGTTCATCATGACAACTTCGATCTTTGGAATTCGAAGTACCAACGGTGGAACGCCGTAAACATGGGACCCAAAAAGGACATCGTCGGCATGTGGCAGAAGGCCGCTCGCGACCGTGGACTTAGATTCGGAGTCAGCGAACACTTATGGATAAGTTACAAGTGGTTCGCTGTAAGTCACGGCGCCGACAAGACGGGACCGATGGCCGGCGTGAATTATGACGGCGTCGATCCGAAATTAGCGGACTTGTATCACGATGCCGATTGCGCCCGCGTCATGGACCATCTGGATTGGAATGACGACGATATTCCCGAATCGTGGAAGCGCCATTACCTTGACCGCATGACCGATCTAATTGACAAGTATCAACCCGATCTTCTTTACACCGACGGGCACCTTCCGTTCGAAGACTACGGCCTGAAAATGGTGGCGCATCTCTACAACGTGAGCGCGCAGTTGCATGGAGGCGTGACCGAAGCAGTCTACAACAGCAAGACGGCGACAGATTGCGCCATCGGGACGTGTGCTCTCGATCATGAGCGCGGCGTCTCCGAAGCGATTGCCGCCGAACCATGGCAAACGGACACCTGCATTGGGCAATGGCATTACAAGCGCGGACAGAAATACAAGTCGCCGAAGAAGGTGATCGATTTGCTCACCGATATCGTCAGCAAGAACGGCAACTTGCTGCTCAACTTCCCACTGCCCAACTCCGGCGAGCTCGACTTCGAGGAGCGGGAAGTGCTGGAGGGCATTACTGCCTGGATGCAGGTCAACAGCGAGGGCATCTACTCTTCGCGCCCCTGGAAGATTTACGGCGAGGGACCTTCAACCAAAACCAAGCTCGTCACGGGCAACTTTAACGAGGACAAGCAGACCGACCTTACGGCCGAAGATGTGCGCTTTACCACCAAGGGCAGCACGATTTACGCATTCGTCCAGGGTTGGCCGGAGAAAGAGGCCGTTGTGCAGGCTCTTGGCCTCGGCAGCCGGCAGCAGCCAGGCAAAATCCTGAAGGTAGAACTGCTTGGCAACAAGGGGAACGTGAATTGGCAGCAGAGCGACTCTGCGCTGCGAGTTCAGATGCCAGCGGAGAAACTCTCCGATATCGGCATCACGCTCAAGGTCGAACTGGCGTAAGAGGGATCTGAATCCCAAAGGCGCTTATTTCAATAGAACTACCAGTCAATGGAGTTAAGACAGGCACGGTCTCCCGCTTTTCCGGCGTTGATCGTGCCTTTCCTTTTTCAGGGGATTTTGCGCAGTGCTTCTTATTGCTCAGACTTGCATGATTCCAATGCCTAACGTCGAGGATGTCGGAGCAGGTCTAGAACGGTGCCGACAATGGTGAGGAGAATCGATGCGCGAAATTAAGTCCGCTTTGTTCGCTGTTGCAGTTGCAGGATTGTTGTTTGCGGCAGCTGCACCCAAATCAGAAGCACAGGTAACCGTGAACATCGGTGTAGCCCCCGACTGTCCATACGGCTACTACGATTACGCTCCGTATAACTGCGTTCCCGACGGCTACTACGGCGCGGAGTGGTTCAATGGCGGCGCCTTCATCGGTGTTGGTCCGTGGTTCCACGGTTCCAACGACTTCCACGGCAAGGTCGACAACACCCTCGATCCGCAGCACGGCTATAGCGGCCCAACGCCGAAGGTTGGCGAAAAGCCCACCGCGCAGCGCAGATCTCCCGATAAATTCAATGGAAATGAAGATCGCGATGGACGCGGTCACAAGGCCGGAGAAAATCGCTAACCAGGAATATCCATAGCCATAAGGGCCGCATAGCAGTCCGGCCGGCCTGCCATGCGGAACGGGCAGAGGTCGTCATCACGACGCCTTCTGCCCGTTCTCCGGCTCCAGCCTGTTTAACTCTGTTGAAGTTTTTGCCGACTTCTTGCCTGGAGCCGGGCCACTTCGGTTTTCCTTATTTGCGCTGATGAATCTCTTGCGATTTTGACGCCTCTTTCTTTTTTGCCAGCTCCTCCGAAGAGCCTTGATCGCGTACCACCGCCGCAGCAACGCTGCCCATCGGCTCCGCTTCTGCTGCGATCTCTTCTTCATCCTCCACGAGCTTGCTGTCCTTCTCCGCCATTTTGCTCACCGCCTTCACTGATCTGTTGGATGCAGGTTTCTTTCCTGCAGCTTTAGTCCTGGGCGCATTCGCTCCAAGAAGAGCCGACCACCGCAGCTCTGGAAGGCGCGGAGCAATTTTCGCCCTGGCAATCGCTAGATCTGCCACTGCCCGCACAATCCAGTCAAAATTCGCCTCGCCCAGCGAATTCAAATCGGCATCCGGCACGGGGTTCATGAAGTCGATGGCATAGGGAATACCGTCCTCCACAGCAAACTCCACCGTGTTCAGTTCGTATCCAAGCGCCTGGCATAGTTTCAATGAGTCCTGTTCCACTCGGTACAGCAATCCCTTGCTCGACCTCGGTGGATTTTTAACGTAGCGTTCGGCATGCGGTCTGCGCGGATCGTAGGCCATGATGCGGACTTTTTTCTGCCCCACAACGAAGCAGCGGAAGTACTCTTTGAAGTCCACTGCCTTCTGGTACATCATGCATAGATCCCGCGACTCGTCGTAAGCCCTGAAGAACTCCTCGCGATTGTGGACGTGGTGCACATCGCGCCAACCCCCTCCGTCCACTGGCTTCAAGTATCCGTGCTCCCCCACATAGGCAAACACCGCATCCCAGTTGAGCGGAAATTCCAGGTTGCGTAAGGAACGCTCGGTCGTTTCACCGGGAAAATATTTGTGAGGCAGAATCACCGTAGGGGGAACAGCCACTCCCAGGCGCCGCGCCAGCGCGCAGTTCAAAAACTTGTCGTCGGCCGAAGACCAGAACGGATTGTTGATGACCGCCGTGCCGTTGACGGCTGCGTGCTTCAGAAATGCGCGATAGAAAGGAATGTCGTGCGAGATGCGGTCCACAATCACAGCGTAGCGGGGCGCCTTGTCCAGTTCGACCGCCCCGGTCTCAACAAATTCCGCGCGAATGTTCTCGATGTTCCGTGCGTTGATGTTTTCCACCAGCGCGCCCGGGAAGCTGTTCTCAATGCCAAACAGAACTCCGATCGTTTTCATGCTACCTTGCCCCTCCCCAACCCGGTGTGCATGGGCGTGGCCCGCGGCCAGCGCGGGAATGCCCGGGTCCAGTGTACGTCAGACTGTCGGTTCGTAATCCGGCTCATTATTTGGGTGGAATCGCCCAAAAGGAGTACCCTTGATGCAGTTGGTGGCACGGGAGGGAAACGTGAATTACCGTGTATTGACTGTAAACAGAGAGTTCGGAAGCGGCGGCGGGCGCATCGCGCAAACCATAGCTGGATGGCTAGGCTGGAAGCTTCTTGACCGCGACATCATCGACGCCATCGCGTATGCGGCCCATGTGGATAAGAACGTAGTCAGCCACTACGATGAACACGTCGTCTCATGGCTTCGCCGCCTCAATCAGCAGGCCATGCGCGGCGCGGCGCTGGCAGCCGGCCTGGAACTTGGCGACAACTCGGTCTTCGACGCCGAAGAGATGGTCAAGATCTCGCAGAAGATCATCGAAGAGGCTTGGACAGAGGGCAACTGCGTGATTGTCGGCCGCGGAGCGCAGTGCGTTCTTCAGCACAAGCCCGACGTCTACCACGCCTTTGTCTATGCACCGCTTCGGGATCGCATTCTGCGCCTGCGCAAGCGGCTTGAGAAGGGCGCCGATATCGAACAGCGAATTCGCACGGTGGATGGCGAGCGCGCCAAGTACCTGCAGCAGTACTTCGGGAAAAGTTGGTGCAACATTCACCTTTACGATCTGATGATCTCTTCCTGCGAGGATGAGGACGCCACGGCGCGCGTGATTCTCCAGGCCATGACCTGTGGAAGGGAAGGCGGCGTCGGCGCTATGGAATCAGAGTCGGCGATGAAGACGCGGAGCTGAAGCTGCGGTAAGAGATGATGCGGCTCCTTCGTCGAGAATGAGTGCGGGGACTGCTCAGAACTCTGTATATTCTGCCCGTGCTCTGTTCCGAGTCCCGCTATGCCTTTGCGCTCCCCATGGGCGAAACCAGCAGAAGAGTCACGCTGCCCTCGGTGAGCCGTTTGTGCGGCGTGCCCCGCGGAAGCACAAGCATGTCGCCTTTCTTCAGCTTGTAAGTGACCGCTCCCTCCGACTCGGGCGCGAGCCACTCTCCAGGTCTGGTGCTGTGCGCACCCTTCGGCGTTCCACCCACTTCGTACACCGTAGTCCCGTCCAGAATGTAGAGCACATGATCGCGGCCCTCGTGGTACTCAAACTCCGGAGCGCTTTTGGCCGTCTCCACGGTCAGGATCACGGTGAAATTCTTGTCCGTCACAATGGTGTTGTTGGCCGGTGCCGCGTGCATCGCCTTGATTTCGTCGTCGAGCGTCTCGGAGGTGAATAGCTTGACTCCCGCAGGAGCACCTGCCGCATCCTGACCTTGGGCAAAGAGACGTGAGTCGCGGAAAGCAAGACCGGCTGCCGCGGCGACGGACGCGGTCAGCACAAAGTCGCGCCGGCTCCGACGCAACGGTGTATTTTTCAGGGTAGAGTTTTTCATGGCTTTGCTCCCGGATCAGTAAACCACCAAAGACCGCGGGCTGTCAGCCGTTAGCGCGGCTCGCGCCGAATCGCATCGAGTAGACGGCGGTCGTCGGCGCTCAATGTCGCGTTCTCCAGCAGATCGGGCCGGTTGGCCAGCGTCTTACGCAACTGCTGCTCGCGCCGCCAGCGACGAATCTCCTGGTGGTCGCCGTTCAACAGAACCTCCGGCGCGCGCAGCCCGCTGAACTCCGCTGGCCGCGTGTAATGCGGATAGTCGAGCAACCCGCCGGCTCCATGCTGCGATCGAGGCACCCCTTCGGTGTCAGAGGTGATCTCCGCATCCGTCACGCCAAAGCTCTCGAACGCTCCTGAAGCCTCGTTGCCCAGTACGCCGGGAATCAGCCGCATGGTCGCGTCCACCACCACCGCCGCGGCCAGTTCGCCGCCGCTCAGGACGTAGTCGCCGATCGAGAGCTCCATATCGCAGTAGAGCTGGCTGATCCGCTCGTCCACGCCCTCATAGCGGCCGCAGATCAGCACCACTCGGTCGAGGCGTGCCAGCTCCCGGGCTGTGACCTGCGTAAACCGACGCCCTTGCGCGGAGAGCAGAATGACGCGAGTAGCGGATGCCGCAGATTCGCGTTCTGCCCTCGGCTTCACACCCAGCGAATCCAGCGCCTCGGCCAACGGCTCGGCCTTCAAAACCATCCCCGCTCCGCCGCCGAACGGCCGATCGTCGACCGTCCGGTGCCGGTCGTGCGTAAAGGCGCGCAAGTCGTGCATGCCCACGGACACCAGCTCTTCGGCCAGCGCCCGGCGCAGAATCCCATTCTCGAAGATCCCAGTGAAAAACCCTGGGAAGATGGTAACAATCTCAAAGCGCATACTCTCCGATCATAGGGGTTTTCGGGGATGTCTTCACGCAACATCCGCCGCGATGTGCTCTAATGTTGCCCAACTGCCATGGCTGACATTGAATCGTTGTTAAATCGCTGGCAAACGGCCGGCGTTCTTAGTGTGGAGGCCGCAGACCGCATCCGCGCCTTCGAGGAGAACCAGGAAATGCCTGGCGGAAGGAGC
>Ga0181535_10002034_pt1 | contig 25313 bp, 25 predicted proteins | sample PEATcosm2014_Bin_44_FD_119774 | JGI IMG/M metagenome (GOLD analysis project Ga0181535, IMG submission 119774) | Peatland microbial communities from MTU Mesocosm Facility, Houghton, MI, USA - PEATcosm2014_Bin17_30_metaG | ecosystem: Environmental > Terrestrial > Soil > Wetlands > Peat | place...
AGCGCGGTGATTCTGCCAATCATGGGCATGGCGGCGACGTGCGGAGGCCACGGAGGGGTTGATTAGGAGTAAATGAGCGAATCGTTCCGACTTAGCCAACCGGCATTGGACGGGAGGATCGGAATTGCCGATAGTGTTGACGCAGGTAACTGCCAATCGTCGACGGCTAAGACTGCCTAAGATCGAAAACCAGGCGTGGAGCGCCGCTGAGAAAGGGGGATGTGGAATGGCATCAATTGGTGGAATCTTGCTTGTGTTTGCCTGCGTTATCGCCGGCTATCTAATGGAAAAGGGAAAGATTGGCGTTCTTCTCCAACCCTCGGAATTGATCATTATCGGGGGCGCGGCCATTGGTACGGTACTTACCGCCAACCCGATGCACATTTTGAAGAAGATAGTTGCGGGGCTTTTGAGCGTGATCAAGGGATCTCCATTCCCCAAAAAGCGTTACGTCGAGACCCTGAAAATGTTGTATGACCTGCTTGTGAAGTCACGCAAAGAGGGCGCAGTTGCCATTGAAAGCGACATTGAAGATCCATCAAAGAGCCCAATACTCTCAAGATATCCACTCTTCGTGAATGACCATCACGTCCGCGACTTTGTATGTGACACCATGCGCATGGCGATCACCGGCGGGATAAGCGCGTTTGACGTGGATCAAATGATGGAGCTCGACATGGACGTCCATCACCACTCGGCAACCCAGCCGGCCCAGGCATTGAGCAATATGGCTGACGCCCTGCCAGGGTTGGGAATCGTGGCGGCCGTGCTCGGGGTTGTGGTGACGATGGGTTCGCTTGGAGGCCCGCCGGAAGAAATCGGGCACAAAGTTGCCGCTGCCCTGGTCGGCACGTTTCTTGGCATTCTGCTTTGCTATGGAATGGTAGGGCCTCTGGCTTCAAACATGTCAAAGTCTGTTGACGAAGAACACAGTTACTATCATGTGCTTCGAGTTGTGATGCTTGCCTTTATCAAGGGTACAGCTCCGCTGATGGCGGTGGAGATGGGCCGTCGAGCAATTCCCGAGCATTGTCGTCCGAGCTTCATTGAAGTTGAGAAGGCATGCAGAGAGAAAGCGGGTGAGCCGGCGGCTGCACAGGCAGCGGCGTAGGCTCAAAACGCCATGCAAGACGACGAACAGATTATCATCATCAAGAAAAAGGCAGGTCACGCGGGCTCCCATGGAGGCGCCTGGAAGGTGGCATACGCCGACTTTGTGACTGCGATGATGTCGCTGTTCATCGTGCTATGGCTCATGAATTCAAGCAAACCAATCCAGGAAGCCGTCGGGGGTTATTTTCGCGATCCCAATGGGACTGCTCAAAAGACCGGAACGCGGCTAGGCGGCGCCGGCGATGCGGGAGCGGTGAAAGAGCAAGATATGTCGAGGTTGAAGGACGACCTGATGAAGGCCATGGGCAAGATGGCCAACTTCGACAAGCTCAAGAAGTTGATTGAAATGACGGTCACTCCGGAAGGGCTGCAGATTGAGCTAATGGAGGATCCCAAAGGAACCTTCTTCGAAAGTGGCAGTGCGCAACCGACGCCATCGCTCAAGGATGTGCTGAATGTGCTAGCCCCTGAGATTGGAAAGCTGCCGAACCCCATATCCATTGAAGGCCATACGGATTCAAAGCCCTATTCCGGCGCCGGACTCTATGGCAACTGGGAGCTCTCGGCGGATCGTGCCAATGCCGCGAGACGCCTGATGGAAAGCAATGGTATGCGGCCGGAACAAGAGGTCCAGGTGCGAGGCTATGCGGATCGGAAACTGCGCAAGCCCCTGCAACCGCTTGACCCTTCAAACCGGAGGATCACGGTGATCATCCAATATGTTCCCAACTCCGATAAGAGCCCGGTGATCAATGCCAAGGGGATTGTGCAGCCGACGCAGTGACGCCATGCCGGCTCGCGCATGGGGCGCAACTTGACGACGGCTTGTGATCTGGTTCAAAGCGTGAGGCTATCAGGCCAGGCAGGAGCTGCCGGTGCGCAGAGCTGTTATGGGAATCGAACCACCAGGGAAGCTGCTAACGGATTGACGATTGACGCAATGTATTCGTTGGTCAATTCATGTTCCCACGGGGTTCGAAAGGTAAATACCAACCCGACCTGACAATGATCGACATAAGCGACCTGGGCTTGGATCTCGAGGACGCCGGTAGGATGGCGCAAGATGAGGAGCCCGGAACAGCCAACCTCTGCGGGGCGATCGAGAGTGGCCCGGATGCCCGCATCACTGACGTCCTTGCAGCATCCGTACAGGGTCTCCGCGTCGGTGACAAAATCGACATTGAATCCTGTTTCAATGCGGCAAGGCCGGTATTCGAACTTCCTGACACTCCCAAGGCCATTCATTCCTGCCGGTCCCTCGCGGTCTTGGAGGCTGGACAAACACGCCGACAAGATAGGTAGTTACCATTATCGGCGCGCGCTCCAAAAAGTTTCAATTCGCAGGCTGAGACCAGCCAGTGCAGGACGGATCCCATTTCGCAATTGGAATCGATGTTAGCTCATTGATCCTGCACATTGGAATCGTTGATTCTTACTCATTTACAAGATGAGGTTGTAGCGAACCAAACCGATCAACGGGAGTAACAGCGATGGTACAGCAATGCAACCCGAACACACAGTTATGGCATCAATGCGAGGGGTTGTTAGAAGGCAATTAGATCAGCTAAACCATTTAAATTCAGCGAGGAAACTAACCTAAAAGGTGTATACAGGGGACCGAAATGGTGTATTTGACATCAGTAGGTCATTCTATAATAGTGATGGAATGCAAGGGGCCTCGTCCGAATTTTCTTCCAAAATGTCAACCTCATCGCTATCACCCGAAGGTGAAGTGAGCAGGAGCGCTTGTGCATTGCCACCTTTGGGCCCAATGGTACTCCGTGATCGATCGAAGATTTCAAAGATAGTGACCGCAGAAAAGATTCTCATCGTTGAAGATGATGTTCATCTGAGCAAGTTTCTAAGCCGCGAGCTCAGGTTGAAGGAATTTGGGACAGCGGTAATGCTGGACGGCGAGGCTGCATGCCAGGATATCCAGGAAAATAACTACGACCTGGTGATTCTTGATCTGAATTTGCCCCGGATGGACGGGATGGCGGTCATCAAGCAGGTCCGTCTGAGCCAACCGAGGTTGCCCATCCTGGTATTGACCGCGCGAAACCGCACTGAGGACCTGGTTGCGGCTCTTGAGCAGGGCGCGGACGACTGTCTGATCAAGCCTTTTTCGTTTCTGGAATTGATGGCTCGGATTCGGACTTTGCTGAGGCGGAATTCAGTCCCCGCTGCGAGCACGTCAAATATAGGCAATTTGACCATTAACCGGGAAGGTCACTGGGTTTTGCGGGGCGATCGGCGCGTGGATTTGACGGCCCGGGAGTTCGCGCTTCTTGAGTACTTGATGGACAACGTGGGCAACGCCGTATCTCGCTCGACGCTTATGAGGGAAGTTTGGAACATGCCGTACGACTCAACAACCAATATTGTCGACGTCTATATGAAGTATTTGCGCGACAAGATTGACCTCGAGGGGGAGGCCAAGTTGATCAGGACGGTTCGCGGTGTTGGGTATGTCATAAGCAGCGATTAGGTCAACAAGTCAGGGGTGTGATCTGTGCCGGGAGTTGACGCAGGAATACTTTGTTCGAACCTGTCGAAGGGCTTACATGCTGCGGCACAGCCCCTGGCCATTCTGCGCGCCAGCCTGGGAACGCAGGAAATTGAGCGAATGAGCAGGGACGAACTCCAGGAACTTGCAACCAGCTCTGCGATGCATGTGGAGCGAGTGTGCATTCTTTACAGCTGCATTGAGCAACTGGTTACAACAGAGATTGTTGAACCCCAGTTGACGCCAACGCCGATCGTTCCCTTGATTCTTGATGTGATGGACAGGGTCCGGTGCATTTTTGAAGACAACGGGATGTCCCTGAACCTTCAGGTATCCGATACTTCGCAGCCAGTCCTGATTCACACCGGCAGAACCATGGAAGCTTTGTCGATTGTTTTGCTGATAGCTTACGCGGTTTCAAGCGCGCCAGACGGCATCGAGCTGATTGTCTCGCGGACGCCCGCAAACAAGGTTCGGGTTGTGGTGCAGAACCAGAATTCGCAGGTAGACGTGCTGGAGGCTGAAGCGAGTCTGAGGATGGACATTGCCGATGCTGATATTCGCAGCCAGAGGGCGAGCTTCTCGTGGAGCCTTCATCCGTTCGTTGTGCAGATCGATCTCCCGAAGGCGCCCCCCAGTTATCGCTGCTTATAAATTGGATTCAGATTAGATCGAAATTGCACGGGCATTGGGCATAAAAAGAGGTGGAAGCATGAGCACGATTGCGTACCCGCGGTTTCGTGCGGATGATAACAAGACGATTGGAGTGCTGGTTGTAAGCCCAAACACCAGGCTCCGCATGGAACTCAAGGAAAAGCTTCGGCAAGGTCGCTGGAATTTGACCGAGGCTGGGAGCGGAGCTGAGGCCATTGAGTGCTTGCGGGAGAATGTAAACGAGATTCTTCTGCTTGACCCGATGCTTCCCGACCTTGAATCTATTGAATTCAGCGCAATGGTGCGCGACCAGTTTCCGGATGTCCAAATCCTCTCAGTCAACTCACATACAGGACAGCTTGTTCTCGGCACCTCATCCCCGACTCAGTTGTCAGCCCAGCTGACTGAGAAGCTCTATAGTGGCGGGGCTGCCCCGGTCACCGCAAACGTTCCTGAACAGGTGCGCAGAAGGCGCGATGGGAATGAAGGGCGCGCTGGCATTCGGGGGATGACCGGGGACTCGGAGGCGATGCAAAAGGTCTATGAGATGACCCATATGGTCGCCCGCCGGGATACGACAGTCTTAGTGACTGGTGAGAGCGGCACAGGGAAAGACCTGATTGCCCAGGCAATCCATTTGATTGGGCCCCGTCAAAAGCAGCCCCTGGTGGTGATCAATTGTGCGGCGATCCCGGAGCCGCTGCTTGAGGCTGAACTGTTTGGCTACGTCAAAGGCTCATTTACCGGGGCCGTTCAATCACGCATTGGTCGAATCCATGCTGCGCATGGAGGGACACTCTTTCTTGATGAGATTGGCGATATGCCGCTTTCGCTGCAGAGCAAGATGCTGCGCTTTCTTGAGCAAGGCGAAGTCCAGCGGCTCGGCGGCAATGACAACCTGAAGGTTGATGTTCGCGTGGTGGCGGCAACCAATGCGGATCTGCAGACCCTGGTTAAGGAACACACGTTCCGCGAAGACCTGTATTATCGGTTGGCAATTTTTCCCATCAAGTTGCCGCCTCTTCGCGAGCGTGGCCGGGACATCGACCTGCTTGCCGATGCCTTTCTGACAAAGTTCTGCCCCGGCGTAACCCTAAGTAATGAAGCGTTGGAGGCTTTGCGCCGGCACTCCTGGCCGGGCAACGTTAGAGAATTAAGGAACGTTCTTGAGCGGTCCAGCATTCTTGTGGATGGCGGGCGGACGATTCTCGACCGGCATATCATTCTTTAGTTGTAGGCACGAGGGCGCTGAACCCTCCCACAGCCCTAAGACCGTTGAGACGTGCCCATCTTTCATTCCAATTTTCCGATTGAAAACTGAGTTGGCCCTCATCGTGCATAGCAAATAGGCAGATGCTGCCTAGTTCTCATTTCGCGCCAATAAAAGTCCCACCGGCTCCGCGCCATGGAAATGGCCAAGTTGTTGAGACCTTCCATTGCCTCCAGATCAATGATTGGAGCCAGGAGCGAGCGGCTTCGCGGGACGAAGCAGAGATGCAGACCAGAAACGCTACGCAGCTGGCCAATGAGTTTTCAGAGTTCATTGAAGCTGCATCACGGTTGGAGAAGTCATACCGCGAGCTGCAGGATGAAGTGTCGCAACTCGGTCTGGAGCTGTCAGAGCGCAACGCGGCGCTGAATACCAGCCTTGCAGAGAACAAACGCATGCGGCTGGCTCTGCAGCAGATCGTGGACTCAATGCCGTGCGGAGTACTTGTTCTTGGACGCAATGGCGAAATCTCAATGGTTAATCCAGAGAGCAGACGGCTGCTTGGGCTGGGGCGGATGCGCCTGGGCAAAGATTCAAAGACGACTCTGCGGCAGGTTTCAGCCTTGAGCGGCGTGAACCTTGAGGCAGCTTACGAAGACCGCTCAAGCACCGACGCCGAACAGGAAATCTGTGTTCGGTACTCATCGGGAAGCCGCTGGCTCAGCGTGCGCAACCGCAAACTTTTCAATCAATCGCCACGGGGCAGCGCTCCCGACCAGACAATCTTTATTTTGCGCGACATAACGGCGCAGAAGCGCGCAGAGCAGGAGCGCGAAGCTGGACGCAAGGCGATGGCCCTGGCCGAAATTACAACCATGCTTGCTCATGAAATTAGAAACCCATTAGCGAGCCTGGAACTGTTTGCCGAGCTGATTGAGGAAGATGGAGAACGGCGCACGGAGTGGATCTCCAATCTTCGCGCCGGCATTCGCTCGCTTTCAGGAACCGTCAACAATGTGCTGAGCTTCCATGGATCCGGCTTCCAGGCGTTATCACCAGTGGTTTTGTCTACCGTAATTGGGGACGCATTCAAGTTTGCCCGGCCCCTGGCGGAACAAGCATCGATCTCGCTGGAATGGGCGGGAGAAGAAGACAAGACTCTGGTGATGGGCAACGAGAGCGCATTAAAGCAAGTCGTCCTGAACCTGGTTTCAAATGCAATTCGGTATTCCCCCGCGGGCAGCAAGGTAACTGTGTCGCTGCGTTCCGAGATGAATAAAAAGGTGGATGACCAAACTTGCAAGCAAATCGTTGCGGAGTTTGCCGACGCCGGCTGCGGCATCAGGGACGACCAGATCGGCAAAATCTTTGAGCCCGGATTCAGCGGAAGCGGCGACACTTCAGGGCTGGGCCTGGCAGTATGCGAACGAATCATGAAACAGCATGGCGGCAAGATCTCCGCGTCCAATGGTATCCATGGCGGAGCAACATTCACGCTTCAGTTCCCGGTCTATCAAATGGAAATGACGAACGCATGATGAACAATTCTCAAAGCAACGGAAATTCGTCGGTGCTTGTAGTTGACGATGAGCCGGGCATGCGCACGGCGCTGCGGGCCAATTTCCTGCGCCACGGCTGGCATGTCGAGACGGCAACCGGGGTCCGTGAGGCGGCGCGCGCATTTGAGCTTTCAAGCTTTGATCTTGTGGTCAGCGACATTCGCATGCGCGATGGCGACGGCTTCGAGGTGATGTGCTCGGTTCAGAAGAACTCGCCCACCACGGCAGTGATTCTGCTGACCGCATTTGGAAGTGTTCCGGAAGCAGTCGAATCCATGCGCAGCGGGGCTTTTGATTACCTGACCAAGCCGGTTTCATTTGAGCAACTACAGGCGGCAGCGGCCCGGGTGATGGAACGGATCAACGCGGTTGCTGCAATCGAACAACCTCAAATTAGCTTGCCGGCGCCGGAAATTGTCCGGGGCGGAATCGTCGGCCGCTCTCCATTGTTGCTCCAGTCCCTGCAACGTGCTCGCGCAGCGGCAAGCACCGACGCGGATGTGCTGATTGAAGCGGAAAGCGGCACCGGCAAGGAGTTGCTGGCGAAGTTTATTCATGAAGAGAGTGACCGAAGCCGGAAGCCATTTGTTGCCGTGAACTGTGCAGCAGTCCCCGAGCATCTTCTTGAGAGCGAGTTATTCGGCCATGCCAGGGGCGCATTTACCGGCGCTACGGCAGCAAAGGCCGGGAAATTCGAATTGGCTGAGGGCGGTACGCTGCTGCTGGATGAAATTGGCGAAATGCCATTAAACCTTCAGCCCAAGCTTCTTCGGATTCTTCAAGAACGCGAGTTCGAGAGGCTCGGCGAGACCCGGTCAAAGCATCTGAACATTCGCGTAATTGCAACGACTAACGCCTCCCTCGGTTCGATGGTGGAACAGGGCCGCTTCCGTAGTGATTTGTACTATCGGCTGAATGTCATTCCTCTTTCAATTCCTCCCCTACGCGACAGGATCGAGGATGTTCCAGCGCTGGCGAAGTTTTTCTCTGAGAGGTTTGCCGTGGAAACGGATAGCCCGATCCCTGAGCTCGATCCGAGCTTTATTGAGAAGCTCCAGTCGTACAACTGGCCGGGCAACATCAGAGAGCTGGCAAACTTTATCCGCAGAGTGCTTTCGCTGAACCGGTGTTCGCTGATCGATGCGGATTGCTTTGAGAGGGAATTCCAGCCTGCAAGCAAGATTCGACAGACGTCGCACACCCTGCCGGTTGCAGGGACGCCAATTTCAATTCTGGAGAAGATACACCTCGAGAACACGCTCGCCCTAGCCAATGGAAACCGGACCCACGCAGCGGAGATGCTAGGGATCAGCCTGCGAACAATGCGCAACAAGATCAGGGAATACGGATTGCCTCCAAGGAGATACGCATGACGCCAACTACACCTTTAGTTTCGATGTTAGAAAACTACTTGAAGTTGACGACGAGCCGTGAACATGCCATTTCGGCCAACATGGCGAATGTCGATACACCCGGGTACCACACGCGCGACATCAACTTCGAAAGCGAGTTCAACCGGGCCATGAACGGAGTCCTGAGCGAATCGGAAGATGGGAACAGCAGCATGCAATTGAATCCCGTCGCGCAGGAAGTTCCCGGCCTGATGGAGCGCCCAGACGGAAACAATGTGAACCTTGACCGGGAAGGAATCCTGATGTCTGAGACGCAACTGCAGTATCAAATCGGCATTCAGCTGGTGAAGCATCAGTTTCACCAGGTGCTCAGCGCCATCAACGGGGGAGGCCAGTAATGAATCTGTTTGACTCGTTATCGATCAGTGCATCGGCCCTATCCGCGGAGCGGCAGCGCTCTGAAATCATCGCGGCGAACCTGGCGAACGCGGAGACCACACACACAGAAGCTGGCGGACCCTACCGGCGCAGGGAAGTGGTCTTTGAGTCCCCATCGTCATCGCAGTTTCGCCTGGCCCTGGCCAGCACGGGAAGCGCGAGCGGCCCGACTCCAGGCAGCGTGCAGATATCACAGGTTGTTGATGATCCAACGCCCCCGGTGATGCGGTATGAGCCGGGAAGTCCGGACGCTGACAAGGATGGATATGTCGCGTATCCGGCGATCAATCCAGTCATGGAAATGGTTGACCTGATGGGTTCAGTACGTTCTTACCAACTGAATGCATCGGCAGTAGCAGCCAGCAAACAGATGATCCAGCAAACGATCGACATTCTCAAGAGCTAAGCAGGAGAGATAACAAATGAGCAGTCCAATTGCAGGTCTCGGTTCCCTTGGCGGCATAAGTCCCCTTCCCAAGTTGCCACCGCTTGAGCCCTCTGATTCAGAAGGAGGCTTTGGCGGGGTTCTGAAGAATGCCTTGCAGCAGGTGAACCAGCTGAACGGCGGAGCAGAACAACAGATTGGCAGCTTGCTGAAGGGCGGCAACTCAGACATGAGCTCCGTAATGATCGCGGTGGAGAAGGCTGACGTAGCCTTTCAACTGATGATGCAGGTCCGCAACAAGATCGTTAACGCATACCAGGACATCGAGAAGATGCAGTTCTAAGGCCGCTTTCCTCAGGACCTATCCAGATCAAATGCACTAACAACGCCGGTTTGCAGACTCAGCATCAAGAATCCAAAGAGACCAGGGGCTTATGGCGGGAAAGAATCCAGTTGCGGTGGCAAAGCAGGCAGTCGGCGCCGGTGAGGGCCTGGATCGTGCAAAGCAGTTCTGGGCAGGTCTTCGCCCGCAACAGCAGATTTACCTTGGCATCGGTCTCGCGGCTACTCTCGCGGTGGTGCTGTTCTTTGGGAAGATGATTGCCACTCCGGATTACAAGCCGGTGATGCAGGGTCTTGAAGCAGCGGATGCGCAGGCGATAGCGGCGCAGCTTACGGCAAAGAAGATCCCGAACCTTGTCAGTGCGGATGGTACGACGATCAGCGTTCCGGCGGACCAGGTGGATGCGGCAAGAATGGAAGTGGCTTCGCACGACACACCGCACAGTGGCCGGATTGGTTTTGAGATCTTCGACAAAGTTTCATGGGGGCAGACCGAGTTCGACGAAAAGGTGAACTATCAGCGCGCCCTCGAGGGTGAGCTCGAACGGACCATCCAGGTGATGAGCAACGTGAAAAGCGCCCGCGTGCACCTGGTGATGGCCACAGACTCTGTGTTTCTGGATCGCGAACGCGGAGCGAAGGCGTCAGTGATGCTCCGCCTCAAGCGCGGATCGCTCAGCAGGGAAGAGCTATCTGCCATTTCCCGGCTGGTTGCGGGCGCAGTGGATGAACTCAAGCCGTCTGACGTAGCCATCATCGATGCGGACTCAAATCGATCGCTCGCAGACAACAACAACTCTGCAGATGGCGGCAACGGCGAAGAGCAGGAATTGACACGACGCCTGATGTCGACGCTTGCGCCGATTGTCGGGTCGGACAAGATTCGTGCAACCGTTAACGTGGAATACGAAACCGGCAGCAGTGAAGAAAGCCAGGAGAAGTATGATCCGGCTGTTACCGCGACACTTTCGATGCAGCACTCCGAGGAAAGCGCGGGAGGGAGCACATCTGTCGGGGGCGTGCCGGGAACCTCAAGCAATGTTCCGGGCATCAAGAATCCCGCGGCTGCGGCGGTCAAAGATGGCGGCCAATCTTCAAAAACTGACAACAACACTTATGCAGTGAACAAGACGGTCCGCCACGTCATTGAGCCGGCGGGAAGCATTCGCCGGATCACGGCTGCGGTTGTGCTGGACGATGCGGTGGAGCGCAAGCAGGTAAGTGGCAAATGGGTCGAGCTGCATCATAAACGGCAGCCGGATGAACTGAAGTACATTAGTGAGCTGGCCCAGGCGGCCATCGGCTTTAACAGCGCCCGTGGCGATGTGATGAGTGTACAGAATCTTACTTTTGATCATCCGACTGAGGCGGACGCTCAGCCAGTGACCTTCGTTGAAAAAGCCAAGAAGGGGTTGGACGATTACTCCTCGATTGTGCGCTACGGCGTGCTGCTGACGCTATTCCTTCTGGTTTATCTGCTAGTGCTCAGACCGCTTCAGGCGCGTGCGCTGGCGGCGCCAAAATCACTTCTGGCTCAGCACCAGGTAGCCGGGGGGACGGAAGCCGCACTTGCAGCGCCTCCGGAGTTCGCTGCGACACTCGCTCAACGTTCTCTGATGTTGAAGAAGCAGCTTTCTGAGTTTGTTCAGGCGGAGCCTGAGAGCAGCTCCACGGCCGTGAATTCATGGCTAAGGGAAGAGGCACGATGACACCGCCGGTTGAAAAGGCAAAACTCAGCGGGGTGCGCAAGGTCGCAATCCTGTTGACCTTTCTTGGTGAAGAATCTGCCGCGACAATGATTCGCCAATTAAGCGAAGATGACTTGCAACGTGTTGCGGATGAGGTTGCCAATCTTGGAAAGGTGCCGGTTGAGGTGTCTGTCCAGGTTTTTGAAGAGTATCAGCAGATGACGCAGGCGCAGGACTCTCTGGTTCAAGGGGGACATCAGCTCGCACGACGGCTGTTGCACAAGGCGCTTGGAGAGTCAGAGGCCGAAAGCATTCTTGAAAAACTGACAAAGTCCCGTGAACTAAAGCCACTGGAGTCATTGCGGAGAGCCGATCCGCAGAAGCTGGCGAAGTTTCTTGAAGCAGAACATCCTCAGACCATTGCCCTGATTCTGGGCCAACTTGGCGATCACCAGGCCTCTGCCCTGCTGGTGAACCTGCCGACGGAAGTTCGCGCCGAGGCAGTAAAGAGATTGGCAAATCTTCGCCGTTTTTCACCAGAGATGGCGGAGAAAGTATCGTCGGTACTCAGTCAGCGTCTGAAGGCAATTGGCGAACAGGGGCAGCGCAATTATTCGGGATTCCAAAGTGTCGCCGACATCATGAATTGCGTTGACTCGACGGTCGCGAAGGAGATTCTGGAGAATATCGAAAATGCCGAGCCGACGCTTGCCATCAGCATCCGCGATTTGATGTTTACCTTTGAAGATTTTGTGCAGGTTGGTGAAACGCATATTCGCGAGCTGACAGGAACGCTCGACAAGAGAACACTGGCTACAGCGCTGAAGGGGACCAACGAAGAATTGAAGAATCATTTCTTCCGGACCATGTCATCGCGAGCCGTGGATATGTTGAAAGAGGACATTGAAATGCTAGGGCCGGTTCGGAGCAAAGATGTAGCCAAAGCACAAATTGAGATTGTTGCAGTTGCGCGCCAGCTTGAGGCCGAGGGCAAGATCGTGTTGAAAGGCGAGGCAAATGAAGAATTCCTCGTCTAGCGCGGCAGCGAGCAATGGCGGCCAGATTCCCGTTACTTCATTCAATTACCGGGATATGTGCGCCCCGCCTCCAGTGAATGTTGAAGAGATAAATCATCCTGGTCGCGCTGCCGCTCAAAGAGCTGAGCAGGCGGGTCCAACCTTTTCGCAGCAGGAAGTCAACGAGCAGGTGGCTCTAGCTCGCGCCGAGGCAATCCAGGAGACGGAGAATCGGCTGACCGCTGCATACGAAGCCAAGTCAATGGAGGAAGCGACCAAGATCAGCGAGGCGCTCGATCAGTTTTTGGCGGAACGGAAGAGTTACTTTTCGCGCGTGGAATCTGACGTTGTGAAACTCTCTCTGGCGATCGCTGCGAAGATTCTGCATCGCGAAGCCCAGGTCGATCCACTGTTGGTGGCCGCGCTGGTTCGGGTGGCAGTTGACAAGTTACACGATGGATCAAGTGTCTCGGTTCGGGTGTCACCTGAGAAAGCTGAAAAGTGGCGTGAATGCCTATCAAATTCATTAAACGGATCAACGATTACGATTGTCGAGGATGCGCACGTGGACGCCGATGATTGCATTCTGGAAACCGACCTTGGCTCCGCAAACTTCAGCATCGATGCCCAACTAAAGGAGATCGAGCAAGGCTTCTTTGATTTGCTCGCACACAGGCCAACAGTCAAGTGAACAACACCGGACCTCTTGCACCCTATTTTGAACGGCTTGATCGAGGGTCTACCCTTCGGTGGCGGGGCCGGGTATTGCAGGTTGTCGGCAACCTGGTCGAGTCAGAAGGGCCATTCTGTTCGATTGGCGAGTCCTGCGAGATCACCAACGCAAAAGGCAAAAAGTACTCCGGCCAGGTGGTGGGCTTTCGCGGATCGACCATGCTTTCAATGGCAGTTGAAAATCCCCAGGGAATTCGCTTTGGAGATCGGATTGTTGCGTGGGGCACTCGACCGTCCATCCGTGTCGGATCCGATATGCTTGGCCGCGTCATCGACGCAACGGGCGTTCCGCTGGACTCCAAGGGTGAATACCGCGGGGAGCGCACGGTGTGGGTGGATGGATCGGCCCCCTTGCCGCTTGACCGGGTTCCGATTCGCGAGCCGCTTGGATGTGGAATCAAGGCTCTTGATGCTTTTGTTACGTGCGGCCGCGGGCAACGCATCGGGATTTTTGGCGGTAGCGGCGTGGGTAAGAGCACCTTGCTGGGCATGATGGCCCGGGGAACCAGTGCCGACATGACGGTGCTGGCGCTTGTTGGTGAGCGCGGCCGCGAGGTTGGAGAGTTCCTTGAGGTGATTGGCGATGAGGGCCGGAAACGCTGTGTCGTGGTTGTTTCAACTTCTGACCAGTCGCCGCTCCTGAGATTGCGGGCGGCATTGGCGTCAACGGCCATCGCTGAGTACTTTGCCAGCAAAGGGAAAAATGTACTTCTCGTAGTCGACTCGTTGACTCGATTTGCGATGGCGCAACGCGAAATTGGCCTGGCAGCAGGCGAACCACCAACGGCAAAAGGCTACACGCCGTCCGTACTGAACATGCTGGCGCGGCTTGTAGAACGCGCGGGGTGCTTCAAGAGCGGGAGCATCACTGCCTTCTACACGGTTCTGATGGAAGGCGACGATCAACAAGATCCGGTGGCGGATACGGTGCGTTCATTGCTCGATGGTCACGTCATCCTCGACAGAAACCTGGCGATGAAAAATCACTATCCGCCGATTTCAGTGCTCGAAAGCCTGAGCAGACTTATGCCAAATATAACTTCAGAGCAACATATGCAAAAAGCCAAAGCGCTCAGATTGCTTTTGGCATCCTATGTCCGGTCTGAAGACTTGATTCGAATTGGGGCTTATCAAAAGGGAGCGGATCCAACACTCGACCGGGCAGTCGAAATTCTTCCGCAGCTCAATGCATTTCTCCACCAGCGCCCCGAAAACATTGTTGCATTTCCATCGGTTGTCCAATCTTTTCTTGAGGTAACTAGTTAAAATGGCGTTTCATTTTTCACTTGGTTCAGTGCTCCAGGTTCGCGGAATTCTGGAAGAGCAGGAAGAACGCATGCTCCAAAAGATTCAAGCGGAGATTGTGCAGGCCAAAGAAGCAATCGAGCGCATCGACGCAGAGATTGCCGGGTCAGAGGCATTGCGCCGGAACAACGTCTTCAAGCCGTTTCTGGGGCGCAATATTCATGCTGCATATGGAGAGATGCAGGAACTCAAGCAAATCAAAAAGGATATCGAAGAGAGGATCACGAAACTCGAACAGCTGAAGGAAAGACAGCTCAAGGTCTACGAGGCAGCGAGGCGCGACCGCGAGATGCTTACCGATATGAAAGAAGTGAAGCGCAATGCCTATGAAAGTGAGCAGGCACGCAGCGAACAGAAAAGACTAGATGATAACTTCATCGCCAGGCGGGGGCGGGTTTGACGGTTGCACTTAAAGCAAAAAGAGTTATAACTAAAAAGTTATCTGAATAGAGCACGAAATTACCGGCAGGCTCACGGCCACTCACTTATAAGTTCCGGGCTGGGGTTAAACGACAGCAACTTATAAGACTGCTTGCAGATAGATTCTGCTTGGTGAACCTGCTCCAGGTTCGGTGGGATATCGCCATGCTAGCCAAATCACCCATCCGAGTCTTCGGCCTGGAAAGAAATGCAAGGGTATCCAGCCCACTGGCGGCACCGGTTGTCTCTCTGATTTGAAAAGCCCCGCTTGCAACAACCGGGCAGCCTTTGCCTACAAGGCATCCGGCAAATCTTGCCTGCTTTGCCCAGCGGGGTTTTTCGCGAAGAGGTCCTCGCCGGTAAATCATTGATTCGACACAGAGAATGGCGGGTTGAGATTGGTTCGAAGCGGGCTTAGATTGGTCCATTAAGTGCCATATAGAGTCCGTGATCATGAGAGCCAATCTCGCACAGGCCACCTTGACGCCCGGGTCTCTTCGCGCTTCGACGGTTCCGCAATCCCTCGATCAAATCTTTCCGGGATTCAGCGAATCGCTGGCAGCCGCCTCAAAGGCCTCCTCTCAGGCCGACAGTTCGACCGAGAGCGACAGCAAGCCTGTGCGCCGGCAAAAGGCGAATTCTGGGGATGGCAGCGACGCAGGTGCTTCTGACAGCTCGGCAGCCTCGACACCAGCTCTCGCTCAGATTCCGATTCCAGCAGTCCCGACGATTCCAGTGCAGCCGAACGTGCAAGTACAGAATGTGACTTTGGACCCCCCAAGCGCTTCGCCAACACAGGCCACATTCGGGTTGACCGGGGCAGACTCGGCTTCAGCACAGATCGCAGGCGATCAAGCGGCGAGCGCTTCAACGTCGGTCGGCTCCTCACAGACCGCGCCAGTTGTGACAGCACCATTTTCCAGTTCAGTTTTCACCGGGGATGCAAACCGGATCCAGGGTGGCGGCGATTCATCGCAGACCACCACGACTTTGCAGTCTGACAAGAGCCAAAGCGCAGGAAATCAAATCACGACCATCCCGATGAACGGCGATCAGGCGACAAGTAAACCTCAGACCACTGGTTCAGATCAGGCTCGGCCCTCCGATCAGAATGCAATTGTGAATGTCGATCCCGGTAAGCTGGACAACGCGATTGCAACGACGGCGGGCAGCCAGGATTCGAGCACGAAGCCGGAACTCTCTTCCAGCCATTTGACTGGCGTGGCAACCCAAGCTTCTTCCAGTGACGTAAAAGGCACGACGCCGAAAGTCTCCTCGAGCGTTTTGACAGACGCAAAGCCGAAAGCCTCCTCTAGTGATTTGACCAACGGGAAGCCGGTGACCTCCGCCAGTGACGTGTCCGGCGCGGTGCAGGCTTCAGCCACTGCTCCGAACAAAGATCAAAGCTCAACCTCAGATCAGGGCGCATCAGCGCCGAATGCCTCAGAGGGATCGCTCATCAAAGCAAGCCTGGACGCAATCTTGAGTGGAGCGGCAAACGCCGCGCAGAGCGCGATCTCGAACGCCATCCCGAATGCGGTTTCGAAGGCTCCTTTAAATGTCGAGCCAGTGCCGGCATTTCGGGCCGAGTTGAGCACCGTTGCGAAGGGCGTTGTGGCTTCAGGAACTACCCAAACTTCTTCAGGGCAGAGCGTCACTTCTTCTACCGGCTCAGCTTATGGTGCAATTCAACAGGACTCGACCATCCCAAGTGCGACGGTTACCGGCGCTTTCGTGCCGAACTGGCTGGTAAGCGGTCTCCGGGCAGCGAGTCAATCTGCGCAGTCAAGTCAAAGCGGAGTGCAGGCGACAAAGCCATCCGACACAACGGGTGCGAGCAATCAGCCGGGGACCGGCGATTCCGCAAATCTGAAGACACACGCATCGTCGGCTGATCAGACAATGCCGCAGGGAGTCGCGCAGACGGCACCGATCCCCACGGGCAGCCTGGTCCCCAATGTTTCACAAGGCCAGGCCGCGGTGTTGTCACAAACAACAGTTGCGAACGCGGTGGTTGCCACGACACCTGGAACGCAGAACCCAATCGCTGCCCAGTCGGTTCAAGGTTCGGGCCCTCTTGCAGTGTCCCCCGAACACATTGCAAAGGCGCAGATGCAGGGCGTTGTAGATTCGACGGCCGCATCGCAGACTCTTCCGGTCATCAACTCCGCGCGACTGATCCAGAGCATGGGCCAGACGGAGATGCGGGTAGGCATGCGGTCCAGCGAGTTTGGAAGCATCTCGATCAGCACCTCTGCGACCCGTGATCTGATCTCGGCACAAATCTCGGTTGATCACGGGGAGTTGGCCAAAACGCTTGCAGCTCATCTGCCTGAAATGCAAGCCAGGTTGGGCAGCAATCAGGCAATGGACGTGCGCATCGACATGAACGGGACAGCAACTGGAACCGGGACCGGGCAGGGAGCCGGAACATTCAGCAACATGCAAAACAGTTCATCGGACAATTCGCAAGGCAACAGGCAGCAAGGCGGCAATACGGCATCAACCGATTCAGGGAACGGCACTTTTCAGCGTGAGTTCGTACCTGCCGTGGCGGCGCCAATCGCGGGAGACAGCATGCTGAGCTCCCGTCTTGATATCCGGGTTTAGCACGAATTCTGAGCAACAGAGATTCTGAGGAGGATTGATCATGCACATGGTTTCAGCAAACTATACCGTACCAACGATTCTCAACGCGCTGCAGCCAGCGGCCAACACGGTAAGGTCGGTACTGGCAAACGCCACCACAGGCAGCACCACGGGAACAACCGGCACATCGTCAAGCAGCAACTCGAGCACCAGCACTGCGGCCGGCCTGGGATCAACGTTTCTGAGCTTGCTGGCGCAGGAGTTGCAGAACCAGGATCCCACGGCTCCTGTCGATCCAACACAAATGGTTGGGCAGATGATTTCGCTGAACCAGCTGCAGCAGCTCATCGATATCAATCAGTTCTTCACTTCGACGACCACTGCATCGGGAGCGACGCCATCGACTTCGACCCAGCCAACGGGAGCAACTCCGAGCAATACGGCGCTCACCGCGGCAAACAGCATCTCCGGCGCCCTTGCGCCTGCGGCGAACGGAACTTCTGTGGGCCAGTTGCCATTCGACCCGAATACGATGATGCCCCTCGGCTACGGAAATTCCGCCGCCCTGGCGGCCTCACTTAACTCTGCACTCAACCCGGCAACCATGGGCATGTCCGGCTCTGGCAACAATTCATTAGGAGGAAGGTAATGGGATCTTTTGCGACACCACTTTCTGGACTTACTGCGGCCCAAGAGCAGTTGCAAGCCGTTTCGAATAACCTGGCCAACATCGATACCGATGGCTTCAAGGATCAGACATTAACCTTCAGCGATATCTTCTCCCAGACCGGTGCAACAAATGGCAGCGGCAATCCGCTTCAGATCGGTTCGGGCGTGACGGTTTCCTCCACGGATTCCAACTTTACCGAGGGGAACATGAATGCGACAGGCACGCCTTCGAATATGGCATTGTCTGGAAACGGGTTTTTTGTCACGCAAAACGCGATTGGCCTGCCGGATTACACGCGGACAGGCGACTTTACCACCAACAACGCGGGGCAACTGGTGACTCCCAACGGCGAGTTACTGCTTGGATATCCGGCAGTGGGCGGTGTTGTCAACGTATCGGCGTCGTTGCAACCGTTGCAGGTGGGGAGCCTTACAAGTCCCGCAGTGGCAAGTACCACGATTGGAGTTACGGCGAATCTCAACTCATCGTCGGCCATCGGTGCCACAGCCAGCAGCTCGTTGTCGGTGTATGACTCGCTGGGATCGGCGCACTCGCTTTCAGTGAATTACACTAAGACCGCGGCCAATACCTGGACCTACACAGTGACCATACCGTCCGCTGATCTCACTGGAGGTGTCGGCACCACTACAACCATTGGGTCAGGCACTCTGAATTTCAACCCGGCCGGTATCCTGAGCTCGATTACAAACGTGGTCCCAATCAGCATTCCCGCTCTTGCTGACGGTGCTGCTTCACCGTTGAATCTGACCGGGCCTTTTGGGCCGGCCACCAACCCGACGATTACCCAGACTGCGGCACCCAGCGCAACCAATGCCACCACAACGGATGGTTTCGCCAGCGGAACGCTCACCAGCTATACCGTGCAGCAGGACGGCACCATCGAAGGCACCTTCTCGAGCGGAAACACCCTGGCCCTGGGACAGGTGGCCGTGGCCTCCTTTGCGAATGTCCAGGGGCTTGCCAGCGTAGGCAACAATAACTTCCAACCGACCTCTTCGTCCGGTGCGGCGGTCATCGGGTTGGCGGGGACCGGCGGGCGCGGAACAATTGTCGGTGGATCGGTTGAGCAATCGAACGTGAACATCGCAACGGAATTTGCAAAACTGATCGTCGCGCAGCAGGCCTACTCGGCAAATGCCAAGTCGGTTACCGCATTCAACCAGGTGTCTCAAGCAACCTTGGCCATGCTTCAGTAAGCGATCGGATTACGATTCTTAGTGTTGCATTAGCAACCTGCCGCTCGATGAATGAATCGAGCGGCAGGGGGCAGTTTTTAAGAATGCTTCTCATCGCTGCCTCACGATTTGGAGGCGCTCTCGCGTTCCCATGGATTGGAACGCGAAGGAGCCCCTGTCTCTTCAAGAACCTTTCTCCTTATTTAACAACGACATAACTCAATTATTGTGTCTCTGCGGGCTCATTCCACTCTTCAGATTCTGAAACGGTCCCTCGATTGCATCAAGAGCAATCGACAGGCGCATTCGCGTGTCGGGGAACAAAGGCCTACAACCCAAAAAGTATGAAGCAAATATCTTGCGCGAAGGCATGCTATGAAAGCTGGACAGCCATTGAAGAGGGTTAAATGAACACAGCCACGAACGCTGCGAAGGCGATGCTGGATGTGGAATCGGCGAAGGGTCCGCAACTTGTTGAAAGAGTACAAGAGCGCGATCCGAGCGAAGTTTTGCCATGGCTGCCCTGCACGCTTGCGCTTGACATTCCGGTAGTGAGATTTACGGTTGGTGACCTGTTACGCCTCACAAATGGGTCCATAGTCGAGACCGCATTCCACCAAAGCAGCGATCTTCCGCTGCGGGTAAATGGACAACTTGTAGGATGGACAGAATTTGAGGTCGTCGGCGAACGACTTGCCGTCAGACTAACGGACCTATCATGAAAAGCGAACATCTCATCAACTGGGGGATTCTCAATGCCTATCTGGAACCGAATGCCGGCGATGGCCTGCATGAGGTGAGAACCATGGGTCCGAACGCATCGATTCCTCGACGGAGTCCGGCGTTTGCGGTCCCAACAGCATATGCAGGGGCAATTTCGCGCACAGTTACGAACGCAACAGGGCTACTCTCCAGCGCCTGGCAGTGGATTCAGGCGCACCAGGCAAACCGCTCCAATACCAAGCGGCTGCAGGTTGCCACCACCGTCTCGCTGGGTGAAAAGCGATTCGTGGCCGTGATCGAGATCGATGGACAACAGTTTCTAGTCGGAGGCGGAGCTACGAACGTGGCCCTGCTTGCCCAACTGGATTCGGGAGGATCGTTCAGCACCCTGCTCAGGGACTCCTTAGCTGCTCCCCTAAGTCCTGCACCGATCGATCAGCCAACCAACAGAACCAGAAAGAGCATCGCCAAGCCTTCAGTCAAGCGGATGGGGACCTTGGCGTGACAAGTCGCTTGACAATCCAGACAGTGTTTTGCCTTGCTCTGTCGCTGGGGGCAACCTCGGCGACAGCGCTACCTGTGCCAATGGGGGCGGGTTCAGGCATGAGGCACTTGCTGGATGTCAGGAGCCTTGCTCCGTCAATCATTGCCGCATTGCCATCGGATCCGCCGTCGGCGCCGGCCAATCCAAACGAAATACGGATCACGGGATTGGGCGGTGGGTCGGCGCAATGGACCATCGTTGTTCTGCTGACGTTTTTAACTCTGATCCCTTCGATCCTTATCTGCATGACGCCGTTTGCGCGGCTGCTGATCGTATTTCACTTTCTGCGCCAGGCGCTTGGTCTTCAGACCACGCCATCCAACCAGACCCTGGTTGGCTTATCGGCAATCATGACTTTCTTTCTGATGCAGCCGATCGGCACAGCCATCTATCAAAACTCGGTGGTCCCGCTGCAAGCAGGAAAGATTACCGCGCTTGATGCGCTGGAGCGGGGAGCCACCCCGATGCGCCAGTTCATGTCGCACTACGTGCGCGAAAAAGATGTTGCACTCTTTCTGGAAATTGCCAAGGAACCCCGGCCGGCCAACGTGAACGATGTCTCGTTCCGCGTGCTGTTGCCGGCATACATTCTGTCTGAGCTAAAGGCCGGCTTCCAAATTGGCGCGGTTCTGTTTCTCCCATTTCTGGTGGTCGACATGGTTGTCGCGTCGATCACTACTTCAGTCGGCATGATGCAATTGCCACCTGTGGTTATCTCCACTCCACTTAAGCTTCTGCTGTTTCTGATGGTGGATGGCTGGCATCTGCTCATAGGCGCTCTGATGAGGAGCTTTAACTAATGGGCATAGATGAAGTAGTAATGCTGGCGCGCTTGATGCTTGAGGAGGTTGTGCTGTTGACGGCGCCCATTCTGATCTGTGCCATCGTGGTGAGCTTGACTGTGAACATCATCCAGGTGCTGACCTCGCTTCAGGACCAGACGTTGTCGCATGTACCCCGCTTGCTGGTTACGGGCGGAGCTATCTTCTTCCTGATGCCGTGGATGTGGCGGCACCTGGCTCAGTACACGATCAACATTTTCAGTGACTTTCACAAGGTTCTCCAGTAATGAACATTTCCCTGATCCATGTCTTCGGAGCACTGTTGACAATTGGCGTAAGGCTGACCGGCATCATGCTGTTCGCACCCTTTTTTGGAAGCGTGGCGATCCCGGCGCGGGTGAAGGCGCCCCTGGTGATGGCGGTGACGGCATGTCTGTATCCGATGATTTCGCCAAAGATTCCGCCATTGAGCATCAGCCAGTGGCCCATGATGATCTTCAGCGAAATGTTGATTGGAGTTGCCCTCGGCGTGGTAACGAACATGGTGTTCGACGGCGTACAAATGGCCGGCCAGGTACTCAGCGTGCAAATGGGATACTCGCTCGTAAATATTCTGGATCCGCAGACCCAGGTGGAGTCTACGGTGGTAGCGACATTCCACCAGATGATTGCGCTGCTGATCTTTCTGCGGTTGAATGTTCACTTCTGGATTTTGCGCGCATTGGCGCGCAGCTTCGATTTTCTTCCTCCAGCGTCCGGGCACTTTGGGTCTTCATTTGTATTGGCTGTACTTCACGCGGGAGCAAGCGTCTTCTCGATTGGGATACAGATTGCAGCTCCGGTGCTCGCTGCCACACTCCTGGCCGACATAGCGCTCGGCCTCTTAGGAAAGGCTTCGCCGCAACTTCCATTGATGCTTCTTGGCCCCGCGGTAAAAAGCATTCTCGGGCTAGTGGTTTTGATATCGACGCTAACGTACTGGCCGAGCCTGTTCGAACATATGTTTCGCGCTTCAATGGACCAGGCCGATCAACTTCTTCATCTAGCTCAATAGCAACTCGCGCCACAGGGATATATGGCTGACAGTAGCAAAACAGAACAGGCAACGCCGAAACGGCGAAACAAGGCCCGGGAGATGGGCCAGGTCGCCCGCTCGCGCGATTTGCCCGGTGTTTTTGCTCTTGCCGCTGTGGCTGGTGGGTTGACCTTGATGGCTCCGGCGGCGGCAACACACTGGACCACTCTCTACCGGAACATCCTTTATTCGGCGGCGTCGGGGAACATCGACACCAATGGACCGGCGTTGTTCTGGAGCGCGGTTGAAGTGATGCGCTGGATTGTTCCAATTCTGCTCGCCGCGATGACGCTATCGTTGCTTACCGGGTTGGCGCAGGGTGGATTCAACATTGCGCCCGAAGCGCTCAGCTTGAAATTCGAACGATTCAATCCTGCAACCCGGCTGGGCCAGATTTTTTCGCCGGTGGGACTCAGCAACCTGCTTAAATCGCTGCTGCCTTTCGGGGCCATTCTCTGGATTACCGTGAACGCGTTGCGAACGCATTGGGTGTCGATTGCTGGAGCTTCCGGCCTCGGATTACGCCCGTTTTCCACCTTTGTCGGGTCGATGATTCTGGAAGTGACATGGAAGTCGGGGCTGGTTTTGATGGCCTGGTCTGTTGTCGACTATGTGCTGGTCTTGAGAAAGATGGAGACCGACATGAAGATGACGAAGCAGGAAGTTCGCGAAGAATACAAGGAAACCGACGGAAACCCGGTCATCAAGTCAAGAATTCGTCAACTGCAACGGGCGATGCGGAAGAAGCAATCGCTGAAGGCAGCCGCAACGGCCACCGTGATCGTGACAAATCCAACGCACTTTGCAGTCGCTCTTCGCTATGAGCCTGAAATGATAGCGCCGGTTGTGGTTGCCAAAGGAAAGAACCTGCTCGCCGAGAAGATTAAACAACTGGCGCGAGACAACGGAATCATGCTGGTTGAAAACAAGCCGCTTGCGCAAGCTCTCTACAAGAGCGTTGAAGTCGGCGACTCGATTCCCGCCAAACTGTACCAGGCGGTCGCGGAGATTCTGGCAATGGTCTTCCGCGCACAAGCTGAACTGCGGCGAAATGATGCAGAGCGGCGCTCAAGAAATGCTTCCGGCCAGAAGGTTGACACCGGGCCCGGTTCATCCATTACACGGCAAGGAGTTACGCCATGATCGCGACAATCGGAGCTCTTCTTAGAAAATCCGGGGACTGGATAGCACCTATCGCTGCTGTAGCGATGGTGTTTGTGATGCTTGTTCCGTTGCCAAGCTTCATTCTCGACCTGCTGCTGACCATCAGCATTACGGCGTCGATCCTTGTTCTCTTGACGGCAATCCAGATTCTTCGCCCGGTCCAGTTCTCGGTGTTTCCGAGCCTGCTGCTGTTGCTTACGCTTTTAAGGCTCTCGCTTGACCTGGCCAGCTCACGCCGCATCCTGCTTCATGGCAATGAAGGCACATCAGCCGCCGGCAAAGTTATCGAAGCATTTGGACAGTTTGTAGTCGGCGGAAACTACATTGTGGGCTTCGTTCTGTTTCTGGCATTGATCGCGATTCAGTTTCTTGTGATCACCCACGGTGCGGTGCGAACGGCAGAAGTCACGGCGCGTTTCACACTCGATGCGATGCCCGGCAAGCAGATGGCGATCGATGCGGACCTGAACGCAGGCCTGATCAACGAACAGCAAGCCCGCGCGCGTCGCGAACGAATTGCGCGTGAAGCCGAGTTCTGCGGCGCAATGGATGGCGCAGCCCGATTCAGTCAACGGGATTCTTTGGCGACCATTCTAATTATGGCCATCAATATCATTGCCGGCTTCCTGATCGGCGTGTTTCAGCAAGGGGTGCCGTTTCAAGAGGCGCTGAAGACATACACGATTCTGACGGTTGGCGACGGGCTTGTGACGATTCTGCCTTCGCTGCTCGTTTCAGTGGCGGGCGGCATCGTGGTTACGCGCGCGGCGTCGAAGGAATCGTTGGGCGTCAACGTCAGCAAACAGCTTTTGAGCAGTCCACGGTTGTTCTGGATTGCAGGCGGCGCGTTGGCTGCACTGGGTCTGATCCCCGGACTCCCCAAGTTTTCGTTCTTCAGCCTGGCCGCGATCCTGATGTTTACGGCGTGGAAGATGAAGCCGCAGATTCTGAAGGATGAAATCGACGAATTGGAGTCGCCAACAAAGAGCCCGGCACCCGGTGGAGCAGCGGTTGCGGTTGTCGATCCGATGGATGCTGTTCTGAAGCTTGACGAATTGATGCTTGAAGTCGGCATGGGCCTCGTACCTCTTGTGGACACCCAAAAAGGCGGGCAGCTGTTGTCTCGTGTGAAGTCGATGCGAAAAAACCTGGCCCAGCAGCTGGGCTTTCTCGTTCCGTCGATTCACATTACTGACAACCTGTCACTGCGGGAGCGGGAGTACGTGATCTACCTGCGGGGAGCGGAGATTGCGCGTTGGGAACTGCGCAGGGATTGCCTGCTGGCGATAAGCTCCAATGCAACCGCGGCAGATTTGCCCGGTCAGGACACGCGGGAACCTGCTTTCGATGTGCCGGCAAAGTGGATCACGCCCCAAACTCAGGGCCAGGCAATCGCCGCTGGATATGCGGTGGTCGATGCGACTTCTGTGTTGGCCGCGCACCTGGCTGAGGTCATCAAGCAGCATGCCAACGAGCTTTTGTCGCGGCAAGAGACGAAGCGGCTGATCGACCGGCTGAACGAATCGCATCCGAAGCTCGCCGACGAACTGATTCCGAAGCTGATGAGCCTTGGAGAGGTGCAAAAAGTACTTCAACAGCTTTTACGTGAACAGGTGTCGATCCGCGACCTGGGAACGATTCTGGAGACGCTCATCGAGACAGCTTCATTTAACAAAAACCCGATTGCGCTGGTTGAAGCTGTTCGCCACGCCCTTGGGCGTGCCCTGATTCGTCCATTGTTGAACGACCAGGGAGAGCTCAAAGTGGTCACTTTGGATACGGCGATTGAAGATGAATGTTTGCGCGGCTCGAATCTGCAGCAAAACCAGGCAAATTCGACACCGCAGCAG
>Ga0181535_10002035_pt1 | contig 25306 bp, 17 predicted proteins | sample PEATcosm2014_Bin_44_FD_119774 | JGI IMG/M metagenome (GOLD analysis project Ga0181535, IMG submission 119774) | Peatland microbial communities from MTU Mesocosm Facility, Houghton, MI, USA - PEATcosm2014_Bin17_30_metaG | ecosystem: Environmental > Terrestrial > Soil > Wetlands > Peat | place...
CGTCGCGCCCTTCACGGGCGCGTGGATTGAAACTCTGCCGTCTTTGGTTTAGTATACGCCACTTCGAGTCGCGCCCTTCACGGGCGCGTGGATTGAAACCCCAGTCTCCTAAGCTGCTCTTCGGTCGTCTCGAGTCGCGCCCTTCACGGGCGCGTGGATTGAAACTGTCCAAACCGGACAGGATGCGCGCCAACTCCTCGTCGCGCCCTTCACGGGCGCGTGGATTGAAACTTGTTATATTCAACAAACTGGATTTTTAATGGGAAGTCGCGCCCTTCACGGGCGCGTGGATTGAAACACAAGTATCGAATCTGCAAGCCAAAGTGGGCTTGGTCGCGCCCTTCACGGGCGCGTGGATTGAAACATCGAGATAGTGGGCGTATTCTTGATCTAATAAAGTCGCGCCCTTCACGGGCGCGTGGATTGAAACAAAATTGGATCAAAGACAATATTGAACGTGCGATGTCGCGCCCTTCACGGGCGCGTGGATTGAAACTACAAATACATCAGAAGAAGGTAGATTGTCAAAAGTCGCGCCCTTCACGGGCGCGTGGATTGAAACATCCTGGTCCGAGCGGTGGAATCGCTGATACCATGTCGCGCCCTTCACGGGCGCGTGGATTGAAACCATGTTCCTTTTGGAAATGGACGAGGCATATATGGTCGCGCCCTTCACGGGCGCGTGGATTGAAACACCAGTATTGCGATTACCGGGAAGCGCTCGAAGAGTCGCGCCCTTCACGGGCGCGTGGATTGAAACTCGGGGATCGACTCGATGAAATCCGAAAGCTGAGGTCGCGCCCTTCACGGGCGCGTGGATTGAAACCGCGTCATGGAAATCATTAGCCGATAATCTCCATGTCGCGCCCTTCACGGGCGCGTGGATTGAAACGCTATATTCTCAATCTGTCGCCGCCACCACTCCCGTCGCGCCCTTCACGGGCGCGTGGATTGAAACGCTCAATATCCGGGATCCACGAGGATGCTTCCTCGTCGCGCCCTTCACGGGCGCGTGGATTGAAACCCGGTAATCGCAATACTGGTGAAAATCCATGTACGTCGCGCCCTTCACGGGCGCGTGGATTGAAACCCATGGTATCACGAGGCGTGGCGATGCGTAAGAAGTCGCGCCCTTCACGGGCGCGTGGATTGAAACTGTTGATCCGAGCGGAATCTGGCACCCGCGGAACGTCGCGCCCTTCACGGGCGCGTGGATTGAAACAAAAATCAGACGGGTCTGCTACTGCGGACTTTACGTCGCGCCCTTCACGGGCGCGTGGATTGAAACTGTAAACAGCCTCTACATATCTTCCCCCTCGGCAGTGGTCGCGCCCTTCACGGGCGCGTGGATTGAAACAGACGATTGACGGGACTCATCATGGCGATGAGCGAGTCGCGCCCTTCACGGGCGCGTGGATTGAAACATCCTTGGATTTGTCGCAGGATTTTTCGTCTCTTGTCGCGCCCTTCACGGGCGCGTGGATTGAAACAACGCCGAAGCCCATGCCAATCAGCAGCGGCCGAGTCGCGCCCTTCACGGGCGCGTGGATTGAAACAAACGATTCAAGAGGGGGGGGGAGTGGGCCTCGCGTCGCGCCCTTCACGGGCGCGTGGATTGAAACAGGAAAGCGTGGACATGACTGGAGAATTGCTCGAGTCGCGCCCTTCACGGGCGCGTGGATTGAAACAAGGCATTTGATATGCCGGCGTTATTCCGTGGATGTCGCGCCCTTCACGGGCGCGTGGATTGAAACTTGAAGTACGCCACGACCGCCGCCACGAGCCCAAGTCGCGCCCTTCACGGGCGCGTGGATTGAAACGCGTCGGGAACGGAGAGGGAATCGAGGGCCGCGAGTCGCGCCCTTCACGGGCGCGTGGATTGAAACTACAATATGCCCAAGCTTCATCATATTTTATTCGCGTCGCGCCCTTCACGGGCGCGTGGATTGAAACCTCCCGGCAACGATGCGACTTATTGGAGCAATGGGTCGCGCCCTTCACGGGCGCGTGGATTGAAACCAGCCATCGCAGAGCGATATATCAAGTACATTGTGTCGCGCCCTTCACGGGCGCGTGGATTGAAACAAAAGAAATGGCAATCCATAACCTGAATAATTATGTCGCGCCCTTCACGGGCGCGTGGATTGAAACTCTGCCGTCTTTGGTTTAGTATACGCCACTTCGAGTCGCGCCCTTCACGGGCGCGTGGATTGAAACCTCGAAATAGGCTTCCTGGAGGCTGACATACTCAGTCGCGCCCTTCACGGGCGCGTGGATTGAAACGCAATGAAAAATGCTTCTCAATCCGAAGCCGGAAGTCGCGCCCTTCACGGGCGCGTGGATTGAAACAATGAGCGCCTCGAGCAGATCCGGCGCGGCCGCGGTCGCGCCCTTCACGGGCGCGTGGATTGAAACGATGTTCTGATTTCGTGTATCTTAGCGCGCAGAGTCGCGCCCTTCACGGGCGCGTGGATTGAAACTACACTGACTCGCTGATACTCTCTGGGTAGATCATGTCGCGCCCTTCACGGGCGCGTGGATTGAAACGCTCTCGACACGTAGGCTTGATCCAAGCCGTGCGGTCGCGCCCTTCACGGGCGCGTGGATTGAAACGCTCTGTAGGAGCCAGTCGTTGCACACGTGGTCGTCGCGCCCTTCACGGGCGCGTGGATTGAAACCATCTTCTTCTCCCTTGGGGCCGCGAGGCCCCGTGTCGCGCCCTTCACGGGCGCGTGGATTGAAACCTCTGGACTTTCGGGACCGGCCGCTTCGTTTCCTGTCGCGCCCTTCACGGGCGCGTGGATTGAAACCGGTATGGAGGTCAAGAGCTACGACGATATTCGCGTCGCGCCCTTCACGGGCGCGTGGATTGAAACATGGACAGGAAGGTAAGCCAGAGTAAGGCAGCGCGTCGCGCCCTTCACGGGCGCGTGGATTGAAACACGATCGATATCTTCACGAAGCTCGACACGGCGAGTCGCGCCCTTCACGGGCGCGTGGATTGAAACTTCGGCGTCTCAGGATCGTTTGTCGTGCCTGCCGGTCGCGCCCTTCACGGGCGCGTGGATTGAAACCACAACGACGCCATGCCGCCCTACATCGTCACGGGTCGCGCCCTTCACGGGCGCGTGGATTGAAACAAGTCCGACAGCCGACTTTACTCTATGAACTCAGGTCGCGCCCTTCACGGGCGCGTGGATTGAAACCCGGATGATCGATATCGTCCAACTCGCTCACGAGGTCGCGCCCTTCACGGGCGCGTGGATTGAAACTCCCGTCGCTCCGTTCCCTGCCTGCCGGTTTCATGTCGCGCCCTTCACGGGCGCGTGGATTGAAACCTTGGGAAGAAAAGCTGGATGCGTGCTATCTCTGGTCGCGCCCTTCACGGGCGCGTGGATTGAAACATACGTGCGCATCGCCGGATCCGGCACCAGCCGGGTCGCGCCCTTCACGGGCGCGTGGATTGAAACAATGCCTTTCGGCTGGTATTCCTGTCAGGCGCCGAGTCGCGCCCTTCACGGGCGCGTGGATTGAAACTCGAAGTCCGCATTCATTGCGGCGAGGTTGTCGCGTCGCGCCCTTCACGGGCGCGTGGATTGAAACGCCGCGGCCTACGCTCTTCCCCAGGCGACCGCATCGTCGCGCCCTTCACGGGCGCGTGGATTGAAACTCTTTACTTCTCCATCCAAGACTACAATTGCTCCGGTCGCGCCCTTCACGGGCGCGTGGATTGAAACTTGTGGAAGAGGTAGAAGGCCGAGTCGATGGTCGGTCGCGCCCTTCACGGGCGCGTGGATTGAAACCCGCCCAGATGGAGAACAATTCCCGGATGATCGAGTCGCGCCCTTCACGGGCGCGTGGATTGAAACATGGCTGCCGTGTTCCACTTGAGGAAGGCCGCGTGTCGCGCCCTTCACGGGCGCGTGGATTGAAACCTCGGATCCGGCACGAGCGTCATCGCCTGCGAGAGTCGCGCCCTTCACGGGCGCGTGGATTGAAACTGGGCGTCATGGAAGATTCGGCTGTAAAATATCTCGTCGCGCCCTTCACGGGCGCGTGGATTGAAACACGTTCCGCGAGATCGACGCAGAGGGCGTCATCGGTCGCGCCCTTCACGGGCGCGTGGATTGAAACCATCCCCCTCGCCCTCACGGCGAACTCCGTCGGGTCGCGCCCTTCACGGGCGCGTGGATTGAAACTGGCTCAAAGTTCGCGACACCAAGGGCCATATCGTGTCGCGCCCTTCACGGGCGCGTGGATTGAAACCAGACGAGATTGCGATCGTGGTCCCGTCGGGCTTGTCGCGCCCTTCACGGGCGCGTGGATTGAAACCGAGCGCTTCGCAGACATCTTTCCCGACGAACCAGTCGCGCCCTTCACGGGCGCGTGGATTGAAACTCGAGACCTCCGAGGTCCACGTCTACATTCCCGAGTCGCGCCCTTCACGGGCGCGTGGATTGAAACAAGGGCAAGGCTGCACTTCCCGAGGGCGGCGCCGGTCGCGCCCTTCACGGGCGCGTGGATTGAAACGTCGCGCCCATGGCGATCGTAGCGACGCCTTCGGGTCGCGCCCTTCACGGGCGCGTGGATTGAAACACTCGTTGAGATTGGTCGGGAAGAGCTCCCGCCTGTCGCGCCCTTCACGGGCGCGTGGATTGAAACATCTCGGCCTTGGAAGCGAAGACGATCCCGTCGAGTCGCGCCCTTCACGGGCGCGTGGATTGAAACCTTCGTCAAGCACTCTCTCGCGCCGGCGTGGTCCGGTCGCGCCCTTCACGGGCGCGTGGATTGAAACTCCGCGGGCTGCGAAGGAGGCACGCTGTCCTCGGGTCGCGCCCTTCACGGGCGCGTGGATTGAAACAGCATGGCCGAGGCCTCGGCAATTCTCGGGCAGGTCGCGCCCTTCACGGGCGCGTGGATTGAAACATTTGGCAAATGTGGGTTTACTTATTTCCACCGCGTCGCGCCCTTCACGGGCGCGTGGATTGAAACAACGTGCGATGGATGCGGGGCGAGCTTAACGCCTGTCGCGCCCTTCACGGGCGCGTGGATTGAAACAAGCTGCCGCACCACCAGTCGAAGGCAGACGGCTGTCGCGCCCTTCACGGGCGCGTGGATTGAAACCACTTGAGGAAGGCCGCGTACTCCTTCGCATCGAGTCGCGCCCTTCACGGGCGCGTGGATTGAAACTCGACCTCCGCCACCTTCACCGGTCGCCATTCCGTCGCGCCCTTCACGGGCGCGTGGATTGAAACACGGGAGGGCGGTCATGACGGTCCTCGACCTCGCGTCGCGCCCTTCACGGGCGCGTGGATTGAAACTACATGCTCTCGCGAAACCGCTCGATGTCGGGCAGTCGCGCCCTTCACGGGCGCGTGGATTGAAACATCCGCGGGGATAAATCTCGGGCGTTTGCTCGAGGTCGCGCCCTTCACGGGCGCGTGGATTGAAACCGCTCCATTCTCAGAAGGATCGACCAGATTGGTGTCGCGCCCTTCACGGGCGCGTGGATTGAAACGAGCTCTACTCGGCGGCGATCCAGGCGACGCTCGGTCGCGCCCTTCACGGGCGCGTGGATTGAAACCCCGTTATGGCCGGTGGCATAAGCGGCGACATGCAGGTCGCGCCCTTCACGGGCGCGTGGATTGAAACACTCAGTCCTCGCCTGGATACTCGAGCGCCGAGTGTCGCGCCCTTCACGGGCGCGTGGATTGAAACCCCAGGCGACGGCCTCGGTCCTGGGGGGAGTCGTGTCGCGCCCTTCACGGGCGCGTGGATTGAAACCCCGCCTGGACCTGCGCCGAAAGCGGCTTCCAGCGGGTCGCGCCCTTCACGGGCGCGTGGATTGAAACAAAACAATAGGCGATGATCTCATGAACCCAGGAGGTCGCGCCCTTCACGGGCGCGTGGATTGAAACACCATCAATGCCGGCCAGAACCTGAGCGCCGCGGGTCGCGCCCTTCACGGGCGCGTGGATTGAAACATGATCAAGTACCCGATAGGCGTCACAGGCGGCCAGTCGCGCCCTTCACGGGCGCGTGGATTGAAACACGGCCTCGATCTGGGCCTTCAGGTCGTCGCTCGCGTCGCGCCCTTCACGGGCGCGTGGATTGAAACCCTCCGCAGTCCGTCAGCGGCGCCGCAGCCGTCGGTCGCGCCCTTCACGGGCGCGTGGATTGAAACACCGCCTCGGAGGATTCCTTCGTCAAGCACTCTCGTCGCGCCCTTCACGGGCGCGTGGATTGAAACACTCGTTGAGATTGGTCGGGAAGAGCTCCCGCCGTCGCGCCCTTCACGGGCGCGTGGATTGAAACGCGATGACGACATGGAGCGCAGTCAGGTCGGCGGGTCGCGCCCTTCACGGGCGCGTGGATTGAAACACGATATCGGAAATGACGCCCACGATGGTCTTCGGTCGCGCCCTTCACGGGCGCGTGGATTGAAACGTGCGCTACGTGGTGGCGTGATGTACCGCGGCTACGTCGCGCCCTTCACGGGCGCGTGGATTGAAACCAAAAGGACATAGACACAGGCGGCAAGGGATCTCGTCGCGCCCTTCACGGGCGCGTGGATTGAAACTCCCTCAATCCCGAGCTCCGGTTGTCCGTCGTTGTCGCGCCCTTCACGGGCGCGTGGATTGAAACACCGCCTCGGAGGATTCCTTCGTCAAGCACTCTCGTCGCGCCCTTCACGGGCGCGTGGATTGAAACGCGCAGAGCATCCCCTTCTCGGCGAGGAGCCGGAGGTCGCGCCCTTCACGGGCGCGTGGATTGAAACATCTTCGACTGCATGAAGAGGATCTATCCCGAGTGTCGCGCCCTTCACGGGCGCGTGGATTGAAACCTGGCGTGCCTTCTTTGCGGTCTCCGTCGCCGAGGTCGCGCCCTTCACGGGCGCGTGGATTGAAACACCGCCTCGGAGGATTCCTTCGTCAAGCACTCTCGTCGCGCCCTTCACGGGCGCGTGGATTGAAACACCTGGAAGTTGATGCCGGGTTCTACTACGCCGAGTCGCGCCCTTCACGGGCGCGTGGATTGAAACAACGTCCTCGTGCAGACCGGGAACGACGGCGCGGCGTCGCGCCCTTCACGGGCGCGTGGATTGAAACACTCCCTACAACTCGACCAATCCCGCGGGCTATTTGTCGCGCCCTTCACGGGCGCGTGGATTGAAACCCGGTCTTCGTAATGATCCAATAGATCGGCTGCAGTCGCGCCCTTCACGGGCGCGTGGATTGAAACCTGCTGTGCGATCGGATCGCGCCGAAGAGTCCGCGTCGCGCCCTTCACGGGCGCGTGGATTGAAACATTACTCGAATGGCGATCGCACTCGGGCATGCTCGTCGCGCCCTTCACGGGCGCGTGGATTGAAACTCCCGCGCCGGTATCGACACGAAGGGCCGGCACGTCGCGCCCTTCACGGGCGCGTGGATTGAAACGCGGTTTGATACAGAGCATTTGCGCAACTTCCCCGTCGCGCCCTTCACGGGCGCGTGGATTGAAACCTGCTCTTGGTGCTGTTGAGTAAACAAACCTGAAGTCGCGCCCTTCACGGGCGCGTGGATTGAAACACTGACTGTGTGCCGACAAAGAGGGTTTTCGCCGCGTCGCGCCCTTCACGGGCGCGTGGATTGAAACCCGGCTGAAGGCGTATCCCTCCACGCCGTCCGCCGTCGCGCCCTTCACGGGCGCGTGGATTGAAACCCGCGGAAGCTCTTCATCTGGTCCTCGAACTCGTGTCGCGCCCTTCACGGGCGCGTGGATTGAAACAAGCCCTCGCCGAAGGTCCTCGCCTTGATCCCGGGTCGCGCCCTTCACGGGCGCGTGGATTGAAACCACACGCACTGGGCGTTGTGGTGGATGTCCATGAGTCGCGCCCTTCACGGGCGCGTGGATTGAAACCGATGGGTAGGGAATCATAAAAAGTATACGTCGCGGTCGCGCCCTTCACGGGCGCGTGGATTGAAACCGTCCCTCGCTCCGCGCTCCCTGGGGCGTAGTAGGTCGCGCCCTTCACGGGCGCGTGGATTGAAACCCGCATTCATGTTGTAGACGTTCGCGGAAGCGGAGTCGCGCCCTTCACGGGCGCGTGGATTGAAACGAGCGGGGAAGCCAGAACTACGCGGTCCTGAACGGGTCGCGCCCTTCACGGGCGCGTGGATTGAAACATACTATGGCGGTGAACAAGGCCGACGAGATCACGTCGCGCCCTTCACGGGCGCGTGGATTGAAACAGCTGCATTGCCTGGGAGACGGTCACGGCCACGCGTCGCGCCCTTCACGGGCGCGTGGATTGAAACGCGCTGTCAGAAGTCAGGTCGAGCTTCGCCGGCGTCGCGCCCTTCACGGGCGCGTGGATTGAAACGCGACGAGGGTCTGCCTGACCGCCATAGCCTCGGTCGCGCCCTTCACGGGCGCGTGGATTGAAACATGCGTGAGTCCGTCGGGTTCCTCGATGCCGTCGGTCGCGCCCTTCACGGGCGCGTGGATTGAAACTATATCTCATATAGAATATTATCGAAATATCAAAAGTCGCGCCCTTCACGGGCGCGTGGATTGAAACTTGTCGGGTTGGGGTTGGCCGTTGGCGCCTTTGGGTCGCGCCCTTCACGGGCGCGTGGATTGAAACCTCGGCAATGAGTTGCATAAAATAGGCCTCGGTGGTCGCGCCCTTCACGGGCGCGTGGATTGAAACTTAAGAGGCTCTTCCCCATCCTCTGCCCGAAGCGTCGCGCCCTTCACGGGCGCGTGGATTGAAACCCGATCTCGGGCGACCAGCTCAACAACCTCGTCGAGTCGCGCCCTTCACGGGCGCGTGGATTGAAACATTTCCTTGGTCTGGGACGGCGACAACCACGTCTCGTCGCGCCCTTCACGGGCGCGTGGATTGAAACACCGACGTCGTCTGCGGCTACTGGGAGGACCAGAGTCGCGCCCTTCACGGGCGCGTGGATTGAAACAACGGCACTCAAAAAAACAAACGACATGCTCACGGTCGCGCCCTTCACGGGCGCGTGGATTGAAACAAGTTTGCCAAGGATTTCGGCCCCGCCATCCTCGTCGCGCCCTTCACGGGCGCGTGGATTGAAACCAAGGCCGCCAGCCCTCGGAGGACGAGGCCTTAGTCGCGCCCTTCACGGGCGCGTGGATTGAAACCCCCCATCCGCGCCAGGCACTCCCCGAGCATGCGGTCGCGCCCTTCACGGGCGCGTGGATTGAAACATCGCCTACTGGCGCGGCAACGCCATGAGCGCCGGTCGCGCCCTTCACGGGCGCGTGGATTGAAACGATTTCGCAGGAGCCGGGGGTTCCGCGGTCGAAGGTCGCGCCCTTCACGGGCGCGTGGATTGAAACCCGAGACCGCCGAGGCCGACTACCTCGCGGCTCGTCGCGCCCTTCACGGGCGCGTGGATTGAAACAAATGCTACACCACGTCCGCCGTCGCGGGCGCGGGTCGCGCCCTTCACGGGCGCGTGGATTGAAACCCTTACAGGATTATCGGGAGCTGGGTCTTTTAACGTCGCGCCCTTCACGGGCGCGTGGATTGAAACAGCCGGGGAAGCCCGGCTAGTACTGCCCGGTAGGTCGCGCCCTTCACGGGCGCGTGGATTGAAACCCGGCGTCGATCTCGGCGTTGACCGCCGCCACCGTCGCGCCCTTCACGGGCGCGTGGATTGAAACGAACCCACCGCCGACATAGCGAACGGCGTACCCGGTCGCGCCCTTCACGGGCGCGTGGATTGAAACAAGATTCCCGCGAGCAGGGGGGTTCCGTTCGTAGGACGCGCCCTTCACGGGCGCGTGGATTGAAACTGTTTGATTGACGAACTGACTGCCGTTGACGAGGGTCGCGCCCTTCACGGGCGCGTGGATTGAAACTGGCTCTCGTAGGCGTCGACGAAGAGCATCTGCGGTCGCGCCCTTCACGGGCGCGTGGATTGAAACTTGAACGAAACAAAGAGTCGCTAAAATTACTGGCGTCGCGCCCTTCACGGGCGCGTGGATTGAAACACGGGCTGGGCTGAACAGGAAGAGGGCACGGCATGTCGCGCCCTTCACGGGCGCGTGGATTGAAACTTGTCGGGTTTTTTCTGGTCGCCCGGCGCGGGCGGTCGCGCCCTTCACGGGCGCGTGGATTGAAACTGAGCGCGGGCGTCTCGATGACGGCGAGGGCGGGTCGCGCCCTTCACGGGCGCGTGGATTGAAACGATATGAATATTCCTGAGCTTGAGAGCGACGTCTGTCGCGCCCTTCACGGGCGCGTGGATTGAAACGACACCGACGACATCCGCGGCCGCGGCGCCTGGGTCGCGCCCTTCACGGGCGCGTGGATTGAAACGGGTCAGCAGTGCCCACAGATCCCAAACAGCTTCGTCGCGCCCTTCACGGGCGCGTGGATTGAAACCAGGTCGCGCGCTTGCGGGAGTGGATGGCGCCGAGTCGCGCCCTTCACGGGCGCGTGGATTGAAACGTGATTACGGGCGCGCTCACCGTGCGTACCCCACGTCGCGCCCTTCACGGGCGCGTGGATTGAAACCTCCTGGAAATTGTACGATCCCGCCGAGCCTGCAGTCGCGCCCTTCACGGGCGCGTGGATTGAAACAATCGGTAAATGGCAAATAAAGAGCGGCGGTCTCGTCGCGCCCTTCACGGGCGCGTGGATTGAAACTTGTAATCGTAGTAATGAACGCTATAGGGACTTGTCGCGCCCTTCACGGGCGCGTGGATTGAAACAACCGATGGCCGATACGTTTTGGAGAAGATTTGGTCGCGCCCTTCACGGGCGCGTGGATTGAAACAGGATACGCGCATTCGCATGGCTAACCGTCTGCGGTCGCGCCCTTCACGGGCGCGTGGATTGAAACTGGGACGCAGTCATCGAGAAAAAGCCGGATTGGCGTCGCGCCCTTCACGGGCGCGTGGATTGAAACTTCGCATCTCTAATTACTGGCTTGCCTCCTTCCGGTCGCGCCCTTCACGGGCGCGTGGATTGAAACACCGCTGCGCCAACGGTCATTGCCACAACCGGGATGTCGCGCCCTTCACGGGCGCGTGGATTGAAACCAGGCAATGGGCTCTGAGAAGCAGCATTGAAAGCGGTCGCGCCCTTCACGGGCGCGTGGATTGAAACTCGTCCCTCGCATTGTTTGCCTGGCCCTGCATGGGTCGCGCCCTTCACGGGCGCGTGGATTGAAACCGAAGGGAGCGAAGGTAATACCGACGATTAAAGGTCGCGCCCTTCACGGGCGCGTGGATTGAAACCCATTTATCCATTCTCCATTCAGTATATCTCTTGTCGCGCCCTTCACGGGCGCGTGGATTGAAACAGGAAATGCGCAAGCTGGATTATGCCAACGCGGTGTCGCGCCCTTCACGGGCGCGTGGATTGAAACTAGCCGGCCCCATCTTGCATCATACTGGCCTAGGTCGCGCCCTTCACGGGCGCGTGGATTGAAACATTGTCTCCATGATGGAATTAGCTCGGCCGCGCTGGTCGCGCCCTTCACGGGCGCGTGGATTGAAACGTGCAGGTCGTATTAACCGGGATAGCCGCGGCCGGTCGCGCCCTTCACGGGCGCGTGGATTGAAACGCGTCGGGGGCGGAGAGGGAATCGAGAGCGCTAAGGTCGCGCCCTTCACGGGCGCGTGGATTGAAACTCCAATCCGGATTTTTATATCTACTCATTATGGCGTCGCGCCCTTCACGGGCGCGTGGATTGAAACAGGCCGCGGAGAAGAGCCTGCGTATAGGTTTCGTGTCGCGCCCTTCACGGGCGCGTGGATTGAAACGAAGCTCATGTCGTGCTGGAGGATCCCGGAATTGGGGTCGCGCCCTTCACGGGCGCGTGGATTGAAACTAGGCCATGGAAAGCACGGTCTGGGTCGGCTACGTCGCGCCCTTCACGGGCGCGTGGATTGAAACTGCCGTTAAAGACACCGATGGCCATGCGGTGGATCGTCGCGCCCTTCACGGGCGCGTGGATTGAAACTCGCCGGACGCGAACAGCTTCGACATCGAGATCACGTCGCGCCCTTCACGGGCGCGTGGATTGAAACAGCCGCATGATGCCGAGGCTATTTCCCTGCCTGGGTCGCGCCCTTCACGGGCGCGTGGATTGAAACTTTCGCCCCGCGCGCCAGATATATTTCAGGGCGGGTCGCGCCCTTCACGGGCGCGTGGATTGAAACCAGTCCACGACCTCGGGCGTCTACTGCCACCGCCTGGTCGCGCCCTTCACGGGCGCGTGGATTGAAACTCCTCCTCTGGCGGACTCTTGGCGACTATAGCCAGGTCGCGCCCTTCACGGGCGCGTGGATTGAAACCGTGACTACTTCCACGGCCTTGTATATGGTGACCGGGTCGCGCCCTTCACGGGCGCGTGGATTGAAACCAGGATCAGTCGATGTACCACCCTGAGGGCCAGGGTCGCGCCCTTCACGGGCGCGTGGATTGAAACAATACCGGTTGATTCGATTGATCTAATATCTGGAGGTCGCGCCCTTCACGGGCGCGTGGATTGAAACAATATCAGAATGCGACTACGGGTATCGTGGTATGGTCGCGCCCTTCACGGGCGCGTGGATTGAAACTAGGATAACCCCTAGTCGGATACCGCCTTCTATGGGGTCGCGCCCTTCACGGGCGCGTGGATTGAAACCCGTCGGAAGAGGAGGTCCCGGATGGATACACTGGGTCGCGCCCTTCACGGGCGCGTGGATTGAAACATTGAAGTCTGCCGGATTAGCGCTCTTTATGAAGGTCGCGCCCTTCACGGGCGCGTGGATTGAAACATTTAATAAACGAGACAGAGCAACTGGAACGAAAAGGTCGCGCCCTTCACGGGCGCGTGGATTGAAACACGCGGGCGGCTACGGCGGCGGCGACCTTGTCGGGGTCGCGCCCTTCACGGGCGCGTGGATTGAAACAGTTGGGATGATGCCTCGATAGTCAGCTACGACGGGTCGCGCCCTTCACGGGCGCGTGGATTGAAACAAACCGTAGAAGATGTAGAAAGTGAAAGAAATAATGTCGCGCCCTTCACGGGCGCGTGGATTGAAACTTGTATCTTCCCCCGACAAAATGTCCGCCCGGCATGTCGCGCCCTTCACGGGCGCGTGGATTGAAACTCTGAATTGCGCTGAGTGTTTGCCCAATTCGCGGTCGCGCCCTTCACGGGCGCGTGGATTGAAACCTGCGGGGTGACGACGTTAGCCGACGCCATCGCCGGTCGCGCCCTTCACGGGCGCGTGGATTGAAACAAAAAGCCAGCGAATGTTGAGTAACGAGGGAACGTCGCGCCCTTCACGGGCGCGTGGATTGAAACTGGATGTTGGCCCAGGTATAGCCAGAGGCGACGTGGTCGCGCCCTTCACGGGCGCGTGGATTGAAACCCCCCACCATCTGTGTTTTGCAAATAGCAGGAGACGTCGCGCCCTTCACGGGCGCGTGGATTGAAACAATACCAGTTGTAGCGTCGCACGTTGATCTGACAATTCCTCGCGCACACTGCTGACTATCACATTCCAATGACCGTGCGAAAATGACGCGGGGCCGTCCGGCCGTGAGCGTCTCCCCGCCGGTGAGCGCTATAAAGTTTTCGTTTATGCAATACGGATAAGTTCCGCCTTGGCGACAGGACTGTCCGTTGGCTACAAAAGACCTGATGGATTCGTTTGGGCTTTTGGGATATCTCTGTGCTCGGTGACTATAATTTCAACTCGTCATCGAGCCTCAGCTAGCCGTACCTGCATCGTGAGCTTGTCGGGCGAGATCACGCCTTAAGCAAGCCCTTTCTGACCATGCTCCTCGCCGCCGCGACGATTGCCTCGCGAGGCTCGCGCGGCGTCCAGCCGAGCATCGCCTGAGCCTTCTCATTGGAGCTCTTTTTAGCGTAGCCGAGGTCAGGGACCAACGAACGGAGCTCGGCATTGAAGAGGGCGACGATGCGCAGCACGAGATTGGGGAACGAGCGCGTTGGGACGCGCTTGGCAGCGTCGCCGAGCTCCGCCTTGATGATGGCGCCGATCTCCTTCATCGAGAGCGCCCGGCCATTCGAGAGCAGGAACCGCTCGCCCGCGGCGTCCGGCTTGGTCATCGCCTGGATGTGAGCGCTGGCCACGTCGCGGACGTCGATGATCGGCAAATACAGGTCGGGGAGTGCCGGCATGGCCCCCTCGAGCATGCTCTGAATCAGGCGGTTTGACCCTGTGATGTCCGTACCCATCACCGGTCCCATGACCGCGACGGGAAGCATCGTCGTGAGCTCCAGTACGCCGCCCTCGGCGGCCATGAAGTCCCATGCAGCGTGCTCGGCGAGGGTCTTGCTCTTGCCGTACACATCAACGCCGGGTCCGTCCAGGATTGTCCAGTCACCCTCGGTGAATACGTGGTCGCCGTGCGGATGTCCCCAGCTCACGGCATGGAACGCCGAGGTGAGAACGACGCGCTTCACGCCTGCGTCACGCGCCGCTCGTAGTACGCGTAGAGTTCCTTCGTGAGCGGGGACAATCAGATCGTCCTCGTTCGCGACCCGTCCAGGTTGTACCGGGGACGCGACGTGCAGGACGAAGTCGACATCGGCGACGGCTTCCGCCCAGCCTTCGTCGTTTAATAGATCCGCGGCGACGAAGCTCAATCGCTCTCCATGGCCCATGCCAGCATCCTCGAGGACTGTCCGCACGGCGGCTTCCTTGGCAAGGGATCGGATGGTGGTACGGACGAGATAGTCCCGCTCGAGGAGCTGGAGAATGCAGTGTCCGGCTATAAAGCCGGAGCCACCGGTGACGAGAACGCGATTCTGGCTCATGATAATGTTCCTCCGCCGTTCATGTTTGTCCGCTGGTCTGACGCTCACGCCAGCGCAAGGGGCTAGTCCGCTCCCAAGCGCGAAACGCGCGAGCAAATGAATTGGGCTCCGAGAAGCCGAGCATCAAGGCAATGGCCACCGTATCGAGCTCGGTATCGGCGAGGAGCCGACTCGCCGTCGTGCGCCTCACCCCCGAGAGCTGCTCCTGGAAGCTTGTGCCGCATTCTTCGAGGCGGCGCTGAAGGGTGCGGCCGCTGAGGCCAAGGCGGCTCGCCACTGCCGCGATGCTAGGCCGTCGGCCCTCGCTCAACTGCCGGGCGATCGCGACGCGCAGCTCGCCTACGAGTGCTGAGAATCCCTCTCCTTTGGCGACCCTCTCCTCCAAACCCTCCAGTACGTTCGCGAAGGCTCCGCCGTCCGCGGTGACGAAGGGCAGGTCTAGCGCCGCTCGATCGAAGGCCATCGCGTTATATGCCGCTCCGAAGACGATGGGGCATTCGAAGTGGCGGCGAAGGAGCGCGCGGTCCATGGGCGGCCGCGCCAGCTCAAGTCGAATCGGCGCGGCCTTCCCGGCGCTGCCGCGCCGGGCCAGCTCTTTTAGCGAGGCCATCGTCGTATCGACGAGCAGGCGCGGTACCTCGCTCGTCGCTTGGAGCCAGCGATAACGCACGATCGCCTCGCCACCCTCGATCTCGACCTCGACGAGCTCAGGGCAGGTAAGTCTCTTGTATCGAGAGAGGGCCGCGAGCGCGTGTCGAAGGTCAGGTGCATGCAGCGCGACAATCGAGGCGACACCATAGCCTCGAGCAATCCCTTCGGCACCGAAGCGAAGTCCCGCGGATCGGTCGTCCAGCTCTTCGTCGGCTGCCGCCCACATACGGAAGAAGTCGCTCGTGACCCACGCGGTTGACGGCGCCACGCCCGCGCGCTCGCATAATCGCTCGATCGGTAGACCAAATTTCGCGAGGACGAGCGAGGAAATCGCAAATGTATCGGGGCTGATCATAACCATAGTATAGGCAAGCCGGACGATTCCGACTAATCCGATCGCGCCAAAAAGGCTTCCTCTACTTCGCGTTTTACGTCCCCCAAGGCAGAGTCTCGGCGACTATGAAATTGGCACACTTCCGTTCGCGAGCAAATTGCCGTGATGAACAACCATTAATGCGCATAAAGGCGGCGCTGAAGACCCTTTCGGATTCATAACCGAGAGCGGCCGAAATTTCGGAGATGGAGTCGTCGGATGCGATCAGTCGGTCTGCGGCCAGGAGCATTCGCTAAGACCTCAGGTATTCCATCGCAAGTCTGGGAATCGATGCGTCATAGGATTTCCGTTGAAGCAATACAGACATGTTCCGCGGTCGCGATGGGACAGCGTTCGATGGCCGCGGCCCTGGGGCACGTAGGGCCGGGGTGGAGGAGTGCGACGCCGAGCCGAGCGCACGAGTACTTCAGGGCGTTGGAGCGGAATGCCGAGCCGTTGTCGACATAGAGCCGGCGAGGGAGCCCGCGCTTTCCAAAGGCGCCGATGAGACAGTCGCGGTAGGAGTCGAGATCCTCGGCGAGGTAGAAGCGGGCGTTGGTGATGAGGCGCGAGTGGTCGTCGATGACGGCGAAGAGGTAAGCCTTGCGGAACTTGCTGTCGTGAGCGACACGGGGCCCGTGCATGCAGTCGGACTGCCAGAGGTCGTTCGAGAGCTCGGTCTCGAAGCGCCGGCGGTCTTCAGGAAGGCGCGTGTCCTTCTCGATGCCGGCGCGCTTGAACAGTCGATAGAGGCTGTCCTTCGAGGGTGTATGCTCCGGTTCGACGATGCCGACAGAACGAGCGATCTTCACGAAAACGGGAAGGCTCACGCCGGGGTTGGCCTGGCGGAGCCTGATTAGGGATGCCTGGAGCTCCTGGTCGAGGGCCCGCGTGGTGTTGCGATCCTTGCGAGGCTGGGGCTCGAGCGACTCGAGCCTCTCGCCGGAACGCTGATAGATGGCGAGCCAGCGGAGCACGGTCGAGCGGGCGATCGAGGTCCGTGTCGATCCGGGCATCTCCCATCGGGCTGCGACGATCTCGCGCAGATGAGTTTCCTGTTCCCCACGGCTGAGGCCTTTGCGGCTGACCAAGGGACTAATGATTCCGAAACGAAAGAGGGCGATGGCGCGACGGGTTTCCTGGTCCATGGGATACCTCCAGTGGGCCAGTGTCGGGCGCTACGGCGGCGCTGTCGCTGCAAAGCTTAGGTGGGGAGGCTCCAGGATCGGCAACGTCGTGCGGTCGGTGGTCGAGTGGGTAGTCACGACAACGAGGCTGGCCATGAGATCGTCGATCGTCGCGGGCGGTAGACCGTCGAATCGGCTCTGGATAACGTAGCCACGGTGCTAGTACTGCTGGCGCTGTCGGCTCTCGCTCCGTGGCCAATGGAGTCCAGCGAGCTTGGCTGTGAGGCTCGCCAGAATCACGGCGGCGGACGCGATAAACCGCCGCCAGTGGCTCGCCGGCCGGCAGGTATGCACCGCCCTACAGTCGGGGCAACGCTATCGTTTCACCCAGACTGGTTCTGGAACGTCGTCAAAGTAACGCGGGACATAGCCATGGCCCCATAGCCGCCGGCTCTCGCAGCGTGGGCACCGCTCCGGCCGCGGCCACGGGTAGAGCTTCCCTTGGCTCATGATTTGGGCCACACTGGCCGACATGGGTAGTACCACTTGTGGTGCTTACAAGCGGTGCGATGGGGGCGGAGGCTCTGCGAAAGCCTTCGCCCCTTCCCTTTATCGGTCAGTTCACCGTGAGAATCTTTTCAATTGGTCTTAGGGAAATCGCGAGAGACGTGCTTTATTTGGTCAATTCAAAATGCGCGCTGACAACTGCCAATGCCGATGAATTTTTAACATTACCAATAGGTCGCGCCCTTCACGGGCGCGTGGATTGAAACATCAACGGCCTGCCGTTGTTGTCGACGAGGGCCATGTCGCGCCCTTCACGGGCGCGTGGATTGAAACCCGCTATACGTTACGATCGAGCCGATTATGGATTGTCGCGCCCTTCACGGGCGTGGTCTGCGCTTCGTTGAGGAAAGTGCCCTTGAATTCGAGCTGGGAGAAGGCTACCGGCGCTACGATGTTGTCGTCGGTAGGCGGCGTGTAGGGGAGGGCGAAACCTCAAGGAGGAACGAGGCCCTTGCGGCGCTCATCGTCTCGAGCGCATCCTTCCAATCGGAGGGACGGCGATGCACATAGGCGACTTCGCGAGGCTGACCGGGCTCTCGGAATATACTGTCCGATATTACGAGAAGGCGGGCGTGCTGCGGCCCGCGAAGAGGGACGGCGGCGGACTGAGGGACTTCGATGAGGGCGACATCGCGTGGATGGAGTTCGTCCGGAGACTCAAGGGCACCGGTATGCCGATTGGCGAGATCAAGCGCTATGCCGAGCTGCGGGCGGCCGGAGACGGTACGAAGGGCGAACGATTATGCCTCTTGGAAGCCCACGAGAGGCGGGTCGTCCAGGAGATAGCCGAAAAGTCCAGGAGCCTCGAGAGGCTGCGGGAGAAGATCGCGCTCTACAAAACATGCTGATTCCCCTTGCCCTAGAGTCGACTCTAGGTTTTACCTTCGTATGCGAGAGACGAAGGAGGTTCCCATGGACGAAGGTAGATTCGCAAGAGGCGAGACTGTGTTGAACGAAGTTACGAGGGCGAGCGGCAGAGCGGTAGTTGAGGGCCTCCGGGATATTTCCCCGGAGCTCGGCGACTTCATCGTGGAGTTCTCCTATGGCGACGTTATCGGCAGGCCGGGCTTGTCCCTACGGCAGCGGGAGCTCGCTACAATCGCAATGCTCGGCGCGATGGGCGGATGCGAACCGCAACTGAGCGTACATATCCGAGGGTCGCTCAACGTCGGCTGCACGAAGACCGAGATCGTCGAGACCCTGCTCCAGCTCTGCGTGTATGCAGGGTTTCCGAAAACGATCAACGCCATCAATTGCGCCAAGAAAACGTTCGCCGAGGTCTGAAGAACTCTTCGCAGGATGATCGAGGCAGGCCTGTAAGCGGCTCGACGGGTTATGCGCAGTCCTCGGCGCCGGTCTCGACTCCGCCGCCCGCGCTTCCTCGACCGACAGGAGTGGACAGCGAAAGTCGGGCAGACGAGGCTCCCTCACGGTAAACTCCCCCCAGGGCGGTCAAACGGCCGCACCGGATCGGTCGGCACGGAAGAGCCGATCGGACATTCGGGGGAGACCGTGAATAGCAAGTCGACTTTGAGGCTGCCGCGAGCGAGGCCAACTGTTCGGCATTCCACTTTTACAGGATGTTCGAGGTGATCGCCGGGGTCGGGCCGGGAGAGTACCTGCGCAGGCGCAGGCTCTCCGAGGCGGCGCTGCTCCTGTCGAGCGGCGGGGACGAGAAGGTGATCGACCTCGCCATGCGCTTCGGCTACGACTCGCCGGACGCTTTCAGCAGGGCCTTCCGCCGCGAGTTCGGATGCCTGCCCACCGAGGCCAGGAAGGGCGGCGCGAGGCTGCACAGCTACCCGCCGCTCACCTTTTCCGTCGTGCTCAAGGGGGACAAGGCCATGGAGTACAGGATCGAGAAGGGGCCGGCAATGAGGTTGGCCGGCATCGGCACGAAGGTAACCTCGAAGGACGGCAGCAACTTCGTCGACGTGCCTGCGTTCCGGGACGCCATAATGAGGGACGGCCGCTGGAAGGCGCTCCTCGCGAAGGCCGACTTCGCGCGCATAGGCGTATGTGGAGTGTGCCGGGACTTCGACATGGCTTCCGGCACCTTCGTCTATAGCATCGGGATCGACGAGCCGGAAAGCATGGAGGGTATGCCGGCGGGCAGCGAGTTCATCGGCGTGCCGGCATCCACCTGGGGCAAGTTCACAAGCCGCGGCCCGCTTCGGCCCAACATCCAGGACACGATCAAGCGCGTCTTCGGCGAGTGGCTCCCCGCCTCGGATTGGGAGCACGCGGGCACCGCCGAGATCGAGTTATACCCGGCTTCGGCCGGCTCGCCCGAGTCGCCCGACTACTGGTGCGAGTACTGGATACCGCTCAAGAGGTAGCCCTCGACCGCAGTATTGAGTAAGCGATCCGCCAAGCCATGTTTGGCCGAGCTTCTGTCAATATCGGGACTGCAGCATGTCCTCTTCTGCGAGCGCCAGTTCGCGCCGATTCATGTCGAGCAGGTCTGGGAGGAAAACCGCTTCACCCTCATGACGCACCGTCGCGCCGTTCATGACCCATGCGATCGTCGTCCGGTGAGGTAGGGGCGGGTCAGGTGATTTTCTGGAGGGCGCTATAGATTTCAAGGGGGTCCAGTCGGTCCCTCCAATCGGCGTTGACCCGCGCGATCACGATGCCGTCGTGGTCGGTGACGTAGGTGGCGGGCATGGGAAGCCTCCACGAGCCGTCGCCGTTGTAGACGGCGAGGTCGAGTCCTCCGCTCTGGAAGAACGCCTTGAGCTCGAGCGGCACATGGTAGACCAGCCCGAACTGCGAAGCCACCGCCAGCCCTGCATCGCTTAAAACCGGAAACGTCAGGTGGTGTTTTTCCGCCAGGGTAAGGCTGTTGTCCGGAGTCATGGGAGAAATGGCGACCAGTTGCGCCCCGAGGCTTCGGAAGTCCTCCAAAGACTCTTGGAGCGCCTTGAGCTCGAGGTTGCAATAGGGGCACCAGGCGCCGCGATAGAAGCAGATGACCAAGGGGCCGCGGACCAAAAGAACTCCCGACGAAACCGGATTCCCAAGGGCATCCGGCAGAGTGAAATCGGGAATATGCTGCCCGACCTTGAGCGCGCGCTCTTCCAGGCCCTGCGTCTTCAGATCGCGAATCACCTTGTCGAACAGAGTGAGCGCGACCTCGGGCAACCGGGACCTCTGCTCTTTTTTCAGGACTTCCAAGTCATCTTTCAGGCTCATGCGACTCTCCTCGTTGAAAAGATACTCTGACGGGCGGCCGATGCGAAATGCTTCCCTGGGATCACGCCTCCCATATCACCTGAGGATCGATGCTGCGTATATCCGGAGAGCCCGTGAGGCTCATCGCCCTTCGCAGTTCCTCGTTCGCGCCGCCGATGATTCCCCGCACGCCTTCCGCTCCGCCGGAGGCCAGACCGGCCATCACGGCCCTCCCGATCAGGACGCCGTTTGCGCCCAGGGCCAGGGCCTTGAAGACATCGGTCCCCCTGACGATCCCACTGTCCACGAAAACGGGGATTCTCCTTTCGATCGCCTTTGCGATCCGCGGAAGAATTTTGAGCGGAGGTACCGCGTAATCCAACACGGAGCCGCCATGATGGGAGACCACGATCGCCGCCGCGCCGGCCTCAAGCGCCTTTCTCGCGTCCTGCTCGCTCAGTATCCCTTTCAGGACGAAGGGCAGTCTCGTCGCGGCCGCGAAGCTTTTGAGTTCGGACAGGGTCTTGGGCGCCATCAGCTCCGGGCGAACCAGACTGTCCTCGATCTCGCCCCCGAAGGAGAAGACGATGTCCATCCCGACGGCGAAGGCTCCGTCCATTTCGGCCTGGGCGATTTTGTCGAATATCAGGCTCTTGTCTTTGTACGGCTTTATTATCTTTATGGTCTTCGCGCCGGTCTCGACGACGGCTTTGAGCTCCGGCTCCTCTCCGATGCCGACCCACATGGCGGCGCCGGCCGCCAGAGCCCCCTTCGCGACTTCCACCATGGGATTCGCGCAGATGACGCCGAGTCCCGAAAGGGCGGCGACCATTATGGGAGTGGAGAAGGTCTCGTCGAAGAGCCTCATCTCCGTCGAGGCCGCCGTGGAATCTATCACTCTCGTTTCGATCATCAGCGAATCGATGTAGTCGCGGGTCATCCTGACGACGGCGCCGGTCTCCGCGCCCCTTTTGCCGCCGATGCCCTTCTCTTTCAGCCTGTCGTTTCCTTCAGCCAGGAGTTTCCCGATCATTTGACCGTCTCCGCTTCGCCCTTGGACCCGTGGATTCCCTCCGGCATCACGATACCTCGACCTCGTCGACGGCGACCTTGATGACGCTCTTCACGTCGATCTTCCTGGCAGCCAGCTCCTTGCCGACCTGCTCGAGCAGCGGGCCGGAGGTGATGATCTCGGCGGTGCCCCAAATGCGGCAACTCCGGCGTTGGGCGGCATCCAGGCAGATTATGCTCACCTGAGGATTCTTCCGGAGGTTGGCGAGCGTGCGGGGGGAAGCTACGTCGGCGAAAACGACGTGCTCATCGTCGATGACGCGCAAGGACCCCTTTGCGGAAACGTTGGGCTTTCCGCTTCCGTCGGCGGTGGCGACATATGCAGGATGGATCTCTCCGATGGCTTTTTTCGCTTCTTCGCTCAGCTTTATCATGGCGGTCTCCTTCCTAATGGTAAAGAATAGTCTGAGAGTAATATGACGTTACGTAACTGTCAATACTAAACGTTATGGTTGACACCGAATCGATGAAGTGATAAAACTTCATCATGAACGAGGAAAAGGCGGACACTGCTTCCCTCTCTCCGCAGCTTCAAATTGGGGAAATAGCCAGGAGGGCCGCCGTAAGCATTCGCACCGTCAGGTACTATGAGGAGCGAGGCCTGCTATCGCCTTCAAGCTCAACCTCGGGAGGCATTCGCCTCTATACTGCCCGCGATGCGAACCGGCTGATATTCATACGGCGATTGAAGACGCTCGGGCTAAGCATCGAGGAGATGAAACTCTGCCTGGGAGCGATCGGCCCCGACTCGCCCCATAAAGCCAGGGTCAAAAGCACGCGTAAATTGCTGACCATGCAGAGGGAGAAGCTCGAAAAGCAGATCGGCGAACTGACGAGCATGAGAGACGAGATCGAAGGCTCGCTTGAAAAGATACGCAAATGCATGGGTTGCAAAGCGAATGGTTGCCCGGCGCGCTGCCCAAACCGAGAATACGTCCTCTAGGATGCGCGAGGCCGAGATCACGGACTGTATAAAGGGTTGTGCGATTGATGGTCGGACTGATTGGATTAATGTACATTGGTAAAATCCGGCTCTTATGCCATACTGTCGATTCCTATGATCCTCCCCGAGGTGCGCGATCCCAGATTCATCACCATCCGTCGCGGGGGCACGCTGGAAGACTCCCATCATCGACTCCTCGCTCAATGGGCGGCCGAATGCGCTGAACACGTCTTGCCTCTTTTCGAGGCGACCCAGCCCTCGGATCCGAGGCCGCGCCGTGCGGTGGAGCAGGCTCGGGCGTGGGTACGCGGCGAGGTAACGATGACCCAGGCGCGCGCGGCAGCGGGCAACGCCAATGCCGCAGCCAGCAACCTGTCCGGTGCGGCGAGGTGGGCGGCATACGCCGCCGGCCAGGCGGCGGCGGTCGCCCACGTGGCAGCCCACGAGCTCGGTGCAGCTGCCTACGCGATCAAGGCGGCACGGGCTGCTGCCCCGAAGGGCGAGGGCGATCATGCCGGTCGCCAGGAGTGTCGCTGGCAGCGCGAGCGACTGCCGGAGGCGATTCGCGATCTTGTGCTGGATGACCAGCGGCTGCGCAACGGGATCTGCTGGTCGGTGTTCGACCCGTAGGTGAGCCGCCGGTAGGCGCCCTCTGCCCTACAAGCGCTTCAACTCCACTCTCGCCTAGCTTTCCATGCGATACAGTGCCCCCGCCCTTGACGGCTGCCCCGACTCCGCGGTCTTCCCCGGGTGCCGTTTCTCGAAGTTTTCGAGGTACTGTTTCATGTCGGCGAGTCGCCGGATGGCGAGGAGCTCGCGGGAAATCTCTTTCATCTCCTCCAAGGTGAACGAGGCGAGACGCCGCTTCAGGCCTTCCACCTTCGCGGGACTGACGCTCAGCTTTCGGATGCCGATCCCGACGAAGAAGGGCGCGAGCACCGGATCCGAGGCGACGTCCCCGCATACCGAAAGCCCGCCGAGCTTCTTGCCGCTGAAACGGGCGATCGCTGAATACACGCGCAGGACCGTGGGGTGGTGGCTCTGGTAGAGGTGTTGCAATTTTTCGTTGGTGCGGTCCACGGCCAGGAGGTACATGGTGAGGTCGTTGGTCCCGATGGACAGGAAGTCGGTCTCGGCCGCGATATCGCCGACGGCCATCGCGGCCGAGGGGAGCTCTATCATGGCTCCGATCCGCGGTGACGCGTTGTGGGCCACGCGCCTCTGCGCGAGCGCGGCGGCCGCGAGAGCGATTTCTTCCTTCGCCTCGAGGACTTCTTCGACGCCGGACACCATCGGAAGCATGATGCCGAGGTCCGCGCCTTCGCCCGCTCGCAGCATCGCCCGCAGTTGCTCCCGAAACATCTCCCTGTTGGCGAGCGAGAAGCGGATTCCGCGGACTCCGAGAAAGGGATTGTTTTCCGCCTCGCCTCTGCCCTGGAGCAGCTTGTCTCCGCCGATGTCGGCGGTGCGCAGGACCACCGGCTTTCCCGCCTGGCTTACGACGATGGATCGATAGATCCGATATTGCTGTTCCTCGGACAGGTAGTCGTTTTTCAACAAAAACGGAAACTCGCTCCGGTACAGCCCGATTCCCTCGGCCCCCTCGGCGCTCGCCTCGAGCGCGTCCTTCAGGATGTTCACGTTCGCGAGGACCTGCACGCGCTCTCCGTCCGCGGTCCTTCCTTTGAGGTGGTACGACTGGAGGTCGGCGGCGATGCCGCGCGACGAGCGGTACTGGTCGAGCTTGCTCTTCTCGGGATTGACATGGAGCCACCCGGCTGTCGCGTCGAGGAAAAGCGGCGTCCCTTCGGGGATGCTCAGGATGCCCTTGTCGTCGGTAATCATGACCGGCAGGGCGAGGGATCTGGCCAGGATGGCGATGTGCGCGGTCACTCCGCTTCCGCGGAGGACGAGGCCGTCCACTCCCTCTATGGCGAGCCGATAGAGATCGGAGGGGTACATGTGCCGCGCTATAGCGATTTTCCCTTTGTAGGAGAACCCGCCCGACGCTCCGCCGACGATGTTGTTGATGAGGCGATATCCCAGGTCGCGGACATCCTGGGCTTTTTCGGCCAGCCTCGCCTCCGACATAGCGGCGAAGAGTTCCGCGTATTCGGCGATGACCGACTGGACCGACCGCACAGCCGACCGGCCTTCCTCGATGCGCCTGCGCATCTTGTCGGTAAAGCCCGAGTCTTTGAGCATGAGTTCGTGGGCGGAGAAGATCAGGGCGACCATCTCGTAGTCGCCGGAAGACGCGCCGCTCCGGAGCTCGCCGAGCTGCTTGACGGATGCCGCGAGCGCGGTCTCGAACAGCGCGAGCTCCGAGGCGATGTCTCCGGCGGGAACGGCCCGCTCGGCGAGGTCGTCGATATCGGTCCAGAACGGCAGGGCGATCCCCTGGACCTGACCGCCCGAGGCCTTGATGCCCCTGATCGACCGCGCTTCGCCGTGGCCCGCCGCGCTTCCGCGATACGCGAGAAGCGCCGAAGCGTCGGTCAGGAGGTCGCCGAACCGGGAAGCGGCGGCTATCAATCCCTCTTCATCCTCGCGATCGAAGCCCCGGTCGTCGGCGCGGGCCAGGATCAGGACA
>Ga0181535_10002036_pt1 | contig 25291 bp, 18 predicted proteins | sample PEATcosm2014_Bin_44_FD_119774 | JGI IMG/M metagenome (GOLD analysis project Ga0181535, IMG submission 119774) | Peatland microbial communities from MTU Mesocosm Facility, Houghton, MI, USA - PEATcosm2014_Bin17_30_metaG | ecosystem: Environmental > Terrestrial > Soil > Wetlands > Peat | place...
CCACCTGCTCAAGTACGACTCGATCCTGGGCAACCTGAAGAACGAAGTCGTTGCTGGCGCGGATTTCATCGCAATCGACGGCAAGAAGATCAAGGTCTTCTCCGAGCGCGACCCGGCCAAGCTCGACTGGGCTTCCGTAGGCGCGCAAATCGTCGTCGAATCCACCGGCTTCTTTACCGACGCGGAAAAGGCCAAGGCTCACCTCGGCTCCACCGTCAAGAAGGTCATCATCTCGGCTCCCGCCAAGAACGAGGACCTCACCGTCGTCCTCGGCGTCAACCAGGACAAGTATGATCCGGCCAAGCACAACATCATCTCCAACGCCAGCTGCACAACCAACTGCCTGGCGCCGGTCGTCAAGGTCATCCTGGAGACATGCGGCATCGTCACCGGCATCATGACCACCATCCACAGCTACACCAACGACCAGGTCATCCTCGACACGCCGCACAAGGATCTGCGCCGCGCTCGCGCCGCTGCCCTGTCCATGATTCCGACCTCGACTGGTGCCGCCAAGGCCCTCAAGCTCGTCATTCCCGAGAGCTCGGGTAAGCTGGACGGCTTTGCCATCCGCGTCCCAACACCCAACGTCTCCATCGTCGATCTCACCTTCATCGCCGAGAAGCCCATCACCGCCGAAGAGCTCAACGCCGCCTTCAAGAAGGCCTCGGAAGGCGAACTGAAGGGTATTCTGGGCTACGACACCAACCTGCTGGTCAGCTCCGACTTCAAGGGCGACAAGCGCTCCTCCATCCTCGACGCACCCCTGACCAAGGTGGTCGGCAACAGCGTCAAGGTGCTCAGCTGGTATGACAATGAGTGGGGCTATTCCAACCGCGTCGTCGACCTGATCGACTTCCTGGTCAAGAAGGGCCTGTAACAACTGCGTTACCATTGAGGCGCGCGGAGACTCCCGTTTCCGCGCGCCTCAATCATGATGACGCAATCCAATTTCTCCCGTTCTCCGATCGCACCTGCTCCAAAGGCCTCACCTACGGGCGGAGAACCGCAACTTCTCTCCCGGAGTGATTTCCATGCCTAAGCTCTCCATTCGCGACATCGATCTGGCCAACAAACGGGTCTTCATCCGCGTCGACTTCAATGTGCCGCTGACTGAAGACGGCACCACCATCACCGACGACACCCGCATCGTAGCCACGCTGCCCACCATCGCCTACGCGCTCCAGCACAAGGCCAAGGTCATCCTCGCCTCCCATCTGGGCCGCCCCAAGGGAAAACCAAATCCAAAATATTCGCTGCGCCCGGTCGTCGACCGCCTGCGCGAGCTGCTCAATAAGAAGCTAGGCGAAGACGTCAACGTCGCCTTTGCTCCCGACTGTATCGGCGAAATCGCCACCGAAATGGCTCGCCAGCTCGAGTCCGGCCAAGTCCTCCTGCTTGAAAATCTCCGCTACCACGCCGAAGAGGAAGCCAACGATCCGGCCTTCTCCAAAGCCCTCGCCTCGCTGGCCGACATCTACGTCAACGACGCCTTCGGCTCCGCGCACCGCGCCCATGCCTCCACCGAGGGCATCACCCACTTCCTCAAGCCCGCCGTAGCCGGCCTGCTCATGGAAAAGGAAATCACCTACCTCGGCAAAGCTCTCGAAGCCCCCGAAAAGCCCTTCGTCGCCATCATCGGCGGCTCCAAAATCTCCGGCAAAATCGACGTCATCGACAACCTGCTCGACAAGGTCGATACGCTGATCATCGTCGGCGGCATGGCCTACACCTTCCAGCGCGCCCTCGGCGTCTCGACCGGCAAGAGCCTCGTCGAAGAAGACAAGATCGACATGGCCAAGGCCGCTCTCGACAAAGCCAAGGCCAAGGGCGTCAAGCTCCTGCTGCCCGTCGACAACATCCTCGCCGACAGCTTCGCCGCCGACGCCAAAACCCAGACCTGGGACTCCTCCGTCAACTTCCCCGCCGACTGGCAGGGTCTCGACATCGGTCCCAAGTCCATCGACGCCATTGAAGACGTACTCTCGACCGCCCGCACCATCGTCTGGAACGGTCCTGCCGGCGTCTTCGAGTTCCCGCGCTTTGCCACCGGCACCAACGCCATCGCCAAGGCCGTCGCAGCCAACCGCGCCGCCACCTCCATCATCGGCGGCGGCGACTCCGTGTCCGCCATCAACAAGACCGGCCTCGCCGATCAAATCACTCACATCTCCACCGGCGGCGGAGCCTCCCTCGAGTTCCTCGAAGGCAAAAAGCTCCCCGGCGTCGAAGCCCTCACCAACAAGTAAGACGGGAATCAGAAGTTAGAGAAACGCGCAACCGGTGGAAGAACGCCGGATGCGCGTTTTTGCTTTTTGCACCGTTTTGTCTTATGAGAATCGGCGTAACATGTTTAGCCAAGCCAATAAATCAGAATCCAAGGCCGCGCAAATTGATGGAGGAATGGTTGTCATGATCAAGCAATCGACCGAGCCCACAGCCGAAGGCGTCAGAAATGCCTGCAAGCAATTTGCCGGCGACATCAACGGACCAGATCCTGCGCTGTTCGAACTCTTCGAGCGTACCCCAAAGAACACAGACTATAAACATGTCCTGCTAAAGGTCGTGACGTTGAATGCACTCTACTCAACGTTGATTCGCGTCTATAGCAAGATCACTCCGACTGTTTATGAAGTCGCTCACCACATCGTTTCAATCGGAGATGAAATTGACTACGGCCTCAAAGACGGTTTGCCCGATATTGTCCGCAAAATCTCAATAATCAATAAGGGCGGAAAAAACTTCTATAACTACTCGTTTGCGACAAAGTATTGCAGTTTTCACCGGCCTGAATCCTATCCAATCTATGACTCTCGGGTATACGAATACCTCCGACGGCTCAGGAACCGAGACAAACACAAGGACGGCGGCTTCAGACAATTCAAAAACGAAGAATTGTGGGTCTATCCCCAATTCAAGAGTATTGTGGATGAGTTTCGGACTCATTATGGCCTTCAGAAATTCACATACAAGCAGATTGACGCATTTCTGTATCTTGAGGGTGGAAAGTTCTTCGGACCAAAGGAATCGGCGGTTGTTGCGGTCTCTGAGCCAAAGCACATCTCGCCCGATGTGAGAACTCCTGAGGCTGAGCAGCCCGTGTCCTAATTCCTCTCGCCTGGAACCTCAGATGACTCCGCAACCACCGACTCCATCATCACAAATGGCCGTCCGTCCTTCGTGATGACGTAGGTGTATCCCTTCTCCGCCACCAGATCGATCATCTCCAGGCAATTCAACTCAAATTCCTCCGCGGAAATGGTCTTCACCTTGCCGTCTTCTATTCCCTCGCGCATGGACGCCCCCAAGACCTCATCGGCCCAATCGGGAGTAACATCGATGCAGACCTTTGGCAATCCTCACTTTAAGGAATAGCAACCCATGGCCTACTACTCCCGTGTCCTCTCCAAAGACGAAGAGTTCCCTTCCTTTGACGAACTTGCCCAGTTCATCCGCGCCGACCACCCTGACTTCAAGCTCGCCGTCGAAGAAGGTACTGAAGAGGAATGGGAAGTCCTCCTGCTCTCTGGGCTCGACGAAGTAGAAGTCGCCCTGCTTGAACGCAACCCCGTCTATGACGGTTCCATGGGCCAGGACGAAATCGCGGACTTCCTCGAGGACCTCCAGGATTGCAAGCCCAACAGCTCCGTGCAATGGCTTGAGGATTATCTGCTCTCCGTCAAAACCATCTATGCCTTCCATCACCTGCAAGGCTCAGAACTGGTCGATGGCGGCAACGCCCTCCACGCGCTCCGTTCTCTTCTCTGGGAGCGCGGCGACGCCATCATTCAAGCCGACGGCGAAGGCTTCACCAACGAGGAAGGCTTCCACATCGTCTGGCAATTCTCCGACTCCGTCTCCGGCCCCTGGAACATGGGCGTCCTGCAAGACGGCGTATGGCACCACTTCACCATGGACCTCGGCGACCCAGACCACCGCGCCGCCTTCCTCAAGGGCACCGTCCCACCAGATCTCACCGCCGTCCTCGGATCAGGCCGGTAGCGATCGAGTACCCGCACTTTCCTTCTCTCGCGGCCCCCCTGATTTCGGCCCCTTGTGCCCACCGTCACCCTGCGGCTTCATTCCATCCTCTAAAATCGAGTGGAGGAGTTTGAAAAATGCCGCGTAAAGCACTCATTGCCGCCAATTGGAAAATGTACAAAACGCCCGCTGAAGCCAAGGCGTTTGTCGATGCCTTTCTGCCCCTCGTTGCTGGACACACCCGCGACGAGATCGCCCTCTTTCCGTCCCCGGTATTGCTGCCCACGGTCACCGCTGCATGCAATGCCTCGAACGTCGCCGTCGGCGCGCAAAATATCCACTTCGCCCCCGAAGGCGCCTTCACCGGCGAAACCTCCATCGGCCAGCTCAAGGCCGTCGGCGGAACCCACACCCTCATCGGACACTCCGAGCGCCGCCAGTACTTTGCCGAAACCGACGAAATCGTCAACAAGAAGCTCCACGCCGCCCTGGCCGCCGGCCTCGTTCCTATCGTTTGCGTCGGTGAAGTTCTCGCCGAGCGTGAGTCCGGCAACACCGCCCAGGTTCTCAAGACCCAGATCACCGGAGCCCTCGCCGGCATCACCGCCGCCGCAGCCGCTCCCATCGTCATCGCCTATGAGCCCGTCTGGGCCATCGGAACCGGCAAGACCGCCACTCCCGAGATCGCCGTCGACGCACACAAAATCATCCGTGCTGAAGTCGCCAAGCTGCTCGGCGCCGATGTGGCCGCAGCCGTCCGCATCCTCTACGGCGGCAGCGTCAAGCCCGACAACGCCACCGCGCTCATCGGCCAGGAAGAAATCGACGGCGCCCTCGTCGGCGGTGCAAGCCTCAAGCCCGATTCCTTCGCCGCCATCGTCAAGTACTAGCTCTCTGCTCGTTTGCTGTTCGACGAAAGCTACAGCGGTTTCGATTCTGCTCTTTACTGAAACGTAAACGCCAAGGGGCATTTTTCTCAAGAAAATGCCACCTCGCATGATCTTCAAATGGCAGCACTTGAATCGAAACCGCTCTAGACGGAGTCTCTGACCACAGGTTGCCGTACCGAAGCTGGATGCCCCACGCTGACCGATGCGCGCTTTTTGCGCGTCGGTCAGCGTGGGATTCCGCGCCTTGGCGTCTTCTCCGCCGACATCGCCGCCACTCATCGGAACAACGGAAAAAGCGGTGGCCTTGCCTACGCTGAGTTCGACCATGGCGCGCGCGCTCGGCTTCTCTTTATACGCCCAGGCCGCTCGGCCCAGTTTTCGCCAATTGAGCCTTCACAGGCTGCGCACAGCTTTATCGCGAACCGTCAACGTCAGCGCCGCTGCCCAACAGCGCTTCCCGCTTCAAACCGCATTCCCTGAAATGGGTTCAATTTCACCGTTTTGTGACACTAGTCACCCACGGCGGCAAGCGCCGGCTGCTACGCTTTTCGTAGCACGCGAACTCACCCAAGAGGTGCGCTATGGTCACAAGCACGAAGAGCGAAAAAGCGAGCAAAGGTCCCCTTACCCAGGAAATGTTGGACAAGATGAACGCCTACTGGCGCGCTGCCAACTACCTGTCCGTCGGACAGATCTACCTGAAAGACAACCCGCTACTCGAGCGCCCGCTTACGCTGGACGACGTAAAGCCGCGCCTGCTAGGCCACTGGGGCACTACCCCTGGACTCAACTTCCTCTATGTGCACTGGAACCGCCTCATCCGCGAACGCGGCCTCAACATGCTCTACATCATCGGCCCCGGCCACGGCGGTCCGGGCCTTGTAGCCAATACCTATCTTGAAGGCTCATACTCTGAAATCTACCCGCATATCGAACAGAACAGGGACGGCCTCAAGCGGCTGTTCCGCCAGTTCAGTTGGCCCTACGGCATTCCCAGCCACGTTGCGCCCGAGACGCCCGGCTCCATCCACGAGGGCGGCGAACTCGGCTACTCGCTCGTGCATGCCTATGGCGCTGCCTTTGACAATCCTGATCTCGTCGTAGCCTGCGTGGTAGGCGACGGCGAGGCCGAGACCGGACCGCTCGCCACAAGCTGGCACTCCAACAAATTTCTCAACCCCGCCACCGACGGCGCCGTCCTGCCCATCCTCCATCTGAACGGCTACAAGATCGCCAACCCAACGATCCTGGCTCGCATTCCTCATGCCGAGTTGGAGAACCTCATGCGCGGCTACGGCTACGAGCCCTTCACGCTCGAAGGCGACGACCCGGCCGTGATGCACCAGCAGGCTGCGGCAATTTTCGACACCATGCTCGACCGCATCGCCGCCATCCAGAAAGCGGCGCGCGAAGGCGGCGAAACCAAGCGCCCCGCCTGGCCCATGCTCATCATGCGTACCCCCAAGGGCTGGACCGGTCCCAAGTTTGTCGATGGCAAGCCTGTCGAAAACACATGGCGCGCTCACCAGGTCCCGCTTTCAGAAATCTTCGAGAAGCCCGACCATCTCCGCATGCTTGAAGAGTGGATGCGCAGCTACAAGCCCGAAGAACTGTTCGACGACAAGGGCCACTTCCGCGCCGACCTCGCCGAGATTGCGCCCAAGGGCCGTTTGCGCATGGGCATGAATCCCCACGCCAACGGCGGCCTGCTGCTCAAAGCGCTCAAGGTCCCCAACTTCCGCGACTTCGCCGTCAAGATCGAAGGCCGCGGACAGAAGGATGTCGAATCGACCCGCGTTCTCGGCCAACTGCTCCATGCCGTCATGCAGGCCAACATGGACCAGAAAAACTTCCGCGTCTTCGGCCCCGACGAAACCGCCTCCAACCGCCTCGGCGACGCCATTACCGGAACCGGCAAGGCTTGGATGGCAGAAACTCTCCCCGTCGACGAAAATCTTTCCGAGACCGGCCGCGTCATGGAAATCCTCAGCGAGCACATGTGTCAGGGCTGGCTCGAGGGCTATCTGCTCACAGGACGCCATGGCTTCTTCTCCTGCTATGAAGCCTTCATCCACATCATCGACTCCATGGTGAACCAGCACGCCAAGTGGCTCAAGACCACGCGCGAAATCCCCTGGCGCAAGCCTATCGCATCGCTCAACTATCTACTCAGTTCGCTCGTGTGGCGCCAGGATCACAACGGCTTCTCGCACCAGGACCCCGGCTTCATCGATCACCTGCTCAACAAAAAGGCCGATGTGGTGCGCATCTATCTGCCGCCGGACGCGAACACCCTTCTCTCGGTCGCCGATCACTGTCTGCGCAGCCGTCACTACATCAACCTCATCGTCGCCGGCAAGCAGCCCGCTCCACAGTGGCTCACAGCCGATGAAGCAGTAGCGCATTGCACCACCGGGCTCGGCGTGTGGCCCTGGGCTTCGAACGGCGACGGCAACCCCGAACTCATCATCGCCTGCTGCGGTGACGTCCCCACGCTTGAGGCGCTGGCCGCGGTTTGCATCTTGCGCGACAAGGTTCCCGACTTGCGCATCCGCGTCGTCAACGTAGTCGACCTGATGACCCTCCAACCCACTTCCGAACACCCGCACGGCTTGCCCGAAGAGGAATACGATCAGATCTTCCCGCCTGCGACGCCAGTCGTCTTCGCGTTCCATGGCTACCCGTGGCTCATTCACCGCCTCACCTACCGGCGCCACAATCACGACAACATCCACGTCCGCGGATACAAGGAGGAAGGCACTACAACCACTCCCTTCGATATGTGCGTACTCAACAATATCGACCGTTTCCAACTGGCGCTCGACGCCATTCACCGCGTGCCACGTCTCAACGTCATGGCAACGCAGGCCGAGCAATGGTACTCCGAGCAGATTCAGCGCCACAAACTTTACGTAGCCGAAAACGGCGACGATCTGCCCGAAATCAAAAACTGGCGCTGGCCCAAAGACCGCGCTTAACCGTAACTCAGCAAACACCGGGTGCCCCAGGTCCGGGGTCCCCGCGAATAGGTCTTCGTCCGCGGGGTGGAGATCCCGCTTTTGGGACCTGGGATCGCATGAACCTTAAGTACGAAATGATGCGGTCAGTAACCTGGGGAATCTCTGAATTAGTGCATGTTTTAAAAGTGCCCGGCTTTACAGCATTTTCACCTTTGGTGTAGAGCAGCTTTGAAGGGTACGGGCTTTAGCCCGTACGTCCAATTCACCAAGACGACCGTGGGCTTTAGCCCCCGAGGGAATGCTCGACGTGAAATGAAACTTAATCCGAGGCTCCCTGGCGCTAACTCCGCGAACTTCGCTAACACGCGCGAAGCGCGGCTAACTCCGCTAACTTACTAACTCGCTGATTCACTCGGCCCTAACTCTGAAAGGTAATCATTCATGCCGTCTCTGCCCGTTTTAGTTCTAAATAGCGGTTCTTCTTCCATCAAATTTTCAGTCTATGAAGCCGGCAACGGCGAACGTCGCAAGCTTCACGAGGGCGCGGTCGACGGCATTGGTACCGACCTTGGCAAGTTCTGGATCAAGGACGCCACTGGCAAAAAGCTGGTCGATCAAACCCCGGCTCTGCCCAACCGCTCCGTCGCCTTCAAGCTGGTTGCCGACGCGCTTCACTCCGGCAGCTTTCCTGCCCCGGCCGCCATCGGCCATCGCGTCGTTTGCGGCGGCCCCACGGTGCAGGAAAATCAGCGCATCACTCCCGAGCTAATCGATGAGATCGAGCGCTACACCGACTTCGCGCCGTTGCACACGCCCATTGCCGTCTACATCATGCGCGAAGCTCTGAGCCTATTTCCGGACGTTCCCAACTTCGCCATTCTCGACACTTACTTCCATCGCACCATGCCGGAAGTCGTCACCCACATGCCCATTCCCGAGGAGTACTCCGCGATGGGCGTGCGCCGCTACGGCTACCACGGCATCTCCTACGAGTCGATCGTTCTCCAGTTGCAGCCCGAGGTGCCTGAGAAGTTGATCGTCGCCCATCTCGGCAACGGCGCCTCCATCTCCGCGATTCGCGGCGGCAAGTGCCTCGATACGTCGATGGGCCTCACCCCCACCGGCGGCATCATCAGCGGCAGCCGCACCGGCGACATCGATCCCGGCATCCTGCTCTTCATCCTCCGCAAGATCGCCGAGACCGAACCTAGCGCTTCGGCCGCCGCCGACAAACTCGAGATCGCGGTCAGCAAGAAGGCCGGCCTCCTCGGCGTCAGCGGCCTGTCCAACGATATGCGCGATCTCCGCGACGCCATCAAGGAAGGCAACGCCAAGGCGCGTCTCGCCGTGGACAAGTTCACCTGGACCATCGCCAAATGGATCGGCAGTTATGTCGCCGAGTTGGGTGGCCTTGACATGCTCGTCTTCACCGGCGGCATCGGCGAAAACGACATCGCCTCCCGCGCAGAAATCTGCGCCGGCCTCGCCACTCTCGGCATCGTCCTCGACCCCGCGAAGAACAATGTTCGCGGTGAAGCTACCATCTCGGCAAACAACTCGAAAGTCACCGTGCGCGTAATTCCACCCGCTGAAGATCTCATCATCGTCAACCACGTCGTGCGCCTGCTGGCGGAGTAGGAACCTCACACCCATTGCGGCCCGTCTTCGCAACCCGAGGGCGAGCCGCAATTCTGTTTGCGCCCAAACCGCGCGCACGCCCCCTTGTTCTACACTGGTGAGTTGCATCCGGAGCTATTCTTCATGTCTGTAACCGCCCTTCCTGCCGATGTTCGCCGCCTTCCATCGCCCGCCCTGCGCCGCTTTGCCTGGGGCGTGCTGGCCTACTTTATCGCCGTGATTCTGTGGGGCACTCTGGTCCGCGCCACCGGCTCGGGTGCGGGATGCGGCAACCATTGGCCGCTCTGCAACGGCACTGTTCTACAGCACTCCGCAAGCGTCCAAACGCTCATCGAATTCACCCATCGCCTCACCAGTGGCCTCTCGTTCTTCTCCGTCGTTGGCCTGCTGATCTGGACATTCAAAACCACAACACGCGCCCACCTTGCCCGCGCTGCTGCCATGGCCTCGGTTGCCTTCACGCTCGTCGAAGCGATCCTTGGCGCACTGCTGGTCAAGCTCGGCCTCACCGCGCAAAGCCAGTCGCCGCTGCGCCCTGCCTACCTCGCTCTCCACCTCACCAACACGCTGCTCCTGCTCGCCGCGCTCACACTCACCGCCCACATGCTCAGCCGGCGCACAGGTTACCTGCGCGGCAGCGTCCGCCTGGTTGCGCCGCTGGGCGCCATTGTTTCCGTAGCCGTAGTCATGATCGTCGGCGTAACGGGCTCGCTGGCCGCGCTGGGCGATACCCTCTTCCCTGCCAGTTCGCTGAGTCAGGCGCTCGCGCAGGACTTCTCCACCAGCAGCGGCTGGCTGGTGCGCTGGCGCTGGACGCACCCTACCGTTGCGTTCGTGTCCAGTATCTTCCTCATCTGGATTCTTGTACGTGCCGCCCAGCGCTCGACGCATTGGGACAACCGAGCCCTCTCCGCGTTGGTGCTCATGCTCCTCGCCGCGCAATACGTGCTCGGCGTAATGGACGTGTTCCTGCTCGCGCCGCTCTGGCTGCAAGTCGCTCACCTGCTCGGCGCCGATGTCCTGTGGGTAGCGCTCGTCGTTCTCACAGCGCGGCTCACTCTTGTGCCACAGGACGCAAGTTAGCGAATCAGTGCGTCGCTAATTCCGCCGCCGAAACACCCTTCGGCTGATCCACGTGGATGAACAGCGTCAGCACCGCCGCGCAGTAATACAGCACCCCGTAAACAACCACCACGCCGCCGATTCCCCAGAACGGAAGAATCAGCGCTGCCAGCACCGGACCACCGAAGTTGGCCAGCCCGCCGCCGAGGTTCTGCACAGACACTGCCGCGCCTTTATGCTTGGGCTCCATCGTGGGAAAGATAGCGCCCATCGGCACAAACGACGTAATGGTGCACGCGAACAGCAGTGCCACCACATAGGCCACCAGCGTGTTGTGCGGAAAGTGCAGCGGCAGCACGTAGAACAGTAGCGATGCCGTACCGCAGCCCACAAAGCCCACCCAGCGCATCTGCCGCATCCATCCAATGCGATCGCCAATCAGTCCCCACAGCACATTCGTCACTGGCTGAACCAGGAAGAACATCCCCCAGATCCGCGCCCACTCCGGCACGCTGAAACCGATCCGCCCCGACGTATAAAACAACGGCATAATCACCGGAAAACCAAACAGCGACAGATTGCAGATAATGCGCGTAATCAGCGCCAGCGCAATGTTGCGGTTGTGCAGGATGAGCGTAAAACACTTGCCGATCTCCGCGAATTTTCCCGTCTCGCCGCGCGCAATCGCCGCGTTCGGCACGGCCGTTACGCCGCCGGTGAAAAAATAAATCAGCAGTCCGCCCGCTAGCACCCACCCCATCGACATCCACAGCGTGCCCATGTACCCGATCCACCCAATGGTGAAACTGGGCAGATACGAACCGACAATCCCGTAGCCGATCGTGAACATGCTCCACGTCCAGCCAATAGCCGAAGCCAGTTCGTGCGGCCGGCTCTTCTGCACCACCCAGACAAAAAATCCATAGAAGAACAGCGGGTAAGCAAATCCGCGAATGCCGTAAAAAAGCAGCGTCAACGGCAGGTTCGAGTGCCCAAGCCCGAACGAGAGAAACAGCACATGGAAGATCAGCCACCACACGATGCCGATCAACATGATCCGGCGCGGCGTAAAGACATCCGCCAGCACGCCCGAGAGCCAACTGGAAAGCGCGGCGGTCGCACCATAAACAGTAAAGACAAGCGCCGCATCGCCGGCCGTGAAGCCAAGATTCACCAGGTACTTCGACAGAAACGCCTGCTCGATCCCATCGCCCGTCATGCAGAAGACGATGGCGATGTAGCCGCCGAGCAACGCCAGTGGCATGCCGAGAAAATGCCGATCGGATTGGCTCTCGCACGCCACCGTTGGTTCAATATCGGCAGCGCTCACGCGATAGATTCCTCAACAGTGATCTGCAGTTTGATGTCCGCGGGCAGCCCTTCGGCGGCGCGCTCAAACGCGGCAATACTTTGGTCGAACGAAAAGCTCGCCGAGATCAGCGGCTTCAGATCGACCTTGCCCGAAGCCAGCAACGCAACCGCCTTCGCATATACATTCGCATAGCGAAAAATGGTTTCAATGCGCGCTTCCTTGGCTTGCGCGGCAACCACGTCGAAAGCAACCGCTCCCGGCGGCATGCCCACCAGCACCAGTGTTCCGGCTGGCGCCAGCAAATCGAAGATCCCTTCGAAGGCCTTCGGCGCTCCACTCGCTTCAAAGACCACATCCGCGCCCCAACCCGCGGTGAGTTCGGCAACCCGCGCTGCCAGCGAGCCGCTGCGAATATCAAAAGGCACAACACCCGCATACTGGCCTGCAATCGCCAGCTTCTCCGCGGATAAATCGGCCACAACCACCTGCCCCGCGCCCGCGGCCAGCGCCGAAAGCGCCACCATAATGCCGATCGGTCCCGCGCCAATCACAACCGCCGTAGCGCCAGGCTTGATCTGCGCTTTTGTCGCCGCATGCATGCCCACGGCGAACGGCTCAACCATCGCCCCCTCGGCAAGCGAAACATGCGCGGGTAGCTTGAAGGTGAAAGCAGCGGGATGAATCACCTCGCTTGTCAGGCAGCCGTGAATCGGAGGCGTCGCCCAAAAACGCACCGCCGGGTCCAGGTTGTAGTGCCCTTCGCGGCTCGCGCGCGATGTCATGTCGGGAATGCCGGGCTCCATGCAAACGCGGTCTCCGGGCGCAAGATCGTGCACTTCATTGCCCACAGCAACCACAACTCCAGCGGCTTCGTGGCCGAGCACCATCGGCGCATTCACCACAAAGGGTCCAATGCGACCGTGCTTGTAATAGTGCACATCGCTGCCGCAGATGCCGACGCGGCCGATACGGATGCGCACATCGCGCGGTCCCATTTCAAGGGGTAGCGCAATCTCGCGCAATGAGAGGCGAAGTTTCTCTTCCAGAACCAGGGCTTTCATAACCTACCCATCATAAACGCGGGCGCTGACAGTTGTTGTCAGCGCCCGCGGGTTTTCGGCATTTCGTTGAATTGCCTACACTCAGTCTTCGAGCGCCGGATGATAGTGGCTTTCCCACCCGAGATACCGCGCCGCTTCATGCACAGACTTCGAAACATCGCTGAAGTTAGCAGCCACATGGTGCTCAAAGCCCTCGCGGCAAATGTACTTCAGCAGCTTCTGCAGTTGCGGAATCTCCGCCACGCCCGCGCCGCCAAATGTCTCCAGAGGATCGTCGGTGAACTTGCCCGCGCCCGTGTAGCCGCGCACAATGCCGCGCCGGTCGTCGGTCGAATAGCGCGCAAAGCTCATTACGCCAGCCTTCACGCGGCCTACGCAAGTGCCGAACGTGTTCTCCTTGCCCACCGTACCGGCAATGATTGCCTGGTAGTCCATCTTCACATCCTTCTCCTTGAAGAAGTGCTTGGGCAGGTTCGAGCAGTGGAAGCAGACGCACTTGTCGGGGTGATTGCCATAGTTGTTGTTCCAATCCAGCAGTGCAGACGGCGTGCCCGATGCCAGCATCAACATATACATGCTCAGCGTGCCCGGAACGTCCACTTCGCAAGCAGAAGGAATCAGGTTGTTGCTCATCATGCTCATGATCGTGCACGGTACCACGCCAAAGAACTCTTCCATCGACGTCCAACACTGCACGGCGCTAATCGTCACGTTGGCTTGCTTCATCCAGCCATCAATGACCGCGCCCAGCTTGGCCATCTTCAGCAGTGCTGCGTCGGCGATGCCCGAGGTGGTCACGTAAGACTTGATCGCGGCCAGCTTGGCTTGCACCGCGTCGTCCGTATCCTTCATTTTGTTGATGCGACCAAAGATCTCAGACAGATCGATCGTCTCAATCGAAATGCCGCTGGTCTCGAAAATCCGCTCGGAGTAGCGCACGGTGTTGAACGCCGTGGGGCGCGCGCCAATAGAGCCGATGCGCAGGTTCTTCAACCCCTTCACAATCCGGCAAACCGCGGAAAACCACTCCAGGTCGGACTTGAACTCGGGCGAGTCCAGCGCCTCGGTGTGCAGCGTCGTCAGCGAATACGGAATGCCATACTGCATCAGGTTGTTGCAGCAGCTCATCTTGCCGCAAAAGCTGTCGCGGCGCGTCGCGATGGTCATTGCGTCCGAGCGGTCGGGTGTCGCCTGCACCAGCACCGGAACCTTGAGCCCCGAGAGCCGAAGGGCATCCACGAGGCCGCGCTCCTCGCCGAAGTTGGGCAAGGTGATGATGATGCCGTCGATCTCGTCTGCGTGCTTCTTGAACAGCTCCGCGCAACGCTGCGATTCCGCATACGTTTCCACCGCACCGTGCTGGGACTCCTCCGGACTCAGCACAACGGCCCGGTCTCCTGCTGCTTCCAGGACTGAGATAATCTCTTCGCGGCCCGTCTTGGCCAAATGGCCCGGGAAAAATCCGCGATTGCCTACGACGACTCCAAATGTCATTGCTCGTTGCGCTGCCATGTCTTGTTCTCCTTCTTATCCTCACCGCTTCCGCGGCCACATCATTTTTTATTTACGCGCGGAAAACTACTTGCCCGCGCGCCCCGGACGAAACTTCACAACATAAAACAACCCGAGGAGTGCCAGTACGCCACCCCACCAAACCGGCGTATGCAGTTCGGTCAACTGCACCAGCGGCGGATAGCTCCCGGTTTGCCATTCATAAATGCCGTAACCGAAGGCCATTCCGCCATAGACCAGCAACAGCACTCCAATAAAGAACCAGATGGGAATCCCGGAACCATGCATATCTCGTTGCCCCTTCTTTCTGGCGCGAGCACTCAAACTCTTGCGCGCACGCGCCGAATCTCTCGCTACCAGAAGATAATGTTCAATGCCGCAAACAGCGCAACCACCACGATCGCCCACATGTACTCGTTCTTGTAAAACGGAACGGGTTCTTCTTTAGGCAGCTTTGTGGCGCCATAGACCAAGCCATCGAGTTCAGCCACGGGTCGCGGCTTGGTCAACAGACTCACCACGACCACGACAACGAACGTAAACAGAAACGCCCACAGCGCGCGAAAGACATTCTCGGCCATCGGCTTGGCGTCTGGCGAAAGCGCCACGCTAGCCAGCGCCGCGGGATTCAGCTTGACCCACATAAACAAGCTCGCCGAAAAGACGATGCCCGTAAGCAAGCCGATAAAGCCGGCCGGAGCCGTGGCGCGCTTCCAGAACATGCCGAACAGAATCACGGCCAGCAGCGGCGCAATGAAGATGCTGAACAGCGCCTGCACGTAGTCCATGATCCCGTGCGCGTGCATCACCAGGTAGGCCGCGCCAATCGAAACCGCAACGCCTATCAAAATCGAGAGCCGCCCCACCAGCACATAGTGGCTGTCGGTCCCCTTCTTGTTGATCAGCGGCTTGTAGATGTCATAAGTCCACACCGTCGAGAAGGCGCTGACGTTGCCCGCCATGCCGCTCATGAATCCCGCAATCAGCGCCGTGATGCCAAGGCCAAGCAGCCCAGGCCCGAGATAACGAACCATCATCAGCGGCAGCGCCTGGTTGTAGCTGTGCAGTTCCGCGTCGGGCTCACCCGCAAGCACCTTCTGCTGATAAGCGGCGGGCAGCGTAGTCTTCGCCATCGCAGCCGAGCATGCCGACGAATTGTCAACTTGTCCGCTTGCCGGCGAGACTGTACACGCGGCAACCACGTCTTCGCCCACAAGCTGGCGGCGGCTGCCATCGGGATTCTGCAACAGTACCAGGCCAAGCAGCCCGGGCAGAATCACGATGAACGGCACAGCCATCTTGAAGAACGAACCAATAATCGGTGCCATGCGCGCGGCGCGCAAATTATGTGCCGCCAGCACGCGCTGCACTACTAGAAAATCCGTAGTCCAGTAGCCGAAGCTGATCACAAAACCAAGCCCAAAGACAATGCCGGTCCAGTGCACGCCCATCGGGTTAGCCGCAAAACTGCCCGTGTCCCGCCACATGTGGAAGTAGCTGTCTCCGTGCACCCCAGTCATCGACTGCATGTTGGTCATGATCTGCTTTTTCAGGCCGCCCACGCCGCCAGTCTGCACCAGGCCCAGAATCGGCACCAGCAGCGCTCCGCCCCAAATCAGCACGAACTGCAAAACCTCGTTGAAGATCGCCGACCGCAACCCGCCCAGCCCCACGTAAAGCGCCACCGCGACTGATGAAACAAGAATGCTGAAGGTGATGTCCCAACCCAGCACAACCTTCATCACCACGGCCATGGCAAACATGTTCACGCCGCTCATCAGGATCATCTCGATGGCAAACGAGAAGGCGGCAACCGTGCGCGCGCCTCCGCCGTAGCGCAGGTCGAGATAGCCGGGCACCGAGTGCGTCTTCGAGACGTAGTAGAACGGCATCATCACCAGGCCCAGAAACAGCATCGCGGGAATGGCGCCGATCCAATACCAGTGCGTCGCGAGAATGCCATACTGGTAGGCCGATCCAGCCCAGCCCATCAGTTCCAGCGAACCCAGGTTGGCCGACACAAAACTCAGCCCTGCGATCCACGCTGTCATCTCACGACCGGCCATGAAGAACTCTTCGCTGGTGTTCGAACGGCCCTTGAGGTAGAAGCCGATCCAGATCACCATCACGAAATAGATGGCTATGACAAAGATGTCGAGCAGGCGCAGATGCGCCAGCGGCTCTGTGCTGAAGGCAAGCAGGGCCGGCAGAAACCCGAAGGAGCCGGCGGCGTGTGAGGCTGGGACCAATCCGAACATTGCATCACCTGAACGGGCTTGAGTGCGTCCGTAATTGCAATGGACGTTCGCCCTAAGTAAATGGCTTTACTCATGCACTTGTCAAGCGGCAAACAAGCGCCGGTCTGAAAAACCCGCCTTCTCTTCCGGTAGCCGGCACCAAACTGGAAATGCCTGTGAAGCAAAGAGCGTTTTGAGTTGAGAAAGCGTTTACTCGACGAAGTGTAGCACAGAAAGGCGTCCTTGCAATACTGGCGATTTTGCACAGCTTCCAAAACCTGGGCCAGCGCCCCCAAGAGGCTCCCCTGCTTATCCACGGAAAAATCCGAAAGGAATCCGGCAACGCACTTCGTGGAAACGACAGCCAAAGCAACCGTATCCCCATTCGCCGCTCTGGGGCGCTGTGGGTGACAACGCCGGCGGGGCAAGGAACTCCGCTTCTTATTCGTTGTTCGCCATAACCTCATGCAGCCAACCCGGCGCCTTTAGCAGTTCGCGCGGACGCGACCCGTCCGCCTTCCCTACCAGCCCGTCGCGCTCCATCAGGTCGATCAGATGCGCCGCGCGTCCGTAGCCAATGCGAAGCCGCCGCTGCAACAGCGACGTCGAGGCCTTGCCGAACTCGAAAACCAGCCGCACCGCGTCGTCAAACATCGGATCGTTCTCGTCCGGATCGGGGTTCGAGCCATCGACGCTGGCGCGCTCGTCCTTCGGCGACTCCAGGAAGCCCTCCACGTACTCGGCCTGCCCCTGTTCCTTCCAGAAGTTGACCACGGCCGCGGTCTCTTTCTCGCTCACGTACGGCGCGTGCAAACGCGCCAGCCGGCTGGTTCCCGGCGGCAGAAAAAGCATGTCGCCGCGTCCGAGCAGCGCCTCAGCTCCATTCGTGTCGAGAATGGTGCGCGAGTCGACTTTGGTCGCAAGCCTGAAGCTAATGCGGGTCGGAATGTTCGCCTTGATGAGCCCCGTAATCACATCGACGCTGGGCCGCTGCGTCGCAAGAATCAGATGAATCCCAACAGCACGCGCCATTTGCGCAAGGCGCGTAATGGACTCTTCCACGTTGGCGCGGTCCAGCATCATCAGGTCGGCGAGTTCGTCAATGATGATGACGATATACGGCAGCGGCTCTTCGTCGTCCCCTTCGTCGAACAGCGAAGGCATGACGCCTTCAAACAGCTTGTTGTACTGATCGATATTACGCACGCTGCGCGAGGCCAGCAGCTTCAGCCGCCGCTCCATCTCGCGCACCGCGTTCCGCAGCGCATTGGCGGCCAGCTTGGGCTCGGTAATGATGGGCGTGAAAAGATGCGGAATGCCCTCGTACATGCCCAGTTCCACGCGCTTGGGGTCAACCAGAATCAGCCGCACCTGCGCCGGCGTAGTACGGAACAGCAGGCTCATGATCATGGCATTGATAGCCACCGATTTGCCCGAGCCCGTTGAACCCGCGATCAGCACATGCGGCATCACGTTCAAGTCCGCCGTCACAATCCGCCCGTTGATGTCCTTGCCCATGGCCAGCGTCAGCCGTGACTTGGCTTTGTTGAAGGTCTCGCTCTCCAGCACGTCGCGCAGGTGGATCGTCTCGCGCTCGTGATTCGGCACCTGGATGCCGACCGTGCTCTTGCCGGCCATGCGCTCGATCAGGATGCTCTCCGCCCGCATCGCCAGGCAAAGATCGTCGGCCAGTCCGGTCACGCGCGAGTACTTCACGCCCGCCTCCGGCTTGAACTCGTAGGTAGTCACCATCGGCCCGGGATTGATCTGCACCACTTGGCCGCGCACGTCGAACTCCGCGCATTTCTCCACCAGCACCCTGGCCTCTTCGCGCAGTTCGTCCTCGCGAACCTTCTGCGGGCCGTCTCCGGGATTGAGCAGTGTACTGGGTGGCAGCTTGAAGCCGCTCACATTTTTCGGAGCCACCGTCGCAGTACGAATTTCCGCATCGGCGCGGCCGTGAATCGCAATCTCGCCCGCTGGTCTGGGGGGAGGAACCAAGACCGGCTCAGACTGGAATTCCGCGGGCCGCTGCGCCGCGGGCCGTGACTCGGCAACTCGCGCGGCCGCCGGCTGCATCGGAACCACATTACCCTGCGGAATCGGCTGCGCAACAGGTCCTGAAGCCGGAACCGCCGCGTGCACAGGCCCCGCCTCGGCACGCTCCCAGATGCTCGTCCTTCGCACCGCAGCGGTAATGGGAATCACTTCATCAGCCCGTTCCTGTTGCGCGGGCGCCAACCCAACCTGCTCAGGATTTGCCTGGCCGGCATTCCCCTGCTCCAAAGGCGCCCTCCGGAAGGCCGGAATCTCATCCAGCGGATCGCCCTCGGCCGTGCGTTTGCGCCGGCCCAGCAGCGCCGCAAAAAAGCCGGTGCGCCGTGCAGAATGTTCCGCCTCTGCCTCCGTGCTGCTCGCGGGAATAAACGGCAGCGCCTGCCCCGGAGCATTCTCCTCGTCAGCTTCGGCCTCGCGTTGCAGCCTGCGATCTTCTCTCTGCTCCGCCCGCTCTTCGCGCCAGTTCCTCCACCGGTCAAACCAGTTGCGGACGTGCAGCCAGTAGTCCCCCAAGGATTCCTTGACGGCCCAGAAGCTGATGGCCGAAGCAAAGTAAAGCCCCACCCCGGCCAGCACGGCGGCCACAAGCCACGCCCCTTGGATGTTGAGGTAAGCCACCAGCAGGCCGGCCATCAGCCGCCCCACCACGCCCTCCACTGGCAGCACGTGCAGCCACCGCCAGTGCCACGGCATTAGCCCAAAGACGGCCGGCAAAAAACCGAGCGCCAGCACCGTGCCGCTCCAGCGCAGCAGCGGCGACCCGCTCGGACGCGAGCGCATCCACGTCCAGCCGATCCCGCCCAGCCACAACGGCAGCAGAAACGCCGTCAGCCCCAGCGATTGCAGCATCAGATCGCTGACATAAGAACCGAACAGGCCAACCCAGTTGTGCGGGCTTGCTTGCCCAGTGGCTGTGTTCAGTGAGGGGTCGGAAGCGTGCCAGGTCGCCAGCGCCAGAAGCGCAAGCGACGAAACCAGCACCAGCACAAGCCCCAGAAAGATGTTTGCGGGGCGGCTGCGCGTAGGCGACAAAACAATGCGAATAGGCTTCATGACGGGGCAATTCCGCTCATAGGCCGCCGCGTTCCAATTTCCGGCAAACTGGTCCCGGCTAGCTGGATTCTCAGCGGCGGGAAATATCCCAGAGCAGTCTTTATTATCCCCGTCCGCAAGCCCGGTTCCGTGCAAAACAAAGCGAAGGGAACCATCCCGTCCACCCCCGCCCAATGCCAACCGGCTCTATTGTCCTGTCCCTGACAGTTCATATCGAAAATGACTGTCATCCTGAGCGAAGATTGGCGTGTATTCTGCGCCAATCGTAGTCGAAGGACCTGCGGTTGGGACACCTGCCTAAGGAACCTCTGAATAAGTCCTTGTTTTGAAAGGGCACGGCTTTAGCCGTGCCGTAAATCGAGCAAAATGACTGTGGGCTTTAGCCCCTGAGGGAATGCTCGATGTGTAGTGAAACTTAATCAGAGGTTCCTTAGGCAATGAGATTCTGAGACACCACTCTAGACCTTAGCCGCCGATATACTTCGCTCCCCAAAGCAGCAGCGCCCCGCCCAGAAGAATACGGTAAATGGCGAACATGGTGAACCCGTGCTTCCGGACCCAGTAGAGGAACCACTCCACCACCCCGAGCGCCACGATGAACGAAACCACCAGCCCGATCCCGAGCACAATCCAGCGCTCGGAGTTCATCACCACGTGAGCCGCGGCAACGGCGGCATCAGCGGACTTGCTGGGATGTATTTCCTTAAGCAGGTCCCAGCCTGTGGCGGCAATCATTGTGGGAATCGAGAGCAGAAAGCTGAACTCGAGCGCCGTCGGCCGGTCAAGGCCCACCATCTGGCCGGCTGCAATGGTCGACATGGATCGCGAGGTTCCGGGGAAGACCGCCGACAGCGTCTGGCAAAGTCCAATCCAGATGGCCTGTGTCAACGTCATCTCTTCCACGTGGGTCGTGCCGGCCTCGTAGCGGCTGGTCCGCCAATCCACAATCCACATCACGATGCCGCCGATCAGCAGCGCCAGCGCCATCGTGGTCAGGCTGCTCAGGTTCTTCTCGCTCCATTTGTGCAGCAGCAGCGCAGGAACCGATGTACAGACAAAGGCAATCAACGTCAGTGAAATGGGATGATTCAGCCACGTACGCCGGCCATTGTCGCCCTCCGGAAACGTGCGCATGAACTCCACAATCCTGCTCAGAAACAAAAGACACAGCGCCAGAATTGCGCCCAACTGAATGACGATGGTGTACATCTTCCAGTACGCGTCATCCAGAGGAATCTTCATCAGCGCTTCGGTTATGCGCAGATGCGCCGTCGAACTGACCGGCAGAAACTCGGTCAAGCCTTCCACAATGCCTAAAAGTATGGACTGAATATACGGGCTCAAACAGCCTCCAAAGTGCAGTTATGGCGCCAGCGAGCGAGATCCCCAGCTCACTGCTGGTCGATGCCGTACACCGGAACACCTTCATCCAATTTGTACACCAGCGTCCCCGCCCGCCAGGCGTAATCTGTTGACGCAAAATGTTCTTTCAGCTTCGCGGCCAGCTCATGAGCGTGATTTTTTGCATTTTCGCTCTTTTTATCATCGCCGTTGGCGGCATACATGTCCTTCATCACCGCCTGCCGGTAGACAGCCAGGTAAAGCGCCTGTGCCGTACGCGGACCATCCGGATGCTCGTCAGCATACTTCTCGTAGATCTCCGACTCCTTCGCCGGGCACTGCACCGATCCCTGCCAGTCGCCGCATAGCTTGTTGTCGAGCAACTCGAACGCCGCCAGATCGGCCCAGCGCGTATGCGGATTCTGCTTGATCAACTTCTTCAGCGCATCCTCATCCATCTGCTGCCGCATGTAAGCGTCCTTCTCGTGAGACGAGCGCAGCGTCGAGTTGTCGGCCTTTTCAAGCTGCCACTTGATGTCCGCCGCCCGCCATTGTGCCTCCAGCGCCAGCGGCGAGTTCGCGAACATCTCATAGAGCCTCTGATACAGCAGCCGTGCACTCTGCGCGGCGTTCACCGCCCCGCGCGGGTCAGATGCCTCCGACTCCTCGTTGGCCGCCGCGCCCATCAATATCTGGTCGCAGTTCGGCGTAGTCTCCACCACGATCCCCTTCGCCTGCACCCAACCTGAAACCGGCGGCGGTGTCGAGTCGCTGCCGATCAGAGGAGTGTCCTTATCCTCATGCAACTCCTCGATGTCCGTGTTCGCATAGACGCGCATCCACGGCCCGCTCTTCTCCGCCATCACCATCTCGCGCCCAATCTGCACCTTGTCTATCTTCTGCGAGTCGAGGTCCGGCGCAACGTAGAGCCACGTCACGCGCAGGGCGGTGGCGCGCGGCCCCGCCAGTGGCTTTTCCAGTTGCGGCCCCTTCTTCTTCTGCCCGCAGACGGGCAAGACGGCACAAAACAGCGCCAGCACAAGAACAAGTACTCGGGTTGCATGGATTCGATACTTCATCGCTTCTGAAATCATAGTCGAACGACGTTACAGCGCGGTTTCCGTAAGCACATCCATTGCAGTCCCTCTTCGCCGCCAGGGTGCGAAGCGCCTCCGGGCCAGGCGCAGAGTTCATTACGCCTGGTGTCCCGAGTCCAAAATTCTTAACAAAACAAAAGCTGTCATTCTGAGCGAAAGGGGCCCCAAACGCTTTTCAGTCTCCCACCGGCTTCGCCGACCCGCGGGGAATGAAACTGTGCCCCATCCATCGGACGTCTTTGTTTTTGTCCGATGGTGGGAGTCCGTAGAACTTCATGAAGACATCGCGTTTTGTTGAACTTGCATTTTTGTTTCTTTTCAGCTTGGGGGTGGTGAGCGAAGAATCCGCTTTTGTCCTTCGACCAACTTCAGACTCACCACACGAAGACGGGCTAACAGGAACCTCAACCGCGCAGCTTTTCTGACCCCTGCCCCCTGATCCCTGTTCTTCTACTGTTCGCCCCAGCTAAGCTTGCTCCTGAGCGCCTCAAAGAACCCGCCCTCGCTCAGCCGCACCAGCTTCACCGTGTTGTTTGACCGATGGCACCGCAGTTCGTCGCCCAGTTGCAGTTCCACCGCCTGCTGCCCGTCCACCGTCAGCAGCGCCAGGTTCGGGATCCCCACCACGCGCACCACCAGCCGCGCATCGCCGCGCACCACGATCGGTCGCAGCGTCAGCAGGTGCGGGCAAATCGGCGTCACCACCATCGCATCCACATCCGGCGTCAGAATCGGCCCATTGGCCGCCAGCGTGTACGCCGTCGAACCGGTCGGTGTCGAAACAATCACCCCGTCCGCGCGAAACCGGGCCACGCTCTTGCCGTCCAGTTCCACGGCAAACTCGCCCATCCGCGCAATGTCGCCCTTCGACACCACAATCTCGTTCAGCGCCTCATAGCAGGAGTGCTTCTCGCCCCCACGCCACAACTCGGCATGCAGCATCGCCCGCTCGTCCAGATCGTGGCAGCCCTTGCACCAGCCCTCCAGCGTCGAGTAGAGATCGGCCAGCCGCACCTCGGTCAAAAACCCCAGGTAACCCAGATTCACGCTAAGAATCGGCGTGCCCGTCGAAGCAAACACGCGCGCCGCGGCCAGCAGCGTCCCGTCCCCGCCCAGAACAATCACCAGTTCCGGCTTCATCGCCGGCATCTCCGCCCGATCCATCGCCGGCGCAGCGCCCGTATACGCGCCGCCCTCGAGGTCGAGCAGCGGCTCAAACCCATGCGCGCGCAGCCACCCAATCAAATTCGGCAAAAGCCGATTGAGCTCGTCCTTGTTCGGTTTAGAGACGATCGCGACACGAACCATGCGCTCAAGTGTAACGGATCAGGGCTTGGCGAAGGATGCGGAACAGGAAAACGGCGGATCGGTCTTCGGATCGCCTGTCAGCGACCCGGAATTTGAGGACTTGGAAATTTCCCAATCGGCATTACTCGGCGAGCGCATCGGCGATTTTGCACTCGCCTCCGGCGCACCTCCGTTATAGCTTCAGTTTCGCTATTTGTGCTGTTGCAGATCACGGTCGAGCGCCGCGCCATCGAAGGGTATCACGATGACTTTGCTGCCGTGTCCATCGTTGCCTTTCTCATCGTCCTTCGGGACATCGATGACGGCGAGCGTTACCGCGACGACGTGCCCATGCTCAAGAAACACGCCAGGGCGTTCCATCTTGTTCCAGTGGTTGACGGTTCCGTCAGTGTAGCGAACGAAGTCTCTGCGGGGGTCGTACGCGAGGCCGCGGAAGGTCCAATCGTGAATGCCGTCGACCGAGGTGAGATGGAAGGATTTGCGATCGTTCCAGTCGTTAACGAGGACGTGGAAGAGGCCGCCGCTGAACCATATTGCAGGATCTTCCAGGTACTCCGGTTTGCGCACGGCCAGTTCCGGAATGGTGGTGTAGATTGGCGGCCCTTGTACCGTGTACGGTCCGAGGATCCCGGTCTTGCTAATCCAAATGCGGCCTGAGCGCGGAACGATCTCGAAGGCACCGTCGGGGCGGACCATGATGCTGACGTTGGACATTCGTTCATGCGCACTGAACTCGTTGGGTACGAGTGTGATTTTGCCGATGTTTTTCCATGGGCCATCGAGCGAGCTGGAGACGAAGACATCGCCTGGCCGGGATTCACTGACGACTATGGCATAACTGCCATCAGGCAGGACGAGCGCGGTGACGTTGTGACCCTTGCCCTCCTGATCGTCAGGCCAGCAAAGACCCTTATCGATGTAGGGCCCGATCAGATTGTCGCTGACGGCGTGGACGGCCTTGGAGCGAAACCAAGCGTTGTGGCCGAAAGACTGGTCCCAGCGGCTTGCGAAGATATGGTACTTGCCGTCCGGTCCATGGATGATCTGCCCGTCCCAATAGTCCCAAAGCTTCATCGTCGGGTCTTCGAGGCCGTTCTTCTCATCCCGCGGGCCTACTGTGGTCGCTCCCCAGGCAGTGGCTGAGAGCGGGGAGAGGATCGGCGTGGGCTGGAAGTAGTCAATAAAGGTCTTGCCAGCCGTAGCCGAGGCTGGCGCGGTGCTTTGAGCAGAGGCGGCACCGACCGCGGTTGCACTGAAAAGAAAGCCGACAATCGCAGGCCAGGACAAGCGCAACAGTAAGCGATTAAGTTTCATCGGACAAACGGTACCAGCGGAGAGTCAAGATTGGCAAGGTAGGCTGTCACTTGAGAGTCGCACAGCCCCCCCCTTTGTGAAATCGGTGTCTTGTTTGCCGATGAATGCTCTGGCGGGTGCCCCGGTCCCTCGCCCTTGGGGACCGGGGAGGTAGGCAGATGGCCGGGAACCCCCGCCCCTCGTCCGCCGTGGCGGAGGGACCGGGGAAGGTAGGCCGGCCGGTTCCCCATCCTCCCCACGTTTTCGTTTTTGTGGCTAGGGTGGGAATCCACTGGTCCTAACCCCGGAGTCCGGCGCGGTTGGCGCTGTTTACCAGGATTAGTCCTGAAAAGCGTGCAACTGGCCTAGCCTTAATACTGTTCACTTAGAGAGATTTGTGGCATTCTGTATGAGTCAAGGACAGGAGGCCACAGGTGGCGCGTACGGTCGCGGAACTCCCTCCGGGTGCCCGGATCACGGACTACATC
>Ga0181535_10002038_pt1 | contig 25272 bp, 21 predicted proteins | sample PEATcosm2014_Bin_44_FD_119774 | JGI IMG/M metagenome (GOLD analysis project Ga0181535, IMG submission 119774) | Peatland microbial communities from MTU Mesocosm Facility, Houghton, MI, USA - PEATcosm2014_Bin17_30_metaG | ecosystem: Environmental > Terrestrial > Soil > Wetlands > Peat | place...
AGCAGAAGCCCCCGGCTCCCGACGATGACTTCAACGTGGTGTAATCGGCCGCATGGCCGATCAATCCGGCTTCCAGCCGTAACCCGAAGCCACCGGCTATTAGCCGGTGGTCGTTCACATGCGTTCGCTCTGCATCCTCAATTTCCTTCTATCGGTTCCAATGTCAGCCGGGCGGCGAGCACCACCAGCGCGGCCCACAGGCTGTCGGCTGCGGCCAGATGCGCCACCTGCATCCAAACCGGCGCCAGCAGCAGCACGTCGAGCGCACCCAGTCCGCAGGCTGCGGTCACGAGGCCTAGCACCAGCAGGGCCAGGGGACGATGTCCCTCGCGCGCCGGTCCGCGCACCGCGCGCGGCAGCAGCCAGATCACAAAGAGGGCGGCCAGCAGGGCGATTCCCGGATGCGCCCAGCGCCAGCGCAGCAGCCAGACGCTGGCGTTCGAAAGATCCTGCTGCATGGCCGCGCCCAGCGAGGCAGCGGGAAAGAGCGTATCGCCCAGCGCCGCCAGTGAGCCGGTCACGCCCACCACCAGCATCGCCAGCAGCCCCGCCAGCACTGCAAACGGGGCTCGCAGATGGATGGTGCTGCACAGGAATCCCCGGCGGCGGCCGAGCAGGTGCGCGGTCAGAGTCAAAGCGGCCAGCAGCAGCAGGGTATTGGCCAGGTGCAACGCGAGGAAGGCCGGGCGCAGCGGCGACTGGCTTTGCGCCGTTAGTCCCAAGCGCACCAGCAGCGCCCCCAGAATCGCCTCCATCAAAGTCAGAATCAATGCCGCCGAGGCCGCCCAGCGGGCCAGGTGGCCGCGCACGGTTCCCACGATCGTCCAGACCAGCAAAACCATCACCGCAATCAGAGACAGGCCGCTGGTGATGCGGTGGGTGAACTCGATCAGCGTATTCACGCTGGCCGAGGGCTGCATCACCGTGCCGTTGCACAGCGGCCAATGGTTGCCGCAGCCCGCGCCGGAGCCGGTGGCGCGCACCAGCGTACCCCACAGAATGACAAGAATGAAATAGACCAGCACGCCCCAGGCAAAGCGGCGCAGGGCGGGCGAGGGAAGCTGGTTGGCGGGTGATTCAATTCGTGCAGGCATAGGTGGGTCTCCGCGGGAACCACCCAGTGTAGTCCAAATGGAAGCATACCGCTGGCCATTATGAACAGCGTTTCCTTTATCGGACCGATTCATACCAAAAAAGACCCTGCGCGCAAGAATATTGCATCGGCGCGAGGGGTTCCATTGTCAAAATCAGAAGAGCGAAGTGCGGACCGTCCCTTTACGCAGGTTTTTCGGCGGAGGGGGGTTTCCCCGTTTGGTCCGCATCTGCAATTTCAATGCCCCGCGATCGATGCCGGGAACTGTTCTTTCGATCGGTCTCGTGGTACTGTTCTGCAAGTCTTGCCGGCAGTTGTGCGGGCAATCGTTGGCAGATGAACAGGAGAGGTCGATGAGTCTCACCCAGGTTTTGAACGTGTACGTCCCCGCCGGCAGCACACTGGGGCTGATGCGGCTTCCCCATCCTCTTGCCTCGCTTGCCGCCGTCTTCAGCGGGGAGCCCACCACCATCTTTTCTCCGCAGGCTACCCCGGCCCACACCATCTTTGGTCTCTCCCTCTTTGTTCTGGCAATTACCCTGGCCATCTTCCTTGTCGTCGCGGGGCTGCTGGCCTATGCTCTGGTGCGCTTCCGCCATCGCGAGGGCGATTCGGAAGCGGACCCGATGCAGACCTACGGGAGCCAGCAGGTTGAAATCCTGTGGACCGTGATCCCCATTCTGATCGTGGTGGTGCTGTTTTTGACCACCGCCCGCATCATCGCCGTCACCGAGCAGGCGGTCAAGCCGGCCAGTGCGCTGGATGTGGTGGTGATCGGCCATCAGTTCTGGTGGGAGTACCGCTATCCCAAGCTGGGCATTGTCACCGCCAACGAGCTGCATATTCCGGCCAGCGATCCCAAGGCGCCGCTGCCCACCTATCTCACTATGACCTCGGCAGATGTGGACCACAGCTTCTGGGTTCCAAAATTGGCCGGCAAGATGGATCTGATTCCCAACAAGGTCAACGTGATGTGGATGGACCCGCCCAAGCCCGGTCTCTATCTGGGCCAGTGCGCGCAGTATTGCGGCATGGAGCACGCCATGATGCTCATCCGCGTTTATGTGGATACGCCCGAGGAGTTCTCGAAGTGGACGGCGCGCCAGCAGCAGCCTGCGGTGGATGCACCCGCCGCCGCGCAGGGCAAAGAGGTTTTTCTGCATACCGCCTGCGTCAACTGCCACACCGTCAATGGCACCGCCGCCAAGGGCAAATTCGGCCCCGACCTGACCCACCTGGCCAGCCGCGAGACCATCGCCAGTGGCGCCGTGAAGAATACACCGCAAAATCTGCGCGCATGGATTGACGACCCCGACTCCATGAAGATGGGCAGTCTGATGCCCAAGATGAACCTCAACAACCACGACCTGGATGCGATCACGGCCTACATGGCCAGCCTGCGCTGACAGACAATGGCGACAGATGCTTTGTAACAGGGCACGACTTTAGTCGTGCCGTTAGCAGAAGAAAGAATCCTGGGCTTTAGCCCCTGAGGGAAGGCGGGACAGCTATGAAATCTTTGCCCCAACCCTTGGCAAGCGGAATCGGAATGTTGAATCCATAAGCGCCGCGGAATCGGCACAAATGCAAGAAGGATGAGCGAATGAATTCCACCCCAACGGCCGTTACGTCCGCCAGCTTTGAACAGCCGCGCAAGCTGTGGCTCGATCATGTGAGTGAATGGCTGACCACCGTCGATCACAAACGCATCGGCCTGATGTACATCGGCTACGCGCTCATCTTTCTCATCGTCGCCGGCCTGGAAGCGGTGCTGATGCGCATTCAACTCGCCGTGCCCGACAACCACTTCATCTCGCCGGCGGTCTTCAATCGCATGTTCACCATGCACGGAACGACGATGGTCTTCTTCGTCGGCATGCCCATTCTCTTTGGCTTTGGCAACTACCTTGTGCCGCTGATGATCGGCGCGCGCGACATGGCCTTTCCGCGCCTCAATGCCTTCAGCTTCTGGATCGCGGCCTTCGCCGGCTTTCTGCTCTACTTCAGCTTCGTGGGCGGCAGCGGATTGCTCGGTGCGGGCACCGCGCCCGATGTGGGCTGGTTCGCCTATGCGCCGCTGACCTCCAAGATCTTCTCCCCAGGCCACAGCACCGACTACTGGACGTTGAGCATCATGCTCAGCGGGATTGGCAGCGTGGGCACGGCGCTTAACCTGGTGGTCACCATTGTCACCATGCGCTGCAAGGGAATGACCATGGCGCGGCTGCCGCTGCTGTGCTGGCTCTATCTGGTCACTTCGTGGCTGACCTTCCTGGCTCTGGGCCCGCTGACGGCGGCGCAGATCATGCTTTGCCTCGACCGCTTCGTGGGCTCGCACTTCTTCGATGTGCAGGCGGGCGGATCGGCGGTGCTGTGGATGCACTTCTTCTGGATCTTCGGCCATCCCGAGGTCTACGTACTGGTGCTGCCGGCCTTCGCCTTCGCCAATGAGATCATCCCCGTCTTTTCGCGCAAGCCCATCTTCGGCTACCCGGCCATGGTCGGCGCTACGGTGTTGATCGGCATCATCAGCATGGGCGTCTGGGCGCATCATATGTTCACCGTGGGACTGGGCCCGGCGGGCAACACCTTCTTTACTCTGGCCACCATGATTATCTCCGTGCCCACCGGCATCAAGATCTTCAACTGGCTGGCCACCATATGGGGCGGCAAGATTCGCTTTGCCTCGCCGATGCTCTTCTCGATTGGTTTTCTTTTTCAATTCCTCATCGCCGGATTGACCGGCGTGATGCTCTCGGTTGCGCCCTTCGACTGGCAGTTGGGCAACTCGTATTTTGTCGTTGCTCACTTTCACTTTGTGCTGGTCGGCGCCATCCTCTACATGATCTTTGCCGCCTTCTACTACTGGTATCCCAAGATGTTCGGGCGGATGATGAACGAGACGCTGGGCAAGTGGCACTTCTGGCTCTTCACCATCGGTTTCCACGTCACCTTCGACACCATGCATCTGCCCGGACTGCTGGGCATGCCGCGCCGCATCTACACCTACCCGGCAGATCGCGCCTGGGGCACCTTGAACATGATCGAGACGGTGGGCATGGTCTTTCAGGCGGCAGGGCTGTTGATCTTTGTCTGGAACCTCATCCGCTCTTACCAGAAGGGCAAGGAAGCCGGACCCGACCCCTGGGATGCGTGGACGCTGGAGTGGTCCACTGCTTCGCCGCCGCCGCACTACAACTTTGCCGTGGACCCGGTGGTGCATAGCCGCCGTCCGTTGTGGGACCTCAAGCATCCAGACGATCCAGACACGAACTACGAGTAAACCAGACCATGAGCGCACACACAGCGGTATTGACTGCATCCACGGACGAATGGCGTTTGCCGGACAAGGGCAAGGTGGGCATGATCTGCCTCATCGTGGCCGAGTCGGCGATCTTCATCATCTTCGTTCTCGCCTACATCTACTACCTCGGCAAGAGCCTCAGCGGGCCCACGCCGGCCGAAGTGCTCAAGGTGCCGATTGTGGGCACCATCTGCCTGCTTTCGAGCAGCATCTCCGTGCATTTTGCGGTCACCACGCTGGAGAAAGGCAAAGCCCAGCTCAGCACCCTGTGGCTGGCGCTGACCGTACTGCTGGGAGCCATCTTTCTCGGCGATACCGCAATTGAATGGCGCGAATTGATCGTCGAGCATGGGCTGACGATTCGCACCAATCTCTTCGGCACCACGTACTATTCGCTGGTTGGGCTGCACGCCTCGCACGTGGTCGTGGGCTTGGCCATGCTGGCAACCGTGCTGGGCTTCGGAGTGGCCGGCAAGCTGGAAAGCCGCCATGCCCACCGGCTGGACGTGCTCTCCTACTACTGGCACTTTGTGGATGCGGTCTGGGTGGTGGTTTTCACCGTTGTATACGTGTTGGGAAGATAGGGAGGACACAGTGCGGGAAGCGGAATTGAATTCCAGTCCTGGAGGGCGCACGGAGATCCTGCACCTGCCGGCGCCGACGGTTTGGCCGCTGGTGCTGGGGCTGGGCATTGTGCTGTGCCTGGCAGGCCTGATCACCAGTTTCTCCATCACGGCTTTGGGTCTTTTGCTCGCCATGATTGCCGGCGTCGGATGGTTCAAAAATGTGTTGCCGCATGAGAAGCACGAGGCTGTGGCGGTTGCCATCGCCGCATCGGCAGCGGCGCAGGGCGAGCACGCCGCACCCGCGGGACCGCACATCTCGATGCATCGCGAGGTCGACATCTTTCCCACCTTCAGCTTTGTTGCCGGCATCGAAGCCGGGCTGGCGGGCGGCGTGGCCATGGCCGTGCCGGCAACCATCTTCAGCGTGGTCAAGTATCACAGCCTGTGGTATGCCAGCAACCTGATGGCCGCGGGTGGATTCGTCGGATGGACAAACGCCAGCGACGCATTCCTGGGCCAGTTCCATTTGCAGGGACTGCTGGCGGCGGTGGCCATCCACTCCATGATCTCGGTGCTGATGGGTCTGCTTTATGGCGCGGTGGTGCCTATGTTCCCGCGCCGTGCGATTCTCACCGGCGGCATCATGGCGCCGCTGTTGTGGACCGGGCTTGCCTATGGCAGCATGAATAGCGTCAGCCCCATCCTCAGCGGGCGCGTCGATTGGTGGTGGTTTGTTGTCTCTCAAGTGGCCTTTGGCATGGTTGCCGGCTTCGTTGTCGATCTGCGGGTGAAGATCAGCTCGGCCGAGTTTCAAGCGCTGCCCTTTGCGCAACGCGCCGGCTTGCACAGCAATCAGCCGTACAAACGCGGTAACCGCGAGGTCAAGCGATGAGCAGAACGCATCGGTACGCAATGCATCTTGCCGCATGGAGCTGCATGGTTCTTGCTCTTGCGGGCTGTCGCGCTCCGGGCAAGCCTGGGCCTGCTGAAGAGCGCCCCGAGCAGGTGCAGGACTTCGCCGTGCTCTACAAGCAGAACTGCGCGGGCTGCCACGGCGAAGAGGGCCGCAGCGGCATCGCCGCCTCGCTGGCCAATCCCGTCTATCTAGCCATCTCCGGAAGAGACGTCCTCATTGAAGCGACGGCCAAGGGCGGTCCGGGAGCATTGATGCCCGCGTTCGTCAAGAAGCATGGAGGCTTCCTCACCGATCGGCAAGTGGAAGTGCTGGCCGATGGCATGGTGCGCCGCTGGGGACGTGCGAATGCACTGGGCGGGCTGACTCCGCCGCCGTATGCGGCAACACTCACTGGCGATGCGGTTGCCGGCAAGGCCGCCTTCGAGAGCTACTGCACGCGCTGCCATCGCACTTCGAGCGCGGCACAGAACGCAGAGCAGAGTGGCCAGATGCGCGATGTTGGCTCTGTGATCGATCCGGACTTTTTGGCCTTGATCAGCGACCAGAACCTGCGCTCGACCATCCTTGCCGGCAAGCCCGACGAGGGAATGCCCGACTGGCGTCGCTTTGGCTCACAGCCATTGACCGACCGGCAAGTGACCGACATCGTTGCATGGCTCTCATCGCAGCGAAAGCAAGCAGCAGCACAAGCGCCCAGCGCAATCCAGGGAGACAAGCAATGAGCGACCATCCTCAACAACACGGATCGCCCGCACAGGACGCGGCTTTGGGAAATGCGCAGAATCCATGGAACGGCACCGCGCCAGAGATTGCCGCCGCGCACGCCACAGCCACTTCAAGGCGCGGATTTCTCTTCAAGCTGGCCGTCGGCCTCAATGGAATTGTGGGCGCGGTGCTGGCTGTGCCCATCGTCGGCTACCTGTTGGGCCCGGCGATGAAGAAGGATGAAGAGGTGAACTCCTGGGTCAAGCTGGGCGCGGTCAACACCTTCCCCACGGGACAGACGCGCCTTGCCGAGTATATCAATCCTGTGGTCGGTCCCACCGATGGAGACACCGCCAAGACCGCCTGCTGGGTGCGCCACGCAGAGGATGGAAACTTCCAGGTCTTTGCCATCAACTGCGCGCATCTGGGCTGCCCGGTGCGCTGGTTCGAACAGTCCAAGCTCTTTCTCTGCCCCTGCCATGGCGGCGCATACTACGAAGACGGCTCGCGCGCTTCGGGACCGCCCTTGCGCGGTCTCTTTGAATACAAGCATCGCGTTGAAAGCGGCTCTCTGATGATTCTTGCCGGCCAGTTGCCCACCTCCGCCACCGAAGCCTGCGCAAGAAAAGCTCCGTCCATCAAGACAGATCAACCGGATCTGGTGCAGACGATCGCCGACAATGCATCGGCCGATGGGAGGTCCGCATGGAAGGGCTGAAGAAAGCCGGCAGCAGCGTCGTAAAGTGGATTGAACTGCGCACCGGCCTCATTGCGCCGGCCGAAGAGATGGCCAACCATCCCACGCCGTCGTCTGCCACGAGCTGGTGGTATGTCTTCGGCAGCGCGGCGATGGTGCTGCTGATCTTGCAAGTCGTGACCGGCATTCTGCTCGCTCTGGTTTACTCGCCCAGCGCCAGCAATGCCTGGGCCAGCTTGCAGTTCATCAATCACAATCTGCCGCTGGGATGGTTCCTGCGCGCCATGCATGGATGGGGATCGGAATTCATGATCGCCATTGTGCTCATTCACATGGTGCAGGTCTTCCTCTTCGGCGCCTACAAGTTTCCTCGCGAACTGACCTGGGTTGCCGGTGTCTTTCTACTTTTGCTGACACTGGGCATGGCCTTCACCGGACAGGTGCTGCGCTTCGATCAGGATGCTTATTGGGGTCTGGGCATCGGCGCATCGATCAGCTCGAGTATTCCCGTAATCGGCGGGCCGCTGGTGCATCTGCTGCTGGGCGGACCGATTATTGGCGGCGGCACTCTGTCGCGCTTCTTCGCTCTGCATGTCTTCGTCATTCCCGGTCTGCTGCTGGCCTTTGTCGGCCTGCATTTGCTGATGGTGCTCAAGCTGGGCATCAACGAGTGGCCCATGCCGGGCCGCATCGTGCGCAAGGCCGATTACCAGCAGAACTACGCCACGTTGACCAAGACCACGGGCGTTCCCTTTGTGCCCAATGCGGCATGGAAGGATGCAGTCTTTGCCGCGGCTATTCTGCTCGCAGTGATGGCCTGCGCTTTCTGCTTCGGTCCTTTCGGCCCCACCGGCGTGCCCGATCCCACTATTATTCAGACCGCGCCCAAGCCCGACTTCTTCTTCCTCTGGATCTATGCGGTGCTGGCCTTCCTGCCTCCAGAGTTGGAGACTCCGGTGCTGCTCATCGCGCCGCCGTTGATTATCGGCGCGCTGCTGCTGCTGCCCTTTGTCGCGGGACAGGGCGAGAAGCACTGGTCGAAGCGGCCGGTTGCGGTGTTGGTGGTGGCATTGATCGCCGTCACGCTGGGCACATTCACGCAGCTCGGCTTGCACTCGCCGTGGAGTCCGGTGATGGAAGCATGGTCCCGCGATCCGATTCCTGAGTCCTACATTGAACGCCGCACACCGCTGGAGCGGCGCGGGGCGATGGTCTTTCAAGAGAAGCAATGCCGCAACTGCCACTCGATCGGAGGCGTAGGCGGCAAGCGCGGTCCCGCGCTCGATGCCGTGGCCACAGAGATGACCGAAGACCAGATGGTGCGTCAGGTCTTGCAAGGCGGGGGCAATATGCCGGCCTATGGAAAGGCGCTGAACCCCTCTGAAACCGCGGCTTTGACACGCTACTTGAGAACGCTGCGCGGCCCCGGCCTGCTGCCCGCCCGCGATCCTTCTGAGGGAATTCAACCGCAAAACGCCTCCCATCCGGTTGCGCCATGAACGAATCCGCCGCCCTGCAGGCGATCTTGGACGATTGGTCCCTGCCGGTGCCGCTCACATGCGTCCTCGCCTTCTTCGCATTGCTCTATGTGACAGGCTGGGTGCGCATCCGGCGGACCCGGCCATTGCAGTTTCCGCTTTGGCGGCTGGTCTCGTTCGAGTTTGGCTTGTTGGTCTTCTGGGCAGCGGTTGGCTCGCCCATGGACGGCCTCTCGGATGCGCTGTTGAGCGCGCATATGATCGAGCATCTGCTCATCATGTCGGTGGTGCCGCCGCTGGTCTTGCTGGGAGCGCCTGTGGTTCCGCTCTTGCGCGGATTGCCACCGTGGATTACGCGTGCCGTATTGGGTCCGCTGCTCAGCACCCGCTGGCTGCGCGCGTTTGCAGCCTTTCTCACCAGGCCCGCGCCTGCATGGATGCTGATGAATCTCAGCTTCCTTGCATGGCATGCGCCCGCCGCTTACGACTTTGCTTTGGAGAGCGAGTTCTGGCACGGGGTCGAGCATCTCTGCTTCTTCTCCACATCGCTGCTCTTCTGGGGCTGCCTGCTACGCCCATGGCCGGCAGGCAAGCGGCAGATGGGCTGGATGGTGCTGCCGTTTCTGGTGGGTTCGGACATCGTCAACACCATCGTCTCCGCGTCGCTGGCCTTCTGCGGACGGCCTGTCTACCAGTACTACGTTACCAACCCCAATCCCTTCGGCGTCTCGCTGCTTGACGATCAGGTGCTGGGCGCTGCGATCATGTGGGTCTTCGGTTCGCTGATCTTTCTCGGGCCGGCAATGATTCTGACGGTTCAATTGCTCGAAGGCAAGAAGCAACGAATCGCGTGAGCTTTGTTCATCATCCTATGAAGTGCCGCAAGCCGGAAGGAGCCCGATGAGCCGTTCAACCCAGACCATGCGCGAGGACGGCCTTGAGCCTCTGCTCGACGGCGACAAGATCGAATGCGCAACCGCAGCGGTTGATGGTTCGCAGAAGAGCGAGCTTCCGCGCCAGGCCGTCGTTGTCGAATTGGTCCCCCACATGATGGCGTCTACGCAGCACCATGCGCCTGCTCCGGTGCTGGAGATCGCCGCGCATGGAGCGGTCCTTCATCCTGTCCCTCTTCCAGCGCAAAGCCCCGCTGCAATCGCTACGCTGGTTCGTGACTTCATCGAGCTCTTCAAGATCAAGGTTGTGATGCTGGTGGTGGTGACGGGATGGGGCGGCTACTATCTGGGCTCGATGCAGTCTGGAGTCTCCAGCGTGCAGCGCGGCTTGATCGATGCACTGCTGGGCATCGGTCTGGTCTCGGCTGGTGCTGGAGCGCTCAACGAAGCCCTGGAGCGCAAGATCGATGCCCGGATGAAGCGCACTGCCAACCGGCCCCTCGCCGCCGGGCGCATGTCGCTGACCCAAGGGATTCTTGCCGGCATGGGAGCGCTGACGCTGGGCGCAGTGTGGCTGCATTTCTTTGCCAATCCGCTCACCGTGCTGCTGGCCGTGTTCACCGCGTTCACGTATGTTGCTGTCTACACGCCGCTCAAGCGCCTCACCACCTGGGCCACGTTTATCGGCGCCTTTCCCGGCGCGATGGGTCCCATGCTGGGTTGGACCGCGGCGCGCGGACGCATCGAATGGCCGGCCGTAGCGCTGTTTGCGATTCTCTTTGTCTGGCAGTTTCCGCACTTCATGTCCATCGCCTGGCTCTATCGCAAGGACTATGCACAGGCCGGCATTCGCATGTTGCCCGCGGTCGAGCCCGATGGCGTCTCCACGGTGGTTGTCTCGCTCATCTATGCGGTGGCAATGATTCCCGTGAGCATGGCCCCGTTTGCACTGGGCATGACGGGCGCGCTCTACGCCGTGCTGGCCGTTGCGCTGGGATTGGTGTATCTTGCTTTTACCATCCGTTTTGCGCGCATTCTGCGGCCTATTCCCGAAGCCCAGAGCCGCGGCCTGGCGCACGATCTGCTCAAGGTCAGCGTGCTCTATCTGCCGCTGCTCTTTACTGCATTGATGCTCTGCGCCAAGCGCGCCCATTGAGGATGTCATGAAGACTGCATCGTCAAACTACCCTGTCCAACCGGGAGAAGACAAACCCGGCGGCACAAGCCGCGCAATTCTCGCCATCCTGATCGTCAGTGCGGCGGCTACTGCTTTTCTCTTCTGGCTCATCTATGTGCATCCCGCAGCGGACGCGGCCAGTGTGCGCTTCGCCTTTCTGCCCGCGCTCAATGCGCTGCTCAACGGCCTGAGCGCCACGGCGCTGCTGATCGGCTACGTCATGATTCGAGCGCGGCGCGTAGCGGCTCATCGCCGGGCAATGATCACAGCCTTCGCATTTTCCACGCTGTTTTTGGTCAGCTACATCGCGCATCATGCGTTGCACGGAGATGTGCGCTATCCGTTGCACGCGGCGCTGCGTTCGATCTATCTGCCGCTGCTGGCCAGCCATATTTTATTGGCGATTGTGGCGCTGCCGCTGGTGCTTGCGACCTTTTTCTTCTCGCTCAGCGGGCGGATTCCCCAGCATCGCAAAGTGGCGCGCTGGACTTTTCCGCTGTGGCTCTACGTTTCTGTCACCGGCGTGATTACCTATGCGATGCTGCGATTGGCGCAGGGATAATAGCGACTGCACTTGAATCAATGCGTCTCCCCATCCGAACTCCCCACTGGACATCATGCAGCGGCATGTAAAGCCGAGAATCATTCGCCTGGCTTCACAGGCTTCAGTGCTCCTTTTCGCCGAAGACTACGGCGGTGAAGCTGAAGATGTCGGTCGAGTCGTCCTTCCAGGCGTTCGGGGGCAATCCTGCCTTGTTGCAGGTGTAGGTCAGGAAGGTCTCGCGGTCCCATCCCTGCTCGACCGGAACCTGGGGCAGCAGAAGGCCCTCGTGGCTGCCGCGCTTGATGAGCAATCCGTGCACGCCGACGCCGATGCGGCGCACGTCGAGGACCTTGCGCAAGGGCGACAGGACGGAGATCTCGTAGTCCAGGTCGGGCAATTCCGCCGCCGAGACGGGGCTGAAGCGGGGATCGCGCAGAGCAGCGAGTTGGGCCGTGTCGCGCACCGTCAGATAGAGCGGCTTGCGAGCCGAGGTGAAGCCGATGCAGCCGCGCAGTTGGCCCCGCTTGTGCAAGGTGACGAAGGCGCCACGCTCCTGCTGAAGCGCCTCACTGACCGCGGCGGAGGGTTCGTAGTTCTGCTGATCGCGGACGGCGTGTTCGACGGTGGCGCGCGCCAGGGTCAGCAGACTGGCTTTGTCTACATCGCTTAACGAGAAGGGCGTTTCAGCTTCATCTTCATGCGCGGCCTTGGTTAAAGCCGCGGCGCCGTAGCCGACGACCTTGGCGCGGCTGCCGGCGGTGTCGCCGGAGTTGGCGTAGTGCAGCACCTCGGCGCGGTTGGCGCCGAGGCGCTCAGAGGCGATCATGGCGGCAACGATTGGCGCGCCGCCGCAGGCCTCCCAGACGCGGCCCTCGAAGTTGCGCGCCATGCTGAAGTAGTCCCAATCGGCCAGCGCATCGAGAGTCTTGTGGTCCATGCGCACCGCATCGTCGTACGGGTGATAGTGGGAGAGGTCGGAGCTGGCTACAATCAACGTCTCGCCGTCGGCCATCAGCGCGGCGAGCGCCACTCCCAGCGCGCGGCTGGCCTCAAAGCTGTGATCGCCCATGACGATGGGAACCAGTTGAACGCCGCCCAGCACCTGTTGCAGCCAGGGCAATTGCACCTCGATGGCGTGCTCGCCGCCCTGGGCGCTGACCGCGTGGCCGTGGCTGGAGATGCGGATGGAGGAACTGGTCTGCTCCAGACGGCGCGCAAAAGCGTGATCGATGGGCAGATTTCCCAGGGGCGTGGCGTAGGCGTCGCCATCGTAGATCGACGAGTAGGAAAAGGATTCGCAGTGCGACGGGGCCAGCACCACCACGCGTTGGAATTTGCGCCCTTGCAGAGCGGCGTAGGCGTAGGCCGCCACCGGGCCGGAGTAGACGTAACCGGCATGAGGCGCAACCAGTGCCAGCACCGGGCCGCCGAGCGCAATGGGCGGAACCTCAGCCAGCATCTGCTTCATGGTCGCCGCCAGCATCTTGGCATCGGCGGGATAGAAACTGCCCGCCACCGCCGGCGGCCGCACTGTCTGCGCTACCGCTGTTGGATGGCTCGATGAATGCGGGTGAGAGAGTGTTGGTTCGGACATCGTGCGTTCCTTTCCAGTTCCTCATAAACGGGGCTGATCATGGTGCGTTTCACCGCGCCACCTACGGGGCGCGAGGTTTATTTTGGCCGTCTTCCCAGGACTGCGGTGCGCTTGTCCTGGACTATTTTCCGCCGCCCCTCCGGGGCTGATGTTGGCGCGGCTAGTTCCTGCCAGCCGTAAACTGCTGGGGCGAGCCGAGGCGTTCAGTGCTGCCAGACGCCGGCGATGGGCTCTCCGCAGGCGGCGCAGCAGCCGTCTTGCAGCAGTACGCGATTGGCGGCAAAGCCCACCCGCTCGACCACCACCTGGCGGCATTTGGGGCAGTGGGTGTTTTGCGCGGGGTGGCCGGGGACATTGCCAATGTACACGTAGTGCAGTCCTTCTGCCTGGGCAATGGCGCGGGCGCGCTCCAGGGTGGGCAGCGGCGTGGCGGGCAGCTCCTGCATACGGTAATCGGGATGAAAGCGGGAGAAGTGCAGCGGCACATCGGCGCCCAGGTTGGCCTTGATCCAGCGCGCCATCGCGGTCAACTCCGTCTCGCTGTCGTTAAGCGTGGGCGTGACGAGATAGACGATCTCCGACCAGATGCCCAGGGTGCGCAGGTTGACCAGAGTCTCCAGCACCGGCTTGAGGCGGGCGCGGACCACATCGCGATAGTAGCGCTCGGTAAAGGCCTTGAGGTCGACCTTGACCGCATCCATACCGGCATAAGCGGTCTGGAGCGCGGCGCGCTGGATGTAGCCGTTGGAGACCACCACGCTGCGAATGCCTATTTCGCGGGCGGCGGCGGCGGTGTCCATGACGAACTCGGCGAAGACCGTCGGCTCGCCGTAGGTGAAGGCGATTGCGGGAGAGCCGAAGCGCCTGGCCAGCCCGGCAATCTGCTGCGGCGTCAGGTAGTCGGCGGGCAGTTGCTCGGGGCGCGATTGCGAGATGTCCGCATTCTGGCAGAAGGTGCAGTTGACGTTGCATCCGGCGGTAGCCACGGAAAACGCGGTGCTGCCCGGCAAAAAGTGAAAGAACGGCTTCTTCTCGATGGGGTCCACGTGCGCCGCGCAGACCCGCGAGTAGACCAGCGAGTAAAAGGTGCCCGCGCGGTTCTCGCGAACCTGGCAATGGCCGCGCTGGCCGTCGCTGACCACGCAACCGCGCGGACAGAGAACGCAGCGGATCATGCGCTTGGGGAGCTTGTCGTAAAAGCGGGCTTCGATAAAGAAGCGCGCCTCGCCGCTGGGCGGTGGCTCCAGCAGGGCGGCTCCGGCAGGGTTCTGAACAGTCTCTGCGCTATGGGATTCACTGGTCATCCTGGACCTCCGAACCGATCGATGCTGTGGATCGATCGCATGTGACCCTACGGCGTCTTGGTCCGTCGATGAATCCGGCCCGAAAAGAACGGAACGAGAAAGGGCGCCCCACCCTCGCCGCGTCTTTGTTTTTGCGGCTAGGGTGGGAATACTCTACCAACATCCATAACGAGCCGAATCGATACCAATATCATGCTCCCAGAGCGCTGTTTTGTGCGAGGAATTCCGGCATTCATCGATTCTGTCCAAAACCCTCAGTCCAGCCGCACCAGCGCCGCGGAGTAGGCCGGGAGGCGCAGGTTCAGCTTGCTCCGATGCGCCCTGACCGTTTCGCTGGCGCGGGGATGGAAGGCTCCGTTACTCTCGACCGCGGCGCCCTGGAAGGTCACTCCCTCTTTGCTGTCAATGGCCGGAGCCGTCAGGCGGTCGATGGTAGCATGCTTGCAGCCTCTGGCGCTCAGCACAACTTCAACCTCGCGCGCATCCTTGTTGAAGAGCGCCACCAGCGCTTCACCTTCTTCTTCACGGGCCGCATAGGCGGTTAGGTTCACGCCCTGGGCAGCGAGGGCCGTCCGGCGCAGGGTGCGCCCGGAAAACTGCTGCGCCAGCATCAAGCCGTAGTACTCCGGCCGCACCGCAAAGCCGCTGGCGCTGGAGCCCACGATGGGCGAATAGTAGCCGTTGGCGCCGCCGTGCAGGTTGACGCCCACGCAGCCCAGCGCGGCCATCTGCAAACAGAAATCTCCTGCCCACAGCGCCGCGGCAAAGGTATCGCTGACGCCTTGTTTGCCGGCGTTGTAACAGGAGTTGCCCTCGGCCATGCGGAAGGGCAGGCCAGCGGATTTGGCCGACTCCAGCGGCTGGCGGCAGGAGCTCTCAAAGCGCTCGCCGGGATGCAGCAGCAGGTCGATGGTCATGCGCGGATCTTGCGGCGGTCCCTCGGGATAGTAATGGCTGGTCAGCAGCATGACATCCTGGGGAACGTCTTTGACAAACTGCTTGACCCACGTCTGGTTGAAGGCCGTATCCGGCCCAGCCACGGGCACCGCGGGCAGCTTCTCGCGGAAGGCGGCGCGAAAGCTCTTCCAGCGGGCGATGAACTCGTCGTAGGTCCAGGGAGCGTTGCTCCGATCGCGATGCTTGAAGAGATCGGGCTCGTTGCCGAACTGCACACAAATCAGCTTGGGTCCCAGCGTCTTGGCCACAAAGGCGCCCTCGGCCAGCGCCTGCTCCAGAGAGCCGCCGCCCAGGTTCAGCCCGTAGATGCAGCGCCAGCCGGTCGCGTCGAGGAAGCCGCGCAGGTTGAGGATGGAGCGCGGCGTGAGGGTAAAGGTGCGCGGTTCGCGATGGCCCGGATCGGGTCCCACCAAGCCGTCCGGCTCGGGCGCGGTGGCCGGCTCGGTCTCGGACCAGATGGTGAACTCGCTCAGGTTGCCGCCCAGCCGCAACACGCCCGCCGGGCTCAGCGTACGGAAGATGCCGACGAGCGCAGTGTTTTCTGCCGAGAAGAAATCGGGATAGGCAAGCTGTCCGCTCTCGTAGCTCAGTCCCATGGAATCGATGGGAACCTTGGCCAGCGCGGCGCTCTCGATGGTCAGCGTCGCCGGTAGCGCCGGTTGTTGTGCAAAGATGCGTTGCGGCGCGGCCAGTGCGGTTGCGCCGAGCGCCGCCGCGTAGGAACAGAAATCTCTTCTGGAATACGGCTTCATGGACAAAAGTTTCTCACAGTTGCTCTACCTCCAGCGAAAGATGCGCAGCGAGACGGCGAACGAGACCACCAGCCATGCCATCAGTATCCCCACCTGTGCGCTCATCTGGCCCAGGTTCAATCCTTGCAGCATATTGCCGCGCAGGGCGTCGATGGCCGCGGTCAGCGGCAGCGCCCGCACCAGGGGCTGAATCACCGCGGGAAAGCGCGTTGCCGAGAAAAAGATGCCGGAGAGAATCCACATGGGCAGCATGACCAGATTCATCAGGCCCGAAACGGCCTCGGTGGTCTTGGCGCGCGAGGCCGTCAGCAGCCCCAGCGTGGAAAAGGAGAGCGAGGTGAGCACGCAAAGAAAGGCCAGTTCCAGCAGCGATCCGCGAAAGGGCACGCCAAAGACCAGCCCGGCAAAGCCGAGAAAAACCATCACCTCCAGCACCAGCAGCACCAGCCGCGCCAGCAGAAACGACATTAGGTACTGCCAGCGCGGCATGGGCGAAGCCACCATGCGCTTGAGCAGCTTCTTCTGCCGGGCCTCGACGATACTGAAGCCCAGACCCCACATGGCCGAGCCCATCAGGTTCATGCCCAGTAGTCCGGGCACCACGAAGTCGATGTAGCGCGCTCCGGTCTCATGCACAAACTGGTTTGTGGCGCGCACCGCATCCTGACGGCCGGCGGCGCGTTGAATCGCCCGGTCGGCCAGCAGCCGCGCCGAGCGCGCATCGGGATTGGTGTCGTCGTATTTGTAGGCCACACCCTGGGGCTGGGCAATGGCCAACAGTAGAATTCTGCCCGTAGCCAGGGCGTGCGTGCCTGCGGTTTCATCGAGCGTGATGGCGGCAAGCCCCTGGTCCGCGGCCAGCGACTCGGTCAGTTGCGGCGTGGTTGCGCCCACTTGCAGCACATCCGCGGGGCGGTTGCGGAAGGCGATGCCCAGGCCCATGGCCAGCAGAATGGGAAAGGCGAAGACCCAGAAGATGGCCTCCGGCTCGCGCAAAAAGAGGCGAAAACGGATCAATGTCAATTGAAAGAGCGAGCTGGTATCGAGGTTATTCATCGCGCAGCGTCCTTCCGGTGAGGCCGACAAAAACATCTTCGAGGGTAGCGGAGTGGGTGCGGAACTCGCTCAACTGCAACCCTTGCTCCTCAAGCGCGGCGAAGATGCGCGGCACCGATGTGTGAAGCTCGCTCACTGCCAGTTGGTGCAGGCCCGCATCGACGCGGTGCGATTGCACTCCGCTGAGCGCCGTCAGCAGCGCCGCGTCCACCCCTCCGCTCTCTGCACCCGCAACCGCGAACTCGACGATGTGATCGCCGCCGGTCGAGGCGATCAATTCCTTTGGCGTGCCCTGGGCGATGATGCGCCCACGATCCATGATGGCTACGCGGTCGCAGAGCCGCTCGGCCTCGTCCATGTAATGGGTGGTGAGAATGATGGTGCGCCCGGCGCGCTTCAACTCATCGACCAGGTCCCAGAGATGCCGCCGCGCCTGAGGATCGAGGCCGGTGGTAGGCTCATCGAGAAAGAGCAACTCCGGATCGCCGACCAGCGCGCAGGCCATGGCCAGCCGCTGCTTCTGCCCGCCGGAGAGACCGCCGATCCGCGAGCCACGCTTTTCTTCCAACTGCGCAATGCGGATGGATTCCTCGATTGCAATCCCATGCTGGTAGAAGCTGCGAAAGAGCCGCAGCGTCTCGGCGACGGTGAGTTTGTCGGGGAACTGCGTCTCTTGCAACTGAATGCCGATGCGCTGGCGCAATTCGCCGGCGCCGCTCTGCCAATCGAGGCCCAACAGGCTCACTTCACCGGCGTCGGCCTCCGTCAACCCCTCGCAGATCTCGATGGTGGTGGTCTTGCCGGCGCCATTCGGACCCAGCAGCCCGAAGCACTCGCCGCGCACCACCTCCAGATCCAAGCCGTCTACCGCAACCACATCCGCATAGGCCTTGCGCAGCCCGCGCAGAGAGAGCGCGGGGCCCTCCGCTCGCACTGCATTCACATCCTGCCTGGTCGTGTATTTCATCCTGCAACAAGAGTAGGGGTCAGGCTGCTTTGCGCACAAGTCAACGTTCCATGAAAGACGCTTGATTGCGGTTGATTTTGACCATCACCTGTCGCTTGCTTCTCGATTTGTTTCCTTTGAGCAGTTTGGCCGGCGTTTACGGTTTGCGGCGCGAGAGGTTTATGTCTTACAGCGTAAACGCAAGTAATTATCCCCCCGCAATTGATTTATCTTGTTTTTTATCAACGCATTGAGGATATATTCTCTTTCTCCGGATGCGGCTCGCTTCTTTACCTGTATAATCGGTTCGACTTGTTGGAGTTGGGGCAGATGTGGGTAGATTCGGCGGGCAATGAACAGATGATTCCGGGCGAGGCGGAAAAAACTGCGATTCATGAGCAGCTGAACCGGCTGTTGGCCAATCCCTTTTTCAGCCACAGCAAGCGCTTTCCCTCGTTTCTGCGCTTTGTCACCGAGCAGACCCTGGCGGGCAACTCCGACAGCATCAAAGAACGGACCCTGGGCATCGAGATCTTCACCCGGGACGCCAACTACGACACCGCCTCCGACCCCATCGTGCGCGTCACCGCCGCCGAGATCCGCAAGCGCCTTGCACTTTATTATCTGGACCCCGCACATCAGCACGAACTGCGCATCGCACTGCCCGCCGGCTCCTATATTCCGCACTTTTACTGGCCCAAAAACGGCAATGACCCGGTGCTGAAGGCGCTGGAAAGCGACGATGCGCTGGCAGACGGAGAAGCCCATCCCGTACCGCACCACCACCACTCCCCGCTGGTGCTGGTCCTCACCTGCATTGTGGCCGCCCTGCTCTCCGTCGGAGCGCTTCTGTTCTGGCAGGCCATGCACCGCACCGCGCTGGATTTTTTCTGGCGTCCGGTATTGAAAGGCAACGACGCGGTGCTGCTGTGCATCGCCGATCAGACCGATTACGCCGGGCAGGCGCTGCGCTATGCCGACGACCCCGCCCACCAGGTGCAGATGAAGCCGCTCGGCAAGCAGAGAGACAGCTTCACCACGGTGGCCATCGACGATCTGAACGCCATAGTCAAGATAGCCGGTCTGCTGCAATCCAACGGCAAGCAATACAAGCTGCGCGGCGAGGACGTGACCACACTGGCCGACCTGCGCTCCGGGCCCGCGGTCTTCTTCGGAGCCTTCGACAACGCCTGGACGCTGCGCCTGACCAGCCCGCTGCGCTACCGCTTCAAGAACAATGCGGAGATGACGGAGTTCCAGATCGTTGACAGCATGGACCCCAAACAGGCGCCCTGGACGGTCTACCGCTCGGTGCAGGTTGCCACCAACAACTATCGCGACTACGCCATCGTTTCGCGCTTCACCGACACCAATACCGGCAAGCTGACCATCATCGTCGCCGGCTTGGCGCGCGGAGGCACCATCGCCGCCGGGGAGTTCCTCACTGATGAGAACTTTATGGCGCAACTCAAGCGCGCCGCCGAGGCCGCCGGGGACAAGAAGAATATGGAGATCGTTCTCAGCACCCAGATCATCAACGGCGAACCCGGCTCACCCAAGATGGAAGCTGCGTACTTCTGGTAGCGAGCAGTCACCTCGATGCAAAAGGCCGCTTGTGGGCGGCCTTTTGTACGTGTCGGGTTCTCTGCCGGATCAATTCCGCTTGACCATTAGCGGCTGAAGAGCACGTAACGGCGACCCGCGTAGAGCCGGAATCCGCCCGCCTTGTCGACCACCACCTGCAAGGGCATGGGCCGCTTCATCCCCTGATCGTCGCCTGAAGCCACGCTGAGCACGTCGTGACCGCCCACGTCGGTGACCACAAACTTGTCGCCGGCGATGAAGCCCACGCCGTAGACGCCGGCGGGCAGATCCTGGCCGCCCACCTTCAGCGCCACTTCGGCGATGAAGTAGGCCTGGTACTTGGCTGCCACGTCGGTCGAGTAGCCGCTGGTGTCGACCAGGGTGGCCAGCACGAAGTGGCCGTCGGCAAACTTCACGCCGCCGGAGTTGCGCAGTTGCGTGGTCGCCGACTGCCCATGATAAAAGACGCTGGCCGGCAGCAGCTTTTCCACATCCGCCGGTTTCAGCACGCTATCGCCCTGCTGCGCCCGCAACGCCCCCGGCGTTATGGCCAGCGCCGCTGCCAGTATGCCCACCGCCATCCGCTTCATCCCATTCCGTGAAAGCATTCCTGCTCCTCCTCTTAGATCCTGCGTACCGGAGTATAGCGCACCTCCGGACCGCTTGGCTCCATTTTCAGTTCTCGGTCGAGAGTACATCGTAGTTGTAGTCGATCATCACCCGCTTGACCGCGCCCGGCAGCTTTTGCAGTTGCACCGTCTTCTCGACCGTATTATTGCCCAGGATGGGCATCGATCCCAGGCGCAATACCTGTTTATTGGTCAATTCCAGATAGATGGGCACAGCGATTCTGAAGCTGGCCGAAACTCCGGATTGAGTCAGTTTGAAATGCAGGGTGGGAACATCGCCATTCATCGTGACCTGGCCCTCGAAGTGGTAGTTGGGCAACTCGGTTCCATAGACGTATTGATTGAAGAACCAGTCCATGCGCTGGTTGCCGTCCAGATTCATCTGCGGGCTCATATGCTTTTCGACCATGGCCTTGAAGTCTTCGGTGGTGGCAGCCCTCATGCAGTAGGCGCCGGCAAAATCGTGCATGGTGGCGATGAAGCGGGCGTCTCCATCGTTGGGACTCCACATCATCATGCGCACCATGTGCAGAATGTATGCGCCCTTGGGATAGACCAGATCGCGATAGATGTTCCAGCCGGCCTTGGGTGAGCTGAGCCGTATTCCCATGGTCACCGGACCCACATCGATGGCGCGAAAGCCGAATTGGTTCTTCTCCGTGAGATCCCTGCGCGCCTGCTTCCAGAAGTCGCGGAAATCGTCTGGGTTGGGGCGCGTGAGCTGTAAGAAGATGGAGGCCGAAGCGTCGGCGAATCCCTCGCTCATCCACTGGTCGCGATAGCTGCGGAAGCCCACCGTCTGTCCCCACCACTGATGCGCCACCTCGTGCGGAGTGACCATCTTCCAGTACATGTCATCCGCGCCCAGTCCCAAAAAATGCTGCTGGGTGCTGTCGAAAAAGCCGCAGATGGGCAGGTAGACCAGCATCGGCCAGCTTTGCCCGTAGTCGCACGCCGCCTGCTGGGTCAGGGAGATGTGGTTGAAGGGCAAGGCGCCAAAGTAATCCGTATATATCTGCGCGGCGGCCTCGCCCTGGCTTAGTTCGACGCCGAGCATGGGCGTGGTGTTCAGGGTTCCTAAACTCTGATTGGCCAGCGGCGCCACAAAGTCCGGCAGATCCCGGTTGGCAAAGGCGGCGATGCTCAACTCGCTCTTCGGTGGAGTGCCAAATTTGGCGTCCTTGGCGATGAAGTCTCCCAGGCTGAAGCCCACCACAGCCAACGGCGTATCCGTCTTCCACTCGGAGGTGGCGCCCTTGCCGTCAAGCTTCTCGCTGACCTTGGTTCCCGTGGCGATCAACTGCAAGCCCTTGGGCACATGAAAGGTCATGCGGTAGTTGGCGTAGTCGCCCAATCCCTGACTGGCGTTCGGGTACCAATTCTCGCGCGCCACGGGATAGTAGTTGCCGGCGCCCTTGTTGAAGACCACATCCTTGCCGCCATAGGTGATCTTCAGCGTGGCGGTCTCGCCCTTTCTCAGCGGCTGCGCCAGAATCACGCCGAAATCCGGGTCCTCGTCCTTCTTTTCCTGGACGAAATCGAGCGCTTCTCCCTTGCTGTTCTGCACCTGGCTGACGCGCAGCGTGGCGTAGAGGTCGAGCGGAACCACCGCCACTCCATCCTGCTGGGCCTGCACCTGGACGGTGGCGAGCGCGCTCAAGAAGCCGCTCCTTTCGATAGTCACGTCCAGGTCTTCGTTCTCGATGCGATAAGCCGCGTTGTGTTCGTCGCCGCTGGCCGTGCCCTGGGCGTACTCGGCGGCGCGATGAAAGGCCAGCGGGTAGGTGGCTGCCTCATCGCTGGAATTCCAGTTCAGCAGCGCAATCTCCTCCGGCGCCAGACTGCTCACCCCTTGCGGATCGCAGAAGAAGATCAGGTGGGGATTCTTGCGCCCATGCATCCCGGCCATGAAATAGCCGCCCGGCGCCGGGCTGAGCACATCGGCCAGCAGGCGCAGATCGAAGTTGTCGTGCAGTTTAGTCCGCGCAAACTCGCGTAAATCTTTGGCCGCTTTCTCTTCGTCCGTGCCTGCCGCCGCGCCTTTGCCGCTGGCGGTTTTTTGCAGTTCCGCTGCCGTGCCGTCGCTGAAGCGCAGCACCGCTTCGTTGAAATCCTCGTCGAACTGCTCACTGTGGGTGAGAATGGAGAGATTGTGCCTCTCTTCGGCGGTGGGCGGCGTAATGTGCAGGTGGCCCTGACCCTGGAAGACCGCTCCCGTGATTTTTCCGTTCACGGCGGCGAAAAAGGCGAAGCTGCCTCTGTCAAAGTGGAAGACCGCTGCGTCGCGGCGCAGTTCCAGATTGTTGACCGTAAGGGTTTCACCGGCAGGCGTCAAGCTGCGCAACTGCTGGTAATATGGGTTGCTGTTGGCGGGCCGCTGGCCCCAGAGAAGATGCTGACCGGGGATGAAAAGGAAGAGAAGGAAGAGCTGAAGAAGCAGACCAGGCTTGCGCACAGAAGGGCTCCCTATCGATATTTTGAGTACCCAACAGTATCAGCGCCCGAACCCGCCGGCGCGGCAAAATAATTTCTATTATGCAAAGGATCAATACCCTGAGAATCAACACCATGAAGGACTTCCCGCGTATTAACCGGGCTGCCGGCCTTGGCGGTCTTGGCCAACCCTGCCCTACGGTGCGACAATCGTCGCGTTGTCTACTGCCACCCCAAACCGGGCTCTGCCCGAGGAGAATCCATGAAGCGTCTGCTTGTTTGCCTCACCCTGCTCGCCGCCGCCACTGTCCTCACCGCCCAGCAGCATCCTCCGGCCAGCCCGCCGGCCACGGCCAGCGTCACCATCGGGGGCAAGGCTGTCACCATCGTCTATAGCTCGCCCCGCGTGAAGGGCCGCGCCGGCCACCTCTTCAGCAAAGACGGGCTGATCGGCCACGACCCGCAATATCCCATCTGGCGCGCCGGAGCCAATGGCGCTACCGCCCTGCATACCGACGCCGACCTGGAAATCGCCGGCCTCAAGGTTCCCAAGGGCGATTACACCCTTTTTGTCGACCTCACCGACCCAGCCAACTGGGTGCTGGTGGTCAGCAAACAGACCGGCGAGTGGGGCCTCTCCTTTGACAAGACGCAGGAGCTGGGCCGGGTGAAGATGGCCATGGCCGCAACCCCGGCGCTGCTTGAGAACCTCACCTATACCCTCACCGACCTGGGCAAGGGCAAGGGAAAGCTCACCCTCGCCTGGGAGAACCTCAGCGCCTCGGTGGGATTAACCGCCAAGTAATCGATTCGGCGTTGGGCGGGTTTGAGGTAAGCGCACGGATGGCTCACCCTGACCGCCGGTTGCAGCCAGAAAAAGACAGGCGTGGACCGGGAGGTCCACGTTCTAGCCGGTCAGGAGGCCAGCGCTACATTTCGTCGGGAGTTGCGCTACAACTGGTCGGCGAAAAGCCGGTCTTTCGGCGGAGTTGGACGCTTAATCACCCCAGCGGACACAAATCGTCCGCTGGGGACCCCGTTTCATCACCCCAGCGGACACAGATCGTCCGCCGGGGACCCCGTTTCATCACCCCAGCGGACACAGATCGTCCGCCGGGGACCCCGGTCACACGTCCAACGCCGCTCAGGGTGACAATCCTTTTTTGTAATGGACCTCGCCTTCGGTCCCTATGGCGTGCGTCTGCGGTGAGATTTGACCCCCAACCCGCAAATTGCTAGAATGTGAATGCGGGGTGGAGCAGCCCGGTAGCTCGTTGGGCTCATAACCCAAAGGTCGCTGGTTCAAATCCAGCCCCCGCAACCAATAAAATCAATAACTTACAGAAATTGATCACTGTCGGAAAGTCCCCGTTATCCCCCATTAGGAACAACTGCCATTTATTGAACGGTCGCAACACTCGTGTTTTCAGGTGAATGCTGCGAGTTTGGGCCGAACACCAGTCCCACAACCTGGCTGTTTGCACGGCGTTTGGTTTCCGTCATAGCCCGTCCATAGACGTTCATCGTCGTCTGGATCGAAGCGTGACGCATCAGTTCCTGCTGCACCTTCATCGGGGCACCCGTTTCGTCAAGCCAGGAGCGATAGGTATGGCGGAATGTGTGCCACCCAATGTCCTCTCCCAACCCGGCCAGCTTCGCAGCCCGCTGAAGCTGCCTTTTCCGCAGGCTCTCCTGGTGGTACGGCCTTCCCGTTACCGGATTGGCAAAAACCCAATCTGTGTCTCGCGGGAAGAATGAAGCAGAGCGCCAGCTTAACAGCGCCTCGGCCAGACGAGCATCAAGCGGAACATCATCCTTCGAGTATTCCGTCTTCACATCGTCCACCCTGCCGCCCACCACGCTTCTCTGAACCAGCACCGAGCGATTCTCGAAACTGAAGTCGCCCCATTGCAGGCCCAGAATCTCGCTGACCCGAAGGCCCAAACACTGTGCGACCAAAACCATCGTGCGGTGTGGTTCGTCCAGATGCTTGAGCAGTTCGAAGTACTCGGCCACGTCCAGAACCCGTGGCCGCTTCAGCCGTTTGCTTGCGTTTTTCACGCGCACGAGAGAGACAGGGTTCTTGCCAAGTTCGACAATTCCCCAACGCTCTGCGCACTTGAAAACCAGGTGCATGATTCCCCGCACATGAGTCTTTGACTTTGGGGCCAATGGCAAATCGTGCAGCCACTGCTCCATTGCCATCGGCTTCATTTTGTCCACGGGGTATTCCCCCCAACGTGGGCGGATGTGAACCCGGATATTCGACAGATGCGATTTCCGGGTTGAGTAGCGTTCCGAGAGCTCCTTCTCGACATAGCGGTCGAGCAAGGCTCCGAAAGTTGCCGCCTCCACTTCCGCACGTGGAGACTCTTCGTTGAGTCGAAGAAGAAGAGCTTGCGTTGCCTTCCGCGCCTGGGTTTCCGTCACGTACAGGTTGCGATCCCCAAGGATCACACTCTGCCGTTTCCGCTCGCCCTGGGAGTCCGTCTCGTAATAGCGAAACTCCCACACATCAGGACCGCGCTCGCGCTTCCTCAGCCGTAAACTTCCGTACTGATACCGTGTCCGAACAAACAAGGGTTACCTCCTCCTTTGTTGCGGGCACGAGTGGTTAAGAACAGAGTACCGCTGTTCGAGTTGA
>Ga0181535_10002041_pt1 | contig 25257 bp, 18 predicted proteins | sample PEATcosm2014_Bin_44_FD_119774 | JGI IMG/M metagenome (GOLD analysis project Ga0181535, IMG submission 119774) | Peatland microbial communities from MTU Mesocosm Facility, Houghton, MI, USA - PEATcosm2014_Bin17_30_metaG | ecosystem: Environmental > Terrestrial > Soil > Wetlands > Peat | place...
AACGCCTGCTCCGGCAGTTCGTCGTGCTTACCTTCGGCGATTTCGCGGAAGCCCTTCACGGTGTCTTCCAGCTTCACGTACTTGCCTTTGAAGCCGGTGAACTGTTCGGCCACATGGAAGGGCTGGGAAAGGAAGCGCTGGATCTTGCGGGCGCGGGCGACGGTGAGTTTGTCTTCGTCGGAAAGTTCATCGATGCCGAGGATGGCGATAATATCCTGCAGGTCCTTGTAGCGTTGCAGGATGCCCTTCACCATCTGGGCGCAGGCGTAGTGATCGGCGCCGATGATGTTGGGGTCCAGGATGCGCGAGGTGGAAGCCAGCGGATCGACCGCCGGATAAATGCCCAGCGCGGCAATATCACGCGACAGGTTGGTGGTGGCGTCCAGGTGCGCGAAGGCGGTGGCCGGAGCCGGGTCGGTGTAATCGTCGGCGGGCACATAGATAGCCTGTACCGACGTGATCGACCCTTTCTTGGTGGAGGTGATGCGCTCCTGCAACTCGCCCATTTCGGTGGCCAGGTTGGGTTGGTAGCCGACAGCCGAGGGCATGCGGCCGAGCAGCGCCGAAACTTCAGAGCCGGCCTGTGTGAAGCGGAAAATGTTGTCGATGAAGAGCAGCACGTCTTGCCCTTCCTGGTCTCGGAAGTACTCGGCAACGGTGAGACCGGTCAGGCCAACCCGCAGGCGGGCTCCCGGCGGCTCGGTCATTTGGCCGTAGATCATGGCGCACTTGGACTTCTTGTAGTCCTTGGGATCGATGACGCCGGATTCCTGCATCTCGAGCCACAAGTCGTTGCCTTCGCGCGTGCGCTCGCCGACGCCGGCAAACACCGAAACACCGCCATGCTTCTGGGCGATGTTGTTGATCAGCTCCATGATGATGACGGTCTTGCCGACGCCGGCGCCGCCGAACAGGCCGATCTTGCCGCCGCGCAAATAAGGCTCGAGCAGGTCGATGACCTTGATGCCGGTCTCGAACATCTCAAGGCGCGTCGACTGGTCCTCAAACGCCGGCGAAGGCCGGTGGATGGGGAAGAATGTTTTGGCATTCACCGGGCCCATTTCGTCCACCGGCTGGCCGATGACGTTGAGCACTCGCCCCAACGTCTCCGGACCCACCGGCACTTCTACCGGATGGCCGAGGCTCAGGGCCATCATGCCACGGACCAGGCCCTCGGTGGGCTGCAGGGCGATGGTGCGCACACGGCCTTCGCCGATGTGCTGCTGCACCTCGCAGACGATATCGATGGGCTGCGGCACATCGAATCCTTCGCTGGTGATGCGGATGGCGGTATAGATGATGGGGATGTGCCCCTCGGGAAACTCGCAGTCCACGGCCGGCCCGGCCACCTGGACTACCTTTCCGATCATGGTTGCTTCGCTTGCCATAATCTCCTTTTACGATGCTGCCGCGGCGCCGCTGACCACCTCGATGATTTCCTTGGTGATGCTGGCCTGGCGCACGCGGTTCATAAACAGCGTCAACTTGTCGATCATTTCGGCCGCGTTCGAGGTGGCCGCTTCCATCGCGGTCATGCGCGCGGCGTGCTCGGCGGCTGCGGATTCGATGAGCGCGCGGAAGAATTCCATTTCCACGTAGCGTGGCAGCAGCACCTCCAGCATGGCGGCGGGCGGCTGTTCGAAGATGTAGTCCACCGGGCCCGCTTTCGCGGCCAACTCAGAGGGCATCTCCACCGGCAACACCCTGGCTACGGTGAGCTTCTGCGCCACCACGCTCTTGAACTCGTTGTAGAGGATATAAACCGCGTCGATCTCCGCGCGGCGGTACAGGTCTATCACCTTGCGCGCAATGGCCGCCGTGTCGGCATAGGCGGGTTTGTTCGCTAGGCCAATGGAATCGCCAGTGATCGCCGCGCGGCGCTTGCGGAAGAAATCACGGCCCTTGCGGCCGATCAGCTCCAACCTGACCGTTGCCCCAGGACGCTCCACGATGAAGCGCTGCGCCCCCTTGATGACGTTGGTATTGAAGGCGCCGGCGAGGCCCTTGTCGCCGCTGATCAGCACCAGCAGGATGTTTTTCTCCTCGCGCCGGGCGAGCAGCTCGTTCTGGCCCGCCTGGTCGTCCAGCGCCGCCGCGGCAGCGACGTTCGCCAGCACGCTGCGCAACATGACGGCGTAGGGGCGAGACTGGATGACGCGATCCTGCGCGCGGCGCAGCTTGGCCGCCGAAACCATTTTCATGGCCTTAGTGATCTGCTGCGTGTTCCTGACGGAGCGGATGCGCCGCCGGATGTCGACAAGACTAGGCATGCGCCGGTTCCGCTGTCTTCTGATCGGCTACGAACCGCCCTTTGAACTCTTCGACTGCGGCTTTCAACTTGCCGCGCAGTTCGTCGTCCAGCGCCTTCTTGGTGCGAATTTCTTCCCACAACCCGCGGTGAGCGTTGTCGATGAAGCGGTAGAATTCCTGCTCGAACTTGCCGCACTGCTCCACCGGGAGATCGTCCAGGTAGCCCTGCGTGCCGGCGAAGATGATGACAATCTGCTTCTCCACGGGCAGCGGCTGGTATTGCAGTTGCTTGAGAATCTCCACCAGGTGCTTGCCGCGATTGAGCTGCGCCAGCGAGGCCTTATCCAGATCGCTGCCAAACTGGGCGAACGCCGCCAGGTCGCGGTACTGCGCCAGGTCGAGGCGCATGCTGCCGGCGATCTGCTTCATGGCTTTGATTTGCGCGTTGCCGCCGACACGGCTGACCGAGATGCCGACGTTGATGGCCGGACGGACGTTGGAATTGAAGAGGTCCGCTTCCAGGAAGATCTGGCCGTCGGTAATCGAAATGACGTTGGTCGGAATGTAGGCGGAGACGTCGCCGGCCTGGGTTTCGATGAACGGCAGGGCAGTGAGCGAACCGCCGCCGTGCGCGGCGCTCAGCTTGGCGGCGCGCTCCAGCAGGCGGCTGTGCAGGTAGAAGACATCGCCCGGGTACGCTTCGCGGCCCGGCGGGCGGCGCAGCAGGAGCGAGATTTCGCGGTACGCGGCGGCGTGCTTCGAGAGATCGTCGTAAATGCACAGCGCGTGGCGGCCGCCGTCGCGGAAGAATTCGCCCATAGCGCAGCCGGAGAACGGCGCAACGTACTGCATGGGCGCCGGGTCCGAAGCGGTTGCCGCCACCACGATGGTGTATTCCATGGCGCCGAAATCTTCCAGCGTCTTCACCACTTGCGCCACCGTGGACCGTTTCTGGCCGATCGCGACATAGATGCAGATCATGTCGCCGCCCTTTTGGTTGATGATGGCGTCGAGCGCGATGGCGGTCTTGCCGGTCTGCCGGTCGCCGATGATCAACTCGCGCTGGCCCCGGCCGACCGGGATCATGGCGTCGATGGCCTTGATACCGGTCTGCATCGGTTCCTTCACCGGCTGCCGCGCCACAACGCCGGGCGCCAGACGCTCCACCGGGTTGAACTCGGTGGTTTGGATCGGACCCTTGCCGTCGATGGGCACACCCAGCGCATTGACGACGCGGCCGATCAGGGCATCTCCCACCGGAACCGACATGATGCGGCGGGTGCGCTTCACCTCGTCGCCTTCTTTGATCTCCGTGTAATCGCCCAGCAGCACCGCGCCCACCTGGTCTTCTTCCAGGTTCATGGCGATGCCGGCCACGTCGTGGGGGAACTCGATCAGCTCGCCGGCCATCACCTTTTCCAGGCCGTGAATCCTGGCGATGCCGTCGCCCACCGAAATCACCGAGCCGACCTCGGAAACGTCGATCGCCCGCTCGTAGTTCTCAATCTCCTGGCGGAGAATGCTGGTAATCTCGTCCGCTCGAATCTGCGCCATATTCTTTTCCGTTTACGATGAACCTTCCGCGCTGAGCTGCCGCTCCAGAGCCTGCAGCTGGCCGCGCACCGAGCCGTCATACACCGTCGAGCCGATGCGCGCCACGACTCCGCCGATGAGCGAGGGGTCGACGGCAAACTGCGCCCGGATGCGCTTGCCGCTGGTTTTTTCGAGCGCGGCGGTCAGTGCTGCGCGCTGCTTCTCGCCCATTTCGCGCGCCGATGCCACCTGCGCGCGGGCGAATCCCAGCCGCTCATCCAGAATCTGCTCGAAGGCGCTCACCACGTCGCTCAGAGCGGCGATGCGGCGATGATCGGTCAGCACAAACAACAAATTGCGCGTGATCCGCGACAGCCCCAGGACATCCGCCACGCGGCTGATGACGGCCCGTTTGCGGGCGGGCGGCACCGCCGGGGTGATGAGGGCGTTGCGCAGTGCCGGCGAACGAAGCGCGCTCTCGAAAGCGCGCAGCTCGGCGACCGCGTTCGGCGGTGGAAGCGCGGAGCCGGCAGCAGTAACGACGTCGGCAAGCGCGTTTGCGTATCGCGTGGCTGCAGCGGTAACAGGCATGGCGGCTCAGTTTCCTTGGGCGGGCCGGTCGACGCCGCGGACGAAGCCCGCCACCAGCCGGTCCTCTGCGTCCGGATCCATGCGGGTGCGGATCTTCTGCCCTGCCAGCTCCACGGCCAACTGGGCGGCATAGCGCTGCAAGTCGAGGCGCGCGGCCTTTTGAGCCGCGGCGATCTCCTGTTCGCCGCGCACCCCGATTTTGGCGATTTCCGCAGTGGTCTGCTTCGCGTAGCGATCGGTTTCCGCCGCCGATTCCTTCTGTGATTCAGCGCGCAGGGCGGCAATCTCGGCTTCCAGGCCGGCCAGGCGGCGTTCCACTTCCGCCACGCGGGCCTCGGCTTCCTTGGCCACGCGCCCCGATTCCACCATGTCCTGGCTGATGCGGGCCGAGCGCGCTGCGAAATAGGGGCCTGCCTGCTTGACGATCACGTAACCAAGGCCGGCGGCGAGAATCAGGAAGTTGGCCCACTCCCACATCTTGAGGCTGCCTTCTTTAGACGCCTCGGTTTCCTTTTTTGCAGGCTCCTCTGCCAGCGCTGTAGCGGGCAGCCCGGCTGTCAGAACGGTCAGGAAGATCGCCGGCAGGAGACGCTTCATGCCGCCCTCCCGCGCAGGATGGAATCGGCAATCTGGTTGGCCAGCAAGTCGCTCGCGGCGGCCAGCTCCCGTTTCAGGGTTTCGGCGTCCCGGGCCAGCTGCTGCTGCGCTTCTCGTATCAGTTGTTCGGCACGCTGGCGCGCTGCCAGCAACTCGGTTGCCTGATGCTCGGCGAGCTGGCGGTGCGCCTGTTCCTGCGCCTGGTACACTTCGCCCCGCGCCGCCCGCAAGGCGGTTTCATATTCGGTGGTTCTTGCCGCGGCGCGCTCCAGTGCCTCCGCGGCCAGCTTGCGCGCGCCCTCGGTGGCATCGTAGCGCTTCTGAAGCACCTTCTCCAGCGGCCTGAAGAACATGTACTTCAGATAAAAGTTGAGCGCCACCACCAGCAGAAACGTAGGTATCGTCTTTAGCAGCAGTTGCCCTAAGGCGTGCAGCATGACATCCATGGAAAATCGGAGAGAGAGCCCCGTTAATTAACGCCCAGAGTACCATCCGGCGGAAAGGGCAGTCAACCGCAGAAACCGCCTCCGCGGGTGGCCGGCCCCAGCCTACTCATAGCGGTACACGGTCACGCGCAGGGCCGTGTCGGGGCGTACGGTCAGGATCTCGCCCTGGCCGGTGTCATCCCCTCCCAACTGGCGGACAACGCGCCATTCGCCGTCAACGAACTTGCCCTGCTGGACGTCGCCCAGCCCGACTGTCTGCGGCCCCGGCGTGGTCGGTGCGAAAGCGATCCGAACTCCGCCGCCCGTGGCGCCGAAGTAGAACTCGTTCGCCCCGGCTGCAACCAGGATCGCGGCCGCCTGGTCCGGAGGTTTGTCCTGCTGCGGCCCGTTCTGGTTTCGTGGCGGTCCCGCGGCTTTCCCCGCGGCAGGCGGCTCGGGAGCGATAGGAACCCGGCCGCGGCCGACATACGTCAGCGCCAGGGTATAGTCCCCTAACTTGACCTGCAGAGGAGCATCGCCCTGGTTGAGACGGACAGCAGCGATCGTCTCTTTCCCTTGTTGGGCCGCGATGGCCGGGGACAATTGCGCTACCACGCGGTATGCCGCAGCGAGTTCCGTGTCCGGGCCCATCGATCGTTCGATGAAGAACGGCGAGAAGCCGATCGCGTTGAACTTGCCGAACGCCGGCAGCACATTGGCGGGGTTAGCGCTGGTTTCCGGAATGAACAGCGGGTTGCCGTGCCGCGCGAATCTGGTGCAAACCTCGTCGAAGTATTCCAGATAGAGGTCCGGAGCGAACAGATCGACCGCAGGCGCTCCGGCCTTCCATACGTCGTGAACCTGTGGCACCGGGCCGCCGCTTGGGTAGGTCCCGGGCCAGGCATGATTCGGCTGCTGCAGCCAGGCATTCACGAACATCGGGATGTTGTATTCTCTCTTGCCCTCCTCCGCCACCGTGTTCACGAAGCGCGCGTAGTTCCAGGCCATGAAGATTTCGTCGACGGGCCAGTGCAACTTCCGCCAGCCTGCCTGGTGCTCTTCGGCGCTAAGCGGAGGGCTCTTGGTCTGGAGGGGCATCTCGACACTGTTGGGCTTGCCCGGGCCGAAGACTTCTTCCCAGGTTCCCAGTGTCTTGAAACCGTGCGAGCTCCATAATTCGCGCAACTCAGGGCTCAGGGCGTCCTTATGCTGCTGGAGGTACTCCATCAGCTCGTTTGGCACCGGCCCGGCAAAGGCTTTGTTAGCCGGCGCGGACCGGTCACGGGAATCCCGCAACACGCCGACTTCGTTCTCCACCTGCATCATGACCACGGTGTGCTCGTCGCCATCGACATTCTTAATGTGCCGCATCAACGCTCGGAACGCCCGCGCATCGGCATCGCGCGTGGCATCGGCGAACGTGCTGAGCAATTCCATGCTTTTCCCGCCCTTAATCTGAATCCGCGGGAACCGCTGATAGTCCTTCTTGACCCAGTAAGGCGCGTAGCTCGACAGGCCGTTCTTCCAGCTGCCGAACCACAGAAAGACGAGCTTCAGGTTGTTGCGCCGGGCCTCGCGGATGAGCCCGTCCACCAGGGCAAACTCGAACTTGCCTTCGGTGGGCTCCATCTGCGCCCATGACAAAGCCGCCAGCACGCAGTTGAGATTGCCCGAGACCAGCCGCGGCCATAGGGGCTCCACATTCTCGAGGCTGGTAGCGGTGTTGTTTCCCAACTCCCCCGCCAGCGCCAGAAATGGTTTTCCATCCACCATCAACTGCGTGGCGGTGCCCTGTTTCTGCAGATGCGGGATGCCAGTTTGCCCGTAGCATTGGGCGGCGATCAGCACGGCAAAAGCGGGCAGGCACGCAAGGCGAACTCGCGGTTTCATTTCTCTGTCACCTCGGATCGCTCATCTTAGCCGCTTTCTCACGGAGCGGAAAGCGCCAGCCACGAAGAGTCATGCTGAAGCTTGTGGGTTGGCAGCGAAAGCGCTACCGCCCCGTTTCGCTGTCGAACGATCGGCGGGGCATGTGGGGAAGGCGCTTCCGCCTGCCAACCGATTCCGTCACGCCATCCCGCCCCGGTTTTGGTGCCAGCGACCTCTTCGCTACCGCCGCACGTGCGCCTTCGATACGTTCGGCGCAGAGCCGTTACTGCCGGCCGATTGGGGCAGGAAGGGAACTGCGATTTGTTGGGTCCATGCTGCGCCGCTGGCGTCCCGGCCGGCGAACACCATCGTGACCGTAGACGGCACCGGGATGTTTCCCGCCTTCAGATTTGCCGTGAGGGTGCCGTCCACCGGCAGGTTGATGCTGCCGAAGAAACCCGCGATCGAGCCTGCGAAGCTCACGCCATCAAAGGTAAAGCCGGTCAGCGTCGTAGCCACCCCTGCGGTCTCGGTCAATTGAATTGTGAAACTGAACGTGGCCCCGTTCGCGTCCGGCGCCTGCTGGTAGACCGGATCCGGCGTCACGGACACCGTCACCAGGGAGGTTGCCGACGGCGCGCCTGAGCTGATGCTTGCCGCCGCCGATGAGGAGCCGAACGAGGGGCCACCCCCATAAAAGGCCTGCACCGTGTTGTTCGCGGCCAGCAACTGGCTGCCAAAAACCTTGATCGACGCCGTGGCGGTTCCCCCCGATCCGGAGAGCGTCGCAGTACCGAGCGAAGTGGTCCCCAGCGTGAAGGAGACGGGGCCCGACGGCGTCGTGGTGACGCTGGCAGCCATCACGGTAGCGGTAGCCACCGCGGATCCGCCCGCCGAGACCACGTTCGGGGTCACGGTGACCGCGGTTGCAGTGGGAGTGACCGGAAGGCCGCCCCAGGTAGTAACCAGGTTATAGGCATCCACCGAGCCGAGCCCTGTCACCAGGTCGTAACCCACGCCGGCGGTATAACCGAATTGACCGCCGACGCAGTCCGCCGTCTTCGCGAGGCACGGAACGATGTTATTCCCCATGGTTACGTCGTGAAAAACGCCGGAGGCGCCTCCAGCCGCCATGGTGTACAGCTTGGGGTTGATGTTGCCCAGGCCGGATTTCGTCTGCACCTTGTTCTGCACAAGGTACTGATTGAGCAGAGCGATCATCCCGGCGAAAGAAGGGGCGGCAGCCGAAGTCCCGCCCACGGCGATCGTCGAACCTTCGGTAATCACCACGTAGGGATCGTGAGCGTCCGACGCTGCCAGGGCGACGTCGGGCACATCGCGCGCGCCATCGTTCGGAACACCGGGGCCGGCCTGCCAGGAAGGTTTGGAGTAGACGGAGCTGAGCCCGCCGCCGCTGGCCGAAATAGGTCCGCCCAGCAACTCGCTCGCCGCTGTGTCGTTCCAGGCCATCTCGGGGATGTAGGACAGCGCGGAACCGCCGTAGAGTCCATTCGCAGAGCTCCAATAATTGCTGTTTCCTTCGTTGAACTCCGTTCCGCCGACCGCGGTGATTTCGGGAACACTGGCTGGAAGGCTGACTCCCAGGCCCTGGGTCGCGACGGCGACCTGATAATCGCAGCCCGCCGCGCCCGAATCGCCCGACGAGGCCAGCCACGTGATCCCCAGCGCATTGGCCTTCTGCGCTTCAACCTGGTAGTAATAGAGGCCCAGCCGATACGACCCCACATCGTATTCGCACAACCCGAAGCTCTCGCTGATCACCGGCGCCAGATCGTTGTCGATTGCATAGTAAGCCGAGTAATCCGCGTCCTGGCTGTAAACGTAGATCAGGCTGGCCAGCCGGGCTACCGCGCCGGCCCATTCCAGGTCCAGGTCCGCCTCGATTTCGTCGCCCGTGAACCCGGGGTAGACGCCAACCGGAACCGTCTGTATCTCGTTCGGAACGAGGCCCCAGCTGCTGCGGAACGAGGCAATGTCGTCCGGATCGATGTCGCTCTGACCTACGATCACCAGGCTCTGTCCCGCGCCGGTGTACCCATAGTCATACAGCGGAGCGATGTTGTAAATCGTCGCGAGATCGTCCGGCAACAGGTAGTTGCTTCCGTCGCTGCCGGTGTAGTTCGGCCTGATTTGCCTGTGCGGCGCCTTCGGGCGAAAATCGTGGAGTCCGAGGATGCCCGCCACCATGGGCGCGATGGCGGCCGGTAGTGACGCTTCCGTCGAGTTTGCGAAATGAGTTTCAGGGCCCACCTGATAGCGGTGGATTTCGGTATGGAGGGCTGCCTGCACCTGCCGCGCCGTGCCGCTGAAACTGATAAAGTCGCGGCCGCGCGCCGCATACTGGACGGCGAAGCCCTGGGAATGCACCCAGGCGGCTACTTTGTCCATATCCGCCTGGCTCATCCCGAACCGCTCGGAGTATGCTTCCGGTGTCAGCCAGTTGTGGTAGTTGGGCGACGCAGGGTCCTGCTGTTCCGCCAACAACTGTTCCAGCGCGGCCTGCTGGGCGGCTGACGGTTTCAGAATCAGAGTGATATTGCCGAGCCGGAACTCGGGTTCCACCGCGCCCTGATCAAACTTCGGTTGCGCCAGCGGAGCTACGCTGCCTCTCACAGCCACCGAACGGCGGGCGTCAATCGCGGCGGTGATCCGGTCCGGCTGGGCGGGTAACACGGCAGCAAACAGGCAGAAAAGGAGTGCGGTGCACACACTACGGCACAATGGCATGACTTCTTGTACCGCTCAAAGTGAAGTGGTGTCCATTCCCAAAAGGTTTATGGCTGGATGTAACCGGAAGATAATCGGGCAGTTGAATCGGTGCCCAAGCCGCGTGTGTGGGACAGGCGCTTCCGCCTTTCAACAGGTTCTTCCGACCCTCCAGCCCCTCCGTGCCAGGTCGGCGGGGTGCGCCGCCCGGCCACCGATCGCGGCAGCCCGCTGCCTGTGTTACGCTGAATCTCTCGCCCGAATTCCATGCGCAATGTTGTCATCATCGGCTCCGGGTGCGCCGGTAATACGGCTGCGATTTACGCGGCGCGCGCCAATCTGAAACCAATCGTGGTCAGCGGCCACGAGGCCGGCGGACAGCTTTCGCTGACTACGCTGGTGGAGAATTTTCCCGGCTTCCCGGAAGGCATCAACGGTCCGGAGCTGATAGACAACATGAAGCGGCAGGCGGAGAACTTCGGCGCCGAGTTTGTCCATGGCGCGGTTCTCGATACCGACTTCTCGGCGCGCCCCTTCCGCCTCAACATCGAAGGCGAATGGATCGAGACCCGCACCGTGATCATCGCCTCCGGGGCTTCGGCGCGCTGGCTGGGCCTGGAGTCGGAGCAGAAACTGATTGGCCATGGCGTCAGCAGCTGCGCCACCTGCGACGGGTTTTTTTACCGCGGCAAGAAGATCATGGTGGTGGGCGGCGGCGATTCCGCCATGGAGGAGGCCAACTTCCTCACTCGCTTCGGCAGCGAAGTCGCGCTGGTGCACCGCCGCAGCGAATTCCGGGCTTCGAAAATCATGCTCGACCGCGCCCAGCACAATCCCAAAATCAAGTTCCTGCTCAACACGGTGGTAGAAGACGTCCACGACGCATCGAAACACCTGGTGACAGCGGTGCGGCTGCGCAACGTGAAGACGGGCGAGGTTTGGGAGCAGGACGTTGACGGCTTTTTCGTCGCTATCGGGCATATCCCGAACACCAAGATCTTCAAGGGACAGATTGAGACCGACGCTGACGGCTACATTCTCTCGCACGGCGGCGCGCGCACCAATATTCCCGGCGTTTTCCACGCCGGCGACGTGCAGGATCGCTCGTACCGCCAGGCCATCACCGCTTCCGGCGCGGGTTGCATGGCGGCCATCGAAGCCGAACGATTTCTGGAAGCGGAAGGACTCTGAATATGATCGAGCGCATTCACCCTCCGGGCGCCGCTGCGCCGCGCGGCCCTTATTCACCCGCGGTCCGCGCCGGAGACACCATATACGTTTCCGGCCAGATCCCCGTCGACCCGGTTAGCGGCGAGGCTGTTACCGGCGGCGTGCAGGCAGAGACGCGACAGGTGCTCACCAACATCCGCAACATTCTGGCCGGCTGCGGGGCGTCCCTGGCGGATGTGGTGCGCTGCGGGGTGTATCTGACCGACGTCGCGGACTTCAAGGCGATGAACGAGGTCTACGCTGAATTCTTCGGCGATGCCAAGCCCGCCCGCACCACAATCATCGTCGCTGCGCTGCCGCTGTTTGGCGCCAAGGTCGAGATCGACGCCATCGCCTACCAGCCGAGTGCGGCCCGGCGGGGCTGATCGCGAAGATGAGGCTGGTATAAGCCCAGTAACGCCGGCGGTCTTGCCGCCGGCCCACGTATCCGCTAGCGCTGCCCCCCACCTGGGTGATTTCAGCATATTCGAACCTCACACTCCGTTGATTTTTCCCACACTCTATTGAAATTCCTCGCCCTTCCTTCCCTGGCAGGCTGATTGCGGAATCAACAGGTTTCAGTCGATTTTGGGCCTGGTTTGCGTGATTTCGCGCAGGGCTGGGCGGAGGAAAGGACGGGACCACTTTGCCAGTCGCTACCGAGGTTCACAAAGAGTATTTGCGCGCCCTGCCGGGTGACGACGTCCGCCAGATCCTGTGGCGCTTCGCGGATCGCTACGATCTGCAGATGCTGGTGCAATCGACCCGCGCGGTAGCCCGCGGAGCGGTGGCCCGCCTGGTAGCGGCGGGCGGGCGCAACACGCACGAATGGACGGCGGAAAAGGCGGAGCTGCTCAAGGCATTCGACGAATCGGGTGTCACGGGCGCGGGTTTGGATCCGGCGCAGGGCGGGTTCATCGAAGGCCCGAAAAACCTGGCGCTGGCCCTGACCGCCTTCGAACTGGCGTGGGTCGACGCGGGCGCGGCCACAGGCAGCCTGGCGGGATTTCTGGCGCTCTCGCCGATTCATGAGCGCGGGACGCAGGAGCAGCGCGATACCTACATGAGCCGGTGCGCTCCGGCGCAGCCCGGCGAAGACCGAAAGCCCTGGCGCGGCGCGTTCTGCCTTACCGAACCGATCCCCTACGTGGGCGTCGAGACCGGCACTCTCGGCGGCAAAGTGAAGGTCGCAGAGTGGAAGGATGGCGAAGAGCCGATGCTGCAGGTGGACAAGCGCGGCCGCTTCATCACCAACATGGGCTTTGCCAACTTCGTCACGGCGGCAGTGGATTCCGACGATCCGCGCATCAAGGGCAGCTGCATGGTGATCCTGGAAGAGACGGATCCGGGCCTCTTCGACCGCGGCACGCCGACGCGCAAGCTGGTCCATCAGCTCTCTTCCACCTGCGACCCGATCTTCAGCATGACGGTGCCGGCCAGCCGGATTGTGGGCGGCTACACCGTCAAGGACGGCGTGATTGTCCCGCGTTACAGCCACGGCGAAGTGATCGAAGCGGTGTTCCGGCGCACGCGCGTGACAGTGGCGATCATGACGTCGGCCAAGCTGTTGTCGGCGGTCGAGCCGGTGATCCGGTATCACCGCAACCGGTTCCGCGGCGGCTCCATCGCCACGCCCGGTTCGCCGCGCTACGAGCTCGGCCTGCAAATGAAAGAAGACGCCGTGCAGCGCCTGGTGGACGTTTGGGCTACCGGCGAAGCCAGCGCCGCGCTGGGATTTGAAGCCGCGCGCGTGTTCGACCGGCTCGATCCGCTGGAGCGCCGGCGCGAAGAAGCACTGGCGGAACGCGGCTTGACCGGCAGCGCAGTGATGAAGAACCGGCGGCAGCTCACGAAGGACGCGGTCGAATTCCTGGCGGGGCGACGTCCCGAGCTGGCTGGCGATGTACTCATCGAGTATGCCCTGCTCGACAGCGTCGCCAATGTGCTGTGCCCCGCCTGCAAGCTGTGGAACACAGGCCATGGAGCGCAGATGATGCGCGAAGCGGTGAGCCTGATGGGCGGCTACGGCATCACCGAAGATTGCCCCGGCTTCCTGGGACACAAATGGATGGATTCGCAGCTCGAAGCCACCTACGAGGGGCCGGAGGCGGTGCAGCGGCGGCAACTCAGCCTGACCATGGCCGACGAGCTGTTCCTGACCCAGTTCCGCGAATGGATCCGCGAGATGCGGCTGATCGCCAATGACCGGCCTGGAACCGGCGCCTGTGCGCTGGCTACCGCCATGCAGCTCTGGCTGTGGGCGCTCAATCATCTGCGGCGCGCCACCGATGCGGACGGCGACAAACTGTACCAGGGGGCGCGCCAGGGTGTGACCTTCCCGCTGGCGGATGCCCTGTGCTGGCTGCTGGCGTCGCGCTTTCAGATCCTCGACCTGATCGAGCTGGAAAAGAAAGGGCCGGAAAACCCGACGCTGGCCGAGGGACTGCCCGGCCTGACGGCCTTCCTCACCGACCTGTGCCACGTGCAGGCGGCGCGCGCCGCGGGCGAGGTGGGCCGCATCTGCGCGGAACTCGTGTACGGCTACAACCGGCATCCGGCCTGGGACACGGAAGGCTGCGCGTCCTGCTACCAGGCCGAGGACCTGGAAGCGATGGAGAGCCTGATCCCCGGTATCGCGTCGCTGGCGCGCGGCTACACGGATGTGATCGAAACCGGCGGGGCCCATGAGACCAAAGCCGGCCCGTGCGTGCGGATGGACGGGCTCGACCAGTTTGGGCGCCTGCGGGCGCGCATGGATGGCTGCCTGACCGGCTCGCAGCTTGCCAAAGACCGCGCGGCCGAAGCGCTGACCAAGGTGATGATTCCCGAGGCGCTGGATTACCCGGCATGAGCGATCCGGTCATCGAGAGGCAGACGATGGAAACCGACATTGTCTGCACGGGATTCGGCCCGGCGACGGCAGGTTTTCTGTCGACGCTCTCGCGGCACATTCTCAACCCGGACGGCACGGTGGCGCTCGAGAGCCCGTCGATGCCGGGCATGCCGTTGCAGGTCGTGTGTTACGAGCGCGCCGATGGCGTCGGCTTCACCGTTTCCGGCGTGGTGACGCGGGCGCGAGGCATCCGCGCGACGCTGCCCGATGAAAAACTCCGCGAGATCCCGATGGCGACGCCGGTGGCAGCGGAGAAGGTGGTGTACCTGCTCGATCCGGTGGGCGCCAGCCGGCGTTCGGCGGCGATGCGCGCGGCCGACGGCATGGTTCGCGCGGCGCACCTGCATCAGGACGATGCCGTGGAACTGCCGTATGCACCGCCGTTTCTCGAGAAGCACGGCGGCTGGGTATTTTCGCTGGGCCAGTTTCTGCAGCATGTGGGGAACGAGCTGATGGTGGCGGGCACGGTACAGGTGTGGCCGGGCATGCCGGTGGCAGAGGCGCTGCTCGATGAGGCCGGAGAGCGCGTGTGCGGCGTGCGCCTCGTCGACCAGGGCGTGGACCGCGAAGGCAAACCGGATGCGGGTTACATGCCCGGCATGGACATCCGCGCCGCGCTGACCGTGGTGGGCGATGGGCCGGTGGGCGCGATAGGCCGCCAGTTGGACAAACACTTCGGCCTGCCGGCCGGGCATCATCAGCGCGAATGGGCGCTGGGCATGAAGTTCGTCGTCGATCTGCCGGCGGAATGCGACCTGGCGCCGGGCACGGTGATCCACACCTTCGGCTACCCGGAGCCGGAAATCTTCGGCTTCTTCTACGTGATGCCGGACCGCGTGGCAACGGTGGGTATTTTCGTGCCTTCGTGGTTCCGCAGCCCGATGCGCACCGTCTACCGCTACCTGCAGCACTATATGCTGCATCCGTATCTGTGGCGCCATTTGAAGGGCGGCCGCCTGCGCAGCTGGGGTGCGAAGTCGCTGCAGGAATCGGGCAAGCGCGGCGAGCCGTTCCTGGCGGGCGAAGGCTATGCGCGCATCGGCGAGGGCTCGGGTAGCACCAACGTGCTCACCGGTTCCGGTGTGGATGAAGCATGGACCACCGGTGCGCAACTGGCCGAGGCGGTGGACGAGCTGCTGCGGCAGAAATTGCCGCTCAACCGCGAGAACCTGGAGCGGACCTACGTGGCGCGGCGCCGCGCGAGCTGGGTGGAAGAGGAAGGCCGAATCGCGGAGAAGGCGCGGGACGGTTTTCACGACGGCGTCATCACTGGCATGATCGGCATGGCCCTGGCAGGGTTCACGCAAGGCAAAGTCACGCTCGGCGGAGAGCCGCGGCTTCTACCCGATCCGAAAGAATACTACCGCAGCATGATCCCGCCTGACGAACTCGAGCGCATCGTCGCCGACTGCCGGAACCGCGGCGTATCCTGCCACGACGCTCTCATGGAACGCTGCGGCTGGCCCGAAATTCCGTGCGACGGCCAGTTGCTGGTCTCTCACCAGGACGCGCTGCTGCTGGGCGGCAAAGTACAGGCGCCGGGCGGGTTTGCCGATCACGTGCGCTTCGTCTACCCCGATTTCTGTGAGCGCTGCGTGGCTAAGATGTGCATCGAAATGTGCTCCGGCCAGGCGATCACGCTGGGCGTGGGCGGGATGCCGGTTTTCGACCGCGAAAAATGCGTGCACTGCGGCGGCTGCCTGTGGAATTGCGGGACCTCGCTCGAAGACGACCCGCAGCGCGGCAACATCGATTTCCGCGCCGGCGCCGGTGGATTCCATTCGGCTGAGAACTGATGGGGGAGCCTTCAAGAGTAGGACAGACGATCGGTTTGTGTCACCTGTCAGCGGGCCGCGCCTTGAGAAGAAATGACAGACGACGGAAACCGATCGTCTGTCCTACCAAAACACGGGAATTTTGAAACATGTCAACGACCTTTCAAATCGTAGTTTGTGGAAGCATTGTGCCGGACCCGCTGCAGACGCTGGAACCGGTTACGGGCCCGGCGGGGCCGGCGCTGAAGAACGAAATGATGCTGCCGGCGGTGCTGGACCCGTGGGCGGGGCACGCGCTGTATGAGGCGGCGCACCTGGCGGCGGCACAGCCCGGCAGCAAGGTATGGCTGGCCAGCATGGGGCCCAAGGCCAAGCTGCAACAGGTGATGATGACGGTGGCGCAGAAGGTGCCGTTCGAGCTGGTGGCGCTGGATGGCCCGGCCTCGGGTTTCGCCGATTCGTTCGCAACCGCGGCGGCGCTGGCCGGGGCGATCGAAGCCATTCCGGGGCTCGACAAATCGCGGCTGCTGCTGTTTGGCGGTTGGGAATCGGCATCGCGCGGCGCCGGTTCCACGATGCAGATGGTCGGCGAGCGGCTGGGAATCACCGAACAGTTTCAGGGCGTGGACCGGATCGCGGTGCGTGCCGACGGCAGCTTCGAAGTGTTGGAGCGCATCGAAGGCGGCCGGCACCAGGTTTCGGTGTGCTCGGCGCCGCCCGCGGTGCTAGGTTGGGCCACCGGATTCCTGCCCGAGCCGCGCAACAACCCGCAGGTCGGGATGGTGAACATGAAGACCGTCATGCCCGCGCTGATGCGCGCCAAATTAGCCACCGCGGCGGACGCCGGCACGTGCTACGCGTCCGTCACACTGCCCAAGCAGCAGCGCGAGACGCGCATCGAAAAAAACATGGCTCCGGAAGAAATTGCGCGCGAAATCGCGGCGTGGATCAGGGAGGATTAACGTGGAATCCATTTTGCTTTTGGCCCATACCGAAGCCGATGGTGCGCTGGCGAAGCCGGCGCTCGAGGCGTTGACGGCGGCGCTCGCCCTGGGCGGTGAATTGACCGTGGGGCTGGTGGGCGGCGCCGTGGAACCCGCCGCAAGAGTGGCCGCCGCGGCGGGAGCCCAGCGCATTCTGGCCGTAACCGGCGAAGCGTTCAGCGAGGCGCGTTATGCGACCGATGCCGCGGCGGCGGAAGCGATCGCCCGCGCCGCCGGAGCGGTCATTGTCCTGGCGCCCGCCACTTCGCGCTGGTCGCGCGCCCTTTCCGGTGCGGCGTACCGGCTGGGCGGCCGCATCGACACCCATGCTACCGGGCTGGCGATCCGTAACGAAGTCCCGGCGGTCACCCGCTGGTTCTACCGGCAGCGCATGGAAGCGGTTCTGACGCGGGCCGCGCGGCCCTGGTTCGTGCTGCTCGACTCGGGCTGCGTCCCGCCCTGGAGCGGGACCGCCGCCGGCACGGCGCAGATCGAGACGATCCCGCTGGAGGCTCCCGCGACGCGTACCACCGTCACCGGCGTGCAAGCGCCGAAAGCCGATGAGCAGACCATCCGTCCCGATGCCAGGCTGTTGTTCGTGGCCGGCGCCGGCTGGACCAAAAAACAGGCCGACGGCGCGGTACATGTGGAGGAAGCGCAGCAGCTCATCCTCGGCGCATTGCGCGCGGCGCAGGCGTCGCTCGGCGGCAGCAAATCGCTGGTCGATTTAAGCGGGGAGGGTGAGGCCGTGCTGCCCTTCATGACGCATTTGAACCAGGTGGGCCAGACCGGGTCGACGCCGCGGCATCCCAAGGGCCTCTCCACCTGCTGCCACGGCGAGGAACCGCATGTGGTCGGTTGGCGCTTTGTCACCGAGCGCCGCGCCGTCAACCTGGACGCCAACTGCGGCTGGGCGCGCGGCAAAGCCGATGTGGTCTATGTCGCCGACGCGTTTGCGGTGGTGCGGGAGTTGAACCGGCTGCTGGGGTAAGACCCCGCGGCGCGCGCAGGGCTACGTTCCGTGTCGAGAGCCATCTCGACATTTCTTGTAAGCCTCGCTGGATGACGAGCGGTGGCCCCGGCTGGCTTCAGGAAGCCGTTATTGCTGGCTGCCGTCGCGGCGCTTCAGGGTCGGACGATCGCTGTCGTCGGTCTTCTGATCGGCTCCGGTGCTGTCGTCCACGGGGCCAGTACCGCTGCCGGGAGCGCGGCGCAAACGCGGACGGTTCGGATCATCTTTCTGATCCACCTTGTGGCGATTGTGGAGCATCGCCAGTCTGCCCTTGACGTCGTTGAATTCCGACGTATTGACCACGTATTCGTCCTTGGGCTTCAGTTCGGCCTGGATTTCGTTCTGCGCCGACTTGATCCGGTCATCGTTCATCGGGTGGGTGGCAAAAACCTTGGCGATGGAGCCGGGTTTCTTCTTCTCCATGGTCTCGATCTTTTCGAAGAAGTCGACAAAGGCGGTGGGATCGTAGCCCGATTTATAAAGGTACTGCAAGCCGAAATGGTCGGCTTCCCTTTCCTCGGCCCGCGTAAACTGCAGCATGGTCAGCGGAATCGCCAGACTCATGCCCTGGCGGATGGCGTATCCCGTCCAGGTCCAGCCGGTGAAGATCGATCCGGCGATGGCGCCGATTTCCATCAAATCGCCCTTGGTCTGCTGGCGGGTCGCGTGGCGGCAGGCGACGTGGGCGATTTCATGCGCCATCACGCCGGCCAGCTCAGCTTCGGTGTCCGCCTTGAGGATGAGTCCGGAGTTGACGAAAAAGAACCCGCCCGGCAATGCGAAGGCGTTGACTTCCTCGGTATCCAGCACCTTGATGGTGAATGGAACCTTGGCGTCGGAGTTGCGAACGATGTTCTGGCCGACGCGGTTTACGTATTCCGCAATGATCGGGTCGTCGACAATCTTGGCCTGGCGCTCCACCTCGGTGGCCAGCTGCTTGCCGAGCGCGATCTCTTTCTCGAGCGAGTAGAAGTTGATGCCGCTGCCGACGTCGCGATCCCCAATGGTGTCGGGGTCGTTCTTTTTGTTCTTGCTGTCGTCGCCATACGCGCCGCCAGCCAGCAGGCTGAGGGCGGCGAAAATTGCCACAAGGGACGTGGGTCGGCACTTCATGGGGAACTCCCTCTACATACACTATACGCCAGAGCTCGGCGCTTAGAGTAAGCTGTTCATTGATTTAACGTGGCTGCGAGGCGAGTGGTTTCACCCAAAAGCAGTCGGTCAGTAAAGTCCCAGGCTGATGACTTTGCCCGCCGGATCGACCAGCACGTCAAGCCGCCGGTCCATGTAGGAGTAGAACTTGCGGCCCTTATTCGCCCCAGTGGCGCTGACCTCTCCGCCCCACTGGCGCCGGCAGTCCTGCCAGGTCATGTTCAGCGGATAGACAAAGACGGTCCTCAGCAGGCCGGTTCCGGACTCAAAATCGAGCTCCAGTTCCTTGTAGCGGCCAGTCGGATCGGCAAAAGCGTAGATTTGTCCGTTGACGCTCTGATTGTCGCTGTAGGCCGGGCGCTGGCGGGCGGGCTGACCCAGTAGAAATCGAGCATCATCGGCCGTCCATTGGCCGATCATTTTCTGGCAGAACAGCGCGCTATTCTGCACGAAGGCTGGAGGATAAAACACCTTCGTCGAGCTGCGCGAGGCCGATCCGGCCGGCGTTGCCGGTCCAGCCGGCTTGGGTGCTTCCGCTGGCGCCGCGGCAGCGGCTGGAGCCTCGTTCTCGGGTTTCGGTTTGGCGGCCTCGGGCGCGGGCGCCGGCTTTCCCGGCAGGAACACCTCAACCGCAATGGCATCCTGATCCTGATCGCGTAGAACCGGCGGCACCGGGGCGGACGCAGTCTGAGTGCCGTTAGGCGAGTCGGCTGCCAGGGCGAGCCAACCGGCCATCAGACAAAAGGGGATAAGCGTAGCCCTTCTCATTTCGTTCTCCGTGGACACGGCGACATAACATTTCAAAAATAGCCGAGAGGCGGCAGGGTTACGATCCCGAATTTGGCAAGCAGCGGGACGTTAACAAAAGTTAGCTATCCCGAGGCCCAGGACAAACGGTAGGGCGAACCACCGCTTGTCGTGGTTTGTCGTGATGGGCCGCCGTAAGGCACGACAGACGACGGAAGCCGATCGTCTGTCCTACCGCTAAAGAATAATGATTATCGTTGCGGAGAACCGAACAGGTCTTCGACGAAGCTGCGCTCGATAGGCCAATAACCGTAGACCCGCTTGCCGCCGCTATGAAAACTGCCGGCCGCGAGCACGCCGCTCAGGTCGGCGGGATTCGGGCTCTGATTCTCGCGGGCAATCATCTGGCGCAGCAGGCCGGTGACGCGGGTCAGTTCGAGGGCCGCGTCCGCCGCGTCGATTTCATTGCGGCACAGCACGTCGAGCCTGGCGGCCAGCCGCTGGCCGTCGGGTGCGATAGCCAATGTGACGCTTTCTGCCTCGCTCAGGCTGTGCGCAAACATTCGGGTGCCGGCGGGCAGGCTCTCGCCAGACCGCACCATGCCCACCGGAACCGAAATCCACACCGGCGAATCAGGCAGGGCGGCGGGCGGGGCCGGTGCTGACGCGGCCAGCCGCAACACCGCTGACCGGTCGGGGCTCACCGCCAGCGCCATCAGACCAGAACGCATCGGGAAAAACGATATCTGGCGCTCCGGCAGGCTGCCTTGCATGCGGCAAAGGTCGTGCTCGCACTGGCCGCCCTGTTCCGCCACGTACTCCCGCAGGCGGGGCCAATCAAAACGCCCGTCGAGCAGCAGGAATTTGCCGGTGGGAGCGAAGGCTGCCAGCGCCCGGTCCAGATCGCGCTGGTAGTTGAAGTTGGTCTTGCGCACGAATGCCTGGTATTCGGGGTCCTGGCCGGCCAGCGAACCGTCCAGCATTTGCAGAATCCCGGCTCGCCGCAGGGCCTGGAAATCCACCGACAGGACGAGCGCGTTATCCGTGGGGAGCCGTTGGAGCAAGCGGGCCGTCGTGAAAGGCCGCGACCGAAGGGAGGCGACGCCAGCGATCAACAGCGCAACGGCGGCCAGCGCCGCCGCCAGCCAGTACAAGCGGGTCCTCAGGCTCACCACACCAGTATCACACCGCCCACCCGTGGCACAGGCTGTCAGCCTGCTGAGCCGAGAGTCGTTTCGGCTTTGGCCTGTGGTTTTTGCCTTTGCTATCCTCTTAACTTAACCGGCAGCCAGTGCATTTCCGCCCGGCCCACCCATGTACAAGCTACTCGCACTCAATCGCAGCGAAATCGCCATCCGCATTCTGCGTGCAGCCAATGAACTGGGGCTGCGCACGGTTGCGGTCTACTCGCAGGAAGACAGCCTCGCGCTGCACCGCTTCAAGGCCGACGAGGCGTACCTCATCGGCCAGGGCAAAGGACCAGTGGAAGCCTATCTGGATGCAGAGGGCATCGTGGACCTCGCCAGGGAAAAGGGCGTAGATGCCATCCATCCCGGCTACGGCTTCCTTTCCGAGAATCCGGCTCTGCCGCGCGCCTGCGATCGCGCCGGCATCACCTTCATTGGTCCCAGCGCCGAACTGCTGGAGCTGCTGGGCGACAAGACTGCGGCGCGCCGGCTGGCGCAAAAGGCCGGCATCCCGGTGATTCCGGGCACCGAGCAGCCGGTTCGCAACGCCAGGCAGGCGGAGAAGATTGCCGGCGAGATCGGATTTCCGCTGATCATCAAGGCGGCGTTCGGCGGCGGCGGGCGCGGCATGCGCGTAGTGGACAGGCAAACCGATTTCGCCGGACGCCTGGAAGAAGCGCGCCGCGAAGCCGGGTCGGCATTCGGCAACGACGCCGTCTTCCTGGAGCGGTTCGTGCGCCGCGCGCGCCACGTAGAGGTGCAGATCCTGGGTGACCGGCACGGCAACGTTCTGCACCTCTACGAACGCGATTGCTCGGTGCAGCGCCGCCATCAAAAAGTGGTGGAAGTGGCTCCCGCGGTGGCCCTCGAACCAGCTCTCCGCGCGGCTCTGGCAGATGCCGCGGTGCGCCTGGCGCGCGCAGCCGGCTATTACAATGCGGGCACCGTCGAGTTCCTGGTGGACGCCGATTCGGGCGACTGGTATTTCATCGAGGTCAACCCGCGCATCCAGGTGGAACACACCGTCACGGAAATGGTGACGGGTATTGACCTGGTGTGTTCGCAGATTCAGGTGGCGCAAGGCCTGGCGTTGCATGGCCCGGAAATGAACCTGCCGCTCCAGCCGCAGATTCCGCTGTACGGCTACGCGCTGCAGTGCCGCATCACCACCGAGGATCCTGCCAACGGCTTCGTGCCGGATTATGGCAAGCTCTCCACCTACCGGTCGCCGGCCGGCTTCGGTATCCGGCTGGACGGAGGCTCGGCATACTCGGGCGCAGTGATCACGCCGTATTACGATTCGCTGCTGGTGAAGGTAACCGCGTGGGGGCGCGATTTTCGCCAGGCCTGCCAGCGCATGGATCGCTGCCTGCGCGAGTTTCGTGTGCGCGGCGTCAAGACCAACATTCAGTTCCTGGAAAACGTGGTCAACGATCACGAATTCCAGGCGGGCCGGGCGACGACCCGGTGGCTGGAAGAAAACTCGAGCCTGTTCCGCTTCACGCCGCGCCGCGACCGCGCCACCAAGGTGCTCAGCTACCTGGCGGACGTCATCGTCAACGGCAACCCGGCTGTGGCCGGCAAGCCGCGGCCCGCGCGCCTGGACCCCGCGCCAGCGCCGCCGCACGTGGCCACGCCCCCGCCCGACGGCACCCGCCAGTTGCTCGACCGACTGGGCCCGGAGGGCTTAGCCGCGTGGGCCTCTTCCGAGCGGCGCCTCCTGATCACCGATACCACTTTCCGCGACGCCCACCAGTCGCTGCTGGCCACCCGTGTCCGCACCTACGACATGCTGCGCATCGCCAATTTCGTGGCGCACCGGCTGCACCGCCTTTTCAGCCTGGAAATGTGGGGCGGGGCCACCTTCGACGTCACCATGCGATTCCTGCATGAGGACCCTTTCGTCCGCCTGCGCCAGCTGCGCGAAGCGATTCCCAACATCTGTTTTCAGATGCTGCTGCGCGCCTCCAACGCCGTCGGCTACACGGCCTACCCGGACAACGTCGTAGCCGAATTCATCCGCGAAGCTTCGGCACAGGGCATCGATATCTTCCGCATCTTCGACTCGCTAAACTGGCTGCCCAATATGAAGTCGTCAATGGAGGCGGTGCGCAAGACGCGTTCGGTGTGCGAGGCGGCGATCTGCTACACCGGCGATATTCTCGACCCGGCGCGCCACAAGTTTTCGCTGGCCTACTATGTGCGCATGGCCAAGGAGCTGGAGCGGATGGGCGCGCACATGCTGGCCATCAAAGACATGGCAGGGCTTTGCCGCCCCTACGCCGCCGAGAAGCTGGTGAAGGCGCTGCGCCAGGAAATCGGCATTCCGATCCACTTTCACACCCACGATACCAGCGGCGTCAACGCCGCCTCGGTCCTGAAGGCCGCCGACGCCGGTGTAGACATCGCCGATGCCGCCATCGCTTCCATGAGCGGGCAGACCAGCCAGCCGAATCTCAATTCGATTGTGGCCGCGCTCGAGCACACGCGGCGCGCCACCGGACTCGACATGGACGCACTAAACCGGTGCGCGGATTACTGGGAGGTGGTCCGCGAGTTTTACGCCCCGTTCGACACTGGCCCCAAGTCCGGCAGCGCCGAGGTCTATCTCCATGAGATGCCCGGCGGCCAGTACACCAATCTGAAGGAGCAGGCCGAATCGATGGGCCTGGGGGCCCGCTGGCATGAGCTCGCGCGCGCCTACGCCGATGTCAACCTGGCCTTCGGCGACATCGTCAAGGTCACGCCTTCGAGCAAAGTCGTGGGTGACATGGCCCTCTTCCTGGTCAACCACAACATGACCATGGAGCAATTCGGGTTCCTCACACAGGAGCACAACCTCACGCTGCCCAGTTCGGTAATCGAAATGTTCATGGGGTCGCTGGGAGAGCCCGAAGGAGGCTGGCCGAAGAAGCTGCAAGCCATCATCCTGCGCGGCGCCAGGCCGCACAAGGGACGTCCGGGCGCGCACCTGCCCAAGGTAGACCTGGAGGACACCGCCGCGGCGCTCGAAAAGAAGATTGGCCGCCGGCCCGCGCGCGATGAGGTGCTGAGCTACCTGATGTACCCCGAGGTTTTCGTCAAGTGCGCGCACAATCGCCAGGCGTGGGGCGACGCCGGGGTGCTGCCGACGCCGCAGTTTTACTACGGCATGGAACGGTCCACCGATGTTGCCGTCGAACTCGAGCCGGGCAAGACGCTGGTGGTGAAGTTTCTGACCGTGGGCGAGCCGCATCCCGACGGCACGCGTACGGTTTTCTTCGAGCTCAACGGCCAGCCCCGCGAAGTCACCGTCCGCGATCGCAGCCTGGACGTGAAGCAGCGGGCGGCCCCGAAAGCCGATCCCAACCAGCCGGGCCAGATCGGCGCTCCCATTCCCGGCGTGGTATCGACCGTTGCCGTGCAGATGAACCAGGTGATTCAAAAAGGCGATCACCTGCTGGTGATGGAAGCGATGAAAATGCAGAGCACGGTTTACGCTCCGGTCGGCGGCAGGGTGTCGCAGGTTCTGGTTCAGCCCGGCCAGCACGTGGAGTCCAAGGACCTGCTGCTGGTGATTGAATAGCCGCCGCCCGTGGCGCGGGCAATCTTGCGCGCTGTGTCGAGAGTCATCTCGGCATTTCTTCCCGGGGCGCGTCCACAGGGGTCACGGTCCGCTGGAAGCGGGTCTACCTCACGACATCTGGGCTTGGCCGGCGCGCATGGCGATCGGCACGTGTCGAATATGGGAGCGGCAGAGGAATTCCAGGAGGACGATCATTTTATGTTCCAGGTCGGGTCCGGAATGGCTGGCGCAGGCGGAGGACACCTGGAATTCGGCGATGCGCTCTCCCAATTCGGCCCGCGAGCAGCCCGATTGAGGGCCGGCATCCAGTACCGACGCTCCTAGAAACTCGGCGATGAAGCGCATCTCGTCGGTCGAGAGCCCTGCCAGAAAGCGGCGGGCGCCGAAACGACGCGACGGGTCAGCGCATGCCGCCAAAGCCGATACCAGGCTGCTTCGCAAGGCAGATCTCCTCTCGGTGACCGGACACAAGTGTAACTGGATCTGGCCGTATTATGGCGAAATCAGAGCCTGGGTGCAACCGGGCCCCGGGAGTCCTGCTTGCTTGCCAGCGGGCGTGCGCGATGTTTGACTGGCCGCCTGGCCAATCGGCGCCGGGATGGTTTCGGAAGGCCGGGTTGGCGAGCGGCCTGGCCCACCGCTCTTACGGTGGCGGCCCTGATACGCGCTCAGAGCCGCGACCGTCAGCGAGCGGTCCTCCCGCGCCGGGAGGACAGTCATCCTTATTCGGTGGTCCGGCGAC
>Ga0181535_10002043_pt1 | contig 25245 bp, 21 predicted proteins | sample PEATcosm2014_Bin_44_FD_119774 | JGI IMG/M metagenome (GOLD analysis project Ga0181535, IMG submission 119774) | Peatland microbial communities from MTU Mesocosm Facility, Houghton, MI, USA - PEATcosm2014_Bin17_30_metaG | ecosystem: Environmental > Terrestrial > Soil > Wetlands > Peat | place...
CAACCGTTGCCGCTGTTTATCAGTCAAACGCCGCCGCCCTGATCCAGATTTTGAATATTTCATGCCGCCATGATTTCATAACCCGGCGCGAGAAACTAGACGTGGAAGCTCAGCCGCATACGAACCCGATACCCGTGCTCATTGCGGATTCGCGTTTTCTGACGCTCACTGCAATTGCGTCCCTGTGCTCGGTCTTGATTTTGTGATTAGCCACGAGATGATTGATCAACTCATCGATGGCCTCCCAGCGGTTTTCTGCGTGCAGGTCAATGACGATTGGCTTCAGACCAAAAAAATCATTCAAATCCATAGTTTTTTCGGTTCGCAAAACCCTTCAGCTTCTTCCTCGTGCGGCCAGTATGGCCTATTCGCTACGAAAATCGAGCGTTGTCCATAATCGTAAGCAGCGAGATAAAACGAGCAGAACCGGAAAGCGAGCCATTCAGCTCGCCGATTCTGCGGTCGAGGAATTGAACGCATAGGCGCACTGCAAAGACGTTTGCAGGAGTCGCCCTACTTTTGCTCGCAATTTGATTGATGATAATGTCCATGGTTGGGTGCGTGGAGTGAGATCATGTCCCGGCGATTGCGAATTCCGGCCTTTTGATTCAACCTCTTGCAGGGTTGAATTCAATTTCCAACTTCTTCCCAAGGTGGCTCGTTTCTCGCGACCCTGGACTGAACCGCTGGCGCGGGCGAGGGAGAAACGTCGTCCGTCTCCGAGCTGGAACTTCCAAAGCGGCAAAAGAAATACCAGCTTAGCTGGCAGAATTATATTCTGCAGTGGATCGTAGGGGGCGGGGCGAAGATTACGATTACGATTACGAAATTAATTCAGCAGGTTGTACCAGTTGTCGCGCTGGTGGGGTTCGTAGCCCAAATCCTGGATGAGACGGCGCATGTCGGCCACGTCCATGCGGAAGGTTGTGCCGGCCTGGGATACGACGTTTTCCTCGATCATGATGCTGCCAAGATCGTTGGCCCCAAATTTCAATCCCACTTGCCCGACATCGGGGCCTTGCGTCACCCACGAGCTTTGCACGCTGGGGAAGTTATCCAGATAAATCCGGCTCAGGGCCTGGGTGCGCAAATATTCGTGCGCTCCGGCCGTGGGCGCCTTGAGCTTGGTATGCTCCGCCTGAAACGTCCAGGCGATGAACGCGGTAAAGCCCCTGCTCTTGTCCTGCTGCGCCCGGACCCGCTCCAGATGCTCAATCCGATCTTCCGGCGTCTCGACGTGGCCAAACATCATGGTGGCCGAGGAATGGAGTCCGAGACGATGCGCCACATCCATGACGCTGAGCCAATCGTCACTCATCGCTTTCAGGGGCGAAACGCGCTGGCGGACGCGATCCACCAGGATTTCCCCGCCGCCGCCCGGGATGGAGCCGAGGCCGGCCTTGACGAATTGCGAAATGATGTCTTCCAACGGCAAATCAAACACCTTGCGGAAATGGATGAATTCGCTGGGGCTGAATCCGTGGATGTTTATCCGGGGGAACTTGTTTTTGATGTGGGAGAGCAAATCGAGATACCATTGCAGGGAAAGTTTGGGGTGATGGCCGCCTTGCAACAGGATTTGCGTTCCTCCCAGGGCAATCGTTTCCTCGATTTTTTTATCCATCTCATCAAGGGTGATGACATAGGCGTCGGCGTCTTTATCCGTGCGATAAAAGGCGCAGAATTTGCAATAGACATTGCAGACGTTGGTGTAATTGATATTGCGATCGACGATATAAGTGACGATCTCGTTGCCGCGGCCATTGTGCGCGCCGGCGCGGGCCAATTGGCGGCGGCGGTCGGCCAGGGCGCCCAGTTCCTCGAGGGGCAAATGATAAAGGCGCAAGGCTTCCGGCGGGTTGATGCGCCCGCCCGCCCAGACTTTTTCCAACAAAGAATCCAGTGAGGTGTCGTGATTCATGCTTCCAACAGCCCCAATCTGCCCTCGAACCGGCCGAAGTTCAAATTACTTTGATTTCCATTACCACCAAAGACTTGACAGGCCCGGCCGGATTGGGCGGCGGGGAGTTTTAACAATTGATTTTTGACCGGGCGGAGTTAGTGTTTGGCCATGCGTAATTTCTGCGGCTACATTCTTCTGGCCGGGACGTTGGTCGTCGTCGGCTGCGGCAAAAAACAGGAATCCACCCCCGCACCCCCTCCCCCGGCCGTTCACGACGGGTATTTGGGCACACTGGCGCGGGGCCAACAGATCGCGGTCAAGGGCATCGACACGGCGTCGCTGAATCAGGAAGTGACTTTGTTCAATGTGCAGGAGGGCCGGTTGCCAAAGGATTTGAACGAGTTGGTCACCATGCATTATCTGGGCAAGTTGCCCGAGCCTCCCCCCGGCATGAAGATCAATTACGATCCGGCGACGGGCAAGGTGACGGTGGTCCCGCAGTAACCGGCGGACGGTTTTTAATTTGGAATGACAATCAAGGTCCAGTGCGGTTGCGGGACGCGGTACTCGTTTGAAGTCGAACCGAAGGGCGGCGTCATGCCGTTTTCGGTGCAGTGTCCGGCCTGCGGCGCGGATGGGACGCAGGCGGCGAACGAGATCATCGCGCCAACTCCGGCCGGCGAACACAAAACGCAGGCGCGCTTGCGGGTGGCCGTGGCGGCGCCTGTTTCAGTTCCCCAGCCGCCGCCGGATTTGCCGCCGGCTTCGCGTCCGTCGGGCGCGCCGCTGCAGAGAATCAAGGCGGAAGCGCGGCGAACCCGCCGGTTGATGTGGGCGGTGTACGGCGTCGTATTTTTGATCCTGGCCGCGCTGGGGGGATGGGTCTGGTTTCAATTGATCGGCTCCCAACCGAGGCTGGCTTTCACCATAAAACTGCCGGCGGCGACCTCCGCCTGGCGCGCCCAATATTTTGACACGGGAAAAATCCTTCTCGCCAACTCGGAGCGCGTCATTGCCCGCGACCTGGGCACGGAAAAGGAATTGTGGTCCGTTGCGCTGCCCGACAACGGGTCGAGCGGCGTCCGTCCGCCGCAAGTGTGGGCGGACAAGCAAGGGATATGGGTTTGCACGGCGGCGCAGGTTTTCCGTTTGGACCAGCAGACGGGCCAGGTGAAATTGACCGCGCCCATTGACGGGCGGCTGGCCGGTTTCACCCCGGACGAATCCGGCGTTGCGGTTGTTTCCGCCCCGGACGAAACCCGGCGGACGGTGATGCGGATTGATGGGGCGACGGGCGAGATTTCGCGGCAGGAGGTTGAGGCGCCGCGGGTGCAGAAGCATGCCATGCCGGATGAACTGCCGACCAACGTGCTGCCCACGGCGGGGGTTTTGCTGGCGCAGGCCACCGAAGAACAAAAGTTCAACCAGCCCCTCGACGCGGTCAGCAGCGAATTTTTTCCGGCGGGACAAAACCTGGTGGAAATGCGGGTGAAATTGCTGGAGCCGAAAATCAACTGGGTGAAATCGATCAAGCCGCGCGGCCCGTCGCTGATCAACGGCAGCACCACCGCCTCGACCAGCGCGTTCGCGGTGGAGGCGGAAGTGATCAACGACATCAAGCGCGACCAGACCGGCGGGGTCAAAGGCATTGACGAAAGCCGTTACGAAGTGAGGCTGCGGCGGTGGACGGGCGGCCAGCCGGTGGAATGGAAGGACGAAGTCACCGGCGTGCCGGCCTTTTTTTCGCTGGCCACGGTTGATCTTGTGACGGCGGGGAAGAGGTTGATCGTGTTTGACAAGCAAAACAACAAGCTGTTTGAGACGCCGCTGAGTTACCCGATTGGCGAACGATTCCTGAAAGCGAATCCGTTTCATGCGGCTCCGGCGGCGGAGCGGGCGGGCGTGCTTTATTTTTTCGACCAGGCGCGGTTGAACGCCCTGGAATTGCCCGGGGGAAAAGTGAAATGGGGCCTGACCAGCGTCGGCATCAGCCATTTGCAATTCGACCAGAACGGCATGTTGTATGTTGACAGCACTGCGGCCACCCTGGACGACATCCAGTACACGGAGCAGATCAAGGTTGAGACGACGCAGGCCGTGATTTTGAAAGTCGATCCGGTCGCGGGGAAGGTGCTGTGGCAGGTTCAGGATCGCGGGCAGCGCTGCCATCTGACCGGGAAGTTTCTTTACACCGTGAGCGCGGAACAAGGCGGCGCGCCCCTGCTGGTCGGGCTGGCGGAGGCGGTGAACGCGCCGCGACCGGGCGCGCCGGTTTTTTTTCACATATACCGGCTGGACCCGGAGACCGGCAAGATGCTGTGGAGATTTTACCGCGAAGAAGCGCCGGACGAGGAAACCTTCCAACAGAACTCGTTCGTGCTGCGGTTCGGGGACGAGGTGCAGGTCTGGAAATATCTGACCTATTAACCCCTGCGCCTGCCTGCGCCGTTATTTTCCGGCCGGCTCATGCCCGTGACCCGAAAAGCCGGGAAAAACCGGCTTGACGGAGGGATGGGCCTGTCCTATCGTCAGGATCATGGTGCTCAATATGCGGCAAATTCTGGTAGTCAACGTGGTCGTCGTAAAAGACGGCCGCGCCGTTGGGTCTTGTCGCATTTAACCCGAATTTCGACAAAACTTCCACGGCTGGAAACGGTCGTGGTTTTTTTATTTCCGCCCCGGCCAGCCAAATTACATTATGAAAACAGACAAAATTGAGAAAAGGAAAGCGGTCAAGGCCAAGCCGGCTGCGGCGGAGTTGAAGGCTGGAATCGGCCAGCCGATGATGGGCCGGGATATTCTGGTCCGGGCCTTGGAACGGGAAGGCGTGGAGTGCGTTTTTGCCTATCCCGGCGGGGCGAGCATGGAAATCCACCAGGCCCTGACCCGTTCCACCATCCGCACCATCCTGCCTCGCCACGAACAGGGCGGTTCCTTTGCCGCCGAGGGCTACGCCCGCGCCACGGGCCGGGCCGGGGTTTGCATGGCCACCAGCGGACCAGGCGCGACCAACCTCGTCACCGCCATCGCCGACGCCTATCTGGATTCCGTCCCGCTCGTCGCCATCACCGGCCAGGTTTCGCAGGCCATGATTGGCAAGGGCGCGTTCCAGGAAACCGACTTTTTCGGCATGACGCTGCCGATTGTCAAACATAGCTATTTAATCACCGACGTGAACGACATCCCCATGATCGTGAAGGAGGCGCTTTACGTCGCGACCACCGGGCGTCCGGGGCCGGTGGTGATCGATTTCCCGAAAAACCTGCAAACCAGCAAAACACAGCCCGTCTGGCCGGCCAAAGTGCAGATGCGGAAATACAACCCGGACAAAAAGGCGGACGACCTGGCTCTGAACGAGATTATCGGCTTGATCGCCAAGGCGGAACGCCCGGTGCTCTATGTCGGCGGCGGGGTGATCACAGGCGAAGCAGCCCCCGAATTATTGCGTTTTGTCGAGGCCACCGGCATCCCGGTGACGACCACGCTGATGGGTTGCGGCGCGTTTCCCGAAACCCACCCGCTCTCCTTGCGCTGGCTGGGCATGCACGGCAGCGCGGCGGCGAATTGGGCGGTCAACGGCGAGTTCAAGCACCGCGCGAGCGTGGCCGAACCGATGGTGAGAATCAAACCCGGCGCGGACTTGCTTTTGGCCTTCGGCGTGCGGTTTGACGACCGGGTGACCGGGAAGGTGGACGAATTTTGCAAGACGGGGACGATTGTTCACATTGATATTGACCAGTCGGAACATAACAAAAACCGCAAAGTGCAACTGGCGATTGAAAGCGACATCAAATACGCGTTGCACCGGTTGAACGAGATGCTGCGCCAACAGCCGCTGCAGAAAAAATTTGAAGCCTGGCATGCGCAAGTGGATGAGTGGAAGCAACGGGCGCCGTTCCACTATGGGATAACAGCGGAAGTGAACCGCTCCGAACACACACGCGACCATATGCAAGGCCGCGAAACGGAGGTCATTCTGCCCGAAATGGCGGTCGAGACGCTTTACGAATTGACCAAGGGTGATGCCTTGATCACAACCGGGGTGGGCCAGCATCAGATGTGGACGGCCCAATATTACAAATTCAAATCACCGCGCCAATTCATCACCAGCGCCGGACTGGGCTCAATGGGGTTCGGCTACCCGGCCGCCCTTGGCGTCAAAGTGGCGTTCCCGGACCGCCAGGTGGTGGACATCGACGGCGACGGCTCGTTCCTCATGAACGTGCAGGAACTGGCCACGGCGCACATTGAAAAGATAGCGGCCAAGGTGATTATCATGAATAACCAGCACCTCGGCATGGTTATGCAATGGGAGGACAAGTTTTACGAAGGCAACCGCGGCAACACCTACTTGGGCGACCCGGAACACCGGCGCCAGATTTATCCCGACTATGTGGCGATGGCCAAAAGCTTCAACGTGCCGGCCGAGCGCGTCATGTTTAAAAAGGACTTGCGTGCCGCCATGCAACGCATGCTGGACTCCGATCAGCCATACTTGTTGGATGTTATTTGCCCCTATACGGAGCACGTCATACCGTTTATTCCGGCGGGCCAGACCGTGGCGGACATGATTTATTAAGGCACCCATGTTGAAACGCGCCCTGACCCTCATCATCGCCGGAATGGCTCTTGGCTCATTCGCGGCGCAAATCGAGTTTGATTTCAGCAAGGACACCGTCGATCAGACGCCGCCAAGATTCCTCAGCGCGGTGACCGGTCACGGCGAACCGGCCAAATGGAAGGTGGTCCAAGAGCGGGTGCCCCCAATCCTCGCCCCCATCGAGTCCAACGCCACGGCCAGTATTCCGGAACGGGCCGTCCTTTCCGTCCAGTCCTTTGACTTGGACAACGGCCATTTCCTCGTCCTGTTGTTCACCAACGAAATCTTCAACGACTTCACCCTGGCGGCCCGTTTCAAAATAAGCGGGGGGGTTGTGGAGCCGTCTGCTGGGCTGGTCTTTCGAGCCCAGGATCAGAGTAATTACTACGTGTTGCGCGCCAGCACGGAAGGAAATCTGCTTTGGTACAAAGTCGTGGCCGGAAAAAGTTACCAGGCATTGGGCGTGGGAGTCCGGCTCCCCGTGGCCAAGGATGTCTGGCGGGAGTTGCGGATCGAGTGTGTGGGAAGCCAGATACGGTGTTTCCTGGACGGACGGCTGGTCATTCCGCCGGCCCGGCCCGGCACCCCGACTGATAGTCTGGCAATCAACGACACCACCTTTGCCCGCGGCATGGTTGGTTTTTGGGCGAATGCGGATTCCAAATGTTATTTCGTGGACGCGCGCGTGCAATACACGCCCCACGTCCCCTACGTGCAGGTGGTCATTAACAACATGGCCAAAAAACATCCGCGCTTACTGGGCCTGAAAGTCTATGCCAGCAAAGGCGGGGAATTCCCGGTGGTCATCGGCTGCATGAACGAACAGGACTTGGGCGCAGTCGGAACCAAAGCGGAAGCTGACGTGCTGGAACGGGGTTCCGTCTATTATTTGAAGGACAGCAAAACAGTGGAAATCACGATGCCATTGCGTGATCGCAACGGCGATGTGTCGGCCGCGCTCAAGATTAAATTGAAAACTTTCCGGGGCGAAACCCAAAACACGGCCGTGGCGCGCGCCACTTTGCTCAAAAAGGAAATTGAACTGCAACTCGCCAGCATGCAGGACATCAACGGCTGAGACCGCCGCTCAGACTTGACCCGCGAAAAGGGCAAGCGATGCCGTGTAGCCGTGCAGAAAATTCCGGGGGCCGACCGGCCCGATTTCACCGTTGCAAAAAAATCCGGTCAATTCCAACGGCCCCGCTTTTTCCTGCACCAGCCTGGCATCATGGTCGGGCTGGCCAAAAAGATGGCGGCCGCGTCCATTGCAATCAAACAGGCAACCGCCATAAATGATCCGGTCTTTCAAGCGGGGCAACAGCCGGTCGAGCAATTCGTTCATGTCCTCGGTCGCGGCGGCTGCGTCGCGGCGCTGAAATTGCATGGTCTGACCCGTCCGGGGCAGCGCGCCGACGGCCAGACTGCCGGATTGGGGGTCGCCGCCCAAAATGTTGCGCACCAGAAAATCGCCGCGATGAAAGTCCTCCAAATACTCGTTCACCACCAGCCCGATAAACAGATTGCCCCGCGCCTGGTTTTGTTCTTCTTCGGAAAGCTGGTTGAACGTCTCGGCCAGAACCTCGTAGGCGGGGCGGTTGGCGATTTCGCGGATGAAATTGTTCTCAACCTTGGTGATGGTCCAGGTCTCCCCAATCGGCGTGCAACCCTGCGATATGAGACTGAGCAGCTCCACTCGCCCGCCGACCGCGACGCCGACGCCGCCTTCTTCATGCACCGCGCCATCAAGATAAAGCTGGACCCGTTGCCGCGTGGGATTGCCGCCCGCCAAACCGCCTTGGATCGGTTTGCCCGGATAAGCTTCATTCCAATCCGCCAGCCACGATTCGGCATCGAGTGTGAATGGATCGGCAAAGACAAGCCAGCCGTTGACCCGGTCGGGATTCAAGCCGGTTATCGAATGCCAGGCCTCCGGCCCGCCGGACTGCTCCACTTGTTCCTGAGTAAAGTGGACCCCGTGCAATTCCGCCCCGGGCAAGGCGAACAGCGACACGACCAGCCCGCGTTGATCCTCAATCTCACGTCCGCCGATAATCAGGCCGCCGCCGGAACAGCCGAGCAAAAGGGGTATTTGCGCATGAACGCGCAGAACCTCCAGAATTTGCGCGGCATGGTCGAAGTATTGAGGGGTCATGAAGACGAGGCCGAGCGAAACGCGCGGCGCGCGCAACTGCCCGCGCAACGACTGCGCCCAGAGGCGCAACTTTTCGTCGTCAAACTCATCCTTCCAAAGGCCCGATACTGCAAATTCGTGAGGCATAGTCTGTTTACAGAAACAGTGTCGCCCGATAATGCCGCCGCGTAAAATTAAAACATCATTTTTGCGGCCCTGACAGCGGCCCGTCGGGCAGTGAAACTGGGTTTGACATCCCGTTCTCCGGCTGTATTTTCCCCCGGAGGGTTGGGAATGAACCGGCCCGGTAATTACATTATGAATATCAAATCAATTGGAATCAGTTTGTCAGCAGGGATTGCCCTCGGAATTTTAGCCGGCGGCGTCAACAGCGGCCGCGCCGCATCCGTCACTGTCGTCCCCAATGCGGATTATAATATTTCGACGGCGTCCGCCTTCCAAAGCGTTCGTTGGGAAGAGGCAAAAATCGAGAAACTCCGGCACGCTTATCGTTTGCTGGAACTGGCCAAGAGCGATTACAACGGCCATCGCGTCGAGGCGATGCACTCCATCAAAAAAGCTGCCGAAGTTCTGGGTGTGGAGTTGAAAGGCTGGAAGGACCATGCTGAAGAGAGTCAATGGGAATCCGACCGCCGCGTCAGTGAGGCCAAACATATTCTTGAAAGCTTGCAGGACGAAACCCGCGGTCGGGAGCAGGAACACGTCCATAAGGCCGTCAAAGAACTCGAAAAAGCTGGCATCGCCCGGTAATCCGGCAAGGCCGCTTTTTCCGCAGGCTCAACGCCTGGCATCATTCCGGCGCGGCAGCGTGTTTTTATCACCGCTGTCGCGCTGTTTCTCTATCTTCCCTTGCGGTCGAGATTCTGCTTCAACTCTTCCGCTGTGACCTGGCTTTCCACGCCGTTGGCCGGAACTTCAACGTGAGCGATCCAGAGCAGGCCGTTCAACGCCACTTTGCGGAAATTTTCGTCGCCCCAATTCGTATGGTAATGCGCGCCGCAGAAACCGAAACCGCGCCCTCCGTCCGGCCGCTCATAAACCCAACACACGGCCTGCGGCTCCCCATTCTTGACCGCGGCGCGCACGGCCGGATTGCCCGAATGGCTGCCATCCGGACGATCCATCGTGCTGGCGGGCGGAATGGCGGCGAGTATCGGTGTGACGCCTTTCATGCCGTCCTGAAACCGCATGTGAAAATACCATTCATCCCGGATGCTGAACGGTTTGACGCCGCGCGTGACGGGATGCCGCGGAAATGTTTTGAAATCGGCCGTCCAAGTCGGGTTGACGGACCAATTGGGTTCAAAGGCCCCGCCCATCCACTCGATTAATTCCTTTTCCCCCCGCTCCGGCGTTGGCTCGACCGCCCAATGGATGCAGGCAATCCCCGCCCCTTTGGCCATGACGGCGCCGAGTTGTTGCAGATGATCATCCTTCAACAACGCGTTGCCGTCGCTGCCATCCATGGAAAGCACCACGGCGTCAGCGCCGTCGAAAGCGCGCGGATCGGCCGGCCAGCCGTTGGACAAAACAACCGTCTGCACGGAAGGAACCGTCGCCAGACATTTTTGCAACAGCAAACAACCGGCGCGGTATTCGTGCTCGCCGCGACCGTGACTGGGCGTGCCGGCCACAAACACAATTTTCCTCGGACGCGAACCGGCATCGGTGTCGGCCGCAAAGCAAGGGTGGGAGGAGCAAAAAGCGGCGGCCGCCAACAGGACGGCCGCAAAACGGACGGATAAACGCAGGTTCATTTAAGTTCTTTGATGCGCAGGTCTTTAAATTCCACGGTCATGGACGGGCCGGCGTGCAGTTGCAGAGCGATCACGCCGGAGGAGGCAGCCTTCTCCGTTTGTTCATCTATCACATCCACCATGGGCTTGCCATTGATGGACAGTTCAATGTGGTTGCCCTTGGCCGTGATGACGTAATCGTTCCACCCGCCTTTGCGAATTTCATTCTCAAGGGCGGCGCGGTTGCCAAGCGAGCCGGTCACTTCCTTCTTTCCATCGGCATGGATCAGGATTTTATCGCCGCGACTGGCCAGGATGCCCCGGGCTTTTTCCTCATAAAGACCGCCGGTGTAATCCGGCCCGGCCTCCATGTCGGCTTGATAACCGGCGACGACCCAATAGGAAGGTTTGACCACCTTGCTGCGGAATTGGACGCCGGAATTGGCGAAACCCACCTTGTTGTCGGCCTTGATTCTGAACGCGCAACGCATCTCAAAATCGCCCGGCTGCCCGTTGGTCCAGACTAGAAAGGTGTTTTCCTTGGCCGGATTTTCCGCCGTGGTCTGCCCGACGATTGCGCCGTCCCTGACCGACCAGAGGTTCTTCGCCCCATCCCACCCGGTCAAATCCGTCCCATTAAACATGCTGGCAAATCCGTCCTCCGCCAGCAGGCAGACCGGGGCCAGGAGCAGCATCCCGGCAAGAATAAACGCCTTTTTCATCAATATAAGTTCCTGACCACCCTTCAGCTCTTAGACGAGGGTTTTACGCAGAAATTTCAGCCCCTTTACCGCGATTTCGTCGCGCGTAGGCTCGATGCGCCGCCAAATGGCCGCCGCGCGCGCGATGACTTTGACGTCGGTGGTGAAGGATTCGATGACCACGTCCTTGTCATAACCAACCGCTTTCAAGGCGGCGGCGATGCCGGCCCAATCAATATGATCGTTGCCGGGCGTGCCGCGATCACAGCCGCAGGCATGGACATGGCCCAGTTTCTTGCCGGCCTTGCGAATGGCGGCGCCCTGGCTCTTCTCCTCGATGTTCATGTGAAATGTGTCAAGCAGAAGCTTGAGCGCGGGGCTGTCAACCTCCTCCAGCATCTCCATGGCATGATCGCAGGTGTTGATGAAATCCGTCTCAAACCGGTTCAACGGCTCCAGACAAAGCACCTTTCCCTTCGACTCGGCGTATTTGGAAAGGACCTTGAGATTCTTGACCACCGTCTTCCATTGTTTTTTGTATTCCGGGGCCGGAACCGCTTCCGCCCGCCCCACGGCTGAATAAAGCGGCCCGACCAGCGACGTGCTTTCCAGCACAACCATCTGGTCAATGACCTTCTTCAAATAATCCATGGAGGCCTTCTGTTGCTGCGGCGTGCCGCGCAAATCGCGATCCGGCCCCAGACAGGCGCAAATCGAGCCGCAGACCAGCCCGTTCTTGTCCAATTCTTTTTTGACCTTGGCCGGGTCGATGTGGGCGGGGTCTTCAATGGGAATCTCCACCGTGTCAGCGCCCCATTTTTTAAACTGGGGAAACAGCCTGGCGCTCTGAGTGGTGAAGGGTGAGGTGAACAAAAATGTGTTAATGCCGAATTTCATGTATGCCGCACATTAAAACATTCCCCCGCCGGATTCAAACCGAAATTTTCATCCCAAAATCTTATTCTCTTTGCCGCCCATGCCATCAGGCCTCGTTCACGAAATAAGGCATCTGCCGGTTGCGGCGGCGATCCAGTTCGTTTGCATCATGCCGTCCCAGGGCGGCGGCGTTTTTCTTCATCCAGCCAGTCAGGGACGTTTTACCTGTGGGCGGCGTCGTGACGTAAAGCCGTTCCGACATCAAACCCTGGATTTCCTGGCGCGTGATAAAGACGTCGCGCATAAACCATCCCAGCACCTTGCCGGGCCAATACGCCATGCCCGGCGGCATGTTGACCAGCATGCGCGACCGGCCGATCGCGGCGCCAATGGCCCGCACCATGTCGCGATAGACAAATGTTTCCGGCCCGATGACGTTGATGATGCTGTTGGCCGACCGCACGCCTTCGGCAACGGCGATCCCGGCCAAATCATCCACATGAACCGGTTGCAGGCGGTACGAGCCGTCGCCGAAAATAGCGAATACGGGAAATCTCCGCAGCGCCCAGGCAATGTTGTTGATAAGAATGTCCTCGCGCCCGAACAAAACCGTCGGCCGCAGGATCGCATAAGAAAGCCCGCTTTCCCGCAGGGCCTTTTCCAGCCGCGCCTTGCCCGCAAAATATTCCAGGGGCGAGTCTTCCGCCGGATTGGTAATGCTGACATGCACCACGCGCCGGACGCCCGCCCGTTGCGCCGCCTCAAACAGGATTTTGGTGTTTTGCACCGCCTGCTCGTGGGTGAATGTCCGGTGATTGAACCGGACCCAATAGGTGTTGTACAGGACATCCACCCCGGCCAGATCCCGCGCCAGTTTGTCCGGGTCGTCAAACGAAAGGGGAACCGCGCGCATCTTGCCGGCAAAAGGATCAGGACGGCTCAGGGAGTTGGTCAGCGTGATTACCGTCCGCCCTTCTTCCAACAACCGGGTTGCGATGTAACGGCCCGAATAGCCAAACGCCCCCGTAACCGCGTGGATTTCTTTTTTGCTCATGCAGGCTCAATAGGCAACCGGTGACTCGGCCGGCGCGGCAGCCTCGGCATCAGCCAATTTGCGGATTGCTGTGGCATGATGCAGGGCCATATCCCCCACGGTCAGGGCCGCTTGGTGCAGTGTCACCCAGTCCGTGTTGATGACGATGTGATAGCAAAGAGGATCGTCAATGTCCCGGTCGAAGTAGCGTTTCAGGTAGCGGCGGCGGCCTCCATCTTCCCGCTCAATGCGGGCCAGCGCGTCTTTCTCGCTCAACCCGTCGAATGTCCGCATGTGGGCGGCGCGCTGTTTCAAGGAACCGACCAGCCGGACATGCAACACCCCGGGCAACCGCGCGGTGATGATATTGGCGCCGCGTCCCACAATGATGGCTTTGCCAAACTCCGCCAGACGCAAAATGGTCTCGGTGGTCTGCCGCACCAGTGTCTCCGTCGGCGGATGCAAATTGAACAGGTCATGAATGATGTCCGCCATTTGCGAAACCCGATCCTCCGGCATGAACGTCGCCAGACGGGAAGGCAGGTTGTGATCCCGCAAAACTTCCTCCACCAGGGTGCGGTTAAAAATCGTCCACGGCGTCAAACCGCCGGGAAGGTGTGTCTGAAGCCATACCGCCAAATCCCCGGCGAAAACGTGCGCGCCGCATCCCGATTGCCGGGAAATTGTTATACACTTGATAGAGTCTGTGTCGCCGGCTTGGGGCAATCTGGGCGCATGCAGATTGCAATTGATGAAGGAAAGACACCGATTCAGATCAGGTGACATATTCATAGATCGCCTTTCAATGTTCAGGCTGTGAACCGTCAAGCCTTCCGCCCCCTGACGCCGCCCATCCACCTGGTTCTCCCCCGCTTGAGAGCCACATGCCAGTCCGTGATTACGAAGTATAGGATATAGCTTAATCACGCCGTAATCAAGCCATATCTTCGCGAATTCCGGCAAAACCATCGCGTTGCGGGAGCATGGCGATGTTGTGCGGTTCCAAAATATTTCGGATTCGCAACATCCAAAAATAGGAAAAGCCCTGAAGGAAGCCCCCGTACCCGGCAAGCTCAGTTCTGAGTCAACGCGGGAGCGGGCTATTTAGCCGTTGAGCCGGGCGGAGTGATGCCGGGAACTGAAAAAGCCCGCTTCGGATTTGCCTGGTTGGCCGCCGTTTTCCCGGGGATGCGGGGAGCCGGGGAGGCCGGAATTGGCGCGGAAGGCGCAATCACCCTGGCCGCTTTCTGACCGGCGGGAGTGGAAGATGCGGCGGCCATTTCAATTTTCTGGGCCGCCATCAGGAGAATCACCGCAATGGAGGCGGCTGTTCCCAGACCGACGCCCAGCCAGGGCCATAACTTTGCCAAATCGCGGGGCGGCGGGGAGGATTGGGATGGAACGCTCCCAACCGCCGGCGCAACCGGGGCGGATTTGGCGGCGGTTTTCTTGTAAAGCATCCGGGTGTCGTGCTTGGTCGCGTCCGGTTCGCGGCGCGCGAATCGCCATAGTTCAACCCGGCCGGCCATCCCCAATTGCTGCAAGTAGGAAAGATCAAAAGTGGAGGCGGGCAATCCGTCCGGAATGAAAACGCCTTCATATTCAAGGGCGTTGGCCACATGCACTGCTGTGAGCGGAGTGAAAACAGCGTCCCCGGAGCGAAGGGGTTCATGATGCAGGGCGGCAACCTTGACCACGTCCGGCGACATCCCCCAAAGGGCGAGGAGATGCGCCCCAATCTCGCCGTGGGTGGCTCCAAAAATATCCTTCTCCACTTTCCACAGGGGAATGTGCTGCTTGCGGGCGATGCAATGGGCCTTGTTATATTGATCGTCAAAATTGGCGGCGAGGATGACTTTGCCCAAATCATGCATGAGACCGGCGGTATAGGCCGTTGCGCTGCAAACTGGATCATCGGTTTCCAAAAGCGCCATGACGCGCGCCGTGCGGGCCACGTTGTTGCTGTGCCGCCAGATGTTGTCCATCGAGAAATAGGCGGGCTTGATCTTGTCGTACTGATTCAAAAGCTTGACCGCGACGATGAGGGATTTGACGGTCTCAAAACCAAGAATGCTTACCGCCTCGGTGGGATCGGTGATGGTGCGGGGCAGTCCGAAATAGGCGGAGTTCAGCACTTGCAGCAGTTTGGTCGTCATCGACATGTCCCGGGCGATGATGACGCCGATCTCGTTGGTGGTGGCGTTGGTATTCTTGAGCGCGTTCACCACTTCAAGGTAGAGCGACGGGATGGTGGGAAAAGTGCGGATGCGGGCGACCAGATCGCGCACGTTGTCGCTCATCCCGTAATCGTCCACTTGGGAATGTTCGATGGCCGGCTTGAAATTGGCGTATTCGTACGGCAACGGCAGAAACAGGTCGCCCCCCAGAACCTGGCTCATGACCTGGTCTTTGAGCGCCGGATCGGCGGCGATGAATCGGACGGTTTTGGGATTGCTGGCGCGCAGGCGGTTCAGCAGTTCGGGGCCGCTGCCGTCCGGCAAATTATAATTGGCCACCACCACGGCGCAGGGATGCTTCTCCACCGCCGCTGCCGCCGCTTCGCACGAGGCGGCGCCAACAACGATCCACGAAGCGCCGAGGGCTTGGCGGGCTTCATCCCACGTCCCGGTGTCGGCATCGGCAATGAGCAGGCATTGTTCGGCCATACGATTACAAACGGACTTTCTAAAACGTCTGCTTGTCATCGGCTGTTCCCGGGGAAGGTTTAGCGTTTTTTTGCGCCTCATTTTTGGGTTGACCCGGCGCGGCGCGGGCGAATAATCCCACGCATGGCTCTGACACCTTCCATCATGTTGCCTCTGGGAACCGCCGCGCCGGATTTCCGCCTGCCTGACACGAATGGCAAAATGGTTGCGCGGGACGATTTTCAGACGGCCCCGGCCCTGTTGGTCCTGTTTATTTGCAACCATTGCCCCTATGTCAAACATATCCGGGCGGCTCTGGCGGACTTGGGGCGGGAATATCAAAAACGCGGCGCAGCCATCGTGGCCATCTGCTCCAACGACGTGAAAAATTACCCCGAAGACAGCCCGGAAAAAATGAAGGCGGAAGCCCGGTCGGCCGGGTATGTTTTCCCCTACCTCTATGACGAATCGCAAGCGGTGGCCAAGGCTTACCGCGCGGCTTGCACCCCGGATATTTTTCTCTTCGACCAGCACCGCAAGCTGGCCTACCGCGGCCAGTTCGACGACAGCCGCCCCGGCAACGGACGCCCGGTGACCGGGAAGGATTTGCGGGCCGCGCTGGATGCCGTGCTGGCCGGCCGCCCGGCCCCGGAACCGCAAATTCCGGGCATCGGCTGCAACATCAAGTGGAAATAGGGCGCAACCGGTTTACCGGTTGGTCTGTTGCTGCGAGAGAAAATACTCGTTGTGAGCGGCAATGGAACACTTGGGCCACTCGTTCACGGCCCCGATGGTGTAGGTGCCCTTTGCGGGGCATTTTGGCATCCCGTGCGGAAAATAAGGCTCAAGATCATCCCCGGTCGGGACGGCGTTGGAACTGGCGTGGGTATCTCCCGCCCAACCTTCTTTTGCGCTGACGATTCGGTGCAGAGAACCGGCGCATCCGGCCAGCTCGCTGCTCACCACCGGGGTGGCGTCTGCGCCATTCTTGTGGCAGCCGCATAATGCCAAAAGCAACAGACCCGTCGCGGCAAATTTCAAAATGTTTTTCATGGTCAACTATTGAGGCTGGGGATAGCCAGACCGATTAGCCGGGATCTGCGGAACCGATGTGCGCGCCTGAATCCAGTTTATATCAGCAAGATCGGCTGAAGTGGTGGCTGTCATATTCGGAAACGCGTCTGAAAGCAAATCCCCTGCGCCAAGGGGTCCTTGCACAAATTTCCCATGGTTCATGATAGGTCCCACCCACTTATGAATCTGCGCGTGGCCGTCCGCGAAGGAAAACGCGCAGGCCCCGACATGCAAGTCGGTCGGCATATCAATCCACACGGCGTTCCCCAACGAAATATTTTTAATCTGGACTCCCAATCCACCGTCATTGATGGAATCCGGGTGCTCGTCGGCAAAAACCCACAGGTTTGCCGGACCGGGCAGAGTCATTTGCTCCGTCTTTTGGTAAACGAATCCGTAAGGGGGGTTCTGCGTGTCACCAGTACCAGCGCCCGAATCGCTTAGCCATTGCCCGGTCACCGGGCCATTGTTGTACGTGTTCCAGCCGCTTTTGGCTGACCAGCAGGTGCCAACCGCCTGATTGGCCGAATAACTGCGCACGCGCGGATTGGCGGGAGAAGCTTGAATGACGCTCGGATCCGCCGGACACTTGTAGCTGTGAGGCTGCTTGATGTAGGGCGCAAAGAGCGAATACACACTGTAACCCGTCGAACTGGGCAAACCGGGATACTGGGCGATAAGCAAATTCAGGTTGGTGGCTTCGTAGCCGGGACCAGCCGTGGTCACCCCCCAGTCCATTTCAACCGTGGTCCAGTCCACTTGGCCCGTTGTACCACTGTCATTTTGCGGCTGGTTCGGAAACCACAGGTTCTTGTTGTCATCCGCATAAAGGAAAGCCGCAATGATAAGCTGCTTCATGTTGTTCACGCATGTGGCGCCTGTGGCTTGGGCTTTGGCCCTGGACAGGGCCGGCAGCAACAACGACGCCAGGATGGCGATGATGGCAATGACAACCAGAAGTTCAATCAACGTGAAGGCGTAAACTTTCCCGGCACCCTTCCGCATTTTCGATGTAATCGTGTTCATTTTAATATTCTCGATCTCAATACCCGACGACTCTAAAATAACCGGCGTTGGGTACAACGGTATTGCTGGAAGTATAAGACGCATTTGTTCCCGTGGCAACAATTGTCGAGCCGAGATTTGTCCATACATTCGTTCCTGCGCCCAACGTCAATGCCACCTGCACCTGATAGGTGTAATTGGCCACCGACTGCCAATTCAATGTGATATTTGTCCCGCCCATATTGCTCCAGCTTGTGATGTTAAAGGGCGATAGCGGCGGCAGTCCTGTTCCTGCCACGTAATGCGCCGACACCTGGTTCGATGTCATGGCGTAGGCGTATAGCGCCACCTGGCTCAGGACGGCGTTGGTCACGCCCGTGAAGGAGGCCCCGCCGGAGGACTCTTGCGAGGCGATTACGACCGGATACGTGCCGGACAGTGACAATATTCCCGACCCTGCGGGGATTGAGCCCGTACCCGCAAGAGCGCCATCGGCATAAAACCGTATCGCGCCATTGGCCTCGTCGCACACCCCAACCAGGTGATGCCATTTGCTGTCGGGCGCGACCGACCCGCTGGTGGCGGTGACAATCGCATCCGCGCTGGTATGCACCACAAAGCGGAAGGTGCCGCCCGTCCCGCCTGTGTCTATCGCAAATTGCGTGTTGTTGGGATAGCCTTTGCAGATCACGTCCCCGCCGCTCTGGGGAGGCGCCTGTATCCAGGTTTCCACCGAGAATTCCGCGTTGACGCCCTGGGTCGAAAAATCAATCAGCGGTATTCCGTTGCCGGTATTGTTGTTCTCCAACGCTATGCTGGGAGCGACCCCGTTGCTGCCGAACATGGTCGCGGTTTCGGATGAAATGAATCCCGGCAGGCCGTTGACGGCGTTTTGATACGTGGCGTCATGGCCGCCCACATAGTCGTTGGCCGTGCTGGCGTTCGCAGGTTCATCCAACCGCCAGAACGCCACCGGCCCGGCGTTGACCACGGTCGAACCGTAAGTGTCGGCGGGCGCGGCAACCACCGTGAGGCTGGCTGTGGGGGACGGGTTGGTGCCGGCGTTGTTGGCAACGGCGCATACAATGTCATAGGCGCCCGGCGGCAGGGTGGAGTTTGTGAAAACAGCGTTGGTCGCGCCGGGAACATTCCTGCCGTTCGTGGTCCACTGGTAAGAGAATGGAGCCGAACCTTGCGCCGTGACCACAAATGGCAGCGCCACACCCTCATAGACCGCCAGGGATGACGGCGTAATCGTGATCGAACTGGGCGGGCCTGACAGTACGCTGATCTGGATTTGACCGCTGGCCTGGCCATAAGTGTTCGATGCTGTCAATTCAAGCGTATGCCCGTCGTAAGCGGCCGCGCTGACGTTGCTGACAACCAGGGTCGCGTTGGTTTGGCCGGTTAGGGCCGTCCCCGGAGAACCGTAGGTTGTGTCATACCACTGCAAAGCCAGCGTCGGGCTGCCGATGATCCCGGCCGTGACAGTGAGGGTCGTGCCTGCATCCAGATTGGTGGAATACGGCATCGTCACGGACGGAGCGATGCCGGCCGCATAATAGTGGTTCGCCACCTGGCTCGGGGTCAGTGCGTAATTGTAAATAGCCACATCCTGGATATACCCGTTAAAATCGTCGTCGTACGCGCCGCTCGTGGCCGAACTCATGCGGGAACCGATCACCACCTCGTTGGTCGTGCTGAGAAGTCCTCCGCTCGGATTGAAGGCGGTGTTGGTTCGCGCCACCCCGTCCACATACATGATGATATTGCTGTGTACCGTGTCCAACACCCCCGCCAGATGATGCCAATTGCCATCGGTTGTGTTGGTTGAAAGAGCGATGAAACTGGCGCCGATGGCATTGCGCACATAGAACCGCCAGCCGCTGTTGTAATCCATCGTGAATTGCTCGCCTCCCACACCCCAGCCTTTGTTGACAACGGCCGCCCCGCCGCCCAGCGAATATCCCAAAACCCAGGCTTCCACCGAGAAGGAGGGCGCGGCGCCGTTGGTCCCAAAGTTGATGTTCGGTATCTGGGCCACATAGGTGTTCGGATATGTGTAAGTGCCAAACTCAGCCGCCGAATTGGTGTCGGTCGCCGGATTGTAACCGTATTCCGTCGCCAAGGCCGCGGCGTAACCCGGCAGTCCCAGAATGACATTGGAATAAAAACCGTTGTTGCCGGAAATATAATCATGGGCCCAGGTCCCGTCGTTTCCGAGGGTGTTGTCCGGCCCCTCACTCAATGGCCAAAAGCCGATGGGCTTGTCGTTGATCACCGTCAGCGGATAGGGGAAGGTCGGCTCGGGCACAACCGTCATGGAAACCACCGTGCTGGTGGCGGTGCCGGCGGAATTGCTGACCACGCAGTAAATGTTGGCATTGGCTTCCACGTTGGCGGTGATGAAGTTCGGCCCCGTGGCGGAGGCAATAAGCGTGTTGTTCGAATACCAATAGTAGGAGGGGTTAAAACCGACAGCCGACAATGAGATGATGTTGCTCTCGCCCGCATACAATTGAAGATTGGTGCTGGCAGGCTGCGCGGTGATGACCGGGGCGGAATAAGCCGTGACCGCGCAAATCGCGCTGGTCACCGCGCCCCAGGTGTTGGAGACAATTACCGTATAGGCCCCGGCGTCACGTTGGGTGGCGCTGGTATCCATTCCCGTAACGGTCAACGAAGCCGTTTGCGACCCGCTCACCGTCGCGCCCGAACCGGACACGCTCGCGCCGTTGGCCAGGTTGGCGCCGTTGAACTGCCAATTATAGGTGTTGGCCGAACCGTTGTTCAGCGCCGTGACGCTTAAATTCAACACGCCGGTCGCACAGTTCGTGCCGGCTATCGGCCCATAACCAATGCACGGACCGCCCGTGGCCCAACCCCAGTTGGTTCCCATGCGAAAATCGGTCAGGTAAAGGTTGTTCGGGGAATTGGTGGCGTGATCATACATTTGAACGCAGGAAATGTAGAGCGTCAAACCGTTGCCCGTGCTCAAAATGCTGGTATCCGCGTCTGCGGTGGGCTGGGTCGATGCTCCAAAGGTATTGGTGGGCGGGTTGATCCACAAACGGACATTGTCGCCCGCTTTGCCTCCGCTGCTGCCGTTGAGCGAATTCAAAACAATCTCGTAATCAACCACCACGAAATATGTTTGGTTCGTGGATAGCAGGGTGGTGGACCAGGTGGTCGCCTGATTCACTTGTTTGCCAATGCCCAAAACAAAGTTGGTTGTGGTGCCGTTGACCACCTTCTGCATGTAAAGCGCGGCGCCCACCGTCCCGGGCTGGCTGGTTTGATTGGCAATCGTGCCTTGATCCCCAACCCCCATGATATAATTGGTCGTGCTGCCGGTGGAAAGACTGTTGATGTTGGATACCTGTATGACTGCGGAGTAATAAAAATTGGTGCCAGCGCCTTCGACAAAACCAGTGTCAGCGGTATTCGTTGCTGTGAACATGCGCGCCCCCATGCCTCCGGAAGCGTTGGTGAGCAGAATCTCGTTCCCCGAAAAACCGGGCAATCCCTGATAGGAAAGCGCGTTCGCGGTCACTTCGATGGCGTTGATGTTGCTCGTGGCCGTGCCTATTGCATACCAATACTGGCCCATGGCGTTGGTTTGCCCGGCCAGCGTATCGCCGGCGGCATAGCTGCTGCCCCCGCTGCCGGTGGCATTGACGAAAGGATCATAAGACGGAAAGATCGGGTAACCCGTCTGTCCCATTGCCACCGGAATGAAACTGCACAATAACGACCCAATGAGAAGAGGAAGTGCTTTTTTCATACGACGAATGATGGTGCTGTTGGTGGTTGGCACATCTTGAAACATGATCGTGAAAATAAGCCTGCTACGCGCATAAGTAAAGAACATTTTCCAAATTCAAAAATGCCCTTTCCCCCAAACATTACCTCATCACCAATTGACCAATCATGAGCAAAAAGCATCAAGCGTGATTTTATGGAATGGCGCCATGGGGTAAACACCCCCTATACTCGTAAATCTGCTCCATTTATGATCAATATTGTGAATAAGGATAAGCCGAAATGCGCCCCCCGAAAGTTGGTTCTCTTACGCCATGGGGAAAGCGTGTGGAATAAGGAAAACCGCTTTACCGGTTGGGCGGACGTCGATTTGTCCGACCACGGCAGGGAAGAGGGGCGGCAGGCCGGCTGTAGCTTGAAAGATCACGGGTTTTTGATTGACGTCGCGTTCACGTCCTTGTTGAAGCGCGCCATTCGGACTCTGTGGATCGTGCTCGATGAGATGGATTTGATGTGGATCCCCGTCCACCGGGATTGGCGATTGAACGAACGGCATTACGGCGCCCTGCAAGGACTGAACAAAGTTGAAACGGCCAAGGAATTCGGCGAGGCGCAGGTCAAGCTGTGGCGTCGAAGCTACGACATCCGCCCGCCCGCCCTCACAGAGGAAGATTCGCGACATCCCCGGCACGATGCGCGTTACAGGGATCTCAGCCCTTCAGAGATTCCCGCCACGGAATGTTTGAAGGACACATTGGAGCGTTTCCTGCCATATTGGCGCGATCACATCATGCCGGCGCTTTGTTCTGGAAAATGCGTGCTGATCGCGGCGCATGGGAACAGCCTGCGCGCGCTGGTCAAGCATCTCGACGGCTTGTCCGATGCCGATGTCGTCAATCTGAACATTCCCACCGGAATCCCGCTGGTCTATGAACTCAACGAGGATTTGAAGCCAATCCGCCACTATTATCTTGGGGATGCCGCGCACGTGCAGAAGGCGATTCAAGCCGAGGCGAACCAGGCGTCGGTGAAACTTTAGCAGGACGAATCCATGGCGCTTGCCCCCAAAGCAATATGACGAGTTCAGAGATCACGGTTGCCGAATACCTTTTAACCCGGCTGAAAGAGATCGGGGTGGATCACCTTTTTGGCGTGCCGGGAGACTTTGTCCTGGGTTTCTTCAACCAGGTGCTGAAGAGCGGCCTGAAGTATGTCGGCACATGCAATGAACTCAACGCGGCCTATGCCGCCGACGGCTACGCCCGCATCCGGGGAATAGGCGCATTTTCCTCGACCTATGGAGTTGGAGAACTGAGCGCCATCAACGGCGTGGCGGGAGCATTCGCCGAAAGAGTGCCGGTGGTGGCGATCACCGGCTCGCCTGCGACGACGCAGTTCCGCACGCGACCGCTCTTGCATCACACCTTGGGCGATTATCAGATTCCCTTGAAAATGTATGAGGCCGTCACGGCCGCTTCAACCCGTCTTGTTTCCGCCGAGACGGCTCCAGCCGAGATCGACCGGGTGTTGGGGGCGTGTCTTTCTCACCAGCAACCGGTTTACATCAGCCTCCCTTCGGATGTGGTGATGCTGAAATGTAATCGGCCGGCCCCTTTCCTGTTCCCAACACCCATCCGCAGTGATCCCGATGCGCTGGGGGAGGCGATCAAGGAAGCTCTGGGAATGCTGGATAAGGCGCAGAAACCGGTTGTGATCGGCGACGTGGAATTAATCCGCTTCAAGCTGCAAAAGGAATTTGCCGGTTTTCTGGAAAAAACGGGTTTCCCCTATGTCACCATGATGTTGGGCAAGACCGTCCTTTCAGAGCACCACCCGCAATTCATCGGCCTCTTTGAGGGCGATCGGAGCCGCGATTATGTGCGGGATCGGGTCGAGTCCGCGGACTGCATTCTGCAACTTGGCGCCTGGATGACCGATTTTAACACCGGCGGCTTTACAACGAACCTCGATGAGGCAAAGACGATCAGCGCCAACATCCGCTCGGTGAAGATCAAACACCATTATTACGAGAATGTGTATCTCCGCGATTTTATTCTCGGTCTGACGGAAAAGCTTTCACGGCGGGATGCCGCAACTCTGGATATCCAATGTGCCGCCGATGGCTGCGTCCACCGGCATACCGAGGCTTACCGGCCGGATGCGCCGAAACCGCTAACCATCAAGCGATTTTTCGACCGGATGAGTCACTTTATGGAAAGCAATTCAATTGTCATTGCTGAAACAGGCGTATCCCTCTTCAGTGCCGCGGAGATGCTCATGCCGGAAGGGGCGACGTTCATAGGACAGACCTTTTACGGATCAATCGGTTTTACAGTCGGGGCAACCCTGGGCGCCGGCATGGCGGCGCAGAATCGGCGCGCCGTGCTGTTTGTGGGGGATGGTTCTTTTCAAGTGACCTGTCAGGATCTCTCGACGATGATCCGGAACCATATCAAGCCCGTCATCTTTCTCTTGAATAATGATGGTTATACGATCGAGAGGGTGATCAGTGATCGTTCTTACAATGATATCCAACCCTGGCGCTATCACAAACTCGTGGACGTTTTTGGAGGAGGGCTGGGCCTGGATGTCCGCACGGAAGGGGAGCTGGAAGAAGCGCTCGGTAAAGCTGCCGCGGCGGATTGTCTCGTATTTATAGAAATTCATACCGGACGGTTGGACTGTCCCCAGGCCCTTCGCAGTGCCGGCCGGTCGATGGCAAAGGCAAACCAACTCGATTAAATGTGTTGATCAAAAAGAAGGCGCGATAAAATGAATTCCGAAGGAAAAATCACAAGCGAACAAACACGCGGCGACCAGGCGGCAGGTGCCCTTCTCTCCGCTGCCGGCGGCGACCATGTCATCTTTGCCACTGTGGATGCTGCCGTCTCCGCCGCAACTCAGGCGCAGCGCATCTTCCAGGATCACAGTCTCGAAGTGCGCCGGGCGGTCATCAAAGCCATGCGCAAGGCCGCCATCGCCAACGCGGAGCGCTGGGGTCGCATGGCGGTCGGGGAGACGAAGATGGGCCGCGCCGAGGATAAGACGCAAAAGAACCTTCTTTGCGCCAACCGCACGCTGGGAGTGGAGGACTTGGAATCGCGGGCCTACACCGGCGACAAAGGCCTGACCTTGGTCGAATACGCCCCCTTCGGCGTCGTGGCTGCCATCACCCCCTCGAACAATCCGGTCGCGACCGTCATCTCCAACGCCATCGCCATACTGGCCGCAGGCAATTCTGTGGTTTTCGCCCCGCATCCGGCCGCAGCCAAGGTCTGCGAGGATGCGATGCGCGTCCTGTCTTCGGCTGCGGTCTCGGCCGGGGCTCCAGCGGGTCTGATCGCCATGGTCGCTCCAGTTACTCACGAGACGACCAAGGCCCTCCTCTCCCATCCCGGCGTCAGCCTCAATATGGTGACCGGTGGCCATGGGATTGTGAAGGTGGCCATGACCACGGGCAAGATTTGCAAGACCATCGCGGCCGGGCCGGGCAACCCGCCGGTGGTTGTGGATGAGACGGCAATTTTTCCCAAATGCGCCGAGGACATCATATTCGGCGCGAGCTTTGATAACAATGTGCTGTGCATCTCGGAAAAGGAAGTCATCGTGGTCGAGGCGGCCCGGGTCCGGTTCTTGGAGGGTATGCGCCAGGACCCGCGGGCCTTCGAGCTTTCCGTCTCTCAGATGGATGCCATGGCCCGGCTCGTCATCAAGGAGGGGGGCAAGGGTTGCAAAGAGCCGGTCATGAACCGCGACTA
>Ga0181535_10002044_pt1 | contig 25227 bp, 19 predicted proteins | sample PEATcosm2014_Bin_44_FD_119774 | JGI IMG/M metagenome (GOLD analysis project Ga0181535, IMG submission 119774) | Peatland microbial communities from MTU Mesocosm Facility, Houghton, MI, USA - PEATcosm2014_Bin17_30_metaG | ecosystem: Environmental > Terrestrial > Soil > Wetlands > Peat | place...
TGGCGCGGGACGACAAGCGCGTGGAGGGGCTGATCAGCAGCGCCGCTCTTGTAATACAATTTCTACTACGCGAGGAAGAGGAAGCGAAGTGAGCGACAGTAACATTCCCGAGTCCCTCCGCAACGAAGGCGAACACGAGCCACCTAATCAGGAGCTCGCTGAGATCGCCGAGCTTTCCAAGAAGGGCTATCAGTACCTCAAAGAGAACAGGATTGAGGAAGCGGAGGAATGCTTCGCCCGCATACTCGAGAGGGACAGGGAGAACAATTACGCGCTCGTCGGTCTCGGCGACGCAGCCCGGAAGAGGGGCGCGTTCCGCGATGCCGTGGACCATTACAAGAAATGCCTCGTCTACCACCCCGGCAACAACTACGCTCTTTTCGGACTCGCCGATTGCTACAAGGCCCTCAACCAGTATCAGAAGGCGATCGAGATCTGGGAGCAGTACCTCCTCCACGACAACAAGAACATCACGGTCCTGACCCGGGTCGCGGACGCGTATCGCAAGGTCCGCGACTTCCGCAAGTCCAAGGCGATCTACCTTCGCGTTCTCGAGATGGAGACCGACAACCCCTACGCTCTCATCGGGCTCGGACACCTGCACTACGATTTCAAGGAATACAAGGATGCCCTCGGCTATTGGCAGAGGATGGTCGATCTTCAGGGAGACGACGTCGACATCAGGGTCCTGACTTCGATCGGCAACTGCTACCGCAAGCTCAAGCAATTCGAGATGGGCGTACCGTACTTCGAGAAGGCTCTCGGCAAGGAGCCCGACAATTTCTATGCGCTCTTCGGCCTCGCCGACTGCTACCGCGGCACGGGCACGCCCGAGGGTTCGCTCGATTTCTGGAACCGCATCCTTGCGAAGGACCCCAAGAACAAGGTGATCCTCACGCGCGCGGGCGACGCATACAGGAGCATGGAGGATTACGAGAAGGCCGCGGACTATTACGAGCGCGCCCTCAATATCGAGTTCGACGTCTACGCAGTGCTGGGACTCGCCGTGATAGCCAGGAAGCAGGGCAAGGTGCAGGACGCGATCGTATCGCTGCGCAAGCTCATCCAGAACGATCCGAAGAACTACCGCCTCTACCTCGAGCTTTCGCAGTGCTACCAGGCCGCAGGAGACCGCCAGAAGGCCCTCGAAATCCTATCCGATTACCAGCGCCTGGGCATCAGGAACATCTACGTGCAGGACGCCGCGGCGAAACTGCAGCGGACCTAAGCCGGGCGGGCTCCGCCCCTCGCCCGCCGGGACACTATCCTATCGAGCCGCTCGAGGCGGGCCCGGGCAGTATCGCTCTCCGCCTCGGAGCGCGCGAGGCGCTGTGCCTCCGCCACCCAACGCGCCGCCTCTGCTAGGTCGCCGAACAGGCGCTCGAAGATCCTGGCCCTCTCGATGGCGCTGCGGTACGTAGAAGGCAGCATGGTCGCGACGCGGGCTCCATCATCGGCTCGTCCCGATTTCCTGAAGCGCATGGCGAGGAGAAGCCCGGCCGCCTCGTCCCCGTCGCCCGCGGCCGCCTCCAAGAGCGCCTCGCCCTCCCCTTCCCTGCCCACCGCCAGGAGGCTTCGGCCCAATCCGGCGCGGTCCACGTCGGACTGGGCGAGGTGGGCGCGCGGATGGTCGAACGCCGCCTGGGCCTTCGCGAGGAGCCGCGCCAGTCCGAAGACGTCGTCCGCGTTGTGCGACAGCACCAGGCGCATGAGGGGACTGTCACCTTCCCTGGCGAAAGAGAGCCAGGCTTCGGGTATCATCGCTCCGGGAAGGTCCTCGGGTCGCTCCGATCCCAGCACTTCGCGCTCGAGCAGGCCGAGGGAGGCGCCGCCGTGCACGCGCCTCCACAAGCGCCTGGAAGCGAAGAGGGCGTCGATGTGGAGCTCGGGCAGGGGAGGAGCGATGCCGTTCATGATGCAGCGGGTGCGGAGCAGGGGCATGTCGAAGGACCTCCCGTTGTAGCTTACGAGGGCTCCGCCTTCCAGGAGGGGGAGGACGGCGGAAAGGAAATTCGGTTCGCCGGGGTAGTCTTCGAGGAAAACCTGCGTAATCGCGAATTCGCCGTTGACGAGCCGTCCTACAGCTGCGAGGAATGCTATCGTGCCTGTGCCTCCGGAGAGGCCGGTCGTTTCGAGGTCGAAGAAGCGTAGCCGCGCCGCGGCTACGCGTTCGGCGAGAATGCCCCCGCCTGTATCCTCGCCGCGACCGGCCCCTCGGCGAAGGCTCCGCAGCGGGGCGAATACATTCGGATCGACGCTCTCGGGAAGGCAATCGGGCAGGCTGAGCGTCCTCTTCCATGCCATCTCGCCTGCGCTCTCCCAGGCGCCGAGGAAGGACGGCCTGCCGCGACGGACGATCGCGCCGCCTCGAGTCGACGTCGCGCGCGGCCCGGGCGGACCCGGATCGCCGGGACGGCCGCTACCGTCGCCTCCCCCGAGCTCGGACGCCTTGGCCATGCCGAGCTTTCGCAGCCTGGCGAGCCGGACCTTGAGGCTATCCGCCACTGCCCATGGCTCCGAGAAGGTCGAGGACGCGCTGCTTTACGCCCCGGCCATCCGCATTCCCCGGCCCGGCGAGGTCCACGCCTATGCAGGAAGGACAGCCGCCGCCGCAAGGGCATGAGCGGAGGCGCTCGCTCGCCGCGGAGACGGAGGGAGCGAGCAGCCGCGAGAGGCCTTCGGCGAGGCCGGTGCCCCCGGGGTAGCGGTCGAAGAAGTATATGGCGCCGCATCCGAAATGCGGATCGCGAACGCGCTCCGACCTGCCGATGTCGCGCGGATCGCACATGAGAAAGGCGGGGGCGATGTTATGGAGGAGGCGTCCCGCGCCCGCGAGCGCGGCCGACTTCAGCGCCTCGCTCCCGCTCGAGGCCAGGGCGTCGCCGGCCTTCGTTCCGGCCGAGAAGAGTATGACTATAGCACGGGTCTGCATCTCCTCGGGCGGGAGGCTTATCTCGCCGTAGCCTACGTTCTCGTGGCTGTGGAAGCGGAGCTTCTTGAATTTCTCGACCTGGCTCCTGACGAGGACGTCTCCGAGGACGCATTCGGCGAGCCTCTCGCCCAAATAGGACCTCTCGTCCTCGGTGAGCACCGCGATGTCGGTCTTGACCACGGAGTCGGTCCAGTAGTCGACTTCCTTCTCGACGACGCGGCAGACCCTGTTTTCGATGTCGAGCTTGCGGACTATGTACTGGCGGCCGAGGTGGATGTAGACGGCGTTGTCGAACAGGAGCTCCTTCGCGCTCGGCCTGTCCATCTCGCCGATGACTCCGGATCCGCCTCCCGTCTCGTCCACGATGACGACATTGTCGGCGGTGGCCGAGCGGAGCGAGACATTCGCGCTGGGGTAGGCCTGATCGGACCAGTACCAGCGTCCGCCCGTCCTCCTTACGATTCCCTCCTCCTCGAGCAACGAGAGCCCTTCCTCCGTGGCGTCCTCGTTCCCCTCGCCGAATGCGGCGCCTTCGGCGAAGGGGAGCTCGAAGAGGGCGCATTTCAGGTGATCGACGAATATATAGGGATTGTCGGGATCGACTCGAGCTTCCTCGGGGCTCCTTTCGAAGAAGTATTCGGGGTGGGCGATGATGTATTGGTCGAGGGGCGAGGAAGAGGCCACGAGCATGGCCAGCGAGATCGAGCCTCGTCGCCCCGCCCTGCCCGCCTGCTGCCAGAAGCTCGCGAATGCGCCGGGGAAACCCGCGACGACGGCGGCGTCGAGGCCGCCGATATCGATGCCCAGCTCAAGCGCGTTGGTCGACACGACCCCCCGGATGGAACCCTCGCGCAGGCCCCTTTCAATCGCGCGCCTCTCGCTCGGGAGGAGGCCGGACCGGTAGGGACTGACCTTGATCGCGCCGTCGCCTTTATAGGGATTGGCCAGCGACTCGGCTATATACGAAGCGATGAGCTCCACCTTCAACCGGGAGCGAGCGAAAAGGATGGTCTTGACCCCTGCCTTGAGGAGGCGCACCGCGAGGGACTCGGACTCCGTCGCCGTGCTCTTCCGGATCCCCTGCACTGGATCCACGAGCGGTGGGTTGTAGAAGACGACGACGCGCTCGCCTCGGGGCGCTCCGTTCTCGGCTATCTCGTCGACCTGCCTCCCCACCAGGAAGCGGGCGAGCTCCCCGGGATTCCCTATCGTCGCCGAGCAGAGGATGAAGCGTGGCCGGGCTCCGTAGAAGGCCGCGATCCGAAGGAGGCGGCGCAGAACGTTGGCCACGTGGCTGCCGAAGACTCCGCGGTACGAGTGTATCTCGTCGACGACCACGTAGCGGAGATTGGAGAAGAAATGGATCCATCTGGCGTGGTTGGGAAGGATCCCCGTATGCAGCATGTCGGGATTTGATATGACGATCCGGCCGGTGTCCCGTGCCGCGACGCGCAGCGAGTCGGGCGTATCCCCGTCGAAGGTATACACCCGGAGCGGCAGCTTGCCGCCCATCGCGACTTCGTTGAGCTCGGCCTGCTGGTCCTGCGACAGCGCCTTGGTGGGGAATAGGTAGAGCGCCCTGGCCGATGGCTCCTCGAGGAGTGTCTGCACGACCGGAAGGTTGTAGCAGAGAGTCTTGCCGCTCGCGGTCGGAGTGACGACGACGAAGTCCCTGCCCGAGCGGGCGAGCTCGTAGGCCCTTGCCTGGTGGGAATAAAGGCGGTCGACGCCGCGGGCGGCCAGGGCCGCCGCCAGGTCGGGATGGAGGTCCGGAGGCAGGGGAGCCCAGACGGCTTCGAGAGGCGGAATCCGCTCTACATGCGCGACGCAAGGCCGAACGAGCGGATCGGACAGCAGATCGTCGATGAACGAATTGGCGGGGGACCTTGCCATGGTCTATACTGTATCCGTTAGCGCGGCCCTTCGTAAACAGCGCCGCGTGAGAGGAGAGCTCAATGTACAAGGTCCTGTCCATCGTGCTCGGCGGCGGCAGAGGTTCTCGCCTCTTCCCGCTGACGAAGGATCGCGCCAAGCCCGCGGTCCCCTTCGGGGGCAAGTACCGTATCGTCGACATCCCCATATCGAACTGCATAAACGCGGGCTTCAGCCAGATATACATCCTCACGCAATTCAACTCCGCCTCTCTTCACCTGCACGTATCCAGGACCTACAGCTTCGACAGCTTCTCCAAGGGCTTCGTCGAGATACTTGCCGCTGAGCAGACCCTCGTGCACTCCGGATGGTACGAGGGCACGGGGGACGCCGTCAGGAAGAACCTGATACATTTCAGGCCGCAGGCTCCGAGCCACTACCTCATCGTTTCAGGCGATCAGCTGTACCGCATGGACCTCGCGGACATGTTCAAGAGGCACGTCGAGTCGGGGTCGCGGCTCACGATAGCCTGCACCACCGTAAGCCGCGAGGACGCGAGCGCCCTCGGCATCGTAGCCATAAACAAGGATTCCCGCATCGTCGACTTCGAGGAGAAGCCGGGCCCGACCAAGGAGATCCCCGCGTTCAAGATCCCCTTGGAGCTCCAGGGCGAGCGCCGGGGCGGGAAGGATTATCTCGCCAATATGGGCATATACATATTCGACGCTGACCTGATGGAAAAGGCGCTCTCCGGCACCGAAAACGATTTCGGCAAGGAGATCATTCCCACGATACTGTCCCAGGAGCCGGTAAACGCCTACGTATTCGACGGCTATTGGGAGGACATCGGGACGATAAAATCTTTCTACGAGGCCAACATCGATCTTACCTCGATAAATCCCAAGTTCAATTTCTACGAGGAAGAGCGGCCGATACACACCCATAAGCGCAACCTTCCCGCTTCCAAGCTCAACTATTGCAGCATCAATCTGGCTCTGACCGCCGAGGGCTGCATCATCACGAACGCGTCCATCACTCGGTCCATCATCGGCATTCGCACGGTGATCGAGTCGGGCGCGAGCCTCGACGGAGTCGTCTGCATGGGCGCGGACTACTACGAGACAGCGGCGGAGAAGGCGGCGAACCGGACGGCCGGACGGCCCGACGTGGGTATCGCTAACGGCTCGATCATCAAGGGAGCGATAATAGACAAGAACGCCCGGATCGGGGAGAACTGCCGCATCGGCATTGACTCAAGAGACAGGCCAGACGGCGACTTCTCCACGCATTACGTCGTGGACGGGATCATCATCATTCCGAAGAACGGTATAGTCCCCGCCGGCACTGTCATTTAGCGGAGCTTACTTAAGGAGGAGCCTAAACGGCTCCGGCACGGCCTGATAGGTCCAACCGGCGGCGATCCAATAGGTCCTGCCTTTCTCGAAATACGCCGCGGCCCGCGAGCTTGAGCCGAGTTCGTCGATGCTCGCCGCGAGTTCGCGGCCGGCCTCGTCGTAGATCGCGACGACCGCGCCGTCGCCGGCGGGCTCGGCGGCGAAGCTCCTCTTCGCGCTCGCCGCGGAGTCGTAGCGGAAGGCAGTGAAGGCGACCTCCGTATCGACCGGCATACCCTGCGTGAAAAGATCGAAGCGAAGGTAGCGCCCTTTGTCGACGGTATCCACGGGCTTGAACCGGCCGAGCGCCGTGGAGATGGCCGCGGCCGTATCCGAAGCGGGAGCGATCGCCTCGTCGAGCGCCGATGGGGCGGCCATAACTTCCCTTCGCCTTCCGAGAAGATCGAGGGATCCGTCCATCAGGAGGACGAGAAGGCCGCCTCTCGAGCCGCTGACGGCCAGGGGCGAGTCGAACGGGGACGAATCGAGCGCCACCACGCTCATTCCGGAATCCCCGGCTCTGGGCGCGGAAAGCACTCCCACGCCCGCGCGCCCGTAGATGCCTGCAAATATATTGTCCCTGTCCGCCGCGATGAAGGATGCGGGACCCTCCCAGGACCAGGATCTCTGGGTCTGCCCGCTCTTCACGTCTATCTCCGCGGCCCCGCCTCCGCTCAGGCCCACTATGGCCTGCGTCCCGTCGGCGACTGGGCGAAGCGAAGGATCGAAGGGGCCCGTGGCGGCGCCGATGCCCTTCCCGTCGAGGAGGGAGAAGGCGGACAGGCTCCCGCTCTCGGCGAGCACGAACGCGGAGCCGTTTCCCGCCGATATCGATCCGGCATTCGCGGTCAATGGAGCGCTCCATACCGAGGCCCCCGTCGACTCGTCGAAAGCCAGCAGGCTCGACCTGGAGGCGGCAATGACGAGGCCGGGCGCGTAGGCTATATCCGCCGCCGGAGCCTGCAGGAGCTTCTCCCAGATCTCGGAGCCAGAGGCGGCGTCCACCAGGTAGAGCCGCGACGCCTCGTCGGCCGCGACGATTCGGCCTCCCGGGACGGCCAAGAGCCGCTTTACGGGAGGACAATACTTCTTCCACGCGAGGGCGAGGCGCTCGCCCTCGCCTTCCGCCTTGAAGCAGACCAAGGAAGCCCCGATGGCGACGTCGGACTCCGCGCAGGCCACGGCTATCCGCTCTCCCGGAGCGGCCATCGCGATGGCGGGTCCCGGCAAGGCGGCGCGCGCCCCGGACGCCAGAACGAGCTCGTGATCTTCGCCCTGGCGCCGGGCGACCGCCGCGGTCGATAAGGCTCCGCCGAGGGAGAGAGCTACACCGGCCTCGGGAATTCCCGAAGCGGCAATCAGGACTATCGGCGACTCGGGAAGGGCGGTCATGCCACCCAGGAGCCCCGAGCTCTCGAAGGCCGAGCGGGGATCCAGTCCCTTGGATTCTCCGGCGACCTCGGTGGCCGCGAGGCCCGCCCCGCTCGTCTTGAGGGCGGATTCGCGCGCCGGGCACGCGGAAAGCGCGAATGTCGCCGCCAGAGCGCAGAGAGGAAGCCAGGCTTTCATGGTCGCCAGCCCCCGATCAGGGCCAGCTCCAGATCCGTCGCCCCGAGGCGATCGCCGCGTCGCACGGCTCCTCCGCCATCGGGGTAAACATCGATCGCCAGGGCATCGTTCAAGCCCTCGGGATCATAGGCGGAAACGATGAATTGCCTATATTTGACGAGCAGAGCGGCCGGGTCGGCCTTGACCGGCAGAAGGCCCGCCGCCTTCGCGAAGGCAGCCGCATATTCCTCTCCAGCCTTCCCGGCCGGGAGAGGGATCGAGACGGACTGACCGGAGGCGTTCCGCGTGACCGCGAAGAATGCGATTCTCCTTCCGTATTCTCCCGGCGGCAGCCTCAGGTCGATGGATCGTACGGTAATCGCGGCGGGAGCGGACCCGAGGGCCAGCGCCGCCGCCTTGGCCAGCGAGGGAGAGGCTTCGAGCCTCGTCGAAGCGCCATCGGCGGCTTGAGAGTAAAGTGAATCCAGCCTGTGCGCGGCCTCCGCGTATAGGCCTGCGTACCGCGGTTCGCTTCGCGCAACCGCCGTCAGCTCGGGTCTCTCGAGGAGGAGGAGGACGGGTTCCGCCTCCTCCTTGGCGAGGCCGGCCTCGACGCCGGGAGCCGACTCGCCGCGACCCGAGTTCGCTCGGGTCTCTTCCTCCGCGATGGTCGCTTCGAGACCGTTCAGCGAGGACAGGATGGAAAGCCAGTCCGAGGCTCTAGGCGCCTTCGCCGCCGGCGAGGATACTCGAGGCGCTTCGTCCGCCGCGGAGACTGCGGAGGAGAAGAGAGCCATGACGGACCGGGGCACGTCGCAGAGCGAGGAGAGCTCTCCGCGTCTAGTCTCGGGCGATCTATCCCAAAGTCCGGCCAAGCGGCGAGCCGCCTCGGCGGCGGCGGCGTCGCGCCCGTCGCCTGAAGCCATGGCGGCGAGAAGCGCCGCCGCCCGTCCGGACGCCATCCCGGCCACGGCGCGTATACCTGCCGCGAGGGCCTCCCTTTCCCCTTCCTGCGCGGGATCGAGCTCTCCCGGATAGGCTGCGAAGGCAGAAGCTGCTTCCCAGGCGCGATAGGCGGCGAAGGCGACCTCGAGGCGCCCGAGCGCATTCGCCGAGGCGGGAAGCATCGCAGCTATCCGCGCCTTAGAGGCGATAAGATATTGGGCGATTTCCTCGGCTCCTCTATATGCCATGGCGGCGGCGGCGACGCGCGCTCCCGACGCGCCCGCCCTCGAGAGCTGGGCCGCCGCGTCGGCCGCCTCGGGGAAGAGCTCGGACGCCTTCGATTTATCGGCGAGGAATCTTTCAAGTCCGGTCGCGGACTTCTCCCCTATGCCGGAAGCGATGATCATGCTCGCCAGCGAATCGCCGGCCGCCTCTCGCGAGGCGACCAGGGCGGGGATGGCCCCGGGACCGGAGGCTTCGGCGGGGCCGATCGAGGCGAGGACATCGGCGGCCGCCTGCGCGCGTGCGCGGGCCGCGGCGTAGTCGACGGCCGCGGCCTGGGCCGATCCGTCGGGCTTGGCCCAGGCGCCTTGGCCCTCCCTCGAGGCGGCGATCAAGGCGTATTGCTCGACGGCGTCGGCTTCGGCCCTCAGCTGGTCCATCCGAGCGGCCTCTCGCCTCGACTCGATTTCTGCGGAGAGTTGGTCGATCGCGGCGAGGATCCTCGTCGCTTTGAGGAGGTCCTTTCCCGGCAGGAAGGCACCGAGTCCCTCGGAACGGACCTGAGCGGAGAAGAGCAGCGACGCGATGAGGAGTAAGGCCTTTCTCGGCATGGCGGAGCCTAACCGTCTAGCTCGTCCGCGCCGATGTCGGGCCCGGACTTTCCGGGGACGGCCAGTCCTGGACCGGGGCGCGGATGCCCGCTGAAATCCACTTCGTAGCCGTTCTCGAGCGGAAGAGCCGCGTTAACGCAGGCCGAATCGGGCCGTAGCGGAGCCTGGCTCTTGAGAGGCGCGGAGAAGCTGCGCTCCGGAGGCTCCGAGACAATCGGCTTGGAAGAATACAGGGCCGATCCTGCGTTGAGCGCGTTGAGCGACGCGAGGTCGCTCGCGTCGCTCGCCCCCGCGAGCATCTTGCCGAAGCCCCAGACGCAATCGGCCACCAGGACGCCGGGACCGGGAGCCGTATCGGATCGCAGCAGCTCCGAGTCCTGCCCCGAGCATTCCAGGATGCTGTTCCACACCTGAGGCGGAGTTCCGCGAGAATCGAAGAAGCGCAGGCCGCCTTTCGCCGAACCGGCGACGATTGTATCGAATCGGAATGACGGCCCTCCGTCCGAAATCTCGAAAAGGACGCCGGGGCCGTCCCACGACATGGCGACCTTGCTGTTCCTGATTTCGCCCCTGACGGCGCTGAAGGAGCCCAGGCGGAGGAAGCCTGAGCCTCCATCGGCGCGAATCAGGCTGCGGTCCACGAGGAGCGACGCGGAACGGAGCGACAGCAAGTTGAGCCCGAGGTCAGCGCCGCTTTCCAGGAGCGACTCGCGCAGCGAGAGCGAGCCGCCGTCCATGTCGAACGCGCCGAATATCCGCACGCCCTTGGCCGCCGAGATCGAGCTGTCCGCGACCGACACGTCGCTGCCGTCGGAGGAAATGGCGGTGAAGGCCATCCCCCGCGCGGCCTTTATCCTCGAGCCGTTCAGGGCGATCTTCGATCGGCCTGCCGAGACGAGGATGAAATCTCCGGCGGCTCCGGCTGAGATCGTGCTATCCTCCACGTCGAGGGAAGCCCCTCCCATAGCGATCAAGGGACCCGGCCCGGCGGCGTCGACCGAGACGTCCAGGCGTCGGAGGAGGAGGGAGCCGCCTCGCTGGGTGAAGGCGGCCGGCGATTGGGGAATCGCTATGCGCAGGATCGCGCGGGCCGCCGAATCCTTCGCCCAGAGCTTTCCGAAGCCGCCGATGAGGCCGATCTCCGTCGAGAGCGCGACGGGGACGCGCATCTCGAACGCTCCCCTCATGTTCACATTGCGCTTTCCCTCCATGATCGCCGCGGCGAGAGCCGCGTCGAAGCTCCTGAAGGGCTTGTACGGGGTCCCGTCCCCCGCGTCGCTGCCGTCGTCGGCGACGTATACCGAAGATCGATCCACGATTATGGAAAGGCTCTTCATCTCCTGAGAGCGGTTTCCCGCGACGTCGACGTCGTAGGAGCGCACGACGTAGCTCACCGGCCCGAGATCGGAGCCGGGGAGTTCCAGGGGGCCTGACGAGGGCGCGAAGGGCGCGTCCGCTCCGTCCGCCGACACGGAGACGTACAAATCCCTGGCGCCTTGGCCCGGCAAGAGGCTTATGCTGACGGGCTCATCGGAGTAGGCCGGAGGGAGCTCTCCCGGTCGCGGGACATCGGGAGGCTTTCGGTCGAGCGTGAATCGGAGTATCCGTCCCTCGCCCCCCGCGTCGCCCGAGAAGGCTCGATAGCGGAGCACGACGGAGAGCTCCTGGCCATCGGGACATGGTATAAAGAGGGAGCCGCCCACCAGAGGCGAGGACGCGCCCGGCTCGGGCGGCAACGAGCCGTCGAGCCGCAGCTCGTAGCGGATGCTTCCCTCCGCGAGAGGCTTCAGGGTGACGTCGCCTCCGATTATCGCCCCGTCGGCGACGCCCGCGAGAGGTATATCCTGCACGGCCGTCGGCAGGGGAAGAATGAGCGAGCGAGAGGCGGAGCGCTGCCCCGAATCGTCTTCGCCGAACCAGGCTATTTTCGCGGAAGTCTTCCCGAAAGGCAGCGCGATGGGCGCCGAATAGAGCGCCGGATCGGATCCGTCAACGGAGACGTAGAGCGCCCCATCGTACGAGGGGAATATGGCGAAGGCTCCTCGCCCGGCCGGGTCGGCCGCGAGGGCCGGGCCTTCTGGCGAGGCCGGGACGGCGGGCGCCTCCGCCGGATCGGAAATGTGGACCTTTACGGGTTCGGGATTGTAGGACGCTATCCCCCCGCTCAACAGCCCATAGTAAATCTTGAGATCCTCCGACCAGGCATAGGGGCAAGGCACGCGCAGTTTGGCGATGCCTCCATCGGGTTCTATCCGCTCGAAATCGCGCAACGATTCCGGAGGCGACTCCGGATCGACGTCCACGAGGAGGCTCGCGCCGGGCGGCACGGCCGACCTGATCTCCGAGTATCCTCGCTCGGCATCGACTACAGGCTCGGGAATCGAGGCGTCGACGGCGATCGAGTCGGAGTCCGGGGAAGGAGAGGCGGCGAGCAGCCCGGTTTCGGCCAAGCGGTAGACGAAGCGGGCAGGATAGCTCCTGTTGCCGGCTTGGTCGACGGCGTACGCGAGCAGGGTGTAGGTTTCGGTTCCCGCGGAGGGAAGCGGCAAGCTCGGCCGAGACGCCTCGCCGTATCGGGCGAACGACTGGTCCGCGCCATCGGGCCCTATGAGCGCCCAGTATATGTCCGACCCTACTTCGCCCGACAGCTTAGGCTCGAGCGGGCCGCTGTAAAGGCCCGTCCCCGGCTCGGCCTTCGGCGCGCCGGGCCTCCGTTTGTCTATGACGTAGGCGACGACGGAGAGACCGGCCTCGCCGGCTTTGCCCGTATTCACCTGGAGTCGGTAGACGCGCGACTCGCCGGGGGCGGCCGACAAGCGGAGGCTGCGGTCGAAGGGAATATAGGGCCCGCTCGGCAGATAGCGGAAGGACGAGGGCCCCTGTTCGGGAGGGTAGAGGACGATGTCCTTGCATGAGACTACGGAACGATCAGGCGGCGGGAGCGCCTGCGCGCCAGCCGTCCGGGGCGACAGGATCGCGAGCGCGACGATCGCGGTCAGGGCTCGCCAGGCATCGTGGCTCGTCATGCGGCCTACTTCTTTATCGGGCCGAAAGCTTCGCGAAGCTCGGGATCCTCCGCGAAATAATGGGCCTCGAGCTCGGCCTCGGACAATCCGACCAGCTCGTGGCTCATGTAATGGATCCATACTTCGTCCGCGGGATTGTCGATCACGTGCTTGCGGCACCAGTAGTCCGGGACGATGGCCGGCCTATCGCCGCGATAGGTGCAAACCTTGTAGTCGTGCACGGCGATCTTGACGTCCGGCCTCGGCAGGCCCTTGGCGAGTATGACCTCCGCCAAGTGGTTCACGGTGCGGCCCGAATCGTAGATATCGTCCACGATGAGCACCTTGTCCCCGCTCCGGAGGTACTCGGGGCTGTAGGTCCATCCGTCTATCCTGATCTGCTCACGCTGGTTGACTCCCGCGTAGGACCGGGCGACGACCGCCGCGTAGAAGACAGGGCGCGCGGCCTCCTTGCGGACGATCTTGAAGTACTCGCTGAGGACGTTGCCCATATAGACCCCGCCGCGCAGGGAGACGTAGATCACGTCGGGAATGAAGCCCTCGCTGTAGATCCTGTATGCCATCTTGATCGCGTTGTTGCGGATGACGTCATACCGTATGAATTCCTTATTCACGGGCTGCCCCTCTCGCATATGTATCGGCTTCCTGAACGCGAAAAAACAGGGCCCGTCCCGGCCGGGACGGGCCCGCGTTGCATGGTCTTCCGGCCAGCCGATACCTAAACTATAGGGAACCTCGATGATTTTTACCAGGGTCGATCGCCGGAGGGCGAACTCAGGGGGGAGAACCGGCTCTCGCGAGCCGAAACGGTTCTCCTATTCCCCATGCTCTCACTTCTTCACGTAAGCGAGCGTCGAGACCGTCTCTCCGTCGCGATTCACCGTAAAGGCGAGCTTCTTGGCGCTCGCGTCGTTGACGGCGGCGTAGAATTCCTTGACCGAGGATATCGGCTTGTCGTTCACCTCGGTAATTATGTCCTGGGCCTTCACTCCGACGATCGAGCCGGGAGACTTGTCCGCCACGCTCAGGACGAACACGCCCTTGACGTCCTTGGGAAGCTTGTCCTGATCGAGGTCCTCGTATTTGAGCGACCGGACTATCAGGCCCGGGAAGTAGTTGCCGTCGTTGGCCGCGGTGCTGTCCTTGCGCACCTCGATGTCGACGGTTACCGACTGCCGCTTCCCGTCGCGCAGCACCTCCAGGGATGCGGCCTTACCGGCGGGCAAGTCTCCGACGATGCGCTGCAGCTGCTCCATCTCCTTTATCTCCTCGCCGTTCACGCTGAGGATGACGTCGCCCGGCATCACTCCGCCCTTTTCCGCCGGGCTGGATTTGAAGACGGAGGCGGCGATGACGGCTTTCTGGGGATCGGCGCCGAGCTCGTTAGCGCTGGCCTTGTCGAGGGAATCGAGGCCGATGCCCATCCAGCCGTACTCGACCTTGCCCTTGGTGATGAAATCGTCGATCGCCTTCTTGACGTTGTTGATCGGTATGGCGAAGCCCAGGCCGATGCTGCCGCCGGTCGAAGACGCTATCCAGGTGTTCATCCCGATGACCTCGCCTCTAATGTTGACGAGGGCGCCGCCGGAGTTGCCTTTGTTGATCGAGGCGTCTGTCTGGATGAAGTCGTTGATGTTGCCGTCGGGACCGCCGGAGCGGTTGACCGCGCTGACGGTGCCGGTCGTCACGGAGGATACCAGCCCCAGGGGGCTGCCGATGGCGATCGCCCAATCGCCGACGCGGACCGCGGAGGAGTCGCCGAGGCTGGCCACGGAGACGCCCTGGGAGTCGCTCTGGAACTTGATCAAGGCGATGTCCTTCCGCTCGTCCTTGCCGACGAGGGTGGCCTTGTAATCCTTCCCGTCGTGCGTGATCACGGTGATGTCGCTCGCCGAGCCCGCGACATGGTTGTTGGTGAGGACGTAGACGGTCTTGCCGTCCTGCCTGACGATGATTCCCGATCCCAGGCCTTTCTCGGTGAAGGGCTGCTGCTGCTGGCCCGAGCCGTCATCGGGGGCGTTGAAGAAGAACCTCCAGGGCAGCTGGTCCTGAGGATTTGACTCGGGGGCCTGCGCCTTCTCGACGACGTTGACCTCTACTACCGCGGGCTGGACTTTGTCCGCGACGTAGCGGAAGGCGTCCTGGACGGCCTCGGCCTCCGCGAGGGCGGCTTTCACGTTCGCGGGAGCCGAGTCCGCCGGCGACTCGGCGCGGAGTATCGCGGAGGTCACGGCCGCGCTCCTCGCCCCGCGGGAGATGCCGAGGTAGGTGAGGCCGGCCCCCAGGAGGACTCCGACCAGGATCAGATTGAGGATGAAAAAATTACGCGAATAGAGCTTCTTCACGAACGACATGACACGCTCCTTGTGCTTCGTTTCCATAGCATGAATATAATAAAGCCGCTGCCGTAAGGTTACGAAATCGCCCCGCGCCCGGACGCGCGGCCTGATGATTTAATACTAGCTTAAGAATTCCCGGCCGGCATCGCCCATGAGGTGAGTACTTCGGCCCCCTCGGGCAGGATCGCGACGGTATGCTCGTAATGCGCTGATATTTTCTTATCCAACGTGACGACCGTCCAATCGTCGTCCAGCACCTTCACGTCGCCCTTGCCGAGGTTGATCATCGGCTCGATCGCGAGGACCATTCCCGGGATAAGGCGCGGATTGGGGCCCGGGCTCACGTAGTTGGGGACCTGGGGATCCTCGTGCGCCTCGAAACCGACCCCATGGCCGCAGTACTGCCGAACGACGCCGTACCCGTTGGCGGTCGCGTGCGCGAAGACCGCCCGCGAGATGTCGTGTACCCGCGCCCCGGGCGCGATGGCGGCAATGCCTCTTTCGAGGCATTCCCTCGTCACGCGCATGAGGCGCACGGCCTCGTCGGACACTCGCCCGACCGGAAGGGTGATAGCCGAATCGGAGTAATAGCCTTTGAGGTCTATCCCGCAATCCAGGCCGACGACATCGCCTTCCTTGAGGCGACGCTTGCCCGGAATGCCGTGGATGACCTCCTCGTTCACCGAGACGCAGATGCTCGCGGGATAGTCGCCGTAGCCGAGGAACCATGAGCGCGCTCCGCGGGCCCCGATGAAGCTCCGAGTAGCGTCATCGAGCTCTCCGGTGCTTATGCCGTCCACGACCATCGGCACGATATGCGCGAACAGCTCGGAGAGCATCGCGCAGGATCGGCGAATGCCCTCTATCTGCTCCCTGTTCTTGAGTCGTATCAATGGGCTTCCTCCCAGGCTCGATTCATTTCCCCGAGCTGCTTCGCGAGAGCATCGCGGCCTCGGGGTCCGACGGGTCGGCCTCCGAGGCTGCCCTGTAGGCCTCGGCCGCTCCCCCGCGGTCTCCGGAATCGCCCAACGCGTTTCCGAGCGCCTTCAGGGCCGCGCAGCGCTCGCCCGCGCCTCGCGCGGCGGATACGGCGCGGGAAAAGGCCGCCGCCGCCTCGGCGGGATCGTTCATGGCGCCATATAGGCGGCCTAGGGCGTAGGAAGCGGCGAGGCTCGAGCCCCGCTCTCCCTCGCTTTCTCCCGCGCCGAAGGATTCTATCGTCGCCGCGGCGTCCTTGTAATCGCCCCTGGCCGCTCGGACCGCGGCATCGTAATACCACCCGTAGGCGATCCGGAGACCCCTTCGCGCCTCACCCTCCCTGAGGAGGGCTACCTCGCCGTACAATCCCCGGATCGCGAGCTCCCGGAGCGCGGCTCCTTGGACTTCGGGATCGTCGGCCTTCGACGCCGCGAGTCGCTCGAGATCGGCCGCGTACCTCGCCTCGGGCTCTTTCCGGCCTTCTATGAGAAGGGTGAGCGCCGCGATGGCTCCCGAGCCCTCCCCGCCCTTCAACGCGCGCAGGGCCTCGCCGTCGCTGCCGGTCCGAGCGAGGTGGGCAGAGAAAGCCGCGAGGGCGCCATCCCTGGCGGCGGAAGCCGGACCCGATAGGAAGGCTGACTTCAGCCTCGCCCAATAGCTGTCCGCCGCCTCGCCCTTGTCGCCTTCCATCAGCGCCAAATCGACATAAGGCTTCCAGGAAAGCGTCGGATCGAGGGCGATGGCCCGCTGCCATCGGCGCTTCGCGAGGCTCGAATCGCCCGTCCGCCATGCAGCGTCGCCCATGAGGGCCAGTTCGCCCGCGCCCGAGCCGAGGTCGGGCCGCGCGGCGAGGACCTCGTAGAGTCCGCAGTCCCAGAGAAGCTCGGGCGGAGTCTGAACGCCGCCCGCGATTCCCTTCTCGAGCCAGGCGCGCGCCGAGGTCGGATTGCCCGCGGCGAGCGCAAGCGCCGCCGCGCCGAGGTAGGGCCGCGGTTCGCCGGTGATGCTGGCGAGCCTATCGTAATCCGCCGTCCGGGCGGGCTCGCGAGCCCCGGTCCCTCGGGCCGCCAGGAAAGCCTCCGCCCATAGATTCGGTCGCGCATCCGGGGATACCGGGCCGCTGAACAGGGTCAGGGCGTCCGCGGGCCTGCCGCCCCGCATGTACGCCAGGGCGGCCGCCGCGGCGATAGGCTCGGACGAGGGGAAGGCCTTCCTCGCGCGATCAGCGATGGCCGTATAGCGCCCGATGTCGCCCGTCGCCTCCGCCGCTCTCGCCCGCTTGAGGATGGACAGCCAATCCGCGCTTTCGCGGGCTTTTCCGGAGGCGAGCGAAAAGGCCCGGCCGAGCCGGGGCAATTCGCGAGAGGCGATCAGGGAATCCAACGTGACGAGGGAGGACGCGAAGGCGGAGGGCTTCTTCCCTTCGGGACCGGTCCCGCATGACGCGAGCGACGCCGCGGAGAGCGCGGAAAGAAGCGCGGCAATGACCGCGGCTCCGAGCCTGACTCTTCGCGTCGCGCGAGGCGGGGATCGCCTAGCCCTTTGCGCTCTCGGTCTTCCAGATTCCATCGAGCACTCCGTTTACGAAACGGTAGGAGTCTTCGGAGCCGTACTCCTTCACGATCTCGATTGCCTCGTCGATCGTGATCTGGGCGGGGATGTCCCTCTGGTTGAGCAGGGAGTACGCCCCGATTCGGAGCACGGCAAGGTCTACGCGCTTCAACCGCTCGAAGGACCAATTCTGCAAGTGGGACTCTATGGCCGCGTCGACGACCTCGATGCTTTCGAGCGTGCCAGCGATGAGGAGGCGGGCGAAAGCCGCGACTTCGTCGTCGAGGGCCGAGCGTTTCTCTTCGTCGAGCCAGTCGAAATCGAGGAGCCCCTCGGCCTGCCCGTCGGAGGAATCCCAGGCATAGAGCGCCTGGAAGGCCAGTATGCGCGCCTTTCTCCTCGATGCCACGCCCTAAGCCCTACTGCAGCACGAGATTGTAGCCCTTATTCTTGAGCCCCTTGAGTGTCTCCACCTCCGGCGCGTCGAGGAGGCCGGCGAGATTGGCGACCGTCAGGGTTATGGTGCCTTGCTTGCGCAGCTTCGAGTTGATCGCGTCGCGCGTAGTCTTCTGGAGCTCGGAATACTTGGTCGTCTGGACCTCGTTGATGACGAGGGCGAGGACGGTGGCCGACGGATTGGCCGTGGCGGCCCTGGAATTAGTCAGTCCCTCGATCAGGTCGTCGAACCCGAGGTCCTTCTCGGGAAGGAGGACTCCCGCCCTGACGATGCTGAAGCCGGAGTCGTCTTCGATGAGGTCGCTCACCTCGCCTTCCTTGAGATTGAATATGGTGCCGTAGAGGCCGGGATACTGCTTCTTGGACTCTTCGGTCTTGGCGATGACGAGGTTTACCATGGTCTGGAAGCCGGAGCCGGCGGGATTGACCGCACCATCGACGAGGTATTCGTCGAAAGCCGACGGATTGACCTTCAGCTTGTTGGCTATGGCGCGCATCATGTCGCCGGCCTTCTTCCTGTCCGCGTCGCTCTTGCCCTGAGTCCTCGCCAGGAGCATCGTAAAGCGGTAGGAGGTCGGACGCCGTAGATTGAACTTCATGTCGTCGTAGGCCTTGAGGACGTCGGCGGCACTGGGCTGGCCGATCGCCTTTACATCGTCGGGCTTCTTCGCCCTCAGGTAGGACGTGAAGAGCAGGTCCTGCTTGACGTAGGTCCTTACGTCGGTGAAGACCCCGTTGCGCCTGAGGCTGGCGTCGAGCATCGCGTCGGTGGCCCCCTGGCCGAGGCTGGCCTTATATTGAGCTATCTGATTCGTGACTTCGATATCCGATACCTTGATGCCCTCCTGGTCGCAATACTGGCGGAAGAGCATCATATCGATCGTATCGAGGAGGATGTTGAGCTTGTCCTTCGAAGCGAGGTTGACCTTTTGCGGCGAGAAGGCGTTGAGGCCCGACTCGAGCCTGTCGATATCGGCCTTGAAGGTCTCGACGTAATACGGCTCGTTCGCCGTGAGGTTGACCTGGACCAGGGGATGGCTGGTCGGCAGCGGGATCGCGGCCTGCGCGGCGAGCGCGCCGACGGAAACTCCGGCTACCAGAAATGCTGCGAGGGCCAGCCTCGCCATTGAATGAGTGCGCATCGTGTATTCCTTTGGCATAGAATTCAAACAACTGCCGCCCAAGAAAGTAAACGAAAAAGAAGCTTTACGCAAGCCTGCGTCTATTGCGCCTGAATGCCCGCGCGTCGCTTGAGAGCCGATAGGCCCGCGAGCTTGGGCTCGAGCTCGGAGGCCCGCCTCAGGGATTCCATCGCGGCCTGCGCATCGCGCATCCGCAGCTGCACCTCGCCCTTCTTGCGCAGCAGCTGGGCCACGTCGCGCTTGGGAAGACCGAGGCCGGCCGCTTCCTCGATCCTGTCGACGTAATCCTCGTCGTCGAGGGCCTTCTGCAGCTTGAGCAGGACGAGGCTCCTGAAGCGAAGGACCACGACCTCGAAGAAATAGCGGAACCACGGCTTCTCGGCCTCCATCGCGATCAGCCGCTTATAGAGGGAGTAAGCCTTGAGCCATCGCTCTCGCTTCTCGTATTCCTCGGCTATGCAGAATTCGGCGTCCATCGCCTCCCCCCGCTCTAGCCAGCGCTCGAGCCGAAAGTCGCCGAGGGACTTGGCCCTCTCGTACACTTCCAGGGCTTCGTCCTCCAGTCCGTGGAGAAGGTCGAATACGACTAGCCTGGCTTGGCTTTCCGGATCCCCGGGCCGGGCTTTCAGGAAGCGGCGATAATCGAAGCCGCCCTCCTCGGCCGCCTTCCTCCTGAGGCTTCGGTCGTATGCCCTGCGCTTCTCGGGGTCGCATAGTATCCGATAGGCTTCGAGGAGGAGGCGCATGGCCGCGTCCGCGGCCCGCGCGCTCGCGGCTCGGGAGCCGTCCTCGCGCCTCAAATCGGGGTGGTGCTTCTTGGCCTGTCGCCTGAAAGCGCTCTTGACTTCCCTCGATCCCGCCTCGGGGGCTATGCCGAGGACCTCGTAATAGGTATCCACGCCCTAATTCCGCTCGACCGGCGCCTCGCGGGCCGCTTCGGAGGCGCTCGCCGCGTTCGTCACAAGCTCGGCGCAGTTCACGATCATGCCTTCGGCCTCCATCGCCCTCATGAGCCGGCTGAGCGCCCTTTCCGGCCTGAGGCCGCTCTTGCGCAGGAAAGCCATGCTCCTCTTGCCGGAGACCATGCCCGCCTGCGCGAGGCATTGGGCCACGCGCACGGGAATCCTGCCGAAGGCCGTCGAGCTTTCGGTGCCGACTATCACGTAATCGTACCCGGTTAGGCGCGGCGTTTCGTCCGGCCTCGCCTGCGCGAGGTCGACGAAATGGCCGGCTGCCTCCAGGGTGCGGGCCATGGCCTTGGCTACGGCGGCGAGTGCCTCCGGATCCTTCGCCGGGATATAGACGAGAGCGACGCGCATTCATCCTCCGGTTGGGGAGAGTATACCCCGAAAGCCGCATTTGTGCTCCCACCCTCCGAAGGGACCTATCGCTGGTCAGCCTCTCTCTCCTTCCTCGCCTTGAGCCGCTTCGTCGAGAACACGGCCTCGCGCTCCCTCTCCTCGAGCGAGGCCTCGATGAAGGATCGGATCGCCTTCGACTCGGGTATGACCATCTTCTCGAGGGCGTTGACCCGCCTTTGGGTCTTGCGCACCTCCTTGGCGAGCCTCCAGACGATCGCCCTGAGCCCGGCCATGGCCGCGATCAGCTCGAGCAGGGCGGTGAACTCCGCGGCCGTCTCGTCCGAGTCCGCGAAGGAGTTCATGAAGGACGATTGGAGGCGCCGCTCCGGCGCAACGGCCTCGAGCGAGGGCATGGATATGCCCGCCACCTGCACCCTCCGCTCCCTGGCCGCAAAATCGGCCCTGACGCCCGAGGCGAGCTCGCGGGCGTTGTCGCGCCCGGCCGCAAGGAGCATGCGCCTCAGCGCGGGGTAGGCGGTGCCCGCCCGCTCACGCATTGTCCTGTCCAGGGCCTTCGCCTCGTCTATCCGCTTCATGAGCTCGAGCATGAGGATCTCGCGCTTGCGCTCGAGAAGATCGTAGCCTTCGATCGCGAGGGCGAGCCTCTCCTTCTCACGGAGGAGGTTCGATTTAGTCGGGGCGACGTTGGGTGTCGGCACCGCCTTCCTCCTCGGGCATGTACTTCTCGATCATCGCGCGCGATACCCGCACCAGCTCGTCCTTGGGCAAAACGGACAGGAGCTTCCACCCGAGATCGAGGGTCCGACCTATGCTCCGGTCCTCGTCCTCGGCCTGGGAGACGAACTCGGACTCGAAGCCTTCGCCGAAGCGCAGGTACTTCCTGTCGAGGGGAGCGAGCTCCTCCTCGCCGATTATGGCAGCGAGGTTGCGGACGCTCTTAGTCCTCGCGTAGGCGGCGAAGAGCTGGCTGGAGACCTCCTTGTGGTCCTCGCGGGTCATGCCCACGCCGATGCCGTCCTTCATGAGCCGCGAGAGAGAGGGCAGGACGGCTATCGCGGGATAGGCGCCGCGCTGGAACAGCTCGCGATCGAGGACGATCTGCCCCTCGGTGATATAGCCCGTGAGGTCGGGAATGGGATTCGAGATATCGTCGTTCGGCATCGACAGGATGGGGATCTGCGTAATGGAGCCCGACGAGCCCTCGATCCTGCCCGCGCGCTCGTACAGCGAGGCGAGGTCGGAATAGAGGTATCCGGGGTAGCCCTTGCGAGACGGGACTTCGCCCCGCGAGGCCGAGACCTCGCGGAGCGCCTCGCAATAGTTGGTCATGTCGGTGAGGACGACGAGAACGTGCATGTCCATCTCGTAGGCCAGGTACTCGGCCGCGGTGAGGGCGCAGCGCGGAGTCACAAGGCGCTCTATGGAGGGGCTGTCGGCCAGGGAGAGGAACATGACGACGCGGGACAGTACGCCCGATCGCTCGAAGGAGTCGATGAAGAATCGCGCGACGTCGTACTTGATGCCCATTCCGACGAAGACGATCGCAAAAGGCTCGGCGTCGGCCGATTCGGAAGACAGGATCTTCGCCTGCCTGACGATCTGGGCCGCGAGCCTATTGTGGGGCAGCCCGCTCCCCGAGAAGATCGGAAGCTTCTGCCCGCGGATGAGCGTGTTCATCCCGTCGATGGCCGAGACGCCAGTCTCGATGAAGTCGCGGGGATAGACGCGGGCCGAGGGATTGATCGGCGAGCCGTTCACGTCGCGCTTGTCCGAGGAGATGATCTCCGGATATCCGTCGGAGGGTCTGCCGAGGCCGTCGAAGACCCGGCCCAGCAGGTCGGGTCCGACGCGAAGCTCGAGAGGGCCGCCCAGCAGCTCGAGCCGAGTCTCGTCCAGCGAAAGTCCGGCGTTGGAGGAGAATAGCTGCACCGCGATGGCCTCGTCGGAGCTGTCGACCACGCGGCCGGTCCGCCGCTCGCCGTCCCGTCCGTATACGGCTACCAGTTCCCCGAACCCCGCCGTCTCGCGCCTCCGGGCTATGATTATCGGCCCCTCGGCGTGCGAGAGGCCGCCGTGCTCGAGTCCCCTCATCGCGTCTCCTCCCGCGCGAGCTCGCGCGCCATGCCGTCGAACTGGTCGGCGATTTCCCGCTCCGCGGCCCGGATCTCCTCGATGGCCTCGTTGGTCACCTCGCTCTTGAGCCGCGTTATGCGCTCCCGTGAAGGAAGGGCGACGATGTCCGCGAGCGCCGCTCCCCGGCCGATCGCCTCCTCGGCCCGGCGGTGGAATTCCAGTATCGTCTGGAGGATGAGCACCTGCTTCTCGGGCGCGCAGTACTTGTCGACCTCGTCGAAGGAGCTCTGCTGGAGGAAGCCGTTCTTGATCATCTCCGCGGTGACGAGCACCAGGCGCTGGTCCTCGGGCAGGGCGTCGGGCCCTATCAGCCTGACGATCTGCTCGAGGCGCTGCTCGCGCTTCATGAGGTCGAGGGCGCGGGCGCGGAGGCTCCTCCATTCGGGGTCCTTGCGGTCCCACCATTCGCGCAGCTCCTCGGCGTACTCGGAGTACGAGTCGATCCAGGAGATGGCCGGATAATGACGCGCGTTCGCGAGGTCGCGATCCAAGGCCCAGAAGCAGCGCGTGAAGCGCTTCGTATGCTGGGTGACCGGCTCCGAGAAATCGCCGCCGGGAGGCGAGACCGCGCCTATGATGGAGATGGAGCCGCTCCTTCCGCTCAAGGTCTCCACCCGGCCTCCCCGTTCGTAGAATTCGGCGAGGCGCGTCGGTAGATAGGCCGGGAAGCCCTCCTCCGCCGGCATCTCCTCGAGCCTTCCCGAGAGCTCGCGCAGGGCCTCCGCCCAGCGCGAGGTCGAGTCGGCCATCACCGCCACGTCGTAGCCCATGTCGCGGTAGTACTCGGCGAGCGTGATGCCGGTATAGATCGAGACTTCGCGCGCCGCGACGGGCATGTTGGAGGTGTTGGCTATCAGTATCGTCCTCTCCATGATCGACCGTCCGGTCCTCGGGTCCACGAGCTTCGGGAACTCGGTGAGCACGTCGGTCATCTCATTGCCGCGCTCGCCGCAGCCGACGTAGACGATTATGTCTGCGTCGCAGAATTTGGCTATCGCGTGCTGCGTCATGGTCTTCCCGGTCCCGAATCCGCCCGGTATGGCTGCGCAGCCGCCCTTGGACAGGGGGAACAGCATGTCGATCACGCGGAGTCCCGTCGTCAGGGGCTCGCTCGGCGGGAGACGCCTGCGCGAGGGCCGCGCCTTCCTCGCCGGCCAATCCTGCGCGAGCCCGAAGGTCGCGCCGGCCTCGGTCTCGAGTATCGCGTCGCTCAAGACGTATCGGCCCGCCGGAGCGGCCCGCTTCACTTTCCCCTCCGTCGTCAGCGGGGGCGCTATCACGCGGTGCTCGACGAGCTCGGTCTCTCCCACCGTGCCGATAAGGGTTCCCGGGCCGATGTGGTTGCCTTCCTTGAGCGCCGGGACGAAGTCCCATTCCCTGTCCGTAGGCAAGCTCTCGCCGCGAAGGCCCGCCTTTATGAAGGAGCCCGAAGCTTCCTTGAGGCGCTCCAGAGGTCTCTGGATGCCGTCGTATATCGTACCGAGGAGACCCGGCCCCAGCCTGATCGAAAGGGGTCTGCCCAGGGAAAGGACCGGCTCGCCCGGCCTCATGCCTGTGTTCTCTTCGTAAACTTGGATCGTGGCGCCGCTTCCGTCGACCCGGATGATCTCGCCCGCAAGCCCGGCGTCACCGACCTCGGCGACATCGTAGAGCCCTGCGCCTCCCAGTCCCTCGGCCAGTACCACCGGGCCGGAGACGCGGGTTATGCGACCTCGGACTACCTCCGGCGCGGCCCCTTCGGGCCGCCTCGCCGCGCTCATGCTTCGAGCGCCTCCGCGCACAGGGCCTTTGCGAGCTCGCCTCGGCTCCCGTCGAGGAGCCTCTCCTCGACGAGGTCCATGGTCGCCCGAAGGACGACGCTCCCGTCCCGCGCCGTGGCCACGAGGCCGGGCGCCGGGATCGAAAGGTCCTCGGCGAAGGTCACTGACATAGCCTCCGAGAGAACCCGCCCGGCCACCTCCCGGGCCGCGGCTTCGGATATTCCCTTTCTGGCTAGCGCGATCTCCCTGCCCGCGAGAAAGGATGCGCCGCCCGCGAGCATCGACTCCGACAGTCCGGCGATGCGGTCCTCGGGCAGGCTCCCGATGAAGGCCCCGAGCGCCTCGCGGAGGGCATTGTCCACGAATACCGCCTTCATCCGGGTCCGCTCCAGGGGGAAGCGCGCCATGGTTTCCATCCGGAAGCGCGCGGAGCGGGCCTCGCTCGTGCGCATTATCTCCTCGACCGTGGAGACCGCCTTGGCATCGATCGCGGAAGCTGTCCTGGCGGACTCTCCCTCGGCTTCCTCGAGCAGGCGCGCGGCCTTTTCCCTCGCGTCCTCCAGGATCTCGCCCTTTATGGCCTCGGCGCTGACGATTTCTTCCATAAAATCCGCCCTCCCTAGATCCCCACACCCACGGCTTCGCGAACGAGGGCGACGAGGCTCTTGCGGCCCGCTCTCGGCCGGCCCTGCGAAGGAATCTCCACGATGAGTGGAAAGCCTCCCGCGAGCTGCCATTCGAGGGCTTCCGACTCGAGCGCGTCGGCGACGTCCTCGGTCAGGATGAGGACCTTCACGCCCCTGCTTTTGTAGGGCCTGCCCGAGGGATCGGCGCCCGTCCCCGTCGCGAACCTGAAGGCGTCGAGCGCTTCTTCCCTCCCGGATGCGGCGCGGCCGTCCACGCCGACCATCCTGAACGCGAGGACGATCTCCTCCTCGGCGACGACGAAAAAATCCGCCACGATCAGAGCATCAGTATGAGGAGGGCCACGAGGAA
>Ga0181535_10002045_pt1 | contig 25219 bp, 26 predicted proteins | sample PEATcosm2014_Bin_44_FD_119774 | JGI IMG/M metagenome (GOLD analysis project Ga0181535, IMG submission 119774) | Peatland microbial communities from MTU Mesocosm Facility, Houghton, MI, USA - PEATcosm2014_Bin17_30_metaG | ecosystem: Environmental > Terrestrial > Soil > Wetlands > Peat | place...
GAGAGCCTCTCGGCTTCCGACCGAACCCATGAACGGGTGCAGCCGTAGGGTGGGTGATGGGGGTTGAACCCACGGCACCCAGATCCACAGTCTGGCGCTCTACCACCTGAGCTACACCCACCGTGCAATCGGTGACCATACATTGCCAAAAGCCATTGGAAATGTCAAGTGGAGCCTCAGGCAAAAAAAGTCATATACCGGAATATCTTGCGTCGATTCGAGGTTCAGGGGCGGTCTAGGCGATAATGGGCAACGCCGATCCGCAATGCGCGCAACTGACTCGCGATCCCGAAATGGTCATGCCTCGCTTGTCGATTCGGTACGCACGGCGCGCGATGACGACCGCTCCGCACTCGGGGCAACGCGTGTCCACGCTGGTGCCGGAGACGTTGCCCAGGTATACGTAACGGAGTCTGGCGCTCGCGGCCCGGGCGAGCTCGGAGAGCGCGCCTTCGGCTGTAGGCGGGGCTTCGTATTTCCAGGCGGGATGGTAAGCCGAGAGGTGGAGAGGAATATCCGGCGAAATTCCGGCAATAAAGCCGGCTATCGCCTCTATATCCTCGATGGATTCGTTGAGGTCGGGGACGACGAGGGTGGTGACCTCGACGTGGCAGAGACTCGCTGCGATGCGTATGAATTCGAGCACGCTCTCCTTGTCCCCGCCTAGGGTCTTCTCGTAGACCTCCGATGACCAGGCCTTGAGGTCCACGTTCGTGGCGTCCGTAAGCGTCAAGAGCTCTCTGGCGGGGCCAGGCTCCAGACAGCCGTTCGTCACTAGCACGTTCTTCAATCCCGCCGCCCTCGCCGCGGCCATCGACGCGCGGACGAACTCGAAGTGGACAGTCGGTTCGGAGTAGGTGTACGCGATCGAGGGAGTCCCCGACCGCAGAGCCGCGGCTGCCAGGGACTCGGGGCTGAATCGCTCCAGAGGCGAGGACGTCGCTCGCGAGGACGGCAGCTCCTGCGCTATTTGCCAGTTCTGGCAAAACGGGCAGCGCATATTGCAACCGACGAAGCCGGCGGAGAATACGTCGCTTCCGGGAAGGAAGTGGTGCAGCGGTTTCTTTTCGATAGGATCGATCGCCAATGAGGAGACGAGACCGAAGAAGGGGAGGATCAAGGCTCCGCCCTCGCATCGTCTCACTTTGCAGATTCCGGACCGGCCTTCCGCTATGCGGCAGCCGTGAGGACAGAGCTCGCAGACCACCGAGCCCGCCGCGCCGTCGCCGGCATGCCAATAGGATGCCTCGGGCGATTGTTCTTTCAACGTTTTCCGCGCCTAGGCGCGGGCGCTCGACATCATGCGATCGTGGAGCCGGGAGCTGCCCGGGTAGCGGAGGGGGTCGTCGACCTCGAAGGGCTCGTAGCGGACGCCCAGGCTGCCCCGACGGATCCATAGCCGCATCACCGGCCTCGAATACCCGGTCTCATCGACGAGGGAGGGCATCTCCTCGACCGCCTTGATGTCGGCTTTCCTGAATTCCAGTATTGCCGGCTCCGAGCCCGAGGGCGCGGAGAATAGTATGCACTTATCGGGATCGTTGGGATGCTTGCGCAGGGTGCCTGAAAAGGCGATCGCATCCTTTGATGCCCCCGATCGATAGCGAATCACCTCGGACAGCGGCTCTTCCTCGAGCTGCTCGATGAAGTTCATGCTACCACCTCCTTGGACCGGCGTTGAACGCGCAACGACCTTATTAACGCGGAGCCGGGATCCTGCGCGCGGTTGCCCCCCGGATAATAAGTATAATCGACAAGGCTGCCGAAAGTAACAGCATGGCGCGGGCGAACCAGTCGCCGAAACAAATATACAGTGTAGGTGAATGGTCGCGGAATATCGGCACTTCCACGAATTTAGAGACCGATTCGAATAGGGGAAGGGAGTCGAGGATTTGCCCGTAGGGGCCGACGACGCAGGAGACGCCGCCGTTCGTGGAGCGGACGAGGGTCTTCCTGGACTCTATCGCCCGGAACCGCGCCGCGGCCCAATGCTGGATCTCCGCGCTGTCGGTCCTTGACCAGGATATGTTGGTGAGGTTGATGAGAAGATCGGCGCCGCCCAGGCAAAAATTGCGGCAGACGTCGGCGAAGGCATCCTCGAAGCAGATCGGAGCCCCGAATCGGACGGCGCCGCCCTTCGTCGGCAGGTCGAATACGACGTATCTGGTGCCGACCGACCAGCCGCCCTCCAGGCCTACCGCTTTTTGGATGAAGGCCTTGAACCAGGGGTATTCCATGAATGGAATCGCCTCGGCGAAGGGCACCATATGGATTTTCGCGTAGCTTTCGACGAGACGGGTCTGCGGGTCGACGAGGATCACGGAATTCGTGGCGTCGTAGGTTTTCCAATCGACGACGACGGGAGCTCCGGTCAGGAGCCAAGATCCCGTTTCGCGGATGAAGGGAATCAGGGGATCCGAGGCCGGCCTCTGGCTGTAGTACGAGCGGGATTCGGCGTAGGGGCGCATGAGGCTTGTCTCGCTGAAGACGATTATGTCGGGCTTTCGCGGAGCGGAGGCGATCGCTTCGCGGGCGAGCCGAATGCAGATCGCGACGGCGTTCTCGTCGTCGCCCTCGGCCCAGGGATCGGTGTTCTGCTGCACGAGTACGGCATCAAGGGTGCCGACGCGGGGAATCGGCGTCGCCATCCGCGCGAGACCGTAGCCCAGCGCGCCCGCGACGAGGAGAATCGCAAGGGCGGAATAGCCTAGTCTGGCCCGCATGGGGAGGGCGCCTTTCCTCGATGAGCCGAATCCCAGGATCAGCTCCGCGAGCGCGGCGTTGCAGGCGGCGAGAAGGGCCGTTATGCCGTAGACTCCCGTAAGATCGGCCACCTGGAGAAGGGGGAGGGCATCGGTCAGGGAATAGGGAATGAGACCCCATGGATAGCCCAGGAACCCGGTCGATTTCTGGTATTCGAAGCAGGCCCAGAGGACGATGAAGGCTAGCGGTCTCGCCCCGTAGCTGCGATCGAGGAAGAGCCAGAGATAAAGGCCCAGCACGGCGTACACGACGAAATACGCGAGGGTGGTGCTTCCGAGTGTCCATATCCGGTAATCCTGAAAGAACCAGAGCCAGAAGCTCGTGAGAGCGTGTTGAAGCCCTCCGAAGATCCCGACGACCAGGGCGGCCGACCGGGGGCCGGGAAGCTCGAGGACCGCGACGTACAGGGGAATCAAGGCAATGAAGCCGAGACCCGCTAGGCCGTGCTTGAACAGTTCGTTCGGAACGGCCAGACTCATCAATACGGCAGAGAGAACTGCCAGGGCCGCGGAACGAAGTCGGGATCTTCGCATGGGCGGGATGATAGCTCCGCCCGGAACGAAAGGAAAGGGCCGGGCGGAAGCCGGTCGTCCGCCTTGACCCCGCTCGCCTCCGGACACTAGATTTGCCGCATGATCAAAGCCGTCTTTCCCGGATCCTTCGATCCGCCGACGTTCGGGCATATCAACATTGTCGAGCGCGCGCGGGGCCTCTTCGACGAGCTCTTGGTCGTCGTCGCGGTCAACCGCCAGAAAACGGGCTTCTTCGCGCCGGAGGAGCGCAGGGACCTCCTTCTCGAGCTCCTGGGCGGCTACCCCAATGTATCCGTCCATCTCTGCGATAGGCTGATAGTGGAGTTCGCGAGGAGCAACGGCTGCAAAGTCCTGGTCCGCGGGGTCAGGAGCGTGCCCGACTTTTCCTACGAGTTCGAGCTCTCGATCATGAATAAAGGCCTCAATCCGGGAGTAGAGACGATTTTCATGCCCACCGACCCCAAATTCTTCGTCCTTCGATCGAGCGCGATCAAAGAGTTGGCCATGTTCGACGGCGATATCTCGAGCATGGTCCCCCCCAACGTCGCGAGGGCCGTCAAGGCGAAGGTCGGCGCCTCGGGCTCGCGCGGACCCGGGGACGGAGTTCGGACTTGACAACTTCGCGACATTTGTTTATGGTTGCACCGGTCTTTTAAGAAGCGACTGGCTGGCGTCGTCCGCCGAGGACGGCGGCGTTCAAATTTTCGGAACGAGGTTTTTATGGCTGTACCCAAATTCAGGACTTCAAAGGCAAGGACTCGGAGGCGCCAGTCGATCAACATGAAGTTGACCGCTCCCACCCTCGTGACCTGCGGGAATTGCGGTAACCCTGTTCTCCTGCACCGGGTCTGCCCGAAGTGCGGTTTCTATCGCGGGCGCCAGGTCATTACGCCCGAATCCAAGGCATAAGGAGAGCGGCATGGACGAGCTGTTCACCAAAATCAAAAAGATCATCGCCGAGAAGCTCGAGGTAGAGGAAGACAAGATCACTCTCGAGGCGAGCTTTCGCCAGGATCTCGGCGCTGACAGCCTCGACACTTACGAACTCGTGTACGGAATCGAGGAAGAGCTCGGCATCACCATCCCCGACGAGAAGGCGAACGAGTTCGAGACCGTAAAGGACGCCTACGAGTTCATCAAGTCCCAGGTGAAGTGAGCCGGGCCCTCGCCGAGCGGGCGGACTGACGTGTTCTTCCAGAACGCCGGTCCCCTGTCCCGTGAGCGCAGGGATCGGCTGGCCGCCTTCCAGAGGGGGGCAGGCATAAGGTTCAGGAGCCTCGAGCTCCTGAACCTTTCTTTTACCCATCGCTCCTGCGGCAACGAGGATGCATCGCGGACCCAGAACAACGAGCGCCTCGAATTCCTGGGCGATGCCGTCCTCGGTCTGGTCGCCGCCTCGACCCTCTATCAGCTCCTCGGCGAGCGCTCGGAGGGGGAACTCGCCCGAATCAAGAGTTACGTCGTCTCCGAGGAGGTGCTTTCGGAGCTAGCCAAAGGGCTCGAGCTCGACGAGTATATTCTCCTCGGCAAGGGCGAGGAGCAATCCGGCGGCCGCGCGAAGAAGGCGATACTCGCCGACGCCGCCGAGGCCTTGATCGGCGCCTATTACCTGGATTCCGGCTTCAACGCCGCCTCCCGCTTCGTCAGATCCCTGATCGAGCCCGAGATCGGCAAAGTGCTGCAGAACCGTCACCACAAGGACTACAAGACGATGCTCCAGGAGTACGCTCAGAAATTCCACAAGAGCTACCCGCTGTACCGTCTGACCAAGAAATCCGGCCCCGACCACGACAGGACCTTCTGGGTCTCCTGCGAAGTCGCCGGCGCCGAATACGGCCCCCATTCGGGCAAGAACAAGAAGGAGGCTGAGCAGAACGCGGCTCAGGCGGCCTACGACGCCATAATCGGAAGCGGGGGCCTCGAGGCGGCGCGCCTGCTGAAGATCGACGGCCAGTGACCGGTCGGCCCGACTCTCGCCTCATAGCCCATACTTGGGTTTGAGCCTGCGTCCGATCTCGAGGAGACGCTCGCGATCGTTCAGGCTGGGGTCGTCGATGACCGTCTCGAGGAGCTCCTTGAGCATCGCGCCCATTTTCGGGCCGGGAGGGACTCCGATCGAGGCGAGGTCCCCTCCTTTTATTGCCAGGTCCGACAGGCCGAAGGCCTCGTGCGCCGCGAGGACGCCCGCGATGCGATCGCGCAAGGCATCGAGACTTCGCGGGTCGACGGGACGGCCGATTATTCCGGTCCCGTCGGCGATGCGCAAGGCGAAGAGCCTGTCGAGGGAGCCTATGCCGACGCGGGCGAGGAAGCGTCGGACCGCGGCGTCGCTCCATGCCTCGTCGTAGGAGAACATGTGGTTGCGGACGAGATGGGCGACTTCCTCCGCGACGGCATTCGGGAATCGCAATCTCTTCATGAAGGCCTCGGCGTCGCGGCCCGAGAATTCCTCGTGGCGGTGGAAGGTCGGCGCCTCGCCCGGCCTCTCCACCTTGGCCTCGGGCTTGCCGATGTCGTGCAGGAGGGCGGCCAGGCGCAGCACCAGCTCGGGAGCGGCCGCGTCGACGGTGGCGTACAGATGGTCCAGGACGTCGAAGACGTGCATCCCGCGCTGCTCCACGCCGCGGCAGGAAGCGAGCTCGGGCGAGATCTCGGCCAGCAGCCCCGTCGTCTCGAGCTCGCGAAGGCCTCGGGACGGGACGGGTGAGAGGAGAATCTTCTGCAGCTCCTCGCGGACCCTTTCCGCCGAAACCGCGCGGAAGCGGCCTATCGACGGCCGGATCGCCGCGAGGGTCGCCGCGTCGATATCGAAGTCGAGCTGGGACGCGATCCGTATGGCGCGGAGCGGCCTGAGGCCGTCCTCGCTGAAGCGCTCCAGCGGATCGCCCACCGCGCGGACGAGTCGGCGGCTCAAATCCCGGCGGCCGCCGTGGGGATCCAGCAAGGTCCTCGAGGAGAGGTCGAATGCCATCGCGTTCACGGTGAAGTCGCGCCGCGAAAGGTCCTCTTCGATAGTGGACGCGAACTCTATACTGTCGGGATGCCGTCCGTCGGAGTACGAGGACTCGGTCCTGAACGTGGTGACTTCGATTTCGAGGCCGTCGAAGAGGACCGTTACGGTGCCGTGCCGTATGCCGGTCGGGACCACGCGCCTATAGGCGCGCATGACCTCCTCGGGGCGCGCATCGGTGGCGACGTCGAAGTCGCTTACTTCGCGGCCGAGGAGGTAGTCGCGAAGGGCGCCGCCTACGAGGTAGCAGGCCTTGCCCGCGTCGCCAAGGACGCGCGCGAACTCGAAGAGCTCCCGCGGCGGTCGTATCGCGGGCATCGCTAGGTGTCCTTGCGAAAGGCCGCGGCCAGGAGCTCCTGCGTCTCGCGGGGATGCTGCACGAGGACGCGCGAACCGGCGATGAGCTCGGCGATCCCGATCTCCCGAGGGTAGCGCGGGATGATGTGCAAGTGCAGGTGCTCGATGCTGGCGCCCGCAGCCAGCCCCATATTATAGCCGATATTGTAGCCGGAAGGTCTCATCTCGCGATCGAGGACGTCGAGGCAGGTTTCGACGAGGCCGTCCAGCTCGCCGCGCTCGGCTCCCTTGAGGCCGCGGACGTCGATGACGTGCCGCTTCGGGAACACGATCAGATGCCCGGGATTATAGGGATACAGATTCAGGGAAACGACGAAGGAGAGCGACTCGTGGACGACCATCCGCTCCACCTCGTCGGATTCGGAGGAGACGAGGCAAAGGATGCATCCCTCGGGCTTGCCTCCCTTGAGGTAACCGAGCTTGTCGAAGTTGAATAAGTACTCCATTATTGACCTGCCCTCGTCGATCTCCTTGCCGAGATGGATCGACGCGCCAATCGCTCGGTAACCGGCGTTTGCGACCGGGGTCGATTGTACTCGATTTGAGGTGAGGACGCCAGCATGGACGCGAGCGAGCGCGAAGACCCGCCATCGGAAAAGCCCTTCCTGATGATACTCGTCAAGCGGGCTACGATCTTCTTCTTCGCTATCTGCGCCATATCGATTTTCTTCTGGGCCGTGGGTTCGGAGAGCGCGTTCCTCGATGAGACTCAGTCGATGCTTCTGAATATCGTCAGGGCATCGTCGCTGGCGGTAGTCGTAGCCTCCGGCTTCGGCATTCTCTTGGCGATAGCCATGGCCATCGGCCGCCGCTTCGGATTGAGCATCCTCGGGCTTCTCGGCTACGCCGTCGCGGGGGCGATCGGAATAGGCGCATTGGCCCTCGCCCAATCCGTCCTGATGCTCTCTCGCGGACTGCGTTAGGCGGGCGGGGATCGCCTTGACCCCCCGCGAAGCGGGCCGATATAATCCGCGAATGCAAGTCAGAGTCCGCTACGCCCCGTCGCCGACGGGTCTCCAGCACATCGGCAGCGTCAGGACCGCCCTCGTAAACTACCTCTTCGCCCGCGCCAACGGCGGCGCGTTCATCCTCCGTCTCGAGGACACCGATAGGACTCGCTACTCGGACGAGTACGTCAAGAACCTGTACGATACTTTCAAGTGGCTGGGATTCTACTGGGACGAGGGCCCCGACGTCGGCGGGCCCTACGCGCCCTACGTGCAGTCCGAGCGCTTTCCCCTGTACGCGGCTCGCGCCCTGGAGCTGGTCGAGGCCGGGGCGGCCTACTACTGCTTCTGCAGCGAGGACCGCCTCGCGGAGCTGCGAGCCCGGCAGGGGGATTCCGACACCTCGGACCTTGGTTACGACCGGCGCTGCCGCTCGCTCGATCCCGCCGAGGCCGCCTCCCGCGTCGCATCGGGGGAGAAGGCCGTAATCCGCCTCAAGATACCCCTCGGCGGCGCGACGAGATTCCGCGACGCCCTCCTCGGCGACATCGAATGGAAGAACGAGGACCTGAGCCCGGACCCCGTCCTCCTCAAGTCCGACGGCTTTCCGACCTATCACCTCGCCGCCGTGGTCGACGATCACCTGATGCGCATAACGCATGTCCTGCGCGCCCAGGAGTGGATACCGTCCGCCCCTCTCCACATGATAATGTATGCCGCCTTCGGCTGGGAGCCTCCCGAGCTGCTCCACCTCCCCATGGTCCTGGGGCAGGACGGCCATAAGCTCTCGAAGCGCCACGGCGCGACCGCCGTGGACGAATTCCGGAAGGCTGGCTATCTGCCCGAGGCCCTCGTGAACTACGTTTCGCACCTCGGCTGCTCCTTCGAGGACGGGCGCGACCTCTTCCCTCTCTCCGATCTCGAGAGGCTCTTCAAGGTCGAGCGGCTCAACAAGGCCCCGGCCGTATTCGACTACCAGAAGCTCGAATGGTACAACGGACAGTATATCCGCATGAAGTCCGACGCCGAGCTCCGGGACCTCGTCATGCCCTATCTCGAGGAGGCCGGCATCGTCGCCGGCGACGCGGCCGGGGCGGCGGCTCCGAGCTTCGAAGCGACTGTCCTCGGAGCCATGCCCCTGGTAAAGGAGCGCCTCCGCTTCCTGAGCGACGCTCCCATCATGATGCGGTACCTCTTCGACGAGCCGCCTCTTCCCGCCGCCGAGGAATTCATACCCAAGAAGCTCGACAGGGCGAGGGCCGCGGAGCTGCTCGCCGCCGCCGGCTCGCTGCTGCCGTCCTGCGACCTCGCGGACCTCGAGTCCACCGAGGCAAGATACAGAGCGGAAGCCGAGCGGCTGGGCGCCAAGTTCGGCGACCTCATGATGCCCCTTCGCGTCGCGATCACCGGCTCTCGCGTGAGCCCGCCTCTCTTCGAGTCGATCAGGCTCGTCGGCGTTCCCAAGGCCGCCGAGAGGATCGCCAGGGCGCTAAAGTCCCTCGAAGGCTGACCCCCCGGCCTCCGCGCCGCCGGTCTCGACCTTGACCTCGGCTTCCGCTTCGGGGCATAGTTTCGGCGCCGCGCCCCTGAAGCGCGGTCAAGGAGCGCTCAATGAGCTACGATCCCGCCTCATCCTACGCCGAGACGAGCGATTTCATCAGAGAAGCTGTTGCCGACGACCTCGCGACCGGCCGCGCGAAATACGTGATGACGCGTTATCCCCCCGAGCCGAACGGTTGGCTCCACATCGGCCACGCCAAGGCCCTGAGCATAGATTTCGGCGTCGCCGACCGATTCGGCGGGAAGTGCAACCTCCGTTTCGACGACACGAATCCCGAGAAGGAGGACATGTCCTATGTCGAGGCGATCAAGACGGATATCGCCTGGCTCGGATACGACTGGGAGGACCGGGAGTACTACGCTTCGGACTATTACGAGAAGTTATACGAACTGGCCGTCAAGATCGTCCGGAAAGGCCACGCATACGTCGACGACCTGAACGACGAGGAGATACGCGAATACAGGGGAACCAACGTCCCCGACAAGAACAACATCACGCTCACTCCGCCGGGGAAGAACAGTCCGTGGAGGGACCGCGGCGTCGCGGAGAACCTCGACTTGTTCTCCAGGATGCGGGCGGGGGAATTCGCCGACGGTTCCAGGACCCTCCGCGCCAAGATCGATATGGCCCACCCCAACCTGCTCATGCGCGACCCCGTCATGTACCGCATCCGCCGCGAGCCGCACTATCGCACCGGAACGAGCTGGTGCATTTACCCCATGTACGATTTCCAGCATCCGCTGTCCGACGCCATAGAAGGCGTGACTCACTCGCTGTGCTCGCTCGAGTACGAGATACACAGGCCCCTCTACGATTGGTTCATCCGCGAAGCCGAGGTCTTCCCGTCCAGACAGATAGAATTCGCCCGCCTCAATATCTCGCATTTCGTCCTGTCGAAGCGCTGGCTTCTCAGGCTCGTCCAGGAGGGCTATGTCTCCGGATGGGACGACCCCCGGATGCCCACCCTGTCGGGGCTCAGGCGGCGGGGCTACACGGCCGCGTCCATCCGCGACTTCATGTCGCGCATCGGAGTCGCCAAGACCGATTCCCTGGTCGACGTCCAGCTCCTGGAGCACTGCATCCGTGAGGAACTCAACAAGAGCGCCGACAGGGCCATGGTCGTGCTGCGCCCGCTCAGGCTCGTCGTGGAGAACTGGCCGGAAGGCCGGGTCGAGGATCTCGAGGCGGTGAACAATCCCGAGGACCCGGGCCGCGGCACGCGAAAGATACCTTTCTCGAAGGTCCTGTACATCGAGCGCGACGACTTCGCCGAGATCCCGCCGCCGAAATACTTCCGTCTCTTCCCCGGCGGCATGGTCAGGCTTCGCTACGGCTACATCGTGAGCTGCACGGGCTTCTCGAAGGACCCCACCACCGGCGAGATCACCGAAGTGCGCTGCAGCTACGACCCCGCGACCAGAGGCGGCGACGCTCCCGACAACCGGAAGGTGAAGGGCACGATCCACTGGGTATCGGCGGCTCACGCGGTCCCTGTCGAAGCCCGTCTCTACGACCATCTTTTCCTCGCCGAGCGGCCCATGGACGTCGCTCCCGGCGTCGACTGGGTGGCGACCGTCAATCCAGGCTCTCTCGATCGGCTGGCCGGGGCCGCCGAGCCCGCCCTCGCCCTGGCGAAGGCGGGGGACCGCTTCCAGTTCGAGCGGCTCGGCTACTTCTGCTGCGATCCCGACTCGAGGCCCGGCGCCATGATTTTCAACCGCACGGTATCGCTGCGCGACTCCTGGGCGAAGATCGAGAAAAAGGGCGCCCCTAAGCCTTGAGCCTCGCGGCCAGCCCGGCGACGCGCTTGCCTTGGAATTTCGCGCCCGCGAGCTCGTTGGCGCTCGGCTGCCTCGAGCCGGTGGGGCCGGCGACGGTGCTCGCGCCGTAGAAGCTGTTCCCGCTCACTTCGTCGATCTTGTCGAGGACGCCCGAGGTGAGGGGCAGGCCGACATAGAGGCCGCCGTGATGCAGTATGAAGGGGATGAGGCCGAGTATGGTCGACTCCTGCCCGCCGTGCTGCATGTTGCTCGATGTCATTATTCCCACCGGCTTGTCGATCAGGCCGCCCTTCATCCAGACCTGGCCCGAAGCGTCGAGGAAAGCCTTGAACTGAGCCGGGACGACGCCGTGCCTCGTGGGAAGGGCGAAGATGTAGCCGTCGTAGTCGCCGAACTCCTCGAACGCGGCCGCTTTCTCCCCGGCGAATGCCTTCTGGGCCTCGTCGGCGTGCATCGCCTTCAGTATCTCGGCGGGAAGAGTCTCGGCTATGCGCAGCAAGACCGCCTCTGCGCCGGCCTCCTTTATGCCCTCCGCGGCCGCCTTGGCCATCCTGTACATGTGTCCGAAGGTCGAATAGAAATAGACGGCTACCCTAGCGCTCACGACTTTCTCCTTGCGCGGCCGCGGCCGCTTCTCGCTGAACATGATCCCGCCGACGGCAGGTTACTATAAGTAACCTAGTAATATTATTGAATATAGTCAATAAGTAATATATATTCGTATATATGGAAGGCAACGAGAAGGAGGAGCTCTGTCCCAAAGTCGAGGCCGCTTTCAGCCTACTCGCGAAAAAATGGATGGGACTCGTCATCTACTCTTTGTCCGGAGGCGAGCTGTATTTTCGGGATCTCGAAAAAGCCATTCCCGCGCTGAGCGCGCGCGTCCTGACTCAGCGCATCCGCGAACTGGAGATCGCGGGGCTCGTGGCGAGGAAGATCACCCCGGCTTCTCCCGTTCGGGTAAGCTATAGCCTGACCGAAAGCGGGAAGTCCTTGGCCGATGTCGTAAAGGGGATCGCGGACTGGGCGAACGGATGAGCCTCCGTGGCATTCACCGCTCTTCAGCCGGAGAGGCGGGCATAGTACCTTCCGTCGTCCGCCTCGACGCGCAGAGGGATTCCGAACAGCTCGGATATAGTCTCGGAGCGCAGCAGCTCGCGCTTCGGCCCGTCCGCCGCGATCCGGCCTTCCTTCACCAATACGATCCGGTCGATCTCGGGCGGGATTTCCGCGAGCTCGTGCGTCACCAGGATTATCGCGTGGCCGCGCGCGGCGAGCTCCCGGACGCGGCCGCCGAAGTAGTGCCTCGCGGCGATATCGAGCGAGCCGTAGGGTTCATCCAGGAGGAGCATCTCGGGATCGTGCACGAGGGCGCGGGCGACGAGGACGCGGCGCATCTCGCCGGAAGAGAGCCCGCAAGCCTTTCGTCCGAGGAGGCTCCCGACGCCGAGGAGCTCGGCCGCCCCTCGAGCCTTCGCGACCATGGTCCGGGAAGCCTCGACGCGGAGGGGGAGCCCGACTCCGCCGAAGAATCCCGATAGTATCGTATCGAGGACGCTTTCATGCCTCGCTTGCGCGGATTGCAGATCCCCGGACACGATGCCGAGGCGCGACCGGAGAGCGAAAAGCTCCCAGCGTTCCTGGCCGAAAAGCCGTATCGCGGCCGGCTCGCGGTAGAGAGGCGAAAGGTCGCCCGATATCATCTTGACTATCGTGGATTTCCCGGAGCCGTTGGGCCCGAGAATGCAGGCATGCTCTCCTTCCTTGAACCTTAAGTTGATCCCGCGCAGCGCAGTCACTCCGTCGCGGATTACCGTCGCATCCTCGATTTCTATCGCTTCGCCCATTGCTTCTCCTGTATATTCGGACAGCGCGAGACGGGAAGCCTAATTCGGGAGCCTGCGATCGTCAACGGGTTCGGGCAGGGCCCGCTGGCGCGTTGACCGATCTCGCGATATCATCTGGTCATCATGGATCCCCTGGATGTCGCGCTGCTCTTCGCGGCCGTGGCCTTCGCCTTGGCATCTCGGGCGGCCATGAAGCGCTTCGTGACGCGCCGGCTCGGGAAGGCGAACGAATCCCTGCTCGAGATCGATTTCTGGAGGGCGGCCTCCGGCGAGGGTCTCACTCGCTGCCTGCTTTTCGTGGAGCTCCTGTCCTGGGGCGCGACCATCCTCCTGCTCGCGATGTTCGCTGCCCGCGCCCTTCAATAGCTGTGGAGCCCCGTCAGAAGGAAGTTTACGCCGAAGAAAGTGAAGAGGGCGCAGAGGAAGCCGAGGATCGCGACCACGGAGGGCAGGGCGTCCTTCCTCTTCCTCACGAGACGGACGTGAAGGTAGACGGTATAGGTCAGCCAGGTCACCAAGGCCCATATTTCCTTAGGGTCCCAGGACCACCAGGAGCCCCAAGCCTGTTCGGCCCAGATCGCGCCGAAGACGAGTGCGCCCGCCGTGAAGACGGGGTAGCCCGCCCCTATCGCGGTATACGCGATTCTGTCGTAGTCCCGCTTCTTCTCCTCATTCCGGCTCGCCAGGAAGGCGATGGAAGCCACGAAGGAGGCGACGAAGAAGGACTCCCCGATAAAGCTGAGGGATACGTGGAGCACGAGCCAGCCCGATCGCAGGGCCGGTATAGGAGCGAGCAGATCCCTCGGCGCTATAGGAGAGCTCGCCACCGCCAGGAACGCGGCCGCGATTATCGTCGCGCCGAATTGCACGAGGGGGAGGAAGGCTATTTTCCTCTGCAGCCTGTAGATCAAGGCGATGAGGCAGATCAGCGCCGAGAAGAAGACCAATGACTCGAATGTACCCGTAAGGGCGGGAAAGCCGATAGCGATGCTTCTTCCGCCGGTCACGGCCGCGAGGTCGAGGAAGGCGATCGCCAGGGCCCAGTGGGAGACCGGATCCGGCCTGGCCTCCCGGCGGAACAGGAAGGGCGTCTGGATGGCGGCGGAGAGGAGGATGAGAGCGAAGGCGATAGTCGGCAGCGCGTTCATGCCCGGATTTCTCCCAGTCGGCGGGCGAAGGTCATAAAGGAGCCGAGGCCGATGACGGCGAAGGCGACGATGACGAGGGGATAAAAAGGATCGTAGACCGCCTGCAGGCCCGAAAGCTCCTCTTCGCCCGCGCCTTGGACGGTGAAGGCGCCGACTTTTGACCCCTTCGCGAGGCTGACCGTCCTCGTCCCTTTTTCGCCTTCCTCTCGGGCGGTCGCGAGGCCGCTGTCAGGATCTACCGACACCAGCATGAGCCTGCCCTCTCCGGCGTCGATATACTCGCCGACCGATAGGCTGAGAGTCGAATTCGAGGGCCCCGCGAGTTCGAGCACCCCCTCGGCACCGTAGCTAGCCTGCAATATCGATAGAGGCCACATCCGGAGAGGATGATTGACGCGGATCTCGTACGAGGGAATGACGATTCTCCCCGCCTCGCTGACCTCGACCGTGCTTACCCAATCCTTGTCGCGCCCGTCGGGGTACTTCTCGTTTCTGAGGGACTTGAGGAGGAGAAGCCTCCCGTTAGGCAGCTCTACCGCCTCGCCTTTCCCGAGGCGGGCGAATCCCTGCCAGGCCGGATGGCTCTGCTTGGCCGCATGACCCAAAACGGCTCCCAGCAGGAGGAGAACCAGGCCCAGATGGAGGATGTCCGGGCCGTGCCTTCCCGCTCTGCCTTTCTTGAGCTCGCGCGCGAAGCGGAACGCCGAGCAGACCGAAAGATTCGCGAAGAAGAGGAAAGCCGGGACTAGGAACAGGACGGAGCCGTAAAAATCACGGAATCCCGTTTCGACTATCAGGGCGGCGAGCGGGGCGGAAAGCGAGGAAAAGTAATAGGAGGCATCTCGGCCCTGAGGGACGAGTGAGGCGAGAATCCCGGTCATGACGATATAAGTTATGAGGACAAGGGCGAGCCGTACCGATCTGAGAGCCGTGAATATGTTGCGCAAGCTGCCATCCTTCTCCCGATATCGCCTGACGATAGGCGGCATCTCCCGGCCTGTCAAGACAAGGCATAAAGGATGACAGCGGCGGCCGTCGCGACATTGAGCGAATCCGTACCTCCCCGCATCGGAAGAGTAATTCGATATCGGCAGGCTTTGAGCCAGGGATCCGAGAGGCCGAATGCCTCGTTGCCGAGGACGAGGGCCAGGCGTTCAGGTCTCGTCCAGGAACGAAGGTCGGCGGCGTCCGGATCGAGGACGCAGGCAGCCGTCTCGTAGGCCCTTTCGGAGACGATCGCGAGTTGCTCGGGGCCGCGGAGCCTCGCCCAGGGGAGGAGGAGAGGAGCGCCCATGGAAACGCGAAGGACGCGGCGGCAGAGGGGATCCGGCCCCGCGGGGCCGAGGAGGAGGGCGGAGCAGCCGAAGGCTGCCGCGTTCCTGAAGGCCGAGCCGAGGTTTTCCGGATCGCCGATCTCGGGTAGCACCAGGATCGTGGCCCGCTTCTCGTCAGCGGACACCGCCTCCGCAGGGTCGAGCGCCTCCGCAGGGGCGAGCGCCCGAGGGCGCCGGGCGAGGGCAAATGCCCCTCGATGGAAAGGGTAGCCCGCGAGCGCGGAAATCTCGCTCTCGGCGAGAACCTTCGGGCTTAGGCCGTCGCCGAGGAGGCTCCGCGCCCATGAAGCGCGCGCCGGCACGCAATAGAGCGATTCGATCGCCAGCCCCGACGCCACTGCCCTTTCGATGAGGAGGGCCCCTTCCAAGGATATCGACCCTCCGGACTGCGATCCGTCAACCGAGGATCGGAGAGGCAGGCCGTCGCCCACGCGTTACGGAGACCCCGGTTCGTCGATCTTGCGCGGAAGGAATTCGGGGAAGCTGTAGCTGGCCACGCCCGTGGAGAAGTCCACGTCGACGTTTGCCGCTCCCTTGCGGACGAGCTCGTCGAGGGCCAGCTGGCATTCGTCGAGGCCGACATTGAGAGCCATGGCGACTGAGCTCACGGTGACCAAGCCCGAGCGGGACTCGGCGAGCTTGAGCACGCGAACCGGGAGGAGGGGATCGATCCGCGGCTGCATCCTGGCCGGCGGCTCGGATGGGCGGCGCAGCGATCCGAATAGGCTCCGAAGCCGACCTTTGCCTCCGATTTCGCGGACGACGGAGCTTGCGCCGAAAGCGATGAGGATTACGCTGATGAGAGCGAACTCTCTCGTAAAAGGCAGGAACATCGAGACTAAGCCGAGGACGATGAGAATTGCGCCTAGTCTGCTTCTGTAGCTCATGAGCCGTCCTTCCGTTCGCGCGTTTTCTCCCTATATAGAATACTCCGTATTACCTCGCTTATAAAGACCCCTTCGCGCTCAATTGCCCAGAAAGCCCCGCGCGAGGTATAGTCGCGTCTACGTGAATCTCATCACCCTGGACGGAATTTCCAAGACCCTCGGCGAGGCGCCCTTGTTCGAGGATGTCTGCATCGGCATCGGTTCGGGCGAGCGCATCGGCTTCGTCGGGCGCAACGGCCGCGGCAAATCGACATTGCTGCGCATGCTCGAGGGCACTCTCGAGCCGGATTCGGGGACGGTCGCCCGCAAGCGCCGGCTCAGCGTAAGCCTCCTCGAGCAGAGACCCGCCTTCGGTCCCGGACAGAGCCTTTCGACTTTCCTCTTCGGCGGCCGATCCTCGCTGGCGGGCCTCCTGCGCGAGCGGGAGCGTCTCGCCGCTGACCTCGAGGGAGCGGCCGCGCCGGAGGAGGCTCGGGCGCTCGGCAAGATCGACGCCGAGATCGACGAGGCGGGAGGCCGGGACTTCGAGCGCGCCTACGAGTCGCTATGCACGGAGCTCGGGCTCCGCGACCCGGCCGCGCAGATGTCCCAAATGTCGGGCGGCATGGTGAAGAAGGCCGCCATCGCCCGGGCCCTGGCGCCGGGAGCTGAGCTCCTCCTCCTCGACGAGCCGACGAACCACCTCGATATCGAAGCGATCGAGTGGCTCGAGAGGCGGCTCCTGCAATACCGCGGGGCCTTCGTCCTCGTCACGCACGACCGATGGTTCCTGGACGCTGCATGTTCCTCGATAATGGAGATCGACAGAGGCGCCGTCTACAAATACGAGGGATCCTTCTCCGATTACCTCGAGAGGAGGTTGGAGCGGGCCGCCGCTCTCGAAAAGACGGAGTCGCGGAGGATCGCCGTCTTGAAGCGCGAACTCGCCTGGCTCAATCGGGGAGCGCGAGCCAGGGCCACGAAGAGCGAGAGGCGCAAGGATTCGATACGGGAGATGCAATCCAAAGCCCTCGTTCGCGAAGTCGGGATGGACGGCTTCGCGACTTCGCCGAGGCGACTCGGAAAGAAGATCCTTGTTCTGAAAGGCGTATCGAAAGCCTACGGATCGCACTGCGTCCTCTCGCCCTTCTCCCGAGACTTCAAGGCAGGCGAGAGGCTCGGCATCGTCGGTCCCAACGGTTCGGGGAAGACGACCTACCTCGATATCGTCTCGGGCCGGATCTCGCCCGATTCGGGATCGGTCGACCGGGGCGAGAACACGCACTTCGCCTATTTCGATCAGACTGCGACCTCGGTCGACCCGAGCCGAACCCTCATCGACTACATCCGCGACAAGGCGGAGCGAATAGCCATGGCCGACGGCTCGGTGCTCGGCCCCGAGCAGCTCCTCGAGCGCTTCCTCTTTCCCCGAGCCATGCACGATCTGCGCCTCGAGCGCCTGTCGGGAGGCGAGTTGCGCCGCGTCCAGCTCGTCAGGCTGCTCGCGGACTCGCCCAACTTCCTCCTCCTCGACGAGCCGACCAACGACCTCGATATCGACACGATCGAGCTCCTCGAGGACTTCCTCTCGGATTTTCCCGGCTGCGTCCTGGCCGTCTCGCACGACCGGGCCTTCCTGGACGGCCTCGCCGACTCCCTGATCGTGCTCGACGGCGAAGGCGGCATGCGAGAGTACGTCGGACGCTACGCCGACTATCGCGAATTCTCAGACGAAGCCTCTCCCGAGGGCCCCGCTTCCAAGAAGCGAAGGGAGCCTCAGGCGACTCGAACCAGGAAGGGCCTATCCTACGCGGAGCGAAAAGAGCTCGACGGCCTCCTCGGCGACATAGCGGACCTGGAGGCCGAGAAGGCCGCCCTCGAGCATTTGTTCTCTTCGTCCCATCCGAGCTCGGAGGAAATGGAGCGATCGAAGCGCCGCTACGCCGAGCTGATCGCCCTCGTCGAGGAACGCAGCGCGCGCTGGGAATTCCTCGCCGAAAAAGAATGAAGGAGTGCAGCATGAAACCGAATAGACGTTTCTTCACGATCTGCCTGGGCATCCTCGCCTTCATCCTCATCGCCTACGGGCTGTTGAGGCTGAAGTTCGGGCCCTTCCTGCCCGCGAAAATCGATCAGAACGTTCCCAACGCGGTCATGGTGGGGGCCATCGCCATACTGCTGTGGAACAGGAAGCTGCGCGGCGAGGCGGAAAAGGCCGCGGCCGAGCGCAAGCGCCTGGAGGTGGAGGCCGCGGCTCGTCTCGCCGAGGACGAATCTACGGCCGAGGAATCCGCCGCCGACCATGAGGACCTACCCGAGGGCGAAGGCGGCGCCGATGCCCCGCGCTGATGTACCGCGGCCGGGCTCCTTCGATCTCCTTTCGCCGGATTCGATAGCCGCGGCCGTGGAGGGAGGCATCGGAGTCGGGAGCGACGGCACGATCAGCGTCTATCCCAGCTACGTCAATCGCGTCTACGGTCTGAGGCTCGACGACGAGAGGGAGGTCATAGCCAAATTCTACAGACCGGGCCGATGGTCTCGGGACTGCATCCTCGACGAGCATCGCTTCCTCATGGACTGCGACGAGGCCGAGCTCCCCGTGGCGACGCCTCTCCTCCTCTCGGGCGGCGAGAGCCTCGGGGAGCTGATCCTCGAGGAAGACTCCGGAGAGACCGCCTTTTTCTTCGCCCTGTTCCCGAAGATGGGCGGCCGGAATTTCGATGCGGAGCTCGACGAAGACTGGTTGCGCCTGGGCTCGGTCCTGGGACGACTCCACGCCGTCGGAGGCAGGCGCGAGGCGATCGCGCGCCTGCGCTGCGACCCTTCGAATCTCACCATGCCCCTCCTTCGCGGTCTCCTCGACGAGGGCCTCGTCCATCCCGAGCTCGCCGGCGAATTCGAGGAGCTCTGCGCGCGAGTCCTCGAGTATCTCGCGCCTCGATTCGAGGGCCTCGTGTTTCGGCGCATCCACGGCGATTGCCATCGCGGCAACATCCTCGACAGGCTCGGAAACGGTCCGGGATCGGGCCTTCTCATAATCGATTTCGACGACATGATGTCCGGGCCGGCGGCCCAAGACATCTGGCTTCTACTGCCCGACCACGCCGAGAAGTGCCGACGGGAACTCAGCCTCCTCGTCGAGGGCTATGAAGCCTTTCTCCCCTTCGATCGACGCGAGCTCGGGCTCGTCGAAGGCCTCCGCTTCATGCGCATGGTCTATTTCCTCGCCTGGCGCTCCAAGCAGCGGGGCGATAAATGGTTCCGCGAGAGCTTCCCGGATTGGGGAGGCAAGGCGTTCTGGGAAACCGAGCTCGAGGACCTGCGGGATCAGGCGGAGCTGGTGCTCTCGGATATCGCCTAAGCCCTTCGAGTGAAGGCGGCATTAACCGAGTACTAACTTGACTGTCGGTTATCTGATTAAAATATTAATAAACATGAGGCGACTATGAAAAAGGCCACTGCCGTGATGCGTTCGACGCGAAAATCCTTCAAGGTCCTTGCCTATTTTCTGGCTCTCGCGGCGATGGCGGGCGGGCCATCCTTCGCCCTGGACGATTCGAAAGTCGCCGATTTCAAAGCGAAAATCGACCATATCATAGTCATTTATCAGGAAAATTGGAGTTTCGACGCTCTCTACGGAAAGTTCCCCGGCGCGGAGGGGATATCCATGGCGAGCGCGGAAAGTATCACCCAGAGGAACAAGGACGGCAGCCTGATGTCCCGGGCTCCCCTTCCCCTTGTCGGCAAAGTAGTCGACCCTAATTTCGCCGATGTCGATCCCGCGACCCTTCTGAAGCCCTATGACCTGTCCCGATTCATCAAGCCGGAAGTCCAGACGGGAGATCTCGTCCATCGATTTTATACCAATCAACTCCAGATCGACGGCGGGAAGAACGATAAGTTCATCGCGTGGAGCGACAACGGCGGACTTGTCATGAGCTACTTCGACGCGACGAGCCTGCCCGAGGGCAAGCTCGCGCGGCAATATGCGATCTTCGACCACTTCTTCCAGGGGGCCTTCGGCGGGTCCTTCCTCAACCATCATTTCCTCATCGCCGCCGCGGCGCCCACCTTCCCGAATGCTCCGTCGGGTATGATCGCCGAGCCCCCGGACGCGGAGGCGATGAAGGTGAACGACGCTGTCGTCACTTCCGACGGCTTCGTCGTCAACACGGCCTACTCGGTAAACCGGCCCCTGCCGCCCTTCGTCGCGGACACGTCGACCCTCGTGCCCGAACAGACCAACCCCACTATCGGCGATCGGCTGAGCGAGAATGGGCTCACCTGGGCCTGGTATTCCGGCGGCTGGATCTATGCGATGGCCGGCATGCCCGATCCGCTGTTCCAATACCACCATCAGCCTTTCATTTACTATAGAAACTTCAAGGACGGAAGCTCGGCAAAGGCCGAGCACCTCAAGGACGAGAGCGATTTCATAAGGGCTGTCCAGGACGGAAGCCTTCCGGCGGTTTGCTTCGTGAAGCCGCTCGGGCCGGACAACGAGCACCCGGGCTACGCGAGCCTTCTTCGAGGGCAGCAGCACGTGGCCGACCTCGTCCGCATCATCCAGGATAGCCCCTACTGGAAGGACAGCGCGATCATCATCACCTACGACGAATTCGGCGGTCGCTGGGACCATGTCGCGCCCCCGAAGGTCGACCGATGGGGGCCGGGGTCCCGCGTCCCGGCGATCCTCGTTTCGCCCTTCGCCAGGAGGGGCTACGTAGAGCACGCAGTCTTCGATACGACGGCCATCCTGAAACTGATCGAGACCCGCTGGGACCTGAAGCCCCTGAACGGCCGCGACGCCGGAGCCGGCGACCTTCTGAGCGCCTTCGAATTCCGATGATTCCGCCGCCATTTGACATTCATCCGCCGAACACGGCATATTATTCGTATTCTGCATAACCGTCCGGGACCATCGAATTCAATAGATTCTCATCGAAGCTATCTTTACCTGACCAGGGCGCGCGCCCCATGACGATCGGTAATGGAAGCGCCGCTCGCCCTGCGCGTAACCTGCATGGTCGACCTCAATGGAAGATTACCCTGTATGCGGTGTGGGCCGGCGAGATGCTCGCTATCGCCGGCTTCTCCACTTCCGGTCCCATCATACCTTTCTACCTGCAGGACCTTGGCGTAAGCGATCCCCTGCGGGTCAAGTTCCTGACCGGCTTGATAAATGCGCTGCCCTCCCTCGGCTTCGCCCTCGTGTCGCCGATGTGGGGAAGCCTCGCCGATAGCTACGGGCGCAAGCCCATGCTCTTACGCGCGATGTTCGGCGGCGCGGTGATCCTCGTCCTGCAGGGCTTCGTCAAGGATCCTTGGCAGCTTCTCGCGTTGAGGACTATCCAAGGGTGCATAACCGGCACGATAGCCGCGGCCACAGTCCTGGTTGCATCCATCGCCCCTCCAGCCGAGACCGGCTATGCCCTCGGTCTCCTCCAGATGGCGGTCTTTCTCGGCGCCTCGCTCGGACCGATGTTCGGCGGCGTCATCTCGGACGTGTTCAGCCACCGAGTCACTTTTTTCGCTACGTCGGTCCTCCTCCTGGCGGCCGGAATCATCGTCACGAAATTCGCACAGGACGATTTCGTCCCCCCGCGGGACCGCAAGTCCTTGTTGAAGAGTCTGATACCGGATTTCAGTCCCTTGATGCATTCGCGGGCGCTGTGGTCCCTCATGGCAGTCGTCGCGGCCGACCAGATCGCCGGCTCCATCGTCGCGCCCTTCCTGCCGCTGTTCATCCAGAGCATATCGCCCCGAAGCGGCTTAGTGAGTTCGACGACCGGCATCATCCTGGGGGTCAGCGCGCTCGCGAGCGCGGTCGCGGCCGCGAGCCTCGGCAAGCTGAGCTACCGCATCGGCTATCGCAGGACTCTCGTCGTCTGCATGGTGACGGCCGCGGTATTCACGATTCCCCAGGCCTTCGTCCACTCGACTTTGCAGCTTCTCATCCTCCGGATCGTGAGCTGCTTCTTCATCGGAGGCGATATGCCGGCGGCGAACGCCCTTATCGCGCTCCAGATCAAGCCCGGGAAACAGGGGAGCGTATACGGACTCACGAGCTCCATATCTTCGGCTTCGAACGCCTTCGGGCCCGTGCTCGGCGCCTCGCTTGCCGCCACCCTCGGCTATGGCTCGATATTCACCGTCACGGGCCTGGTCCTCGCCGCTTCGGGGCTTGCCATCGGCTTTTTCATACGCTATTCGAACGAGTCAGCCTACCGCTGAGGCTCCGGCGGCACATCCCTGGCCAGTATGAGCGCTCGCATCTCGATGTGGTATACTGTGGCGAACTCACGCTATATATGAAAGCAGGAGGCTTCGGATGAACAAACCTGAGTTCGACGAGATCATAGACCTGGGCGCGAAATATTTTTCCAAACAAATGACCCTGAAGGGCTGGCTGGGCAAGACATTGGAGGATAATGGCTTCGATTTGACGGATATTACGGAAGAGGATATAAATGCGATTCTCGTTAGGACTATCCTGAAGCTCAACGACGCCTACGAAGAGGAAATCGAATTCGAAGAAGATCAAGAATACGAAACCGATGAAGACGAAGATAGTATGGAAGAGGATGAAGACATCGAGGACGTCGAAGACTGATGATATTCTCCGCAGCTAACTGGCTGTAGCATTTCATGCGCTCTTTACCTTATAATGCGGCACTTCGCGCCAGGCAGCGTCTTCCCCTATGCGGGCCCGCCTTCCGCGGATACCTTCGGGACGCGTCCTTCGCCGATAAAGGGCCGGGGAGGCCGCCATGTCCCGTCAAGGCGCGCTGCCGTATCCGTCGGCGGGGCGAAATCAGTCGGCTCAGGAGTCACCGCATGTCGGAAAGCAACGTCGTGGATCGCAGCGAAGCCACCATGGAGAAGATCGTCTCCCTCGCCAAGCGGAGGGGCTTCGTCTTCCAGTCCTCGGAGATCTACGGAGGCCAGGCGGGGGCCTGGGACTACGGCCCGATGGGCGTCGAGCTCAAGAATCGCATCCAGCGCTTCTGGTGGAAGGAGATGACCCAGCTCCACGACGATATCGTCGGTCTCGACGCGGCAATCCTCATGCACCCCAGGACTTGGGAGGCTTCGGGCCACGTCGAGAACTTTACCGACCCCCTGGTCGATTGCAAGAAGTGCAAACAGCGCTTCCGCGCCGATCAGATCGATCCCGCCAAGCTGGCCAGGAAAGAATGCCCCGAATGCGGGGGCGAGCTGACCGACACCCGCAAGTTCAACCTGATGTTCAAGACCAACATCGGCCCCGTGGACGACGGCTCCGGACTCATCTACCTCCGACCGGAGACGGCGCAGGGCATCTACGTCAATTACAAGAACATCATCCAGTCCAATCGCATGAAGATACCCTTCGGCATCGCCCAGGTCGGCAAGGCCTTCCGCAACGAGATCGTCACCAAGAACTTCATCTTCCGCACCTGCGAGTTCGAGCAGATGGAGATGCAGTACTTCGTCAAGCCCGGCGAGGACGTGAAATGGTTCGACTACTGGCGCGAGCAGCGCTGGGCCTATTACGCCAAGCTCGGCGTGCGCATGGACAAGCTCCGGTGGCATCAGCACGGGCCGGATGAGCTCGCCCACTACGCCAAGGACGCCTACGACATCGAGTACGAGTTCCCGATGGGATTCAAGGAGCTCGAGGGCGTCCACAACCGCACGAACTACGACCTGACGCGCCACCAGCAGTTCTCGGGCAAGGACCTGCAGTATATAGACCAGGAGAACGGCAACGAGCGCTACATCCCCTTCATCATCGAGACCTCGGCCGGCCTCACCCGGCAGCTCCTCATGGTCCTCTGCGACGCCTACGAGGACCAGAAGGTGGCCGACAAGGGCAACGAGGACGACTGGCGCACCGTGCTGCATTTCCATCCGACCCTCGCTCCGATAACCGTCGCCGTCCTTCCCCTCATGAAGAAGGACGGCCTCGCCGAGATCGCGCAGGAGATCAGGCAGGGGCTGAAGCAGGAGTTCGCCGCCGACTACGACCAGGGCGGAGCCATAGGCCGCCGGTATCGCCGCCAGGACGAGGTGGGAACGCCTTTCTGCGTGACGGTCGACTACCAGACCAAGGAAGACAATACCGTCACCCTGCGATTCAGGGACAGCATGGAGCAGATCCGCGTAAAGCGCGAGGAGCTCGAGGCCCAGATCAAAGAGGCCATCAAGGGCTACAAAAGGGCGTGAAGCCTCGAGTCTTCCTTGGCGTCCGCCGAAAGTCGCCTGCGCTTGATGATCGCCAGAGAGGCAACCCCCGCCGCGGCGATGGGCAGAGCCGCGACCGCGACGATCGGGCGGACGAGTCCGTCCGCGTCGAAGGCCCAAGGCAGGCGGAGCCTACCGTTGGCGAGGAGCACCACGCCTCCGTTGTAGAGGAAGTGCACGAGCATGCCGGGCCATATGCTGCCTCCCGAATCGAAGACGTAGGCAAGATAGATGCCGATGACGAGCAGGGCCCCGAGGCCGATGTAGTTCTGGTGCACGAGCGCGAAGAAGGTCCCGGTGATGAGCCATGACCACGGGCTCTTAACGACGCGGCCGAGCGTACCTTGGAAGTAGCCCCTGAACAGGAATTCCTCGCAGAGGGCGGGAGTGACGCATATGGACGCGACGAGAAGGGCCCAGGAGCCGGGGCTCGACGCGGTCAGCAGGCTGGAACCCTGCCCTTCGAGATCGCGGAGGAAGGGGAAGATCCGCTCGAAGACTTCGCCCGCCAGCATCGCGAGGGGAAAGAGACCGGCCGCCCCGACAAGAGCGGATGGCAGGGCGGCCGGCGAGGGCAGGGCTAGGCGAAAGCTCTTGCGCAGCGGGAGGGCGTGCCATCGGCGGAACAGCAGATAGGTGCCCGCCCCGAAGAAAAGGAATTCGAAGACCGTGGTCAAGGCCAGGATGGGGTCTCGGTATCGATCCATGATCCCGTGCCTGAGTTCGTTCCAATCCGCCTGGCCGAGTCTCCCCATGTCGCCCAGCATATACGCCGATATCAGGACATTGCCCGCCAGGGAATAGAGGGCCGCGATGAGGGTCACGCCTATGAGGGCGCCGAGGGCC